>Ga0126306_10000409_pt1 | contig 19521 bp, 19 predicted proteins | sample Plot27_FD_92592 | JGI IMG/M metagenome (GOLD analysis project Ga0126306, IMG submission 92592) | Serpentine soil microbial communities from UC McLaughlin Reserve, CA, USA - Plot27 | ecosystem: Environmental > Terrestrial > Soil > Grasslands | place: USA: UC McLaughlin Reserve, Lake County... | reverse complement strand
GGACCGGCCGCAGCTGCGCGTGCACGCCGACGACGCGCGGCCGTTCCTGCGCAAGACCGACGAGCGCTACGACTTCATCTTCCTCGACACCTACCGCCAGCCCTACATCCCGTTCTATCTCGCGACCAAGGAGTTCTTCGAGCTCGCGCGCGATCGCCTGGAGCCCGGCGGGGCTGTGATCATCAACGTCGGGCATCCGGAGGGCTCGGCCCGGCTGGAGCAGGTCCTCACGGCGACGATGGGCGCGGCGCTCCCGCACGTCGCGCGCGACGCCGTCCGCGACACCAACACGCTGCTCATGGGCAGCACGGTCGCGCCGTCGCGCGCGCGCCTGCTGACGGCGGCACGTGGCCTGCACCCCGACCTGCGGCCGGTGGCGCTGGCCGACGCGCGCCGACTCGAGGGGCCGCTGGAGGGTGGGACCGTCTATACCGATGACAAGGCGCCGGTTGAGTGGCTGGTCGACAAGTCGCTGCTCGAGTACGCCGGCGGGGGCCGCTGAACCGACCGACGACGTCACACGCGACGCCGACTGCGCGAGACTTGTCGCGATGGTGGCCAATCGTGCAAAGCGGCTCATGCTGCTCGCGCTCATGGCGCTCGCGGCGGTCAACCTGTTCACGGGCGCTCCGCTGATCGGCATCTGGGTCGGCTCGCGTGTGCAGGGCGAGTCCGGCGGGCTCTCTATGACGGCCGTGTTCGTGGTCGTGCTCGTGATGGCGCTCGTCTGCTGGGCGCTGGTCTGGGCGCTGAACGCGATGGGGGCGAAGCACGACGAGCTGGTCGGCCAGGCGGCGAGCCGCCGCCAGTCGCCGTGGATGAGGGCGTTCAACACCCCGGCGAGTGGTTCGCAGGCCGCGGGCCTCCGCGCGCTCGACAAGATCCTGGTCGGCGCGGTCGTGCTCGCCGGGCTGGCGTTCGAGACCTGGTTCTTCTTCCTCGCCGGGTCCTCGATCGGGCACTAGCCGCCCGTTGCGGCGGGTGCCGGGGGACACCCACAATCGCTTGCACCACCCGCAGCGCCACCACCGGTGCCCGTGAGGCCAGCACACCCTCCGCCGCGGCAGGACCCTTCTAGTGCCCCAGCCGGTGGCGTGTCCGGCCCGCCTGCCTGCGGCCGCGCCTGACGTCGGTGCCGCCCATCAGCGAGAAGCAGCTCACGCGCAGCACGGGGCCGCCGGGGTCCGGGTGTGAGTCGCCGACGTCTACTTCGTTGCCGCCCACGAACGCGAACTCGGACACCTCCACGTTCATGCCCTCGGGGACGTAGATGTCGGCGCCCCCCATGATCGAGTAGACGCGCAGCTCAGTGCGCTCGTCGCTCAGCTCGGCGTCGTTGAGGTCGAGGTTGCTGCCTCCCATCACGTTCAGCACCGTGCAGCGGGGCGCGAGCCGCCAGCGGCCCTTGCGATCGCAGCCGCTCATCACCGCGACGAGCCAGCGCGCTCCGCCCTCGGCGCGCCGTACGGGCACGCGTCGAGCCGGAGCGGCGCGCTCGTCCGCCGCGACGACGTCGGCGACAAGCCGCTCGAGCTCGTCGCTCGTGCGCGCGTCGTACGTGGAGTGCAGCCGCTCGTCGAGCTCCTCGATCGTCAGCCGGCCGTCGCCGGCAGCTCGCCGCAGCAGCTCCGCGGTCCGCTCGCGGTCCGCGTCGGAGGCGCGCAGCGCGGGTGGTCGGGGATCTTCCATCGTGCTTCAGGCTAGCCAGCGTGACCTGGCGGCCGCGGGAACCAGCTCGACGACTCCGACCGTCGAGCCGCTCCCTCAGCGCGGGCGCGGCCTGCCCTCCTGGAAGCGCGGGAGGCCGTCGTCGGGGATCGGCTCCCACTCCGCCGCGTAGGCGACGAAAGCCCGCCAGCTCGGCCGAACTCCGGGGTCGCCGTCGAACGCCGACATGCGCACGGCCATCTGGGCCGCGTCGTCCGGGTTGCGGCTGAACAGGTGCGCCCCGCACTCGCGGCAGAAGCACTTCTCGAAGCCGCCGTCAGGATGGCGCCAGGCCTTCACCAGCTCCTCCCCCTGGAGGAGCCGGAGGCTGCGGCCGTCGATCGTCGCCGACGGCGACGCGGCCGTTCCCGTGCGGCGCTGGCAGCGGGTGCAGTGGCAATACCCGGCCGCCGACGCCGGCTCGGTCAGCTCGAACCTGACTCCGCCGCACAGGCAGCGCCCGGTCATCGAAGGTTCGCTCATGGCTAGACGTTGTAGGCGCCGTCGAACTGCAGCCGCCCGCGCCGCTCGAAGCCGAGCGCCTCGCAGAAGCGCGTCGACGCATCGATGTCGCGGACGCGGACGTTGGTGTGCACCAGCCTCATGGGTCCTCCTTCACGCCGCCGGAGGGCGCCATTATCCTCGGCTCATGCCGCTCGCGGAGGGCGACCACGCGGTGCTGATGCGCGAGGCGATCGCACAAGACGGACGCGGGCAGCGGGCGCTGCTGGAGGGCAGGGACGCGGTCGATGCGCTCGAGGCGGCCGCTGCGCTCTACCGTGCCTCCTGGGAGGCCGCTCCGCCGCGCAGCTACGGGCGCCTGATCGGGATGCTCAAGGCGGCGGTGCTCGCGGGCGACGCAAGCTCCGAGGCCCGCTACGCGCGCCGCGCGATCGGCGCGGCGGCCGACTCCCCGCCCGCGAGCTACGCGGTGGCGATCGCGGCGCTGGTCGAGGGCGACGACGGCGCGGCGGCCGCGGCCGCCGCCGGCATGCGCGCCGGGTCGCCGCCGATGGTCCGTGCCGCCGACGCGATCGGGGCGCTCGCCGCGCGCGACGCCTCTGCCTACGGGGACGCGATCCGCGCCATCGTGGCCGACTTCGAGCGGCGCGAGGAGCACCTGACCGGCGTCGCGATCGCCGACACCGCGCTGATGCTCGAGCGGCTCGCCGCGGCGCGCGCGATGGCGAGCGGCGCCACGTCGCCGCTGCTGCCGGCGGGCGCGGGCTGAGGTTGCCTGCGACGGGCGCGCGGCTAGCCGAGCCAATGCGCGAGCGGAAGCGCTGCGCCGCCCGCCGCGAGCGATGCCGGAAAGCCGTCGGGGAGCCGCGGCAGCGCCGCGACGCCGATCGCCCCGAGGCGCGCGATCGTGGCGCGGTTCGAGTTCAGCATGATCGACGGTTCAGCCGGCCACGGCGTCATCACGACCCCCGCGACCGTCAGCCCGCTCGCACGCGCGGCCTCGAGCGTGAGCAGCGTGTGGCTGATCGTGCCGAGGCCGGGCCGCGCCGCTATGACGAGCGGGAGGGCGAGCGCGACGGCGAGGTCGCGCACGGTGTGCTCGCGCGACAGCGGGACGAGCAGGCCGCCGACCCCCTCGGCCACGAGGACGCCCGCACCGGCCTCGGCGCCCGCTGCGCTCGCCGCCACGACCATCGCATCGAGGTCGAGCTCGACGCCCGCCAGCTCCGCCGCGAGGTGCGGCGACAGCGGCGGGCCGAAACGGTGCGGCGCCACCGCTTCTGCGGAAGCGCCCGCGGCGCCCGCGAGCAGCTCGTGGTCGTGCGGCCAGCCCGGCTCGGCGGGCACGTCGAGGCCGGTCACGACCGGCTTGTAGGCGGCGACGCGCTCGCCGCGCGCGCGCAGCGCGGCGACGATCGCCCCGGCAACGACGGTCTTGCCGGCGCCGGTGTCGGTCCCCGTCACGAACAACCCGCGCATCAGCGCTCCGAGTCGCCGGCGGTACGCCGGCATCGGCCGGTCTCGCGGCGCTGCGCCGCCGTCAGCCGGCGCCGGCGCCCCGCGGCGGTCACGCCGCCTGCGGCAGCGACTCCTCGGCGTCGCCGTCGAACAGCCGTACGGCGCCCGCGGGCGCGGACGTCTGCGCCGCGGCCACCGGGACCGTGGACGAGGGGCGCAGGCCGTTGCGGAGCGCGGCCTGGGCGATGATCCGCGCGGCCTCGCGCAGCTCGGAGCGCGTGTGCGAGGCCATCACCGCAAGTCGCAGCCGCGACGTGCCGTCGGGCACCGTCGGCGGACGGATCGCCTGCGCGAACACGCCCTGCTCGAGCGCCGCCTCGCAGATCCGCATCGCGAGGCCGGCCTCGCCGGCGATCAGCGGGACGATCTGCGTCTCGGAGCCCGACACGTCGAAGCCCTCGCGCGCGAGCTCGTCGCGCAGCGTCGCGGCGTTGTCGGCGAGCCGCTCCACGCGCCGCGGCTGCTCCTGCAGCAGCTCGAGCGCCGCCATCGCCGCCGCCGCGGCCGAGGGCGGCAGGCCGGTGGAGAAGATCAGCGGGCGCGCCGTGTTGACGAGATAGCGCGTCACGGCGAGGTCGCATGCGACGAACGCGCCGTAGGATCCGAGCGCCTTGCCGAGCGTCCCCACGATCACGTCGATCTCGCCGTCCAGGCCGGCCTCGGCCACCGCGCCGCGGCCACCCGGCCCGAACGTCCCGGTCCCATGGGCGTCGTCGACCACCACGCGCACGTCGTGGCGGCGCGCGAGCTCGACGATCTCCTCCAGCGGCGCGACGTCGCCGTCCATCGAGAAGACGCCGTCGGTCACGATCAGCGCGCCGCGGCCGTCGGCGTTGCGCAGTGCCCAGGCGAGGTGATCGACGTCGCCGTGGCGGTAGACGAACGTCTCGGCGCCGGACAGCCTGCAGCCGTCGATGATCGAGGCGTGGTTGAGCTCGTCCGAGAAGACGATCTCGCCCTTGCGGGCGAGGGCGGCCACGACGCCGAGGTTGGCCAGGTAGCCGGAGCCGAACAGCAGCGCGCTCTGCGTGCCCTTGAACGCCGCGAGCCGCTCCTCCAGGCGCCTGTGCAGCGTCATGTTGCCCGACACGAGCCGCGACGCGCCCGCGCCGGCGCCCCAGCGCATCGCCGCGTCGGCGGCCGCCTCGCGCACGCGCGGGTGATCGGCGAGGCCGAGGTAGTTGTTCGAGCAGAGCAGCAGGACAGGCTTGCCGTCGAGGACCACCCGCGGCCCCTGGGGACCGCTCACCAAGCGCATCCGGCGATGCAGGCCGAGCCCCTTGAGCTCGTCCAGACGGTCCTGCAGATCCAGCATGTGGCTCCTGTCTACGCGGCCGGGCGGAGTCCGGCGTTGGGACTCCCGTCGGGTCTAGGTGGCACGGAGGACTTGCTTCGGTAGCGCAACTGCGACGACGGATTCCAGAGCGTCACGTTCAACGCGGGCGCCTCCGCCGCGATGTGCTCGGCGACGACGTCCGGCGTCTCGCCGTCGAGCCAGCCGGAGCGGTTGTCGGGTCGCGGGTTCGCGCCGTTGTCGGCTTGCCGCGCGATGTTGAGCCCCTGCCCCTCGAACATCGCGTGGTCCTCCTCGGGGAGGTTGCCGAGCGTCGTGAGGAAGTTCCCGAGCATCACGCCGTTCAGCCCCGCGCGCACGGCGAGCCGCTGCAGCTCGCCGAGGTTCTCGGTGCGCCCGCCGCACAGGCGGAAGAGCGCCTCGGGCAGGATCAGGCGGAAGATCGCGATCCACTTGACCGCCTCCCACGGGTCCATGTGGTCGCGGTCGCCGAACTTCGTGCCCGGGCGCGGGTTGAGCAGGTTGATCGGCACCGACGTGGGGTCGATCGCCGCCAGCTCGAACGCCATCTCGACGCGCTGCTCGCGGGTCTCGCCGAGGTTCAGGATGCCGCCCACGCACGTCTCCAGCCCGGCCTCGCGCACCGCCTCGATCGTCCGCAGCCGGCCCTGGTATTGGACGGTCGAGGAGACCTCGGGGTAGTACGAGCGCGCGGTCTCGACGTTGTGGTGAACGCGCTGGATGCCCGCTTCCCTGAGCAGCTTGGCGCGCTTGACGCTCATGTGCCCGATCGAGGCACAGCGCTTGAGGTTGGTCTGCTCGGCGACGAGCCGGGCGCCCTCGAGGATCGCCTCGAAGTCGCGCTTGGAGAGCCCCTGGCCCTGCGTGACCATGCAGAAGCGGTGCGCCCCTGCCGCCTCGGCCGCCTTCGCGTGCTCGAGGATCTGCTCGGCCGACATCATCGCGTGCATCGGCGTCTCGGCCTCGGCGAAGCGCGACTGCGCGCAGAAGCCGCAATCCTCGGCGCAGCCGCCCGACTTGGCGTTCACCAGCGAGCACATGTCGGTCGAGTCCTCGAAGCGCTCCACGCGCGCGCGCCAGGCGCGCTCCACCAGCGCCTCGATCTCGGCGTGGTCCTCCAGCTCGCCGAGCCGGAGCGCCTCTTCGCGGGTGATGAGCGGCGGCATGGCGGCACCCTACGAGGCGCCCCGGACGGCAACGCGGCGCGCGCTCGTCAACGTCCCTGCCAGCGCGGCGCCCGCTTCTCCACGAACGCCCGCACTCCCTCGGAGAAGTCCCGCGAGCCGAAGCAGGCGTCGCGCAGCGCGACGAGCTCCTGCTCCACGGCCGGGTCGAGCGCTACCTCGGCCGCGAGCAGCTCACGGATCACGCGCTTGTTGCCGGCGAGCGATAGCGGCGCGTTCGCGGCGATCTCGGCGGCCAGCTCGACTGCGCGCGCCGCCACCGCGGCAGCCGGGACGACCTCGCCGACCAGGCCCCAGCCGAGCGCCTCGTCCGCGCCGATGTTGCGCGCGGTGAAGAACAGCTCGCGCGTGCGCGGGGCGCCGAGCGCGTCGATGAACTTGCGCAGGCCCGTGTGCGAGTAGATCAGGCCGAGTCGCGCGGGCGGCATCCCGAGCCGCGCGTCGGCGCTGCAGACGCGCAGGTCGCACGAGAGCGCCAGCTCGAGTCCGCCGCCGATCGCGTGCCCGTTGAGCGCCGCCAGCACGGGATAGGGATAGGCGTCGAGCGCCTCGATCGCCGCGGTGAACGGATGCGCGACGATCGCCGCCGCCGCCTCGGCGAACTCCTCCCTCGGCAGCGCGCCGATGTCATAGCCGGCCGAGAAGACCTTGCCCGTCGCGGTCAGCAGCAGGCAGCGCGCCTCGAGCCGCGGCAGCAGCTCGGCGAGCGCGTCGAGGATGTCGTGGTCGAGCGCGTTGCGCTTGGCCGGGTTGTCGATCTCCAGGCGGGTGACGTGCGGCGCGGGTTCGTCGAGCCGCAGCTTCCCGCCGGCGAGCTCCGCCACTACTCGAGCACTACGAGCGTGTCGCCCTCGGAGACGGCCTGGCCCTCCTCGCAGCGGATCTCGGCGACCGTACCCTCGTCCTCGGCCTCGACGGGCATCTCCATCTTCATCGACTCGAGGATGACGACGGTCTCGCCCTCCTCGACCGTGTCGCCGACCTGCACCTCGATCTTCCACACGGTGCCCGTGATGTGGGCCTCGACGTTCGCCACGCTCGCTGCTCCTCCGGCTCGGACTCGGGTCGGGCGGCACGATAACCGCGGTGCCGGAGGGTAGATTTCCCGCTCATGGCGACGACGCCGCCGGACCTCACGCCGATCAAGGCGCAGGTCTACAAGGACCCGCGTCCGAAGGAGTTCTTCGACCGCTTCCACGAGCGCACCCGCACGCGCAGCCCCGACTGGGTCTATGAGGTCGTGCGGATCGTCACCTCGCTGTACGCCTGGACGTTCTTCCGGGCGCGCGGCGTCGACGCGGAGAAGGTCCCCGCGACCGGGCCCGTGATCCTGGCGCCGAACCACTTCTCGTTCATGGACCACTTCTTCGTCGGCGCGTTCATCCGGCGGCGCGTGAACTTCATGGCGAAGTCGCAGCTGTTCGTGCCGCCGATGCAGTGGGTCTACACGCACGGGGGCGTGTTCCCGGTGCGTCGCGGCTACCAGGACGAGGAGGCGTTCCTCACGGCGAACGGGATCCTGAAGCGGGGCGGCGCGATCGTCATGTACCTCGAGGGCGGCCGCTCGCGCACGGGCACGCTGTCCGAGCAGCCCAAGCGCGGCATCGGCCGGCTCGCGCTGGAGTCGGGCGCGCCCGTCGTGCCGGTGGCGATCCACGGCTCCTCGCACGTGCGCAACTGGAAGCGGGCGCAGTTCCCGAAGGTGCGGGTGCGCTACGGGAACGCGGTGCGCTGGCCGCAGGTCGCGGATCCCACGCGCGACCAGCAGCAGGCGGTATCGGATGAGATCTTCGCGCGGATCAAGACCCTCTACGCGACGCTGGAGGGCTGAGGAGCGGGCCGCCCGTTCACGCCTCGCCGGCCCAGGGCACCTCGACGGAGTCCTCGGTCGGCGAGTCGCGCGCGACGACGTACTCGGCCGGCTCGGTCTGCGAGCGGTTGCGGACGATGTGGGTCTGGCGCGGCGGCACGTAGAGCATGTCGCCCGGCTCGACGGGCAGCCGCTCCTCGAGGTGATCGCCCCATTGGATCTCGATGCTGCCGGAGAGCATGTAGAGCGCGCTCTCGCAGTTCGCGTGGTAGTGCGGCCGCGACTGCGCACCCGCGGGCACGCGGAACCGCCCCATGAAGATGTTGGTGGCCCCGGTCGTGGCGTTGGAGATCTCCGAGCCACCGACCACCCCGCGCGGCGTGGCCCGCTCCTCGGCGGACGGCTTGACGAGTCTCATGTCAGGTAGTCATACCGGTGAACTGCCCGCCGGTGATGTTGAGCACCTGGCCGTGGACGAAGTTCGACCACGGGGAGCAGAGGAAGAACACGCCGCCGGCGGCCTCGTCGGGCGTGCCGCTGCGGCCGAGCGGGATCAGCATCGACTTCATCGCGCGCATCTGGTCGGGGATGCCCAGCTGCACCTGCCGGCCGTCGATCTCGATCAGGTTCTCCGCATCCTTGGACGCCGTCAGGCGCGTCTCGATCCAGCCGAACGCGACCGCGTTGACGTTGATCTTGAACTGGCCCCACTCCTTCGCCAGCGTCTTGGTCAGGCCGACAACCGCCGACTTGCCGGCCGCGTAGTTCGCCTGCCCGGCGTTGCCCATCGTGCCCGAGATCGAGGACACGTTGACGATCTTGCGGAACACCTCGCGCCCCTCCTCGCGCTCGACCTTCGCGGGCTCGCGCATGTGCGGCGCGGCGGCGCGGATCACGCGGAACGGGACGACCGTGTGGATGTCGAGCATGCGCTGGAACGCGTCGTCGGACATCTTGTGGATCGGCGCGTCGATCGTGTAGCCGGCGTTGTTGACGATGATGTCGAGCTTGCCCCATGCGTCGATCGCGGTCTGCACGAGCGCGTCCGGCGCTCCCTCCTTCGTGAGGTCGCCGGCGTGGACGACGGCCTCGCCCGCGATCTCGGATGCCGCCTGCAGCGCCAGATCGCCGTCGAGGTCGTTGATCACGACCTTCGCGCCGTGCTCGGAGAGCAGCTCCGCCGTGGCGCGGCCGATCCCGCGCGCCGAGCCGGTCACGATCGCCACCTTGTCGTCCAGTACGCCCATCAGATCCTCCTCGTCGGTGTCGAGCGGAGGATTGTGCCTGCTAGAGCCCGTACGAGCGCCCGATCACCTCGAGCATGATCTCGTCGGTCCCTGCGCCGATGCGGTTCAGCCGCATGTCGCGCCAGGCGCGCTCGATGCCGTACTCCTTCATGTAGCCAGCGCCGCCGTGGATCTGCAGGCACTCGTCGGTGACCCGGCACGCCATCCGCGCGGCGTACACCTTCGCCATCGAGATCTCGCGCACGGGGTACTCGCCGTTTGCGAACCGCCAGGCGGTCGCGTAGACGAGCTGCCGCGCGGCCTCGATATCCGTCGCCATCTCGGCGAACTTGTGCCGGGTCACCTGGAAGCGGCCGATCGGGCGGCCGAACGCCTGGCGCTCCATCGCGTAGCGGAGCGTGCGGTCGAACGCCTTCTGCGCCGCCGCTACGCAGCCGGCGGCGCCGATCATGCGCTCGCCCTGGAGCTCCCACATGATGTGGTAGAAGCCCTTTCCCTCCTGGCCGAGCAGCGCGTCGGAGGGCACGCGCACGTCCTGGAAGCCGAGCAGCGCCGTGTCGGAGGCGTGCATCCCGAGCTTCTGGAGCCGCTTGTCGCGGACCACCCCCGGCAGGTCCATGTCGACGATGAAGAGACTGAGCCCGTCGTGCCCGGCATCCGGGTCGGTCTTGGCGACGAGCACGATGAAGTCGGCGCGGTGGCCGTTGGTGATGAACGTCTTGGAGCCGTTGATCACCCACTCGTCGCCGTCGCGCACGGCGCGCGTGCGGATCCCCGACACGTCCGAGCCGGCGTCGGGCTCGGAGATCCCCAGGCACGAGATCCGCCGCCCCGCGATCGAGGGCACGAGGTAGCGCTGCTTCTGCTCCTCGGTGCCGAACAGGTGGATCGGCGGCGTCGCCATGTCGGTGTGCACCGCGACGCCCATGGCCAGGCCACCGCAGTCGCTGTGGACCATCTCCTCGGCGAGCACCAGGTTGCAGTAGTAGTCGCCGCCCTGACCGCCGTACCGCTCGGGGAAGGAGAGGCCGAGCAGCCCGAGCTCGCCCATCCGCGCGAACACCCGGTCGGGGAACGTCGACTCCTCCCACTCCTCGGCGTGCGGCGCGAGCTCCTTGGTGACGAAGGCGTGGATCGACTCGCGCAGGCGGTCGTGCTCGTCCGTGAAGATGAAGTGGCGCTGTGGGGCGGCGAAGTCGGGCTTGAGGACGTCGGCCGCCGGGGTGCTCATGAAAGTGGACAGTAGGACTTCCCACTTTCAACCGCAAGTCGCGTCCAGAATCACGACGGGCCGCCCGGAGGCGGCCCGTCGGATCGGGTTGTGGGCGGTTATTCGCCGTCCGGCAACTTCAGCTCGAAGTACTCGAGCACCTCCTCGAAGAAGGAGGTCCGGTCGGCGTCGTTGAGCGTGCCCAGCTCGAACCCGGCATAGACCGTGTCGCGAGTCGGCGACGTCAGGTACTGCGTGCCGTCGACGAACGTCAGGTCCTTGGTGCCGATCACCGCGCCCTCCTGGAAGGTCTGGGTGCTCGGCGCCTCGTTCCACTGGATCGGGTTCGGCGAGCTGGCGAGCGCCGGACCGTTCTGCCAGACGCCCAGGTCCGTGCCCTCGAACCCGGTCGTCGAGCTGTCCGCGCCGGCGTCGATCGTGACGTCGTCCAGCCACACGCCGAGGTTCTGCACCGCCCAGTCGCTCGCGTGCACGATCGCGAGGTCGATCGTCTGGCCCGCGTACGGGTCAGGTCGATCCTCCACTCCTGCCAGCCGCCCGAGGATCCGGTCGCCGCATGCCAGGCGCCGGTGGTCCCGGTCGGCGTGCACGAGTCGCCGTGACTTCGTCTGGTAGTGCAGCAGCCGGTCGTGCAGCGTTGCCCAGCCGCCGCCGTCGTGGCACGACTCGCCCGTGCCCTGCGACGTGTGGCCGTTGACGTCGGGCAGCGTAGTCCAGTCGTCCGAGCCGGCGGGGGCCGCCTCCACGAACAGGTAGTCCCAGTCCAACTCGATGTCGAACGACGTGAAGAACGTCAACGTCCCGCCGGAGGCGGGCACGTCGACCTGCGTCGACAGGCGCTTGTACGCCTCGTCGTCGGCGCCCGAGTAGAGGTACTGCTGACCGCCGTGCGGCGAGAACGGCCCCGACTCGGACCGAGCCCACGACCCGATGACCTCCGAGAAGTCGTCGTAGGCCTCTGTGTGGAGCAGCGACGACGTTGACGCGAGCGTCGCCGTCGGTGCGCCCGCGCCCGGGTCGCCGGCCTGCGCCTCGGGCGTCCAGGCGCCGCTGAACGGCGGCGTCCCGACCACCGACTGGACCGCGCCCGTCGCGTCGTCCCACGAGCCGCCGTCTTCCACGCGGAGGTACGCCCCCATGTAGTACTGGAAGAAGTCGTTCGTGTGGGCGATGCAGCCGTCGCGCGCCTCGCCCTCGGTCGAGTCGCACCACTCGCCGTGCTTGTCCTCGTTCGGCTGCGGGAACCCGGTGTTGCGGAACTCGAAGCCCTCGAAGTACTGCTGCCCGGCGTGCTTGCCGGCGAGCACCACCTTGCCGCCCTCGTTGAGGTAGTCGCGCACCGCGACGACCTCGTCGAGCGCGAGGCGGGACGTGCCGGTGCCCGGCACCTGACCCGGCTCGCGCGTCAGGTAGTCGTCGCCGGTGTTCCAGACCACCGCTTCGTAGTGCGAGAGCACGCCGAGCGGATGCGGCGCCCCGGCGGTTCCTCGCGTCGACGTCGTAGACGTCGGGCGTGAACCCGTTGTCCGCCAGCGCCTGCACGTAGCGGCCGAGGTAGTTCGGCTGCCCGTCGGCGTCCGCCGGCGTCGGCCCGCTGTAATCCTCGGCGGCGAGCACGAGCACCTTGTTGGCGGTTTCGTTGACGGCCGAGTAGGTGAACGACTCCGAGCTCCGGTGCTGGCCGCCCGACTGCTCGAACCAGACCTCGACGTCGTCGCCCGGTTCGGTCCCGGTGACCTCGCCGCGCAGCCGGTGGTAGTAGACCCCGGCCTCCTGGTAGTAGCGCTGGCCGTCGCTCCACTCAGTGGTGTCGGCCGACTTGACCGCTCCACCGTTGACGCGGTACTTGAGGTCCACGTCCCCCATCTCGCGCTTGGCCAGCACCTGCACCGTCTGCGGGTCGCCGTACGAGTACGCGAACGAGTCGACGTAGAAGTTCCGCACGGTGTTGCCCAGGTGCGACTCCGGGTGCGCCGGGTCGTCGGCGGACTCCGCCAGGTCGAGCGAGAAGTCGAGGTGGCGCCGGAACTCGTTCTCGATCGCGCCCTCGTTGTCCTCGAACTCGAAGCCGGACACCGACGGGTCGTTCGGCTCGGAGCCCTCCGGCGTGTAGGCGAGGATGCCGTCGCGGTTGTAGGCCGTGTCGAGCGTGTCGCCGTTGGTGATGTAGAGGTCGGGGTCGAAGCCCTCGATCGCCGGGTTCTCGTCATCGCCGGCGAGCGCGGTGTAGATCGGGTCGTCCGCGGCGGGCGTGTACTGCTGCCAGCCCTGCGGATAGAGGATCAGCTCGGCGGCGGTGTGATCGTTCTTCTCGAATTCGAAGTCGACCATGTTCCACAGGTTCAGCATCGCCTGCGTCTCGGGCTCCGAGGCGGGGCCCTCGCCGCGATAGGTCTCGGACGACTTCTGCGGCGACGACCCTTCGTCGTCGAGGCCCCAGTCGACCGGGAAGTTGCGGTTGGGATCGACGCCGTCGCCCGACTGGATCCCGGGCTGGCCGTTGAACTCCCGCAGGTTCTTGCGCCACAGGCGGTTGCCGGGCGTGAACGTGAACTCGTAGCCGTCCGGGTTGTTCATGCGCCACAGGCGGTTGCCGGGCGTGAACGTGAACTCGTAGCCGTCCGGGTTGTTCACGCAGACGAACCACAGCTGGCGCTCGTTCACCAGCCTGGTGATCTGCCGGTCCTTGCCGTACCAGCTCGTGAAGTACTCCAGCGTGCGCTTGCACGTCTCGCCGGCAAGCCACTCGCGGGCGTGCTGCAGCGCGTTGTAGAGGACCGCCGGCTTGCCGTTGTCGGCGCCTTGGGCGTTGCGCGTCACCTGGATCGCGACGATGTCGCGGCCCAGCACCGACTCGCCGATATCGACCTTCGCCGCGATGTCGGAGTGCTGCGCGACGATCCGGTCGTAGAGCTCCGTGTACTGCTCGTGGCCGTCGTTCGGGACGGCGTCGTACTTGCGATAGACCTTGTACGCGGCGTCGCTCGCGTTCGCCGTCGGATCGACGGCGGACGTGCGCGCGCTCAGCCCAAGCTCGGCCAAGCCGCTGCGGACCTTGCCGGCGGAGCGCTGCGCGCTGGTGCGTCCGCGGCGGGCGGTGACGATCCTCGCCCGCAGCTTGGTCTTGCGCTCGAGCCGCGCCATCTGCTTCGAGCTGCCGTATACCTCGATCCTGCCGCCGCGACGGCGGCCCTCCGTGACGTCGAAGCCGGACAGCGCCAGCTTCTCGAGGTTCTTCGGCGTGGCCTTCACGCGGTAGGCGTTGAGTCCGCTCGACCCGGCCTCCGCGGGCACCGCCACGGCGAGGGGCCAGGCCGCGGCGCCGACAAGGCGTCGTGACATTCCCCCTCCTCTTGTGAACGTTGTGCACAGCGCCGGCACTCCCATGCCGGCCGATTGCGGCGCAGCCTACAACGATCGTGCGCGACGTGACGCAGTTCGCGTCCGCTGCAAGACACGGCGGCGACTAGGGTTCCGCGCGATGCCATACGAGACGATCCGCTACGAGCTCGCCGGGCCGGTCGCGACGATCGCGCTCGACCACCCCGACACGCGCAACGCGCTCTCCGACCGGATGCTCGGCGAGCTGGTCGCGGCGTTCGAGCAGGCGCGCGCGGACGCGGCGGTGCGCTGCGTCGTGCTGACCTCGACGCATGAGAAGGTCTTCTCGTCGGGCGGCGACCTGGCCGGCTTCTCGGCCGACGTGCCGCTCGTCCACAAGCACCTCGAGACCGCCTCGCGCTTCCCGCGCCTGTTCCGCGCGATCGGCGAGCTCGGCAAGCCGACCCTGTGCGCCGCCAACGGGCATGTGCTCGCCGGTGCGCTCGGGCTGGCGCTGGCGTGCGATCTGATCGTCGCGCGCGAGGACGTGCGCTTCGGGACGCCCGAGATCAACGTCGGCGTCTTCCCGTTCATCATCATGGCGCTGATCTACCGCAACGTCGGGCGCAAGAAGACGAACGAGCTGCTGTTGCTCGGCGAGCAGATCACGGCCGCGGAGGCCGAGCGGATCGGGATCGTCAACCGCGTCGTGCCAGCAACCGAGTTCGGCGGTGTCGTGCGGGACTGGGCGGCTCGGCTGGCGGCGAAGTCGCCCGTGATGATGCGGCTCGGCAAGGACGCGATGTACCGCCAGCAGGACATGGCGTTCGCCGACGCGCTCGAGTACCTGCAGGCGCAGCTCTCGCTCGCGTTCTCGACCGAGGACATCCAGGAGGGCGTGAAGGCGTTCTTCGAGAAGCGCGACCCCGTCTGGACCGGCCGGTGAACACGCGCGTGGTCGTACTGCGCGGCCGCACGTCGGACCGCGCGCCCGGCGGCGCGCTCGGCGCGCAGGCGCTCGGCGAGCTGCTCTCCGACGCGCCCGAGCCGGTCGGGGAGCCCGAGCCGCCGCGCATGCAGGGCTACGAGGACGATCTGCGCGACTCGCGCGCGGCGATCGCGACGGCGGGCGCGCGGCTCGAGGCGGCGCTCGATGCCGGGGAGTTCCCGGTGCTGCTCGCGTCGGACTGCTCGATCTGCCTCGCGACGCTGCCTGCGATCGCGCGCCGCGAGCCTGGCGCGCGAGTCGTCTGGCTCGACGCGCACGGCGATTTCAACACACCGGCGACGACCGGCTCGGGCTTTCTCGGCGGCATGTGCCTAGCCGCGGCGTGCGGGCGCTGGGACAGCGGCTTCGGCGCCGGCGTCGACCCTCGCCGCGTCGTCGTGAGCGATGGGCGCGACCTCGACCCCGCCGAGCGCGAGGAGCTCGATCGCGCGCGCGTCAGCGTCCTGCCGCCGGCTAGGGTCCCCGGCTCGGTGCGAGGCGAGCGCGTGTTCCTGCACCTGGACCTCGACATCCTCGACCCCGCGGTGATGGCGGCGGCGGTGCCCGCGCCCGGAGGCCTGAGCGCCACGCAGCTGCGCGCGCTGCTCGCGCAGCTGGCCGCCGCGGCCGAGCTGATCGGCGTCGAGCTGACGGCGTTCGAGGCCCCGGCGGATGCCGCTGAGCGCGAGCGCCTCGCCGCGGTGCTGGCCGACGCGGTCGCCCCGCTCCTGCCCACTGCCTAGGGGTTTTCGTGGCGATCGGATAGCGTCGGGCTCAGGCATGAGCCACGGCGCGATCGTCACGGGTACGGACGGCTCGGACTCCGCGACCGCCGCGGTGCGGCAGGCGGCCGAGCTGGCGGCGTCCTCCGGCGTCGCGCTGCACGTCGTCAGCGGCTACCCGGGCGACGGCGAGCCGCGCGAAGCCGTGCTCACGATCCTCGACACCGCGCGGGCGGCGCTCGCCGACGTCGACGTGCCGGTCCACCTGCACGCCGAGCCGGGCGACGCGGCCGGAGCCATGTGCGCGGTCGCCGCCCGCGTCGGCGCCGGCCTGATCGTGGTCGGCAACAAAGGCGTCGACGCGCGCCTGAGCCGGCTGCGGCCGGCGATCGCCGAGCAGGTGCGGCGCAAGGCGCCCTGCACGGTGCTGGTCGTCGACACCGAGCCGTACTGGCATCCCGTGACCGACGTCGACGAGCGCCGCAGCCGGATCCCGCGCGAGTGGCAGATCCTGCTGGTGACCACGGTCGCCGTCTTCATGGCGTTCCTCGACGTCACGATCGTGAACGTCGCGTTCCCCTCGATCGCGGCCGACTTCCCGGAGTCCTCGCTCGCCGACCTGTCCTGGGTGCTGAACGCCTACAACGTCGTCTTCGCGGCGCTGCTGGTGCCCGCCGGGCGCCTGGCCGATCGTGTCGGCCAGCGGCGCCTGTTCTTCGGCGGGCTCTGGCTGTTCCTCGCAGGCTCGGTGCTGTGCGGGCTCGCTCCCGACGCCGTGCTGCTGGTCGCCGCGCGCGTCGTGCAGGCGGTCGGCGCCGCGGCGCTGATCCCGACATCGCTGGCGCTCGTGCTGCCGGAGTTCCCGCCCGAGCGGCGTGCGGTCGCGACCAGCGTGTGGGCCGCGGCGGGCGCGGTCGCCGCCGCGACGGGACCGTCGCTCGGCGGCGTGCTCGTGGACGCGGGCGGCTGGCGCTGGGCGTTCCTCGTCAACGTCGTCGTGGCGCTCGGAGTGTTGCCCGCGCGGCGGCTGCTCGTGGATCGCACCGACCCGGCCGGCGCCGACCCGCCGGACCTGTTCGGCGGCGCGCTGCTCGCCGGTGCGGTCGGCTCGCTGGCGCTCGGCATCGTCAAGGCGCCCGACTGGGGCTGGACCGACGACCGCGTGCTGGCCGCATGGCTCGTCTCGGCACTGGCGCTCGGCGCGCTCGCGGTACGGAGCCGGCACCATCCCGCGCCGGTGCTCGAGCCCGCGCTGCTGCGCATCCGGTCGTTCGCCGTCGCCAACACGGCGATGCTCGTGCTGTCGATGGGCTTCTACGCCCTGCTGCTGTCCAACGTGCTCTTCCTCACGCAGGTCTGGGGCTACTCGGTGCTCGACGCCGGCTTCGGCGTCACGCCGGGACCGCTCGCCGCCGCCGTCGCCGCGGTCGCGGGAGGGCGTCTGGCCGAGCGGTTCGGGCCGCGCGCGGTGCTCGTGCCGGCCGCGCTGGTCGCGGCGGGCGCATGCCTGCTCTATCGCTCGATCGCAGGCTACGAGCCCGCGTACCTGAGCGACTGGCTGCCTGCGCAGCTGATCTCGGGAGCCGCCTTCGGGCTCGCGTTCGCCGCGCTTGCGACCGCGACCGTGATGGACCTGCCGCCGAACCGGCTGGCCACCGGCACGGCGCTCTCTTCATGCGCGCGCCAGATCGGCGCGGTCGTGGGCATCGCCGTGCTGATCGCGGTGCTCGGCACGCCCGCTCCGGCCGAGGCGCCGGCGGCGTTCGACGATGCCTGGCTGTTGATGGCCGCCGCCCTGGCGGCGTCAGGGCTCATCGCGATCCGCCTCCCGAGCGGCCGCATCGGCGAGATCGCGGGCGGCGCGCCGCTGCGCCGCCGGCTGCCCCCGCTCGACGTGCCCGGGCTGGAGACGCACGAGATCGAGCTGCACGGACATCGCCTGGTCTACCGCTCGGCGGGCGACGGTCCGGTGATCCTGCTCGTGCACGGGCTGCTCGACTCGTCGCGCACGTGGCGCAAGCTGGCGCCGGTGCTCGCGCTCGGGCACACCGTGATCGCGCCCGACCTGCTCGGCCACGGCGAGTCGGACGGGCCGACGGCCGTCGACTACTCGCTCGGCGGGCACGCCGGCATGCTGCGCGACCTGCTGGACGAGCTCGGCCACCAGCGTGTGACAGTCGTCGGGCACTCGCTCGGCGGCGGCGTCGTGATGACGTTCGCCTACCACTATCCCGAGCGCGTCGAGCGGCTCGCGCTGATCTCCAGCGGCGGGCTCGGACGCCGCGTCAGCCCGGCGCTGCGGGCGGCGACGCTGCCCGGCGCCGGCGCGGTGATGCGCACCGTCGGCGCCCGGCCTGTCGTGGCGGCCGGCCGCGGGCTGTCGGCGTTGCTGGCGGGCATCGGGCTGCGCCATCCCGCGCGCATCGCGCTCGAGGTGGTGCGGACGCTCGAGCGGCTCGGGGACTCCGGGCGCCGAGGCGCCTTCCTGAACACGGTGCGCGCGGTGATCGACGCGCACGGGCAGAAGGTCTCCGCGCTCGACCGGCTGCACCTCATCGCGGACACGCCGGTGCTCGTGGTGTGGGGGACGCACGACCGCGTGATCCCGGTCGAGCACGCCGAGCTGGTGCGAGCCATGCTGCCGCAGGCCGACATCGTCCTGCTCGACGGGATCGGCCATACGCCGCACCTCTCGCAGCCCGCGTACGTCGGCGAGCGCTTCGCCGCATGGGTCAGGAGCACATCCGCGATGCCCGCGGACGATGGGGTAGCGTGGAAAGTGGAACGTCCCGCTTCTCACGCGTGAGCGCCAAACCGGAAACCACGAGCCGCCTGCGCTCGCTCGCAGACGACCTGCACGAGCGCCGCGCGCTGGCCCGCCTCGGCGGAGGGGAGGAGCGGATCGCGCGCCAGCACGCGGCCGGCAAGCTGACCGCGCGCGAGCGGATCGCGCTCCTGGTCGACGACGGGACCTTCGCCGAGCTGGGCATCCACGCACAGCCGCACTTCTCCCAGCGCGCGATGGAGGGTCGCGACGCGCCGGCCGACGGGGTGATCACCGGCTACGGGCGCGTCGAAGGGCGGATGGCCTGTGTGTGCGCGTACGACTTCACCGTGATGGCCGGCGCGATGGGGATGACCGGCGAGCTCAAGGTCGCGCGCCTGCGCGAGCTGGCGCTGACGCAGCGCGTGCCGTTCGTGTGGCTGCTCGACTCCGCCGGCGCGCGCATCCAGGAGGCGGTCGGCTCGCTGTTCGCCGGCACGGGTCACCTCTTCCGCGAGGAGGTGGTGATGAGCGGCGTGGTCCCACAGGTCGCGGCGTTGATGGGGCCGTGCGCGGCGGGCACCGCGTATATCCCCGGGCTCGCCGACTTCGTCCCGATGGTGCGTGGTCGCGGCTCGATGGCGCTCGCGGGCCCGCACCTCGTGCGCGCCGCGATCGGCGAGGACGTCACGCAGGAGGAGCTCGGCGGCTCGCGCGTGCACTGCCGCAAGTCGGGCGTGGGAGACATCGAGGTCGCCGACGACGAGGAGTGCATCGCGCGCATCAAGCAGTACCTGTCGTTCTTCCCCTCACACTGCGAGGAGCGCCCGCCGCTGCTGCCCGTGAGCGACCCGGTGGACCGCATGGACGACGAGCTGCTCGACGTGCTGCCGGAGACCAACCGCAGGCCGTATGACATGTACGACGTGATCCGCCGGATCGTCGACGACGGGTCGTTCCTGGACGTCAAGGGCGGCTGGGCGCGCACGATCATCACGTGCCTGGCGCGGATGGGCGGGCGCCCGGTCGGGATCGTCGCGAACCAGCCGCGCCAGCTCGGCGGGATCCTGGACAACGACTCGGCCGACAAGGCGGCGCGATTCGTGAACCTCTGCAACGCGTTCGCGATCCCGCTGGTGTTCCTGCAGGACGTGCCGGGCTTCATGGTCGGCACGAAGGTCGAGACGGCGGGGATCATCCGCCACGGCGCGAAGATGCTGCACGCGGTCGCGGCGGCGACCGTGCCGAAGGT
>Ga0126306_10000408_pt1 | contig 19541 bp, 18 predicted proteins | sample Plot27_FD_92592 | JGI IMG/M metagenome (GOLD analysis project Ga0126306, IMG submission 92592) | Serpentine soil microbial communities from UC McLaughlin Reserve, CA, USA - Plot27 | ecosystem: Environmental > Terrestrial > Soil > Grasslands | place: USA: UC McLaughlin Reserve, Lake County... | reverse complement strand
CCGGCAGCCCCCCTCCACACGCCGCAGCGACCGGCGTTCACGCGCGCCGCCCCGACCCCCCGGACCCCACCCCGCAAATGCCGCCGTTGACGTAAACGCCGGGGCCTACGCCGCTCGCCGGTCCGCCACACGACCCGAACCGACGGCACCGACGTCGACGTAAACGCCGGGGCCTACGCCGCTCGCGGGTCCGCCACACGACCCGAACCGACGGCACCAACGTTGACGTAAACGCCGACGCCTACGCCGCTCGCCCGTCCGCGACACGACCCGAACCCACGGCACCGAGTCTTCTAGCCTGCGCGCATGACCCCAAACGGCCTGGCGACGATGCTCCAGCGCGGCCCGGTCGTGCTCGACGGCGGGCTCGCGACGGAGCTCGAAGCGCGCGGTCACGACCTGGCCGGGCCACTCTGGTCCGCCCGGCTCCTGCGCGACCGGCCGGGCGACATCGAGGGCGTCCACCGCGCCTACTTCGAGGCCGGCGCCGACGTCGCGATCACGGCGAGCTACCAGGCGAGCTACGAGGGGTTCGCCGCCGCCGGCATCGGCCGCGACGAGACGACGCGCCTGCTGCGGCTCAGCGTCAAGCTCGCGCGGCACGCTCGCGACGCGGTCCGGCCGGACGGGCTGGTCGCGGCGTCTGTCGGCCCCTACGCCGCCGTGCTCGCCGACGGCAGCGAGTACACCGGCGACTACGGGCCCGTCACGACCGAGCGGCTCGCCGCGGTCCACCGCCCGCGGATCGCGGCGCTGCTGGGCGCCAAGCCGGACGTGCTCGCGTTCGAGACGATCCCGTCGATCCGCGAGGTCGCCGCGCTGGTGGAGCTGCTCGCCGAGTTCTCCGGCGTCGAGGCCTGGATGACGTTCTGCTGCCGCGACGGCGAGCGGCTGAGCGACGGGACGCCGGTCGAGGAGGCGGTCCGGCTCGCGGACGGCAGCGGGCGGCTCGTCGCCGTCGGGATCAACTGCACGCCGCCGGAGCACATCGAGGCGCTGCTGGAGCGCGCACGCGCGACCACCGGGCTGCCGCTCCTGGTCTACCCGAACCGCGGCCGAACCTGGGACGGCGCCGCGCACGAGTGGCGCGGCGCGGGCGTCGACGGGTTCGCGCCGGCCGTCGTCACGCGCTGGCGCGAGCGCGGCGCGCGCGGGATCGGCGGCTGCTGCGGGATCGGCCCCGACACGATCGCGGGCGTCGCGCGCACGCTGCGCGGCTAGCGCCGATGGGCAGGACGTGCAGGCCCTGCGCGAGCTCGTCAGCGACGCGGTCGCGGAGCGGCTGTTCCGCCGCTGAGGTCGGCGGCGACGACGAGGATCACGAGCTCGCGCGGGCCGTGGACGCCCTCGACGCGCTCGAGCTCGATGTCGGACGTCGCGCTGGGACCCGAGACGAGCGTCAGCGGCCGGCCTTCGGCGGCGGCGGGAGCGAGCGCGGCGATCGCGTCCGGGACCGAAGCGTGGATGCGTGCCGCGTCGACGAGGCAGATGTGCAGGTCCGGCACGAGCGTGAGCACGCGGCGGCCGCTCTCCGGGCCGCCGTCGAGCACGATCGTCCCCGTCTCGGCGATCGCGAGCGCGCTGCCGCTCAGGACGCCGTCGACGCGGTCGAGGCCGCGCGCGGAGATCGGCGGGTCGTCGACGAGCAGCTCGAGCCCGGGCGGGCGGTGCGGCAGCCCGGCGGGCACCGCCAGCCTGCGCGCGCCGTGCTCGCGGCCGGCCTCGGCGATCGCCTCGCCGACCCCGGCGGCGTCCACCCGCCGCACGGTCGCGCGGTACTCGGCGGCGCGCTCGCAGAAGCGCGCCACGACCGCTTCGGCGCCCGCGGGCGGCCCGGAGCCCGCGAGGCGGTAGCCGCGCGGGACATCCGGCACCGCGACGCCCGGCCCGAGCGCCGCTCCGATACGCGACATGATCTCCGCCCGCGCGCTCATCACGGGTCCCCGGCGCCGGCCGGCGCACGCGCCGCCCACCACTCGCGGAACGTCTGGCTCGGCAGCTCCGGCAGCTCGCGCATCTCGGTCCATGCGCCCAGGATCGGGGCCCACCTGGCCGACCGCGCCAGCGGGCCGCTGCCGAGCCGCGCCATCCGCTGCGCGCGCTCGTAGCGCCGGCGCGACCGGAACACGCTCGCGAGCGCGTCCATCGCCACGCGCTCAGGACTCCAGCGGCTCTTCGCCTCCCGCACGACGCGCCCGCGCAGGTGCACGAGCATGGTCGGGATGTCGATCTTGACCGGGCAGACCTCGTAGCAGGCGCCGCACAGCGACGAGGCCCAGGGCAGCGTCGGCGCCGCATCGAACCCCCGCAGCTGCGGCGTCAGGATCGCGCCGATCGGGCCCGGATAGACGGATTCGTACGCGTGCCCGCCGACCCGCGCGTAGACGGGGCACGCGTTCAGGCACGCCGAGCAGCGGATGCAGTGCAGCGCCTGGCGACCGATCGCATCGGCAAGCACGTCGGTGCGGCCGCCGTCGAGCAGCACGAGGTGGAACTCCTGCGGCCCGTCGCCAGCCCGCACGCCCGTCCAGATCGACGTGTACGGGTTCATCCGCTCGGCGGTCGACGAGCGCGGCAAGAGCTGCAGCATCACCTCGAGATCGCGCCATTCCGGCAGCACCTTCTCGATCCCCATAAGCGTGATCAGCACGCTCGGCAGCGTCGTGCACATGCGCCCGTTGCCCTCGGACTCGACGACGCCGATCGAGCCGGTCTCGGCGACCCCGAAGTTGGCGCCGCTGACCGCGACCGGCACCGAGAGGAACTTCTCGCGCAGGTGCCGGCGCGCCGCCTCGGCGATCGCGCTCGGCTCCAGGCCGAGCCGCTCCCCGCGCGCGATCGTGCGCTCGAACAGCGCCGCGATCTCCGCCCGGTTGCGGTGGATCGCGGGCACGAGTATGTGCGACGGCTCGTCGTCGCCGAGCTGCACGATCAGCTCGGCGAGATCGGTCTCGATCGCCTCGATCCCGCGTCGCTCGAGCGCGTCGTTGAGCCCGATCTCGTCGGTCGCAAGCGACTTGACCTTGATCACCTCGCGCGCGCCGTGATCGCGCGCGATGCCGGCGACGATCGCGTTGGCCTCGGCGCCGTCGCGCGCCCAGTGCACCTTCCCGCCGGCGCGCGTCACGCTCGCCTCCAGGCGCTCGAGCTGCTCGGGCAGCGTCGCCATCGCGCGCGCCTTGATCGCCGCGCCGGCGTCGCGCAGCGCCTCCCAGTCCTCCAGCTCGGCCACCGCCGCGGCGCGCTTGGCCCTGATCGCGGTCGTCGCCTTGCCGAGGTTGCGGCGCAGCTGCGCGTCCGCGAGCGCGTCGCGGGCCGCCGCGGGGAAGCCCACACTCGAAGACATTACGGTTCCCATGATGCCGACCGAGCTGCCGCAGGGTCGCTACCTGTCGTGCGCGTTCGGCATCCCCCCGGATGCCGGCGGCCAGACGCGCGCGCTGCTGCTGCGCAACCGGATCCTGGCGCGCGAGGGCGGCGTCCGGCCCGAGCTGCTCACGCTCGGCCCGGCACGCGACCACCGCGAGCGCGGCGAGCGGCTGCGCGAGCGCGGGCTGCTGCCCGACGACATGCCGCTGCTGAACATCTACGAGCACTACCGCGATCACGGCTGGGCCGAGCAGGAGCCGATGGGGGAGCTCGAGGACCTGAGCCCGCACCGGATCCGCGAGGACACGACCGCCGCGGGAGCGCCGTGGCGCACGATGTACCGGCCGCCCGGCAGCAGGCGACCGCTGCTCGAGTACCTGCGCGGCGACGGCTCGCCCTATCTGCGCATCCCCGGCTTCAGCAAGGTGCGCAAGCGGAGCTGGCCCGACCGCATCCAGCAGATCGGTCCGGACGGGGCGGTCGTGGGCGAGCTGCACTCGATCGGACAGTGGTTCCGGGGCTGGATCCGCGAGCTGCTGGCGGACGACGAGCGCGCGTTCGTCTTCATCGACTCGCGCTTCGTCGTCCCCCACCTGGTGCCGATGAGCGGGCGCCGGATCCACCTGATCTACCAGATGCACAACCTCCACGTGGGCCCGCCGCGGCGCTGGGACTCCGCCGTCGACCCTGTCTACAAGCGCGTGCTGAACCGCATCGGCGGCATGGATGCGATGGTCACTCTGACCGAGCGCCAGCGCGACGACATCGCCGCGCGCCGTGGCCGGACGAGCAACATGTTCGTGGTCCCGAACCCCGTCGTCGTGCCGGAGCCCCCGGCGCAGCGGCCGCCGCGCGACCCGAGCCGCGTGACGATCGTGGCGCGACTGGAGCGGCAGAAGCGGCTCACCCACGCGATCGCGGCGTTCCAGCAGGTCGTCGCGGCGGTGCCCGGAGCGCGCCTGGACATCTACGGCGACGGGAGCCAGCGGCAGCGGCTGCAGGCGGAAATCGAGTCCAGGGGGCTCGCCGGGTCCGTCGTGCTGCGCGGCTTCGACCCGCGCGCCAGCGACACGTTGTGGACGTCGACCGCGTTCCTGATGACAAGCTCGTTCGAGGGCTATCCGCTCTCCACGATCGAGAGCATGAGCCGTGGCTGCCCGGTGGTGAGCTACGACATCAAGTACGGGCCGCGCGAGCAGATCACCGACGGGGTCGACGGCTTCCTGGTGCCCGCGGGCGAGGTCGACCGCCTGGCCCGGCATCTGATCGAGCTGCTGACGTCGCCCGAGCTCGCGCGCCGGATGAGCGCCGCGGCGACCGAGCGCGCGCAGCGCTTCGGGCCGCGCGAGTGCCGGGAGAGCTGGGCGCGCGTGCTGCATGCGACCGTCGAGCACAAGCCGCTGCGCACGCGCATCGACGCCGTCGGCCTCGAGCTGAGGCGACTCCGCCCGGCGAGCGCGGGCCCGCTCCGCCGGCTGGTGGGTCGCGACCGTGGCCGGACGCTCGAGCTCGCCGGCGTGCTGACGGTCGACGGCCGCAGCCCCGGGTCCGGGCTGGACGCGGTCGAGATCGGGCTCGCCTGGATCGAGCAGGAGAGTGGCCGCGTCACCGAGCAGCCGCTCGAGGTCAAGCGGGCGCGGCAGCGGTTCCGCCTGCGCGCGAACGTCGAGCTTCCCGAGAACGACGCCCGGCTCCGTCTCCGCCTGACGTGGCGCAACTCGGCGTGGCAGACGGACGTCGCGCGGATCGCCGGCGGGGAGCTCAGTCGCGCGGCGGAGAGCTGAAGGCGGCCGCCAAGCGCGCTGGAATCGTGGCGCGCGCCGGCCCGGCGAGATAGTGCAGGACCTCCAGCTCGCGCAGGTCGAACTCGCGCGCGAGCGGCAGCGCCTGACGGCTGAAGCCGTCTCGGCGCATGCGCTCCAGGTCCAGCACCAGCACGTCGGCGGTGAACGCATCGAAGTCGAAGCGGTGGCGGGCGTGCGCCGTGCGGCGCAGCTCGGAGGCCGCTTCGCTCCTGTCGCCCAGCCGCGCCGCGGCGCGGTGGATCACGCCGAACCCGCTGACACCGGACGCGCCGCGTCTCGCCGGCGCCGCGAACGCGTCCCCGCCGAGGTCGAGCTCCGCGAGCTCGGCGACGTCACCGGTCGCGATCGCGCCTCCCGGCAGCACGACGACGCGGTCGACGGCCGGGAGCAGCTCGGCGATGGCGAGCCGCTTCACGCGGTCGAGGCCGCGGATCGGCACCCGGCCGGCGGTCAGCTGCGGGAAGCGATTCACCAGCCGCTGCTCGACCGCGCCGGTCCCGGGCCGCGCCAGCACCCAGACGTGAAGCGGTCGCGACGAGTGCTTCAGCAGCGAGGCGACCAGCGCCATCAGCGCCCGACCGCCGCCCTTGGCGAGGACGACCGCGCAGTGCACGGCGTCGGCGGCCGGCGTCCCCTGCGTGAAGGTGCCCCCCAGCGCCTTCTGCAGCCGCTGCTCGACCTGGGGAGCGACGGGTGAGATCCGCAGCGGACGCATCCTGCGCTCGTCGGCGGCGGCGACCTCCGCCGCCGTCAGCTCGCGCCAGAGCTCGTACACTTCCGGCTCGGGCCGTCCCGTCAGGATCGCCCGGTGCACCTGCTCGAGCTTGGCGAGCAGCCCGTCGCGGATCGCGCCGAACGCCTCGTCGTCGATCCCGAGCAGCCCGTCGAATCGGACGTCGGAGCGGTTCCTGGGCCGGAACTCCACGGGCACGCCGATCGACCTCAGCGGGAGGTAGCCGTGCAGGCGCGACGTGACCACGGCGCTGTGCCGGCTGCGGTAGGTCTCGAGCAGCTTTAGCGCGCGGCCGACGTTCGCGACGAACGAGCGGCGCCGCACCTTGGAGTTGCTGTGCGCGTAGGTCACGGCGCCGGGCGGCGTTTCCTCGGGCGGCACGTCGACGTAGGCGACGGGAGCGCCGGCGGGCGGCGCCGGCGCGTCCGGGAAGACCGTGTCGATCGTCGTCGTGACGCAGCCCGAGAAGAACGCCGGCACGCCGCACGACAGCAGCAGGTAGACCGTCGTCCAGTCGCGGCAGCCGACCGGGCCGTAGCGCTCGAGGTACTCGATCGCGGCGGGCGTCAGCAGGCCGCGCTTGTTGCAATGGAACGAGACGAAGATCGGGCGCAGGTTGCGGTGCAGCGGGAAGCCGTGCCGCATCTCGAAGATCGCGTGCATGTACCAGCCGAAGCACAGGACCCACGTGTTGGGCGGAATCGGCTGGTACATCGAGGCGTCGCGGTGGACAGTGATGACCTCGAGGTCGGCGTCGATGTCGTCGCGCCGCCGTTCCGGGCGCGTCCTGCTACCGAGCGTGTCGAGCAGGGCCACGAGCTCGCCGTCGCCGTGCAGGCGCACGCCCCGGTGGCGCACCAGGTGCCCGAGCGCGGCGATGCTCTGGATGTGGTCGCCGATGTTCGCCGACGCCCGGTAGGCGCCCGGATGCCCGTAGTCCATGATCGCGACAGTCCGGCGCCCGCCCGGCGGCGGCGGCGCCGAGGGCGAGTCGGCATCGGCCGCGACCCAGGAGCGCAGCGAGTCGCGCCGTCGCAGCAGCCGCGACTCGGCATCGACGTGGCGGTCGAAGACCGCGAACACCTCGCGCGCCACGTCCTGCGCGCCGTAACCGAAGACCGCCGCGAGGATCTCGTACCAGCCTTCGGCACCGACGCCGCGCGGATCGTCGGCGACCAGCCGGCGGATCTCGCGCAGCGTCTCCTCGGGCGCGGTCGCGAGGCCCGAGCGCACGTGCTCGGCCGGCGCGTTCCTGGCCCACTGCTCGCGCGCGCGACGGTGGCGCCAGCCGCTAATCACGGATGACGTGCAGCTTCGCCCGCTGCTCGAGGCGGAACCCGTCGCGGTCCGCGAAGTACTCGTCGACCGCGGCGCGGCAGCCCGACCACTTGTTGTAGTCGTCGAGCACGATCCGCCCGCCGGGGACCAGCAGCGGCGCGATGCGCGTCAGGCAGGTCATCGTCGACTCGTACCAGTCGCCGTCGAGGTGCGCGAACGCGACCGGCTCGTCGAGTTCGATCGTGTCCTCGAACAGCCCCTTGATCAGCTCCACGTTGTGCTCGCCGACCGGGACGCCGAGCCGGCTGAACGACTCGGTCACCTCGCGATAGAGATCATCGCGATAGCCGTAGTAGGTGTCGCCGCCGACGCCCCTGGCGGCGCCGCCTGCGATCTTCTCGTAGCGCTCGTGCACGTCCTCGCCGTCGCGTTCGGTCGGCGGCGGGATCATGCCGAAGACGTCGTAGACCTTCATCGGCCGCTCGGGCACCTTCGCAGCGGCCAGCACGATCGCCGAGCCGCCGCGCGCGGTGCCCGCCTCGATGATCAGGCCGGGCCGGCCGGCACGCTCGAGCTCGATCACGACCGACGCGAGCTCGCGCAGGTTGTCGGGCTTGAGGTAGGTCAGGTGCTCGGCGCGCGCGCGGGCGATCGTCTCCTCCACGCGCGGCGGCAGCCCGGACGCCAGCTGGGCGCGGGTGCGGCGCAGCTCCGCACGCGCGTTGCGCAGCTTGCGCTTGGTCGCGCGCAGCTCGGCCTCGAGCTCGGCCTCGCGCGCTCCAGCGAGCCTGCTCCGGAGCCGGCGCGCGGCCCCGCGTGCCTTCTGGGAATAGCTGCTCATGACCGGCGGGCGAATTTAGCGCAGGCGCGCTTGGTTGACTCGGCGACCGTGGTCTGACTAGGCTCGGGATCCCCCCTCCGACCCCCCGAGGCAACCGGCGTTGGCCAGCACGGAGCAGATCGCCGCACGGACTGCGGCAAGCAGCACACGCTGGCTGTGGCGGGTCTGGATCGCTCTGGTCGCGGTCGCTGCGATCCTCACGCTGCTGGGCGCCGCCCAGGGCGGGGCGATGTGGATCGGGCTGCTGCTCGGGGCGGCCGCGGCCGCTCGGGTGGCGGTGCTGCTGGACGCGCTGCGCCCGATCGCCGCGCTGGTGGTCGCGGTGCGGCCGCTGGCGCTTCCCGCGCTCCTGATCCTCGCGGCGGGCACCGTCGAATCGCCGCTCTACCTCCAGCTGGTCGCGGGCATCGTCGCGATGCTCGTCGCCTGGCACGTGCTGATCCGCCCCGAGGCGCCGCGCTACAGGCCGGCACTGCAAGCGGCGCGCGAGGCGCTCGCGTCGGGCCGGGGCAACGGTCGCCGCCTGATGAGGGGCGCGCTCGTGCTGTTCGCGGCGCTCGCCGTGATCCTCGGCTTCCTCTGGCTGCCATCGGGTGACACGCTCGAGGACCGCGGCGGACTGGCCTCGTTCTTGTTCTCCGCGGCCGTCGTCCTGCTCGGCGCCGCGGTGCTGCTGCGGCTGCTGGGGTACTCGTCGACGCGGCTGCGCGCGATCGTGTCCGGCTGCCTTCTGCTCGCGATTGTGCGCGCGGCGATGCAGCTCGGCCTGCTGCCGCTGCACGACCGGCTGCACGACGCCGTGCCGTGGCTGACGCCCGGGCTGCTGTTCGCCGTCGCCTCGGTCGCCACCGTGCTGGCCGGCCTGCTCGACGTCGCGATCCGGCGCCAAGTCGAGCGCGGCGACGTGGGCAGCCGGCTCGTGCGCGCGATCCTCGTGCTCGAGGGTCCCGTCCCGCTGCTCGGGCGGACGCGGCCGCTGTCGCTGTACGGGCTGCTCTGCTGCGTGCTCGCGACTGTGGCGCTGTTCGCGGCGATGGTCGGTGCGGCCTACCCGGGGCGCTCGTCCGGCGCGCTCGCGGATCAGCTGCGGCCGGTCGCCCCGCGCGTGATCGGGCCCGGTGCGCTCAGCGACCGCGCGCTCGCGGAGGCGTTCTCGCCCGTACTGCTGTTCTCCAGGCATGCGCGCTGGTCGCCCGTGTCCGTCGACGGGTTCCTCGGGGAGGCGGCGATCACGAACTGGCAGCACCGGCCGGTGGCCAAGCCGATCGATCAGCTCACCGACTGCCCCGGAATCGTGCCGGCGCCCTGCTATACGGCCACGATCCGCTGCGACGACGGCGACGCGCCGTGCGCCCAGGGCGCTCCCAACCCCGCGCTCGCGCCGCGCCGCGACGGCGCCGTCTATGTCCGCGTGGTGCGCCGGCCGCGCCCGCCCACCGACGGCTCCCCCAACCCGTTCGAACGCGTTGCAGCCCTCCGCGAGCAACCGACCGTGCTGCTGCAGTACTGGTACTTCTACCCCTACGACGAGTGGATCTCGCCGGTGCTGCCCGGACAGCTGCGGCAGCGTCACGAGGCCGACTGGGAGGCCGTCACGATCGGGTTCTCCGATCGGGCGCCGCTGTTCGTCGGCTTCTCGCAGCACTGCGGCGGCCAGTGGTACGAGTGGCAGGACGTGCGGGTCCGGGACGCCGGCAGCCGGCTGCGACCGCTGGTCGCGGTCGCCGACGGCTCCCAGGCCAACTACCGCTACCCCAATCGGGCGCAGGCGCCGGACTGGAGCGGCTGCGCGAGCCTTCCTCCCAAGACGCTCACGCTCATCAGCTACGCGTCGAACATCCGCGACCGCGTGGCCGCCGACTGGTCATGGGAGGCGGGGGAGCACCTGCTCGTCGACGCGAGGAAGTCGCCGATGAGCTTCGTCGGCCGCTGGGCGCCGTTCAGCCGCACGGAGCTCGACACGCTCTACCGCGACCAGGTGCTCGGGCCCGACGCCGCGGGACCCGCGACGCCGACGCTCCAGATGCTGTGGCGCCAGCCGCTGCGGACGATCTTCCGCAGCCCGAACTGGCACCCGGGGAACTAGCTCCGATGGCGTTCCTCAAGCCGCGCGAGCGCCGCACTGTGGAAGCGTTCGCCGAGGTCTTCATCGAAGGCACCGGCGAGGTGCTCACGCCCGCGCAGGTGGCGCAGAACGTCGAGGCGCACGTGTCCGCGATGCGCTCCAAACGGATCCACAGCCTCCACGTCCTACTCTGGGCGATCGAGTACCTGCTGCCGTTGACGGTGGCCCGCCGGCGCTTTTCACGGCTCGCGCCGGCGGCGCGCAAGCGCCTGATCGAGCGGCGCATCACCGGCCCGCGCGCCGTGCTGCGCAGCCTCGCCAAGCTCAAGGTCCTGTTCCTCGCCGGCTACTACGACGACCCGCTGGTGGAGGCCGATATCGGCGTCCGGCGCACGCGCGACGTGCCGTCGCTGGAGCTGCCGCCGCTCGCCGTGCGACCCCCCGCCGACGGCGAGGACACGATCGTCGCGGACTTCTGCGTGATCGGGTCGGGCGCCGGCGGTGCCGTGATCGCGTGCCATGCCGCGCGCGCAGGTCATCGGGTCGTGCTGCTCGAGGAGGGGCCGCAGGTCCGCGGCGCGCAGATGACCGGCCGCGAGAACGCGATGTCGGCGCTGCTGTACAAGGAGAGCGGGCTTCAATCGACCGTCGACCTGGGCATGTCGGTGCTGCAGGGACGCGTGCTCGGCGGCACCACGCTGATCAACAACTGCATCTGCCTGCGCCTCGACGACCCCGACATCGTCCGCGGCGACACGCTCGCGCGCTGGCACCAGCTCGGCGCCACGATCGACGCCGCCGCGCTGGCGCGCTCCTACGACGCGGTCGAGTATGCGATCGGCGTGGCGCGAATCCCGGCGGAGCTTGACCACGGCAACGGGCGGCTGCTGCTGGACGGCTGGAAGGAGCTGACCGAGCGCGGCCTCGGCGACCCGGCGCTTCCGTCGGACTGGTTCCGCAAGAACTACAACGGATGCGGCGGCGCCGGGCTCTGCAACTGGGGCTGCCCCCACGATCGCAAGGCATCCGCGCTCGAGACCTACGTCACCGAGGCGATTGAGCACGGCGCGCGCGTCATGACGGAGTGCCACGCCGAGCGGATCCTCGTCGAGGACGGGCGCGCGACGGCGGTGCGCGTGCGCCATCGGGAACGTGACGTGCGCGTCAAGGCGGGCGTCGTCGTCGTTGCCTGCGGCGCGATCGGCTCGAGCGTACTGCTGCTGAAGAGCGGCATCAGGCGCAACGTCGGCACGCGGCTCTCGTTCAACGCCGCGACCGTGATGCTCGCCCGCTTCCCGCAGCGGCTCGACGCGTACGACGGCGACCAGATGACTGCCTACGTAGATGCCGGCTCGTACCTGCTCGAGAGCTCGTTCCAGCCCCCCGTCGCGCACGCGATCTCGGTGCCGGGCTGGTTCGGGCAGCACTTCGACCGCATGCGCGATTACCCCCGCTACGCCAGCTGCGGCGTCGTGATCGGCACCGACCACAACGGCCGCGTCAAGCACGTGCCGCTCCTGCGCGACCTGCTCGGCCCGATCAAGTACCGCATGACCGACCGCGACCTCGACGCGCTCAAGCGCGGAATGACGACCGCGGCGCAGGTCTACCTCGCCGCGGGAGCCGACTTCGTGCTGCCGTCGACGTTCGCCGACGCACCGCTGCCGGCGGGCGACTTCAGCGCGGACGACCCGCAGCGCATCCGCGACCACCTCGACCGCGCGATCCGCAGGCCGCGCGACGTCACGCTGAACTCCTCGCACCCGCAGGGCGGCAACCCGATCGGTGACCGCAGGATCGGGGCGGTCGACGCCGGCTTCCGCGTGCACGGGCACCGCAACCTGTTCGTCTGCGACGCGAGCGTGTTCCCGACCACGATCCGCATCAACCCGATGCTGACGATCATGGCGATGGCCGACTACGCCTGGCGGGAGCACATCGGCGCATGAGGGTCAAGCGCCGCGCGACCTGGCGCAACCACACCGGCAACCAGGCGGTCGAGCCGCTGGGGATCTGCTGGCCGGAGACGCTGGCGGACCTCGTTGGCCTGGTCGCCGAGGCGCGCCGCCTGGAGACGACGGTGCGCGCCGTCGGCTCCGGCCACTCGTGGTCGGACGTCGCGCTCTGCACGGGCCTTGTGGCGGAGACGACGAAGCTCGGCCGCCCACTGCCGTTGACCGCGATGCGCGACGACGGCAGCCTGTTCCGCGCGGAGGCCGGCATGAAGATCCGCGCGCTCAACGCCGAGCTCGCGCGGAGCGGCCGGGCGCTCGAGAACCTCGGCGGCTACGACGGGCAGTCGATCGCCGGAGTCGTCTCGACGGCCACACACGGGTCGGGGCTGTCATTCGGCCCCCTGTCGGACGCCGTGCGCTCGCTCGACGTCGTGGCCGGCGACGGCGCCGTGCACCGGATCGAGCCGAGCGACGGCCCGACCGACCCCGGCGAGTTCGCGCGCGAGCTGCCGGACTGGACACTGCACCAGGACGGAGGCTGGTTCGACGCCGCGCGCGTCGGGATCGGCTGCCTCGGACTGATCTACGCGGTCACGCTCGCCGTCGTGCCCGCGTTCGAGCTGACGGAGCGGCGCCGCGCGACGACCTGGGAGGAGGCGCGCGCGCTGATCTCCGACCCCGAAGGCCTGCGCACGCACCTGCACGTCGAGGTCTACCTGAACCCGTACGAGCGGGACGGGCGCCGGCGCGCGCTGATCACGACGCGCGAGCTGCCCGACCCCGGTGCGGATCCGGGCTCGCGTCACCGCAGCAGGCTGCTCGAGCTCGTCGCGGGGCGCAGGACGACATACCGGCTCCTGAACCTGGTGACCGATCTCGCCCCCCGCTGGACGCCGTTCCTGCTCGACAAGGCGATCGAAGGGCTCGAGCGCGAGGCGTACACGAACGCCGGTTACAAGGTCTTCAACATCGGCGCGGCAAACGCCGCGCTGGCCTACTCGTCCGAGATCGGCGTGCCGGTCGACGCGGCCGGCACGCACGTCCGTGCCGTCGAGCGGATCATCGAGATCGCCGAGCGCCGGCGGACGGCCGGCGGCGTCTACCACACGGCGCCGATCGCGCTGCGCTTCGTCCGCGCCACCGACGCCTGCCTCGCGATGATGCAGGGCCGCGAGACGATGATGATCGAGCTGATCCTGCTGACGGACACCGAGGGCGGCTACGAGCTGCTCGGCACGTACGAGGATCAGCTCTACCGCTTCGGCGGGCGCCCGCACTGGGGACAGGTCAACACGCTCACGGGCAGCCACGACTTCCTGCGCTCGCCCGCGATGTACCCGGAGACGTACGCCGCCTGGCAGCGCATCCGCGCGCAGCTCGATCCCGACGACGTGTTCGCCGGCCCGTTCACGAAGCGCCTGGGTCTGACGCGCTGACCGCGGCGCTCCCATCAGACCGCCAGCGCGAGCTGGGCGGCAATCGCGAGCACCGCCAGGCGACCGGCGATCGCGAGGCCGTTCCGCACGCGCGGCGTGATCCAGCGCCCGGCGTGGCCCGCCGCGAGGGTGAGCAGGAGGTGCCACGCCGCCGAGGCCGCACCGACGCCGCCGGCAAACGCTGCGCCGGCTGCGAGTCCCGACAGCGAGAGCGACGCGGCGACGGCGGCGAAGGAGGCGATCGTCAGCGGGTTCGCGGCGGTGATCGCGAGGAACCGCGCGTAGTGCCCAGCGGCCGTGTGCCGGCGGCCGGCCTCGCCCGGTCGGGGTGCGTGCGCTGCCCGCCGGTCGGAGATGGGCTCACGCGCTCCGCCGGAACTCAGGGCGATCAGTCCGTGCACCGCGATCGCCGCCAGCGCGAACGCTGCGACGAGCCGGATCTCGGCCTCGTGGCTCGCCAGCAGCGCGCCCGCGGCGCCGCCGGCGGCGGCCGCCACCGCGGCGAACGCGCAGTCCGCCGTCGCGACCCCCATGCCTGCGGCCACGCCGGCGCGCGGGCCGGCGATCACCGCCGCCTCGACCAGCAGCAGGCTTACGGCGCCGACCTGGATCGCGATCGCGAGTCCGGCGGCGAGCCCGGCGAGCAATGCGGCGGTCGGATCCATGCGGCGCGGTGTACCCGCGAGGCCGCGAGAGCGCAAGGCGTTCACGCCGGCAACGACTACAGTCGCGGCCGTGGACCAGACTGACAGTGAGATCCTCAGGCTGCTCCGCGCAGACGGGCGTATCTCGTGGCGCGACCTAGGCGCAGCCGTCGGCCTGAGCGCCAACGCCGCGGCCGATCGCGTCCGCCGGCTGCGGCAGGCCGGCGTCATCACCGGCTTCGTCGCCCTGGTCGATCCCGCGGCGGGCGGCCGCCACCTCGCGGCGCTGGTCGGCGTCACGCTCGCCCCGGGAACCGACTCCGACGAGTTCGCGACCGCCGCCGCCCGGCTCGACTCGGTCACCGAGGTCCTGCACCTCACCGGCGCGCCCGACTACCAGCTGCGGGTGGCGTGCCGCGACACCGCCGAGCTCGACGCGCTGCTGCGGATCCTGCGGCTCCGCCTCGGCGCCGCGGACACCGAGACGACGATCATCCTCCGCGCGGGACCGCCGCAGGACCGACTCCGGAGCACGCCGAAGGCGCCCTGACCCGCTCGACGCCGGTGGGCGGCCAGCGCTCGCCGAGCGTCTCGGCGAGCGCGGCGCGGTGAGCGGGTCGGCCCGGAACGGTGTGAGCGGTCAACCGACGGCCTGGGACTTGCGTGGAGAGACACCGTGAACGCCGCCGGGCGGTGCGCTATGAGGCGATGCTCCGCTCGGGCCCGTCGCCGAGCTCCACCGCATCGCCGGGGTGCAGAATCGCGACCCGTACCTGGGGCGCGACCTCCGCCGCCTTGGCCGCGAACGCGCGCGCCGGATCTCGAAGCAGGGGCGCGTGCCGCCGGCCCAGGCCCAACGGCAGGTACGTGCCCCAGTGGATCGGCACCGCGAGCTTCGGACGCAGAACGCTCAGCGCTCGAGCGGCCTGGTCGGGGTCCATGTGCCCGCTGCCGAGCCGCGGGCCCCAGCCCCAGATCGGCAGCAGCGCAGCGTCGAGTGACGCTCCCAGCCCGGCCATCCCGTCGAACGACTCCGTGTCTCCGGCGAAATAGACGCCGCGCGCCGCCGCGACGACGTATCCGACCGCCGCTGCACGTGGGGCGAACGGCGAGCGGCGCCCGTCGTGATCGGCGCGCACGGCCGTGACGCGCACGCCCGCGAGCTCGAGCACGTCCCCTTCGGCGATCTCGCGCACGTCGCGCCCGGAGCGCCGCAGCACGCGCGAGGCGCCTGCCGGCGCGACGATCGGCGCCTGCGGATCCAGCCGCCGCAGCGAGGGCAGGTCCAGGTGATCGCGGTGCGCGTGCGAGATGAGGATCCCGTCCAGACGCGCAGGCAGGGCAGGGCGAGCGGCATGACGGCGCAGGTGCGCCACACGCGAGCGAAGCAGGGGATCCGTGAGCAGCCGGGCACCGCTCAACTCGACCAGCACGGTGGCATGGCCCAGCCATGTGAGCCGGTCCGTCATCGGAGTGCGTACGAGGAGTGCCCGAGACCGGCCAGCCACCCGCGGAAGACCTGATGCACCGCCTCGGCCCCCACCAGCGGCTCGTCTGGGACGCGCAGCGCCGCCGGGCCGCGGCGCACGAGCGCGGCGACGCCCGGATCGAGCCCGAGCGCGAGCACGGCGGCGAGGAAATCGGCCATTCGGCAACGCTAGCTGCTCATGGCCGCCGCGACGTGCGGCGCCGCGGCGACGACGCGCGGCATCCCCGCCGTCGGCCCGACGGCGACGAGCACGCCGGCGATCTCGTCGTCGCTCACGCCTGCCTCGCGCGCAAGCGAGACCTGCCACGCGAACGACGCGGACGGCGCGCCGACCGAGACCAGCGAGGCGATGCGCACGAGCGCGTGGGTCCTCGGGTCCAGGCCGGACTCCTCGATGTTCTCGACCTGCCGGCCGATCACGCGCTCGATCAGCTCCGGATTGCTGTCGGCAAGCCGGGTGAGGAACTCGTCGCTGCGGTCAGTCGCCATCGTCTGCTCCTTGTCGGTCGTCGGCGGCTCGTCCGACTGCGCGCCGCGCGGGTGGTGGCGCACCTCGACGAGCTCCAGTCCCGGTTCCAGGGCCCGGACTCAGCTCGCCGCGGCGGGGCCGGACGACGCAACGGAAGCCGATGTGACTCGTGGACGTGTCGACCGTCTCGCCCTGGCGGGCGGCGGGTCGGTAGCGCAGGCAGTAGCTCGGCGCGCACAGGTGCGAGCCTCCCTTCGTCACGCGGCGGGCGATGTGCGCCCCCGGCTCGCCGGCGACGCGACTCTCGTCCGCGGAGCTGACGCGCGGATTGCGCGGCGCGCAGCAGGGCGACGGCGCCGCGTCCGGATGCCGGGCGGAGAAGAAGTCCGACGTCCACTCCCACACATTGCCGCACATGTCACGCAGCCCGAAGCCGTTGGGCGGGAAAGCGTCGACCGGCGACGTCCCGAGGTGGCCGTCGAGCATCAGGTTCTCCCATGGGAACTCGCCCTGCCACGTGTTGGCCAGCAGGGCCCCGTCAGGCGCGAACTCGTCGCCCCATGCGAACACGGCCCCCTCGAGGCCGCCGCGCGCGGCCCGCTCCCACTCCGCCTCGGTGGGCAGCGACTTGCCCGCCCACGCGGCGAACGCCTCGGCATCCTCGAACGCGACATGGGTCACCGGGTGGCGCCCGCGCGTGTACGTGTCGCTGCCGGATCCCTCGGGGCGGTGCCAGCAGGCGCCGGGCACATAGGACCACCAGCTGCGGTAGTCGTCGAGGTCGACCGGGCCGCGGGTCCGGTGGAAGACGAGCGAGCCGGGGACGAGCAGGGCACGATCAGCCTCGGGGTAGTCGTCCGGATCGAGCGGCCGCTCCGCCAGCGTCACGTAGCCGGTGGCCTTCACGAAGCGGCGGAAGTCGCGCACCGTGACCACCTGCTCGTCGATCCAGAAGCCATCGACGTGCACCGGGTGGACCGGGCGCTCCTCGGGATAGAAGTCGTCCGAGCCCATGGCGAATGCGCCCGCCGGCACCCAGCGCATCCCCTGTGCAGGTGGTGGTGAGGCGACGGTGGCGGTGTCGGGTGCGTCCATTGCTACCGTCCGGCGTGGCCGGCAAGCTCGCCTACTTCTCCAGCCTCGCGCTGAAGAACTCGAGCGGCGGCTTCCCTGACGTCGCCACCGCCGAGGACGTGCTTGAGTGATGCCGAGCAGACGTATCGGCCGGGCATCGCGTCGACCTCGACACCGAACGCGGGCGACCGGCGCAGCTTCGCCGGCAGCTCGGACGGCACCACCGGCCGCAGCTTGACGACGGAGTCATCGCCCTTGCGCTGAACCCCCCGGGCGCGGCGCGATCTCGTACTCGTGATCGACGAGGTTGCCCTTGGCATCCAGGTCGTCGCCACCCTCGACGTCGATCGAGAAGCGATCGCGGATGCCGACCAGCGCCTTCTTGACCGTGGCGAGCCAGCGTCCGTCACGCTCTATCTCCATCTTGTCGCGGACGCTGAGCGTGCGTTCCTGCAGCTGGCGACCTCGCGCCCCGTCGGGTCCTCGAGCACGAACGTCTGGCGGACGCGCAACGCCTTGCCGTCGACGCGGAACGCGCGCCTGCCGTCCTCGTGCTGGATCCAGTAGTCGTCGCCGACCGAGAGCAGGCGCTGGCGCATCCGGTAGCGCGAGCCCGCGACCGGTTCGGCGTCGCGGCTTCTCAGAAGTCCCATCTCACGCGACGGCCGCACGCTCGCCGAGCGCCGCGCGCAGATGCTCCTCCTCCTCGGTGCTGAGCGAGGTCTGGATGACGTCGCCGCCGTACGGCTTCACCCGCTCGATCAGCTTGTCCCGCGCGTCGGTGCTGCCGAGCACGATCAGCGCCGCGGCCCCGGGCTGCAGCTTGGCGCCGAGCTCCCGGAGGAAGCTGTCGTTGACGCCCAGGTCGGTCATCTTGCCGGCGACCGCGCCCGAGGCCGCGCCGACGGCCATGCCGACCAGGGGAGCCAGGAATATGAGACCGATGAGACCGCCCCATGCCGCGCCGCCGGCCGCGCCGGAGCCGGTGGTCCCCATCGCCTGGTGGAGCTTGATCTTGCCTCCCGGCTCGTGCTCCACGACCACCGCGTCCTCGAGCCGGACGAGATGCTCCCTGGTGGCCTCGATCAGCTCCTGGCGTACCTTCTCGGCGGTTTCGCGGTCGGGATAGGCGATGGCTGCGAGCGTGCTCACGGTCTGCGCTCCTTCTCGAGGTGGCTGCTGATCGCAATCCTCCGTCCGGCCGGCGGCGACAGCAATGTGGCGGTCCGGTGTCCCGGCGGGGAAGTCGGCACCACCATTCAGCCGGGGCCCGGCTCGTGGCCGTCGCTGAAGCGAACGAGGATCTCCTGCCGCACCGCCTCCGCGGGCCGCTCCATCAGCGTGGCTCCGCCCACGTCGCCGGGACGTCGGACCCGCCTTCCTCGGCGAGGCGCGCGCCGAAGCGGATGAGCGCCGGATGCGGGGAGATCTTGCCGGCGATCAGGGCCTCGCCGAGGCCGAACCTCGCCGCCTGCCCGATCAGGCTCGGCGGCACGAACGAGAACACGGCCTGCACGAACGCCGCATCCGCGGCCGAGTTGAGCCGCATCAGGACCAGGTTGTCGCACTGCGAGATCACGTTCTCGTGGACCTTCTGCGGGCGCTGCGTCGAGATCACCAGGTAAAGTCCGAACTTGCGCCCCTCGGCGGCGATCCGCACGGCATGCCCGGTCGCCAGCGCCGTCAGCGGGTCCTCGGGCCGCGCCGGGCACACGTTGTGCGCCTCGTCGATCACGACCAGGACCGGCTCGCGCTCCTCGCGCCGCAGCCACAGCCGGCCCAGGACCGCCTCCGCGGCGAGCGCCTGCTCCTCGCGCGTGGCGAGCGATCCGAGGTCCACGACGATGCAGCGCGCCTCCGCGTCGTCGAGCACGTCGAGGAGCGAGCCGGACTGGCCGCCCGCCCACAGCGCGAAGCGCTCGACGCCGAGATTGCGCGCTCGCAGCGCGAGCCGCTGCGCCTCCGGACGTGGCGACGCGGACAGCGCGTCGACGCTCGGCGGCGTCCCCTCCTCGAGCAGGGCGGTGAGCTCGGCGTGCTCGTCGCGGTCGGCGATCGGGTCGAGGCGCAGCAGCGCGGCCTGCGCGGCCGGCGATAGCTCCGCGAGCCGCAGCCGCAGCCGCTGCTCGCCCTCGGCGCGCCCGGAGTGAACCGCGACGCCGCGCGCCGCGACGCTGTAGCGCCCCGCCGCCGCGGAGTCGACGTTCGCGCGCACCGCCGCCAGGCGCACGAAGTCCGAGTTGGGATCGAGTACGACGATCCGGAGCCCGGTTTCGACCAGGAGCTGCTCGAGGATCACGCCGAGCGAGTACGTCTTCCCCGAGCCGGACTGGCCGCAGAGGAACGTATGGCGATCGAAACCGCCGGCGTCGAGCGCGCAGGG
>Ga0126306_10000407_pt1 | contig 19552 bp, 19 predicted proteins | sample Plot27_FD_92592 | JGI IMG/M metagenome (GOLD analysis project Ga0126306, IMG submission 92592) | Serpentine soil microbial communities from UC McLaughlin Reserve, CA, USA - Plot27 | ecosystem: Environmental > Terrestrial > Soil > Grasslands | place: USA: UC McLaughlin Reserve, Lake County... | reverse complement strand
GGCGATCGAGCGCGACGGCGACTACTTCGGAGCCGCCGTCAACCTCGCGGCGCGCGTCTCGGCGGCGGCTACGGGGGGCGAGGTGCTGCTGACCGGGCAGACCGCCGCACTGGCACGGAACGTCGAGGGGGTGCGCTACGAGTCTCGCGGGCGCCCGGCGCTGCGCAACATCCGCGATCCCGTCGAGCTGGTCGCCGCGGTCCGCCATGGGCGGACCAGAGAGCACCGGTTCGCGATCGACCCGGTCTGCCGCATGGCGGTCGACCCCGAGTACGCTGCCGGCCGGCTCGTCATCGACGACACCGTGTACTTCTTCTGCTCCCTGGCCTGCGCCGGCGCGTTCGCCCGCCACCCCGAGCGCTTCGTCGACTGACGCGCGAGGAACATGTGGCTCTGCTGAGTCAGCCCGCGGGCGTCACGTCACGACGCCCACGCCGCAGGAACGCCGGGATCTGGAACGTAGGCGCAGTACGTACCGGTGCGAACGGCGCGAGTCGTCATGGAACTTCCCTGCGACCGTCAGCTTGGCGACGGTCGCTGCCTGCGTCCGCTGCGGATCCGCCCTCAGGAAATCTGCGGCTCGAGCCAGGATCGCGCCGGAAGCGTCACCGTCCTCCGGTATCGCGAGGTCATGGTGGCTCGGCCTGTCGGACCGCGTCATCGTGTACCAGCGGTCGACCAGCGCGCCGTCGGCCAGGGTCGCCAGCGTCTGCGCGTATGCGCTCACCGCGTCCCGCGCCGCGTCGATCTGTCGCTGCCGCGCGTCCGTCCGGTCGCGGGCGGTCACGACGGCGCTGGCCGCCAGGCGACAGACGTCCCACTCCCACGGTCCGGGGCGGGCTTCGTCGAAGTCGTTGAGGTCGAACAGGCGCATGCGTTCCGCTGACTCGTACATCCCGAAGTTGCCGAGGTGCGCGTCACCGCAGAGCTCGACGACGAGGCCCGTCGTTCGCGATCGATCGACGCCCAGGTCGGCAGCCATCACGCCGGCGGCTCCACGGAAGAACGCCGAGACCTCGCCCTTCGCGATCATCTCCTTGTTGCGGCGCTCGACGAGTTCAGGGTCGCGTCCGACGGCGGCCTGCTCGAGGACGGCCATGGGGTCGCGATCACTCGCGGGCTGCCATTTGGCGAGCCAGGCGAAGGGCCCCGCCAGCATCCGCTTTCGTCGCGCGGGACGAGAGGAGGCTCCGCCTCCCGCCTTGTCCTTCATGGGCGCCTCCTTGGGACTGTTCGGAGTCTCCTCGATGCGACTCGCCCGGGTCAACGTCCGCCCGCCCAGCGTGCCCCTTGGGGCATCGGTCTTGTCGGCCGGCGCGCTCAAGCTCGCTGAGCAGACCGCCGATTTTCGCTAGGGCCTGATTCAGTCAGAAGCGCGTCGATCGCCCAATCGCCGGTTGGCGGCCGCAGCCGCGTAGGGGCGCCGGCGGCGACCAGTGCCGCGACGGTTCCGAGGTAGTCGCCGTCGTCTGCGCGGTTGTTCTGCAGCCCCAGAGGGCGCAGTCCAGCGGTGTGGGGCCTTCGTCGTCGAACGCGCAGTCGTTGAGGTCCGCGCCGCGTTCGATCAGCAGCCGAACGGTGTCGGTGCGTCCGTGCATGGCGGCTTGGTCGAGCGGCGTGAAGTTGCTCCAGCCACGGGTGTCGACGGGCATGCCGACATCGAGGAGCGACCGCACGACGTCGGTGCGACCGAGCAGCGCGAACTGGCCGAGGATCCAGCCGAAGTCATCGGTACGCGGGTTGCCGAGCGACGGAGGCGACGCCTTCGGGAGTTGCACCGACTCGCCGCGCGCGACGGCCAGCACCGCGGCGTCGACGGGATCGAGCTCCGCGGTCGCGCCGCGCGCCGCGAGCAGCTCGTAGGCGGCTAGATGCCTGCAGCGGGCGGCCAGCGCCAGCGGCCGGCGCCCGACGTCCCAGCGGTCCCATGGCAGGTTCGGGTCGGCGCCGGCGTCGAGCAGCATCGTGAGGATGCTCAGCCCGCGACCGCGCGCGATCGCATGATGCAAGCAGCAATGGCGGTCGACATCGACCCCCCGGTCGAGGAACCACTGCAGGCCCGCGGGGTCCTCGAAGTCGAGCTTGTGGTTCACGAGCTGCTCCAACCCGGGCGCGTAGAGCAGGTCGAGAAACGCCGTGTTGCCCTGCTCGCACGCGTGGTAGAACGTGTCCTCGTCGCGCTCGGCGCCGCGCTCGACCAGCAGCCGGGCGAGCTCGAGGTCGCGCCGCTCTACGGCATCGAACAGCGCCGTCATCCGCCCCTCGCCGCCCCACTCGACGGTGTGGCTGCCGGGGTCGGCGCCCGCGTCCAGCAGCAGCCGCGCGCACTCGCGCACGTCCGCCGGCGAGCCGGTCGACCGGCGCAAGAGGACCAACAGCGGCGCCAGCCTCCCGACCCGTGCAATCGCAGCCGCGCGGTCCGCGCGCAGGGCGTCCGCCAGCGCGGCGACGTCGCCGAGCACGAGCGCTCGCTCGATGCCCTCCAGGCCGCTGGCGTGCACGTGGTGGACGAGCCTTGGCCAGCTGTCGAAGCCGTACTCGCGCGCGAGCTCGTGCTGCGCTTGGCTTAGTGGGACGCCGCGCTCGCGTTTGCGACGCTTGGCCTGCTTGCGCAGGTACTCGAGCGATGGGCGCTGTGGCAGTTCCGGCACGCGAACCTCCTGTCTGCCCGTGTCCGCGTTTTCGGGCGAGGTCCGTCGTCTTGACCTGGGCACTGCGGCCGGTGGGATCGTCCCTTCCCGCGGACAGGGCGCGTCCGGCGACGCGAGAACAAGCCTAAAGCCCTTGAGACGTCGATGGCGGTCGAAGACGAGCCGCTGCCGCGGCCTCAGCGCGCCAAGACTGGCGATTCGGGGGCCGAGGCGCTGAGCGAATCCGTCGGCCCTGACGGCTAGCGCGACGAATGTCGTCTCGTCCCCGCTATTGGTGCACGAGGCGACACTCGTCGCGCCACGACCGCGTTCAGGAACGCGGTACTGCCGGACGCGCGGTCGTAGCCGCGGCCAGCAGCTCGTCCCGGGACGCCAGCTTGACCCGCGGGCGCTGCTCGGTGTGCCCGCGCTCGAGCTCGTGGCCATCGATCGCGCGCCAGCCGTCGACGGTGACCAGATCCGGCTTGCGCGCGGCGAGCAGCGCGTCGATCTGGTCGCGGTCGGCGTTCGGCGGTTGCGACAGCGCGCCCGCTGCCAGGTCCTCGACGAGGCAGACCACCGTCTCCTCGGCGTCGCGCTTGTTGGTGCCGAGGATCCCCGTCGGGCCGCGCTTGATCCAGCCCACAGCGTAGACGCCGGGAAGCGGCTCGCCGTCGGGCGCGAGCACTCGGCCACGCTCGTTGGGCAACACGAAGTAGCGCTCGTCGAAGGGAACGTCGGGCAGTGGCACCGCCCGGTAGCCGACCGAGCGCAGGACGAGGCCGCACTCGATCGTGTCCAGCTCGTCGGTTACGGCCCGCGCACGCAGCGTGCCATCGTCGGTCGGCACGATCTCGTTGCGGCGGACCGCGACCGCCTCGACCCTCCCGCTGCCGCGGATCTCCACGGGCGAACGCAGGAACCTCAGCTCGATCCGGCGCCGGGCTTCGCGGCGCGCCGGCCTGGCCGCGAACTCGCGCAGGAGCTCGACGTTCTTGCGCGCGGTGAACGTGCCCTCCTCGGCCAGCCACCGGCGCGAGACGGGATCGAGCTCGACGTCGCCGGGCGCGACCCGGATGTCGACGCCGTCGAGGTGCCCGAGTTCGCGCAGCTCGGCGCTGGTGAAGGCGGCCTGCGCGGGCCCGCGCCGGCCGAGCACGATCACCTCCTCGATGCGACTCTCGCGCAGCGCCGCGAGCGCGTGGTCGGCGATGTCCGTGCGCTCCAGCTCGCGCGCGCCTAGCGTGAGCATGCGCGTCACGTCGGCCGCCACGTTCCCGTTGCCGATCACGACGGCTCGCCGCGCCGACAGGTCGAACTCGAGCCCGCGGTAGTCGGGGTGGCCGTTGTACCAGGCCACGAACTCTGTCGCCGCCCAACTCCCCGGCAGATCCTCGCCGGAGATCCCCATCGACTTGTCGGTCTGGGCGCCGACGGCGTAGATCACCGCCGTGTAGTGGCGCATCAGCTCCAAGTGCGAGACGTCCACGCCAACGTCCACGTTGCCGAGGAACCGGCAGCCGCGTCCGAGCGTCTGCCGGTCGAACGTGTCCTGCAGGCGCTTGATCTCCTGATGGTCGGGGGCCACGCCACCGCGCAGCAACCCCCACGGCGTCGGCAGCCGCTCGAACAAGTCGATCTCCGCGTCGCCGCGTGCCCGCAGCAGGCGCGCTGCGGCGAACGCCCCGGCCGGCCCAGCGCCAACGATCGCCACCCGCGGTCGCGTGCCGGCCATCACGCAGCGGTGCGCTCTGCCGTGCTCTGCTCGGCGAAGAACTGCGCGTTGAAGTCGAGCGCGTAGTCGTACTTCGCGGGCAGCTCGAAGTCGGGGAAGATCGCGTCCACCGGACAGGCCTCGACGCAGGCGTCACAGTCGATGCAGACCCCGGGGTCGATGTAGAGCTGCTCCGCCGTCTCGAAGTCGGGCGCCCCGGGCTTCGGGTGAATGCAGTCGACGGGGCAGACTTCGATGCAGGAGTCGTCCTTGATGCAGCTGCCGGCGATCACGTACGTCATGACCCTGGACAGGCTACATACCCGGCAAACGTATCCGCATTTCAAGGGATTCACCGCGGAAACGGCGCCACGCCTGAGACGTCTTCCCACGCCCCCGCGGCTATCCGCGCACGGTTGCGAGCGTGGCCTCGATCTCGGCGATGACCGCCTCCGGGTTCTCCTCGTGAAGGTCGTGGCCGCCCTCGAGCGTTTTCTGCCGGCCGTTCGACGCGAGCGGCAGCCAGAACCGCTGGTCCTTGGCGTTTGACTGGCCGTCCGACGCGGTCAGGACCACGAGCGGGATGTCCCCGATCCGCAGCGGGTGCCGCTTCTGAAGGCGCTCGGCCGCTACCCAGTCGATGTGTTCGGGGTTCCTCCAGCCGAGGGGACCCGGAAACTCCTTTCCGAGATCTCCCGTCGGCGCGGGTACGTCGATGAGGATTACGCCGGCGACACGCTCAGGGTGGCGACCGGCGTAATGGATGGCGACATTACCCCCGCCGGACTGGCCTACCAGCAGATACGGGGCGGGAAGCTTCGCGGAGTCGATCAGGCCCTTCAGGTCGGCGACGACGTCGTCGATCGTGCGGCGGCGCGCGACAGGCGGGTCGCTGCGACCTGTCCCCACCCGGTCGTACGCGCACGTGGCCGCGCGCTGGCCTAGCGGGTCCGTCAGGCCGGCGAACTGGTCGATGCCGGACGAGTCGGTCCCTCCCTCCAGGATGATCGTCGGCGAGCCCTTGCCGACGCAGTGGATTGCGATCCGGTGACGGTCGGCCCCGACGGGGAAGCGCCCGTCGGCAGGACGCTGTGTCAGGTCTTGGTGTGGCGTCTGCTCGGCCCGTGCCGGTCCGCCTGTCGCGGATTCGCCGTCCGACCCGCAGGCACCGAGCGCGATGACGGTGAGGAACAGCGCCAGTCGGTGGCGAGGTCGGGGCATCCAAGCCTGCTGCCGGGGCGGCCGAGCTTCATTATCTGCCGCGCGCCCGCGGTCTGCAACAGCGTGGCGTAGCCGGCTTTCGTCAGTCGAGCGCGGCGGCGAGCCGCTCGACGGCCGCCTGCGCCTCCTGCGCAGCGCCGGCACCGCCGCCGCTGATCGCCGACGCCAGCGCCGCCGCGACGGGCTCGGACTCGCGCATCGCGCCGACGAGCGCGGCGCCACCCTGCTCGAAGCCCCAGCGCTGGAAGTTGCGCGCGCCGTCGCCGAGCGACTCGATCGACCGCTCGGTGTAGAAGCGGGTCAGCGGCGCCTTGCGGTCGACGCCGCTCTGGAGACCGCTCCACCCGTTGACGTAGCGATCGGGCTCCGCGCGGTCGCCGAAGCGGATCGGGTACTTGCCCTGGGGCGAGAGCGCGAGCCAATCCAGGTAACCGTCGGACATCATGTAGGCGACGAAGCGTTCCGCCCCGTCGAGGTTGCCGTCCGCGGTGATCCCCCAGGTCGAGACGTTGCCGAACTGCGCGGGTTCGCCGCCGCGGCCGGCCAGCGGTCCGACGAGCCCGCTGTTGCGCGCGAGGTAGGCGGGGTCCGCCTCGCACTGCGGGCAGGAGGGCACCGCATCGTCGCGCAGCCCGGCCATCGCGTCCAGCAGGAACGGCGACCAGAAGATCATCGCCGCGCGGCCGGAGAAGTAGGTGTCGCGCGTGGAGTCGACGTCCTGGCTGCCCGCGACGGAGTAGTTGCGGGCCAGCTCGACGTAGACGTCGAAGGCGTACTGGCAGCGCGGCGAGGTGAGCGTGACGTCGCCGCGCTCGTCGAGCAGCTGACAGCCGGCGGCGAGCGCGACGTGCTCGAACGTCTCCGCGGTGAACGGGGACGGATCGGTCGCGAGCGTGATCCCCGCCATGCCGTCGCGGTGGAGCCGGCGCGCGGCGCGGCGGATGTCGTCGAGGCTCCGCGGCGCGCCGAGCCCGGCCTCGTCGAACACGTCCTTGCGGTAGATCAGCAGCTGGCCCCAACCGTCGCTGGGCACGGCCGTCACCCGGCCCTCGCTCGTCAGCAGGCTGAGCGCCCGCGCCGAGAACGTCTCCTCGCCGAGCTTGTCGACCACATCCTGCGCCGCGTCGGCGCTCAGGATCCCCTCGCGCGCGTACGCATGCGCGCTCGCCATCGGCAGCTGGATGACGTCGGGCAGCCGGCCCGTGCGCGCGGCCGCGGATACCCGCTGCGCGAGCTCGTCGTCGCCGATCCCGGCCACCTCGACGGCGAAGCCCTCGGCCTTCGCGAACCGAGCGGCGTTCGCCCGCGTCGCGCGCAGGCGATCGGGCTGGTTCTCCAGGATCCAGACGGTGAGGCGCTGATCGCCGCTGTCGCGCTTCTCGTCGCTCCCGCCGCAGCCGAGCACGAGGAGGGCGAGGAGGGCCAGCGAGATGACGGGCCATGACCGCAACATCCTGCTCACCTTGCCACGAGCCCCGGTGTCGGTGAAGGTAGGAAGATGCGAGGGGGCGAACAGCGCGCCGCCAAGCGTCGGCGCACGACTTGGACGTGGCTCGTCACGGCGTCGGCGTGCGTCGTCCTCGGCGTCGGCCTCGCGATGGCCGTGTGGTGGGCCGTGTCGAGCGAGCGGCGCGTCACCTCGTACAGCGTCCGCGGAGCGCTCAGCTCCGTGTCGCTCGACCTGGGCGGGGCGGACGCCGACATCGTCGGCGGGCGCGATGACCCGGTCGTCGAGGTGCGTCGCACGGACCGCTTCGCCTTCGGGCACTCCGCCGCGCACCGGCGCGAGCTCTCCGGCGGGGTGCTGCGGATCAGCTCGCGCTGCCCGCGCACTGTGTTCGGCTCGTGCGCGGCCGCCTACCGCGTGTCGGTTCCCAACAACGTCCCGGTCTCCGTCCGGACCGGCTCGGGCGACGTCAGGCTCGACGGCTTCCGCGGCTCCGCCCGGATCGCGACGGCGACCGGGGACATCGCCGCCACCGCCTTCTGCGGCTTCCTGCTCCAGGCGCGCGCGGGTACCGGCGACGTCGCGGCAACGGCGGCCTGTGCGCCGGAGCGCCTCGAGCTGCGCAGCGGAACCGGCGCGGTGCATGCCGTCGTGCCGCCGGGCCGCTACCGCATCGACGCCGACAGCGACGAGGGCGCGCGCAGCGTGCGCGGGCTCCGCCCGGCGGACGACGCGCCGTTCCAGATCCTGGCGCTGAGCGGCGCCGGGGACGTCGCGGTCGAGGCGGGGCCGTGACGGCGGCCGACGCCGGCACGCTGGGCCTGCCGCTGCGGCTGCGACGCGCCGCGGCCGCGCTCGCATACATCGTGCTGAGCGTGCCGCTTGGCGTCGTGGCCGCCGCCGGCGTGCTCGCCGTCGCGGTCGGCGCCGCCGTGGGCCTCGTGTGGGCCGGCGGCCCGCTGGTTCCCGGAGCGCTCGCCGCGTGCCGGCGGGTCGCAGAGTACGACCGCCGCGCCGCGAACCGCTTCCTCGACGCCCACATCCCGCCGCTCCCGCCACGGCGGGGCCCTCGCACCAGGGCGGTGCGACGACCGCTCGACGCGCTCGCGGACCGGCAGGTCAGGCGCATGCTCTGGCTGCTGGCGATCAAGCTCCCCGTCGCGGCGGGGACGCTCGCGCTCGCCGCGGGCTTCGCGATCGCGACGGGCGGCCTGCTGCTGCTCGGCTGGGGCGGCATCACCGGCGTGGGCGCGGCGACCTACCTCGGACCGGTCAAGACCGACCTGTTGGGGGGAGCGGCGCTGTGCCTGCTCACGATCCCCGTCGCCGTGCTGGCGGTCGCGTCGCTCGGCGCCCTCGGTGCGCTGCTCCGGTCGCTCGCGCGCGCGCTGCTGCTCGCGCCGCCGGCTCCAGCGGGCGGCCCGGTGCGCGAGCTGCTCGCGGAGAGCCTCGGCGACCGCACGCTCACGATCGCCTACTGGCTGCCGGACCGCAAGATCTTCGTCGACGAGGCGGGCCGGACGGTCGCCCTCCCGGACGCCGGCTCCGGGCGCGCCTGGACCGCGGTCGAGCGCGATGGCCGGCGCGTCGCGGCGATCCTGCACGACGCCGAGCTCGACACCGGCCCCGAGCTCGTCGACGCGGCCGCAGCGGCGGCCGCGCTCGCGCTCGACAACGAGCGGCTCAAGGCGGACCTCCGCGCTCGAGTAGAGGAGCTGCGCGTGTCGCGAGTGCGCATCGTGGAGGCCGCCGACGCAGCGCGGCGGCGCTTGGAGCGCGACCTGCACGATGGCGCGCAACAGCACCTCGTCAGCCTCGCGCTCGACCTCCGGCTGCTCAAGGCGCGCCTGCCGGACGCCGAAGCCGCCACCGTCGTCGGCGAGCTCGCCGACAAGCTGACACTGGCCCTGGCGGAGCTGCGCGAGCTCGCGCGCGGCATCCATCCCGCCGTGCTCACCGACCGCGGGCTCGGCCCGGCGGTCGAGGGGCTCGCGCACCGCGCGAGCGTCCCGGTCGACGCGCGCGTCGACGTCGGCGACGAGCGCCTCGCCGCGCCGATCGAGGCCGCGGCGTACTTCGTCGTCAGCGAGGCGCTGACCAACGTCGCCAGGTACGCGCAGGCCAGCGGCGCGCGCGTCGAGATCCGCCGTGAGCGCGAGGACGTCGTCGTCGAGGTTCAGGACGACGGTGCCGGCGGCGCCGACATAGTGGCGGGAACCGGCCTGCGCGGGCTCGCCGACCGGATCGCCGCGCTCGACGGCACGCTGCGGGTCGACAGCCCGCGCGGCGGCGGCACCCACATCACGGCGCGAATCCCGTGCGCGGCCGGCGCGCGCGTGGCCGAGGCGCGCGAGAGCGGCGGGCCAGCGCCCGCGGACGCGCCGCCCCGCGCGATGCTAGAGGCGCCGCAGTGACCCGCGCGATCCGCTGCTGCCTCCTGCTTGCGCTCGCGCTCGGCGGGTGCGGCGAGACCCGGCAGGTCAGGGAGCCCGACCTGGTGGTAGAGGGCGGCGCGCGCGGCGCTCCCGCCGCCCCGAGCGCGCCCGAGTCGGCGCCCGCCGGCGACACCCTGCGGATCTCCGTCGTGACACACGGGCAGGCCGCGAACCCGTTCTGGGTGATCGTGCGCAACGGAATCGACGCCGCGGCGCGACAGCTGGACGTCACCGTCAGCTACCGCGCGCCGGACACATTCAGCATCCCGCGCATGCGGACCTTGATCGACGCTGCGGTGGCCGGACGGCCCGACGGGCTCGTGGTCTCGATCCCGAGCCCCGGAGTCGAGCGCTCGATCCGCCGCGCAGTCGAGGCGGGGATACCCGTCATCTCGATCAACTCCGGCAGCGACGCGTACCGGCGGCTCGGGGTGCTCGCGCACATCGGCCAGCCGGAGGACCGCGCCGGGGCGGCGGCCGGGGCGCGGCTCGCGCGCGCCGGCGTGCGCCGCGGCCTGTGCGTCAACCAGCAGAGCGGCAACGTCGGCCTCGATCTGCGCTGCCGCGGGTTCGCTCAGGCGATCCGGCGCGCCGGCGGCGACGCCGACATCCTCCCCGTGGACATGCAGGATCGGGCGGGGACGCGGCAGCGGCTGACCGAGGCGATCAGGTCGCAGCGCATCGACGGGGTGCTCACGCTCGACACGCAGGGCGCGGACGCCGCGCTGGACGCCGTGCGCTCGGGCGGGCCGGCGGCCCGCGTTCGCCTCGCGACGTTCGACCTCTCCCCGGACGTGCTGCAGGCGGTGCGCGACGGCCGGATCCAGTTCGCCGTCGACCAGCAGGCCTACGTCCAGGGCTACCTGCCCGTGGTGCTGCTCACGCAGCGGATCCGCTACGGCTTGTTCGCCGCCGAGGGGAAGGTGCTCCCGACCGGCCCCACCTTCGTGACGCGGGCGACCGCGGACCGGATCGAGCGGCTCAGCGAGCGCGGCATCCGCTGACGCAGGCCGGAACGCGTCAGCCGCCCGGCGTCCGTCACCTCTCGCAGCTGCTCATCCGAACCTCGCCGCTCCTGCAGGTGTCCCTGCCGTTGTCGCCGCGGAGGCTGTCGTTGTGCAGGCCACCGTCGAGGAAGTCGTCGCCGTTGCCGCCGTTGAGGTCGTCGGGGCTGGCACCGCCGTCGATCCAGTCGTTGCCGTCGCGGACGTCCCAGGTCACCGTGACGTCGGAGACGTACCATCCGTTCTTCCCGGTCGTGCCGGACACGGTCGGCGCGATCGTGGGCGGCGTGATGTCGTCGCCGGCGGGCCGCCACATCCAGACGCCGTAGTACTGGATGGGGTCGGGGTTCGTGGCCGGCCCGACGCCGAAGGATCCGGCGATCGGATACCAACCGAATCCGGCGCTCGCGAACGTCGGCCGCCCGTCCGCCTCGGTCGACGAGGTCCATCGCCGAGACGAGGTACCCCGGACCGCCGACCACACCCAGCCGGTGAGGTCCTTCGAGCCGACGGAGCCCGAGCATCGTGTCTCCCCATCGCGCGGGCACACCTGAGCCACCTGGTCGGGCGTCACACCGGTCGTCTGGGTCAGCTGCCGCCACCGCTTGCCGTTCCCGTCATCGGAGAGATTCTCGGGCGGCGCGGCGCCCACCGGCGCGGCTCCGGCCAGCGCCACCAGGACGAGCGTCACGAACACGGCCGCGCGAGGTGCCTTCCGTCCCACCATCTCGGCTCGTCCTCCTCGCGCTCGACCGGCCAGCGGTGCGACGACGGTAAACGCACAGTCGCCGTTCGCGGTTCAGGTCTTTCGGACGGCGCTCAGGAACCTCTCAGCCTGCGCCCAGCTTGCTCTCGGCCTTCGGACCGACCATCGGTGCACGTCACCGATCGCAGGAGGACTCATGCAAGACCGTTTCAGAAAGGTCGCCGTCTTCGCCGGCACCGCGGCACTCGCCACCGGCGTCGGCGTCGGCGTCGCGTCGCAGGGCGGCGGCGACGCCAACTCGCGCACCGCACTGACCGAGCGCGCCGACGGACCGGGTGGTCCGGGCCAGATGCACCTCAGCGCCCTAGCCGAGGAGCTCGGCGTCTCGACGAGCAGGCTCCGGGCCGCGATGGAGGCGGCCCGGCCGACCGCCGATCCCGGCGCCGCCGGCGCGGATGCAATGGCCGCCACGCTCGCCGAGGAGCTCGGCCTGTCCGAGCAGAAGGTGGCGACCGCGCTCGAGTCCTTCCGTCCCGACGGCGGGGCGCGGCCGGACGGCGCGATGCCGCCGGGCGGGTCGGAGCCGCCTGCGGCGAGCGGCTCCACCGCCGACGCCACGGCCGCGTGAGCGCCATGACCGACGATCGCCACGAGCACAGGCTCGGCCGCCGGGAGCTCCTGGCGGGCGCCACCGCCTCCGGACTCGGCCTCCTCTGGGCGGCGTCGCGGCACGGGTGGGTAGAGCCCACTCGGGCCGCCGCCGTCGCCGAGAACGCTGGCGCGTCGTGCACGCTCAGCCGCGAGCTGACCGAGGGCCCGTACTGGATCGACACGAGCCTCACCCGGCGCGACATCACCGAGGACCGCGACGGCATGCCGCTGCGGATCGTGTTCACGGTCCAGGACGCCAGCACCTGCCGCGCGATCCCGAACGCCGACGTGGAGATCTGGCACGCGGACGCTGCAGGTGAGTACTCGGGCTTCGACGGCGGACGCGGCGGGCAGACGTCGACGCGCTACCTGCGCGGCCACCAGAAGGCAAACGCGAAGGGCAAGGCCACCTTCGACACGATCTACCCCGGCTGGTACACGGGCCGGACGCCGCACATCCACCTCAAGGTGCACGTGGGCGGCAACGAGGTCCACACGGGCCAGCTGTTCTTCCGCGACTCGCGCAGCGCGGCGGTCTACAAGACGCGGCACTACCGCTCCCGCGGGGTGGCCTAGACGAGCAACGCCGCGGACGACATCTACGAGTCCGGCTCGCGGCTCGCGGTACGCAAGCGCCGCAGCGGCGGCTACCTCGGCGGGATGACCCTCAACGTGGAGCGGTGATCGTAAGACGGCGCCCGTCAGCTGCTCTGGCGGTTGGCCAGCTCGCGAAGCCAGACTGCGATCAGCCGTTGCCGCCGGGCGTCGGCGAGCCTGCGCTGCTCAAGCCGCGCCCTGTCGAGCCCCGCTCGCCGCATCGGCCGGCGGATCGCCGGAGGCACGGACGGCTCGACGTCGGACGGCCCGGGGCCGTAGGGCAGCCGGGCCGGTCGGTCCAGTCGTTGCGGAATCGGCATGGCGGCGGAGGGTGACGGCGGGCACCGTGGAACTCAAGCTGAAAAATTCGGAGCGACCCATCGAGTAGAGGCTATGAATCGCGCAGCTGATCGGCCGAAACCAGCGGTCGGCGACATCGCGTCGCACGGCCCGAGCAGGGGAGGCGTAGCCTGGCGCCGATGCGAGCGATGCTGCTCGACGAGCCGCGGAAGCCGCTTCGCCTGGCCGAGCTGCCGATCCCTCAGCCCGGCGCGGGCGAGCTGCTGATCCGCGTGCACGCCTGCGGCGTGTGCCGCACGGACTTGCATGTCCTGGACGGCGAGGTGGCAGCCGGCAAGCTGCCGGTCGTGCCGGGCCATCAGATCGTCGGAACCGTGGAGGGCGGCGGGCAGCGGGTCGGCGTTCCGTGGCTCGGATGGACCTGCGGCGTGTGCGCGTACTGCCGCGGCGGTCGGGAGAACCTCTGCGATCGGGCTCGCTTCACCGGCTGCGACCGTGACGGGGGCTTCGCCGAGTACGTCGTCGCCGACAGCCGTTTCTGCTTCCCGATCCCCGACGGGTATCCCGATCTGCAGGCGGCGCCGCTGCTGTGCGCCGGGCTGATCGGCCATCGGGCTCTGCGGATGACCGCCGATGCGGAGCGTCTCGGCCTCTACGGCTTCGGCGCGGCGGCCCACATCGTCTGCCAGGTCGCACGCCACCAGGGGCGCCGCGTGTTCGCGTTCACGCGCGCGGGCGACGAGAGCGCGCAGGGCCTCGCGCGCGAGCTCGGGGCCGAGTGGGTGGGCGAGTCGGCCGGCGTCCCGCCCGAGGAGCTCGACGCGGCGATCATCTTCGCTCCGGCCGGGGCGCTGGTTCCAGCCGCGCTGCGCGTGCTGGCCAAGGGCGGGACGGTCGTCTGCGCCGGCATCCACATGAGCGACATCCCGTCGTTTCCCTACGCTGACCTGTGGGGCGAGCGCTCGATCCGATCCGTGGCCAACCTCACCCGACGCGACGGCGACGAGTTCCTCGCTCTCGCGCCGCAGGTCCCGGTCCGCACCACCGTCGTCCCGTACCCGCTGGAGCAGGCGGGCGCCGCCCTGCAGGACCTGCGGTCCGGGCGCCTGCGGGGCGCGGCTGTGCTGCGCGTGTGACCGTTCCGGCGGCGCGCACACGGGCGTCCCGGTCGATCGCGCCGCGGCCGCGGTCGCCGGCGTGGTGGCGGCCTCCCACCGCGCGCTGAGCGTGCTGGCGTTCGCCGGATGACGACCCGGCTTCCGGCGCGTAGAGAACGGCTTGCACGCCATTCCCGGGGGCGCTAGGCGATCAGCAGCCGGCCCGTGCGCCGGTCGCCCACCTCGAACTTGCGGAACCAGCCCGTGCCGGCCTGACCCGGCAAGGCGAGGTTGTGATCGCACTGCCAGACGCCCTCGGCGACCGTCACGGCCGGCACCCGCTGGTGCAGCAGCGACGCGCCGGCGCGGCACGCCCGCTCCCACTCGTCGCCCTCAGGCCAGCGCCCGGACGGCGGAGCATGCCCGGTCGCCACCCGGTACGCGGAGCCGGCGCCGGCGTTGTAGCCGACCAGCGCGAGCGCGACGTAGCCGTTGAAGCGCTGCAGGACGCGCACCAGCTCCTGCGTGCCGAACGCGAGCTGGACGGCGAGCCGGCGCGGGAACTCGCGATGGAGCGCCTCGGTCAGCGCGGCGTCGGACGTCGTGTCGTCCGGCGCCCGCTCCAGCACCGCCAGCTTCAGCGCCCGCGGGATCAGCGGGAGGATCGTCTGCCGCGCCGACGCGATCGTCTGCATCACGCCGTCGTGGTGGCCGAACAGGCGCACGCCGCCCTCGTGCTCGAGCACGGCGAACGGGAGCTGCCAGGGCACGCCGAAGACGCGTCCCAGCGCCTGCAGGATCGCGACGGCGTTCGCGACCGTCGGGGCGACGCCCGTGCCCGCCAGCGCGCGCATGTCGGCGAGCGCATCGGGTGAGGACGGCGTGCCGGTGCCGCTCGCGAGTGCCGGGCGCACCTGCGTGTCGCGGATCGACAGCCACTCGCGCACGAGATCGCGCTCGGCCGGCTGCAGCGGGCGGCCGCCGCGCTCGGGGTGGCGACCGAAGAAGAGCAGGTCGGTGAGCCGGTTCTCGTCGCGCGTGCCGTTCGCGATTGCAAGCCGCAGCGCGAGCCATTCCTTGCCGGCGTCGATCGCCTCGCGCAGCCGGTCCAGGCCGCCCAGCTCGGCGTCGCTCCACAGCTCCCGCTGCGGCGCCGCGGGCGGGTTGTACTCCCAGTGCCACGGCTCGCGGTCGTACGGGTAGAAGCCGAAGCGCACGGCGTTGGCGACGATCCACGTGTAGGCCGGCATCGAGCGCAGCTTCGTGACGTTCGCGCTGTCGTTCTGCGTGCCGAGGTAGAGGTCTAGCGCGCGCCCGGAGTGGTGCGGGCTGCCGCCGGGCGGCGCGACCCACTTGCGCGCCTCCGCCTCCGAGCCGTACCGCTTCAGCGCGTCCTCCCACAGCTTCACCTGCTCGCTGTAGCTGCGGTAGCCGGACGTCGGGAGGAACAGCGGGCCGGCGAGGCCGTCCGCGCGCGCGGCGCTGACCATCGCGGCGTGCGCGTCGGCCGCCAGCCGGTGCACGCGAATCGGGCGGCTCACGCCCGTGATCGTCACGAGGTCGGACGCCGGCGGGTCGCGCCGATCGGTGATGCGGCCGCCGCCGGGGCTCTCGACCGCGATCGGGCGGAAGCCGGACACGGGCCGGGCGGGGCCCCACGGCGCCGGCGCGGGGGGCGGCGGCGCCGGACGGCCGGCCAGCACGGGCCGGACGACGTGGTCGCGGATGTCGATCCACTCGCGCACGAGCGTCGTCTCGGTCGACGCGAGCGCGCGCCCGCCGCGCTCGGGGGCGGGCATTGAAGACCAGGTCGGTCAGGCTGTTCTCGTCCTTCGTCCCGCTCCGGATCGCGAGCTCGACGGCGACGCGCTCGTCGCCGTGCGTCAGCGCGACGCCGACGGGGCTGGTCATGGTGGTCATGGCAGGGCTCCCTGCGGTCGGCGCCGGCCTGCCGCGACCGCGAGCGCCGCGAGGGCGCCGTCGATCTCGGCCGGCGAGTGGCGTGCGGTGATCAGGAACGTGACGGCAGGCCCGCGCCGGCCCGCGCCGAGCACGGTCTCCACGCCGCCGGCCCGCAGTCGGGCGTGCAGGCGGACCGGGTCGAGCCCCGGTAGCGCCCGCAGCGTCTGTACGGGGAACGGTGTCGGCACGAGCGGCACGCCGAGCGCTTCCGCGCCGGCGCGGAAGCGCGCGACGCGGCGGGCGAGGCGCAGCCGCAGCGCGTCGCCGCGGCGGCCGTTCACGTCGAGCGCGCGGCCGACGGCGGGCTGCAGTGCACCGGGGTCGCGGCTTCGGCCTCGAAGCGCGCCACGACGCGCGCGCTGCCGGCCAGCACCGCCAGCGGCGCGCCGAAGCCCTTCGCCAGCGAGCAGACGCGCGCGAGATCGTCGCCGGCGACGCCGCACCACGCGGGCGACCCGGCGCCGCCGCGCCCGTACGGCGCGCCGGGGCCGGGCCACGCGCCGAGGATCCCGAGCGCCTGCGTGTCGTCGATCACGACGAGCCCGCCGTGGGCGCGCACCGCTTCCAGGTACGCCGGCACGCTGCTCGAGGCCTACCACATCGCCGTCGCGGTGAACCTCGGGATCGCGGCCGCGGGCCTGCTGGTCGCGCTGACGGGGGTCGCACGCGCGCGCGGCTCGCGGCTTGCCACCGCGACCGCGGACTGACGCGCGGGCTCAGCCCAGCGGTGACGGGGGGATGCGCGTCTGGCCCCGCACCGCCGGGATCCGCATCGCCAGCTCGTCGACGAAGCACCACGACCAGATCTCGCCCGGCTCGAGCGAGCGGATGATCGGGTGGCCGGTGTCCGCCGCGTGGGCGCTCGCATGGCGGTTGGGAGAGTCGTCGCAGCAGCCGACGTGGCCGCACTGGAGGCAGAGCCGCAGGTGCAGCCACTTGCCGCCGGCGGCGAGGCAGTCATCACAGCCGTCGACCGCCTCCGGAAGCTCGGTGACGGCGATCGTGTCGAGGTGCGTGCAGGATGCCATCGCGGTCTCCTATCTCAGGGCCGGCCGAGCGGGAGCCGGATGAGGAACGACGTGCGGCCGGGCTCGGAGTCGACCCTGAGCGAGCCGTCGTGGCGGTCGGCGACGATCCGCAGCGCGGTCGCGAGCCCGAGCCCGGTCCCGTTGCCGACGTCCTTGGTGGTGAAGAACGGGTCGAAGATGCGCTGCACGATCGCGTCGGGGACGCCGGGTCCGTTGTCGGCGATCGCGATCTCCGCGCAGTCGCCGTCGCGGCGCGTCGTGACGGTGATCGTGCCCCGCTCCCCCAGCGCGTCGATCGCGTTGTCGAGCAGGTTCGTCCAGACCTGGTTGAGCTCGGAGCCGCGCACGGTCAGCCGCGGGAGGCTGCGGTCGTAGTCGCGCACGACGTCGATCGACTTGTGCTTGAGCTTGTGCCCGAGCACCGTAAGCGTCGCCTCGAGGCCCTCGTGCAGGTCGACCTCGACGAGCCCGCCGCGGTCCATGTAGGCGTAGCTCTTGACCGCGCCGACGAGCGCCGACATCCGCTCGGTCGACTCCTGCAGCTCGGCCGCGAGCCGCCCGGCGGTGAGGGTGGCGGCGACCCAGCGCAGCGCGGCGTCGGTCGCCGGGCCGGCCAGCTCGGCGACCCGCTCGAGCCACTCCTGGTCGACGCCGGCGGTGGCCAGCGGCTCGGCGAGCCGCCACGGCTCTTCCACGCCGAGCGCCTCGAGCCGGGCGAGCAGCTCGTCCTCGGCGTCGGCGGCGTCGAGCGCGTCGAGCGCGGACGCTGCGGCGGCCCGCGCGACCGCCTCCTGCTGGAGCGCGATCAGCCGCTCGGCCTCGACGCGCTCGACCCCCGACTCGACGAAGCGCGCGAGCGACCCGTTGACGACGTCGATCATCTCGACCATCTCCGACGCGGTCCGCCGCGCCGCCGCGGCCGGGTTGTTGAGCTCGTGCGCGAGGCCGGCCGCCATCGTCCCGAGCGCGGCCAGCCGCTCGCGATGCTGGCTGAGCCCGGCGACCCGGCTGATGACCGGCCGCATCTGCTGCATCACGCGCTGGTGGGCGGCCGGATGCGCGAACACCAGCCGGCGGAAGTCGGCCGGCTCGATCACGGCGACGCGGCAGGGCGTCTCGGCCTGCATGCGGACGATCATCGATTCGCCGGTCAGCACGGCGATCGCGCCCATCCACGTCGGCGCGAGCTGGCGGCCCGCCGGCTCGGCGCGCTGGTGCTCGACCAGCAGCGTCTGCACGCTGCCCTCGAGCAGGAGCAGCAGGCCGGGCGGCGGCATCCCCTCCTCGGCGAGGACGTCGCCCGGCTCCGCCCTGAGCTCGCCCGCGACGGCGACCCACTCGTCGAGCTGGCCGTCGTCGAGGTCGTCGAAGAGGTCGATCCTGCGCAGGTCCGCCCGCGTCAGCGTCGCAGCGGTCATGCGTCGACGAGGTACTCGTGGATCAGCGAGACCGCCATCGAGCCCTCGCCGACGGCGCTCGCGACGCGCTTGATCGAGCGCGCGCGGACGTCGCCGGCGACGAACACGCCCGGGACCGTCGTCTCGAGCAGGTACGGGTCGCGCTTCAGCGGCCAGCCGGCCGCCTGCGCGTCGGGGCCGGCGAGGATGAACCCGCGCCGGTCGCGCGCGACCACGCCGTCCAGCCAGTCGGTGCGCGGCGACGCGCCGATGAACACGAAGCAGGCGTCGACGTCGAGCGGCTGCTCGCCGCTGCCGTCGCGGACCAGCAGGCGGCGGAGGTGGCCGTCCTCCCCCTCCGCGGCGGCCGCCGCGCTGCCGGTCCGGACCTCGACGTTCGGCAGCGCCGCGATCTGCTCGATCAGGTAGTGCGACATCGACTTCGCGAGCGAGTCGCCGCGCACGAGCATCGTCACCTGGCGGGCGTAGCCGCTGAAGAAGACCGCCGCCTGGCCGGCGGAGTTGGCGCCGCCGATGACCGCGACGTGCTGGTCGGCGCACGAGCGCGCCTCGGTCATCGCCGCGCCGTAGTAGATGCCGGCGCCCGTCAGCTCGCGGAAGCCCGGCGCATCGATCTGCCGGTACGAGACGCCCGACGCGATCAGGACGCAGCTCGCGCTCAGCGCGCCGCCGCCGCTCAGCTCGACGAGCCGGCCCGCGCCCTCGACGCGCAGGCCGACGGCATCCTGGACGGTGAGCAGCTCGGCGCCGAGCCGGCGCGCCTGGTCGGTCGCCCGGCGCGCGAGGTCCGATCCGCTCAGACCGGCTGGGAAGCCGAGGTAGTTCTCGATCCGGCTCGACTGCCCGGCCTGGCCGCCCGGCGCCTCGCGCTCGACCATGACCGTCCGCAGTCCCTCCGACGCGCCGTAGACCGCGGCGCCGAGACCGGCCGGCCCACCGCCGACGACCACGAGGTCGTAGTGCTCCTGCGCCGGCCGGCTGCTGACCCCGAGCCGCTCGGCGAGCTCGAGCACCGTCGGCCGCTCGAGCACGGCGCCGTCCTCCAGCAGCGCCACCGGCAGGCAGTCGGCGTCGACGCCGGCGATCTTCAAGAGCTCGCGCGCCTCGCCGTCGCGCTCGACGTCGAGCCAGCGCGCCGGGACGCGGTTGCGCGCGAGGAAGTCGCGCAGGTCGTGCGAGTCCTTCGAGAAGCGGTGGCCGACGATGCGCACGCCGCCGGACTCGAGCGCCGCGCCCGACTCCCAGGTCGTGAGCAGGTCCTCGACCACGGGGAACAGCTGCTCCTCCGGCGGGTCCCACGGCTTGAGCAGGTAGTAGTCGAGCGCGACCTCGTTGATCGCCG
>Ga0126306_10000406_pt1 | contig 19557 bp, 19 predicted proteins | sample Plot27_FD_92592 | JGI IMG/M metagenome (GOLD analysis project Ga0126306, IMG submission 92592) | Serpentine soil microbial communities from UC McLaughlin Reserve, CA, USA - Plot27 | ecosystem: Environmental > Terrestrial > Soil > Grasslands | place: USA: UC McLaughlin Reserve, Lake County... | reverse complement strand
TCACGATCTCGAACCCCGAGCGTCGCGGCGCGCTCGACCACGAGATCCTCGACGCGCTCGCCGGGCACGCGCGCACGCTCGACGCGCGCTGCCTTGTGATCCGCGGCAGCGGCGACGTGTTCTCCGCCGGCTACGACATCGGCAACCTCAGCGAGCAGGAGTTCGAGGAGAGCGCCGAGAAGCTCGTGGCCCACCCATTCCACGACGCCCTCGAGGCACTCGAGGCGTACCGCTATCCGGTGGTCGCGGAGATCAACGGCCATGCGATCGGCGGCGGCCTCGAGCTGGCGCTCACCTGCGACATCCGGCTCGCCGCCCGCGGCGTGAAGATGGGCATGCCGCCGGCCAAGCTCGGGCTGATCTACTCGCACACGGGGCTGGCGAAGTTCATCGACGTCTGCGGCCCCGCCAACACGGCGGAGCTGTTCTTCGTGGGACGCACCGTGGAGGCCGAGCGCGGGCACGAGATGGGCCTCGTGAACGAGGTGGTCGCTGCCGACGAGCTCGACGAGCGGGTGCTCGACCTGGCGAGCGAGATCGCATCGAACGCGCCGCTGTCCTTGGCGGGCAACAAGCGCATGATCAGGACGCTGCGAACGCTGCGGCTGCCGGAGGAGCTGGAGCGCGAGCTCGTGGCGCTGCGCGAGTCCTGCTTCGCCTCGGAGGACTTCCGCGAGGGCGTGCAGGCGTTCGCGGAGAAGCGCAAGCCGCAGTGGCGCGGCCGCTAGCCGCTAGTCGAGCCACTCCGTGGCGAACCGGGGGCTCACGTGTATCGCCACCTGCCTCAGCGTGCCGTCGCAGGAGTTCTTGAAGCCATGCGGCTCTCCGGCTGGCACCACCACCATGTGGCCGGCCGGCACATCCACCTGCTCGTTGCCGCCCCGGAAGGTGGCCTGCCCCTCGAGGACGACGAACACCTCGGGGTAATCGTGCCTGTGAAGTGACGGCGAACCGCCGCTGGTGGGCAGCTCGTCGTTTCGGATCACCTTCATGGCTGCCAGTATGCCTCGGTGCTCGCCGACGCCGTCGATCTCCTGCGCTGCCCTGTCTGCGCGGACGAACTCGCGGAGAGCGAGGGCGCCCTGCGGTGCGCGAGCGGCCATTCGTTCGACATCGCGCGGCAGGGCTACGTGAACCTGGTGCCTGGCGGGGCAGACAACGCCGACATGGTCGAGGCGCGCGAGGCATTCCTAGGCGCGGGCCACTACCGGAGGCTTGACGACGCGGTCGCGGAGGAGGCGGCCGGGCTCGATGCGCCGGGGGCCGTGGTGGACGCGGGCGCCGGGACCGGGAGCCAGCTCGCACGCGTGCTCGATGCGCTGCCCGATCGCATCGGGCTCGCCCTCGATGCTTCGAGCGCGGCGCTGCGCCGCGCCGCTCGTGCCCATCCCCGCGCGGCCGCGGTCGGGGCCGACGTGTGGCAGCAGCTGCCGTTGCGCGACCAAGCCGCCGCGCTCATCCTGAGCGTCTTCGCACCACGCAACCCAGCCGAGATGGCGCGGGTGCTCGCCCCGGGCGGCCTGCTCATCGCCGTCACGCCGACCACTCGGCACCTGTTCGAGCTCGTGGGGCCACTGGGCCTGCTGTCAGTGCCCGAGGACAAGGCCGACCGCCTCGACGCCCAGGTCGCGCCGCAGTTCTCGCTGGTCGAGCGCCGGCCGGTCGAGTACTCGATGTTCCTCGCACGCGGCGAAGCCGCGCAGATCGTGCGCATGGGACCGAGCGCATGGCACGTGGATGAGCAAACCGTCGCCGAGCGGCTCGCGATGCTGCCCGACCCACTCACCGTGACCGCGTCGGTGATGCTCTCCCGGTACGTCCGGCCGGCGACCGCTTGACTCTTCCCGGCTGACGGCTCAGGGTTGTCCGCATGCGTCTCGGCGTCGGGTTCACACCCTTTGAGACCCGGACCGATGTGATCGCCCGCCTTGCTGGCCACGCCGAGGACGTCGGCCTTGACCGCGTCGACGTCGCGGAGGGCTGGACCCATGACTCGCTGATCGTGCTGGCGGAGCTTGCCGCGCGAACGTCGCGCATCGGCCTGGGCACGTCGATCATCTCCGTATGGGGACGGACGCCGGCCACCATGGCGCTCGGGGCGGCCGGGCTGCAGCGCCTGTCCGGGGGGCGCTTCTCGCTCGGGATCGGGGCGGGAAGCCCACCGCTCGCCGAGGGTTTTCACGGCCTCGAATGGGACCGGCCGCTGGCTCGGCTGCGAGCGACGTTGACCGCGGTCCGTGCGCTCCTGGCCGGCGATCGCCTGCCCGAACCTGCACCAGGCGCGCGTCCGCTGCGCCTGGGTGTTGTCCCGGAGTCGCCGGTGCCGATCCTGCTCGCTGCCCTGGCCCCGGGCTCGATCCGGCTCGCAGGTGAGCTGGCGGACGGCTGGACACCCTTCCTGTGGGCACGCTCACGCGTCCAGGACGGGAGGGCACTCCTTCAGGAGGGTGAGCGTACCGGCGAGCTGCGCACGCCCACTCGTGTCTCACTCGGAGTCCCGGTGGCACTCGGGCGTGACGAGACGAGCGCGCGGCGGCTTGCGGCGTGGTGGCTGTCGACCTACCTGACGCGCATGGGTCCGCTGTACCCGCGCATGTTGGGGCAGCGATTCGGGATGAGCGCCGCTGTCGACGCGATCGTCGGGACCGCCGATGGGAATACGCCATCCGAACTTCCGGCGGCGGCCGAGGAGCTCGCCCAGGACGTGACGCTGTTCGGAACCTATGAGCAAGCCGCCGACACGCTCGCTGCGTGGTTTGACGCGGGAGCCGACAGCCTTAACCTGGTGCTCCCTCCCGGCCATCCCGAGGAGGAGCTCATCGAATTCCTGGACGTCGCGTCCCGCGGATACGTCCGGGCCTAGCCCTAGGTTGGGGCTCCGTGCCGCCCCTCATCTCCCGGGAAGAGGCGCTTCGGCTCGGCGAGATCACCGATCGCGCGGAGATCGAGGCGCTGGTGGAACGCGCCTGGCAGGTGCGGCAGGACCGCTTCGGCGACTCCACGGACATGTGCTCCCTGGTGAACGCCAAGTCCGGCGGCTGCGCGGAGGATTGCGGCTTCTGCTCCCAGTCGCGCTTCGCGGAGGCCGACACGCCGATGCACGCGATGATGGGTCCCGACCAGATCCTCGAGCACGCGCGGGCCGCCGAGGCCGCGGGGGCGCACCGCTTCTGCATGGTCACCCAGGGCCAGGGACTCTCCAAGCGCGACTTCGAGAAGATCCTCGCGGGCGCGCGGCTCGTCTCCGAGCACACGAACCTCAAGCGCTGCGTGTCGATCGGCCACATGTCGCCCGCCCGCGCGCAGGCGCTGAAGGAGGCCGGGGTCCAGCGCGTGCACCATAACGTCGAGACGGCCGAGAGCTACTACCCGGAGGTGTCGAGCACGGTCCGCTACGAGGGCCGGATCCGGACGGTCGACGCGGTGCGCGAGGCCGGGCTCGAGACCTGCGTGGGCGGCATCCTCAATCTCGGTGAGTCGCGCGAGCAGCGCGTGGAGATGGCCTTCCAGCTCGCCGCGCTCAACCCCACGTCGGTCCCGATCAACCTGCTGAACCCGCGTCCCGGCACGAAGTTCGGCGACCGCGAGCTGATGGACCCCTGGGAGGCCGTCCAGTGGGTGGCGATCTTCCGCTTGATCATCCCGGACGCGCTCTTCCGCCTCTGTGGCGGCCGCAACGAGAACCTCGGCGCCGGCGAGTTCCAGAAGCTCGCCGTGAAGGCCGGGCTCAACGGGGTGATGATGGGCAACTTCCTCACCACGCTCGGCTCCGAGCCGGAATGGGACCGCCAGATGTTCGAGGAGCTCGGGCTGAACGTGGCCCGCCAGGACGACAACGGGGCCAACCCGCGGCCCGACAACCGCTCGGGCTGGCTCGAGGGTGAGGCGCCCCGCACGCCCGTGGACGAGCTGATCGACTCGCAAGAGGAAGCGAACTTTTGGAACCCAGCCACACAACTTCGTCACAGGAAGAAGACATCGGTGCCGCCGCGGCCGGATGGCGCGCGAAACGCGTATCCGGAGCTGATCCACGTGGAGCCCGCGGAACGCGGAATGGAGCCCGCCGCATGACTACCGACATCCAGGACCGTCTCGACGAGATTCGCAACAAGGGGCTCTACCGGCGCATGCGCTGCGTGTCAGGCCCGCAGGGCCCGCGCGTGCTGCTGGACGGCAAGCCCGTGCTGCTGCTCTGCTCGAACAACTACCTCGGCCTCGCCGATCACCCGCGCGTGCGCGAGGCGGCCGCCGAGGCGGCGATGCGCTACGGCGCCGGCTCCGGCGCCTCGCGCCTGATCTCGGGGAACATGACGATCCACCGCCGGCTCGAGGAGCAGTTGGCCGGCTTCAAGGGCTCCGAGGCCTGCCTGCTGTTCGGATCGGGCTATCTGGCGAACGCTGGCGTGGTCTCGGCACTGGCACGCGAGGGCGACGTGGTCTTCTCCGACGCCCTCAACCACGCGAGCATCATCGACGGCTGCCGGCTCTCGCGCGCGGAGACGTTCGTCTACGACCACTGCGACACCGACCACCTCGAGTGGGGCCTGCGCCAGGCGGCGGGCCGCGGATCGCTGATCGTGACCGACGGCGTCTTCTCGATGGACGGCGACGTTGCGCCGCTCGAGCGCATCGTCGAGCTGGCGCAGCGCTACGACGCGCGCGTGATGGTCGACGAGGCGCACGGCACCGGCGCCATTGGGCCTGATGGGCGCGGCGCCGTGGCCGAGGCGGGCCTCGAGGACGAGGTGGACGTGATCGTCGGGACGCTCGGCAAGGCACTCGGCTCCTACGGTGCGTACGTGTGCTGCGACAAGCAGATGGCCAAGTACCTGATCAACACGGCCCGCACGCTGATCTTCTCGACCGCCCTGTCGCCGCCGGCGGTGGCCGCTGCGATGGCGGCGCTCGAGCTGCTGCGAGAGCAGCCGCGCCGGGTGGAGAAGCTCCAGCGCAATGCCACGGTGCTGCGCGAGGGGCTGGCCGACGCCGGCCTGCCCGTGCCCGAGACCAGCACGCAGATCGTTCCGATAGTGGTGGGCGACGCCAACGAGGCGATGCGGGCGAGCGAGCGCGCCCTCGAGAGGGGCGTCTTCGCGCAGGCGATCCGGCCGCCGACGGTGCCGGCCGGCAGCTCGCGCCTGCGGCTCACGGTGATGGCATCGCACACGAAGTCCGAGCTGCGTGACGCCGCGAGGGTGCTAGGCGCGTGCGTGCGGGTAGCTCCCCGGGCGGTGCCCGACGCGCAGGTCTTCGACGGCCTGCGCGACGCCGCGTAGCCCTCGGACGCGGCTCCGCGTGCGCGGCGTCTTCGTCACAGGTACGGACACGGAGGTCGGCAAGTCCGTCGTGGCCGCCTCCATATGCGCTGCGCTCGCGGCCACCGGCGAGCGCGTCGCGGCGTTCAAGCCGGTGGTCACCGGCCTCGATGACGAGCCGGGCCCGTTCGGGTACGACCACGAGCTCCTCGCCTCCGCCGCGAACGCCGAGCAGACGCCGGAGGACGTGGCGCCCTACCGCTTCGGCCCGCCGGTCTCGCCGCACCTCGCCGCGGAGCTCGCCGGCGAGCTCATCGAGCCCGCGCATCTGCTCCAGGTTGCGAGGGCACACGAGTTGCTCGTGGCCGAGGGCGTTGGCGGCCTGCTCGTGCCGATCACCACCGGCTACCTCGTGCGCGACCTGGCCATCGATCTCGGACTCCCGGTGGTGGTGGCCGCCCGCACCGGGCTCGGGACGATCAACCACACGCTGCTCACCGTCGAGGCGGCGCGTACGGCTGGGGTCAAGGTGGCAGGCGTGGTGATGACCCCGTGGCCGGAGGAGCCCGCGGATATCGAGCGCTCGAACCGGGAGACCATCGAGCGCCTCTCGGGTGTAGCGGTGAGCGGTCTGCCGCCCACGGACCGCGACCGGCTCGCTGACGCCGGGGCGTCTCTGCCGCTCGGGGACTGGCTCTAAGCTCGCCCGCATGGCGGCGGAGCCGGACGACACTCCCGATCTGATCATCAAGCTCCGCGAGCGCAAGGAGCGACACAAGCAGCGCAACATCTTCCACCGCGCTGCGGTGGTCCTTGCCGGGGTGCTGATCGTCTGCGCCGGCATCGTTATGTCGGGTCCCGGCGTGCCCGGGCCGGGCGTCGTCACGATCATCCTGGGCCTGACCTTCCTCGCCCTCGAGTTCGATCGAGCGGAGCGCTGGCTCGAACGCGTGATCATCTGGGGCGACAGGGCCGCCGAGCGCGCCGAGCAGACGTCCACGAAACAGCGCGTGGCGGCCGGGATCGTGGCGGCGCTCGCGATCGGCGGGTTCGTCGTGGCGGCCGTCCTGTGGGACATCCCGCTGATGCCGGTGCTCTGAAGTTTCCAGGTGGGTGCTGAACGTTGCGGAATCCGCCACGTTTGGCAGCCACCTTGCGGCGGAGGGCGTGGGTTCGAGCGGTTAGCGCCCCAACGAGCCGGGTAGCCCTCTCGCATGCGGCTCTGGCAGGGGACGTACCCGCGCGCTGCGCTGTTCGGGCTCATTCTGGCGCTCGCCCTTCCGGGCGTGGCGCTGACCCCGTTTTCGAGAAGTACAAGGGTGCCCACGGTGGGCGGGGCTGAGATCGCTGTCGAGGTGATGCGGCCGGCCGACAACCCAGACGCGCCGGTGATCCTCACCTACTCGCCGTACAACACCCTGTCCGAGACCACGACGCCGAACCTGGCCAACGACGACCTCCGCCAGCACTACGTCCCGAAGGGCTACGCCCGCGCGGTCGCCGACGTGCTCGGCACGCGCAACTCCTCGGGCTGCTGGGACTACGGCGGCGCTGACGAGCAGCAGTCGGGCGTCGACCTCGTGAACTTCCTCGCGGCGCAGCCGTGGACCAACGGCAAGGTCGCGATGATCGGTGGCTCCTACGACGGCACGACCGCCACCATGGTCGCCGCGCGCGGAGAGGACGTGCCCGGCCTCGCGGCGATCGTGCCGATCGCGGGGATCAGCCGCTGGTACGGCTACGCGTACGGCGACGGCGTGCGCTACTTCCTCAACTCCGAGCGTCCGACCGACGAGGGGATCGACACCCCGCTGGCCTTCGACTTCGGCCTGGCGCGCACGCCGCCCACCGACCCGAGCGACCCGCTCTACGCGGAGAAGCTCGCCAGCCGGGCGAACCCCTGCGAGTCCGCCGACCACGCCATCAAGGGCTACGACCGCACGCCCGACTACGACGACTTCTGGCTCGAGCGCGACTACCGCAAGGACGCCGCGAACATCCAGGCCGCCGCGCTCGTCGCGCACGGCTGGCAGGACTACAACGTGAAGCAGGAGGAGGGCGTGGACCTCTACCGCGCGCTCACGAACTCGCCCTTCAAGCGCCTCTACATGTGGCAGGCCGGCCATTCGACGCCCGGCGCTGAGAACTGGCAGCCGCTGCTCGACCGCTTCTTCGACCACACGCTGATGGGCGTGGACAACGGCGGGACACCGAGGCGCCGGTGATCACCGAGGGCCGCTCCGCGACGCAGAAGAGCACCGGCTTCCGTACCGAGGCCGCGTGGCCGCCGCCCGCCACGACCGAAACCCGCGTGCCCCTTGGCGAGGGCTCTTTCACGGACCTCGGCGCCAGCACCGAGACCGTGTCGCGCGGCTTCCTCAACCTCCAGTACCGGAACGGCCTGGTGGCCGCCGAGCCGATCCCGCCGAATCAGCCGATCCAGGCGACCGTCCCCTTCAAGCCACAGGACCAGCTCTTCGAGGCCGGAGACCGGATCGGAGTGATCGTGCAGGGCTCCAACACGGTGTGGGCGCTGCCGGACGACCCGGGGGCGAGCTACACCGTCAACGACTCAGCGCTGGTGCTCCCGCTCCCGTAGCTCCACGCGGCGGATCTTGCCGGTGAGCGTCTTCGGCAGGTCGTCCACGAACTCGATCACGCGCGGGTACGCGTACGCGGAGTGGCGTTCGCGCACATGCGCCTTGATCTCCTGCGCCAGCTCGTCGCTCGGCTCGTGGCCACCGGCCAGCACGATGAAGGCCTTCACGATGTCGCCGCGCCGCTCGTCCGGCGAGGCCACCGCCGCCGCCTCCTTCACCGCCGGGTGCTCGACGCATGCCGACTCGACCTCGAACGGTCCGATCCGGTACCCGGCCGAGATGATCACGTCGTCGGCCCGCCCCGCGTACCAGACGTAGCCGTCCTCATCCATCTGGGCAGCGTCCTTGGTGTGGAACCAGTCGCCGCCGAACACCTCCTCGGTGTCCTCTGGACGGTTCCAGTAGCCGATCGGGTAGTGAGGATTCGAGCGCGCGCGCAGGCAGATCTCGCCACGCTCCCCCGCCGGCAGCGGCTGCTCGTCCTCGTCGAGAATCGCCACCTCCCAGCCGGGCACCGGCCGCCCCATCGAGCCCTCGCGCACCTCGCTCCCGGGGAAGTTGCCGCACAGCGGATAGCTCTCCGTGAGCCCGTAGTAGTCGAGCACGGTCACGCCGAACTGATCGCGGAACCAGCGGATCACCTCGGGGTTGAGTGGCTCGCCGGCCGAGCAGGTGATCCGCAGCCGGTCGAGCGGATAGCGGCTGCCGGCGTCCTCCACGCCCGTCATCGAGCGCAGCGCGGTCGGCGTCGTGAACATGTTCTCCACACCGTGCTTCGAGAGGAAGCGCAGGTGCTCCTCCGGGTCGTAGCCGCCCTCGCGTGCCTGCACCAGCGCCACGGCCCCGTAGCGCCAGGGACCCAGCAGCGGGCAGATGCCGGCGGCCCACGCCCACTCACCCGATCCGTGGAAGAGCTCGCCGTCGCGGACGTCGTGGCAGAACTCGAACTCCTCGTGTGCCAGCAGATAGCGATGCGCGTGGAGGATGCCCTTGGCGAGGCCGGTGGTGCCCGACGAGTAGTAGAGCTGGGCGGGATCGTCTGCCGCCGTGTCGGCCAGCTCGCACTCCGGCGCGGCATCGTCCATGGCGGCCTCGAAGTCGCCCCCCATCACCAGCACCCGCTCGACCATGCCGTCGGGGATGCGGTGGCGATTCGCCGTGTCGGTCACGACCAGCCTCGCGCCCGAGTCGCGCAGCCTGTGCTGGATGCCCTCGTCCCCGTAGAGGACGGACATCGAGAGCAGGATGGCTCCGCGCTTGTAGGTGCCCAGGAAGACCGCGGCGGTCTCGGGCAGCGACGGCAGCAGCGTGGCCACGCGGTCGCCGCGCTCGATGCCGATTGCCTCGAGCACGTTCGCAAAGCGGTTCGAGAGCTCCTGAAGCTCCCCGAACGTCACGCGGCGCTCGTTGCCGAGCCAGTCCTCCCAGACCATCGCGAGGCGGTCGGGCTCGTGCTTGTCGCAGACGTCGTGGGCGATGTTGTAGCGCTCCGGCACCTCCCAGCGGTGCGCGGCGCACATCTCCTCGTAGCTGCCGATCTCGTATTTGCGCAAACTCACAGAGTGGAAGCGTCTCATGCGCTCAAGTACGGTCGCAATAGCAATCAAGGAGGAGAGGACCCGCATGGAGTTGTACGCAATTCGCAGACGGAGCTGCTGGGCGAACGCCGGGGAGCTCGAGGTTGCCGGGAAGCGCTCGGGCGAGGTGGGCGACGAGCCCGACTCGGGCGTGCGCTGGATCCGGAGCTACGTACTCCAGGAGGACGACGGCAGGCTCGGCACCCTGTGCATCTACGAGGCCACCGGCCCGGATGCCATCCGCAAGCACGCCGAGAACTCCGGCTTCACGGCTGACGAGATCAACGAGGCCGTTGACACCGTCCTCGTCCGGCCGGATCCGGTCAAGAGCACGGCTTAGCCGATCGGCGTGGCGGCTCCCGGGCAGCGCAGCATTCGCTTGCCCGGGACGCCGCGCGCCGCTAGAAGCGCGTGACCGACAGCGGCGCCGGCACCTCGCCCTGACCTAGCAGCGCGTCGGCGGCGATCCGCGCCGTGGCCGGGCCCGCGGAGATGCCCCAGGGCCCGTGGCCCGCCGCGGTCCACAGGGCCTCCTGGCCCGCCACCTCCCCCACCAGCGGCCGGCCGTCGTAGGACTGCGGGCGGGGGCAGGCCCGCGCTCCGACCACCTTGGCGCGGCGCAGGCCGGGCACGAAGCGCTCGCCGGCGCGGCGCAGCGTGGGCGCCCACTCGGGCGGGTCCGGCTCCTCCGGGAGGAACGTGGAGCCCACCGAGACCTGCCCCTCCGCCGGAACCAGGCTGAAGATCGAGGCGGGGGCGCCCGCGCCCACAGTCTCCACGCCGGCCTGCTCGAGCACGTGCGTGGGCGGCTCGTCCATCTCCACGTCGGCAACCACTCCCCAGACCGGCACGATCGGCCGCCAGGCGCGAGTGGGGTCGATCACCTCAGGGGTCCACGGTCCGGCCGCCACGAGCACCGCACCGGCGGGTCGCCGCACGCCGGCGGCCAGCACGCCCCGGGCCCGCCCGGCGATCACCCACGGCCATGCCGTCTCGCCCACGTGGAAGCGCGCGCCCGCGGCGTAGGCGCGCTTTGCGAACGCGCGCGTGGCCGCGGCCGGGCGCACCGGGTAGCCGGTCTCGAGGCGGCAGCCCCAGAGCCCGGGCGCCACCGCCGGCTCCACGCGGCGCAGCTCGTCGGGAGCGAGCAGTGCGGGGGCCAGCTCCGGGCAGTCGCGCGCGACCTCGGCCACGGATGGCTCGAGCGCGGCCCGCTCGCGGGCGAGTATCAGCACGCCGCCCGGCTCGGCGGGAAGCTCGAAGTCGCCCAGCTCGCGATAGTGGCGCAGCGTCTCCATGTGCAGGTCCCTCAGCACCGGGTCGAACGGGTGCTGGACCGAGCCGGAGTTGCGCCCGGACGCCGCCGCGGCCACCTCGTCGCGCTCGTACAGCTCCACCTGCGCCCCGGCCTCGGCCAGGAACGCGGCCGCCGCGCAGCCGACGATCCCGCCGCCGATGATCACGACGTCGGTGGGGGTGCTCACTCCCCGCTCGCGTAGTCGACGATCGACTTGTCGATCAGCCACTCCACCGGTGCCTTGTCGTCGGTGTAGACGTCGCCGCCCTCGAGCGGAGCAGCGAGCCTGCGCGCCGCCTCGAGCGCCGTCGGCTTGAGCGCGGACGGAAGTGCGAAGACGGATGCCCGCAGCCGGTCGGCCGACAGCGGCGCCCCGCTGGCCACGAGCAGCGTGTTGGTGTCCTCGATCGGGTCGCGCATCACGTGCGGGAACGCCTCGGCGATCGTCGCCGAGAGCACTTTCTCGAGATCGTCCTGGCCCTCGGGGTGGCCCGCGTTCACGATCAGCACCCCGCCGGGGGTCAACCGGTCGCGCACGGTCTCGAAGAACTCGACGGTCGTGAGGTAGAAGGGGATGTACGGCTGGCGGTACGCGTCGACCGAGATCACGTCGTAGCGGGCGTCGATCCGGCGCAGGAAGGGCCGGGCGTCCTCGTGGTAGAGGTGCAGGCGCGGGTTGTTCATGTCGAAGTACTCGCGGCCGATCTCCGACAGCTCGGCGTCGATCTCCACGCCGTCCACGCGCGTGCGGGGGAAGAACTCCTCATACGCGCGCGACGTGGTGCCCGCAGCATTCCCGAGGATCGCCACTCGCCGCGGCGGCTCGTCCCGCCCTGCGAACTGCAGGACGAGGTGCCCATCCCACACGTCTCCGGTGAGCACCGAGTCGGGGTTGCGCGGCCCGCCCGGCCCTGGGTCGCACTCCGCCTCGCAAACCGAGTGGTCGGCCTGGCCCTCGTTCAGCTCGAGGGTCCGAGTCCCGTCGGGGTACTCGATCACCCGCGCGTACTGGTACTCGGTCTCGGCCTCGTGGATCACGCGGCCGTCGCCTTCGGTATTGGCCTTGAGCGTGCCCACCGGCAGCGCGATCAGAATGGCGATCGCCACCGGCGCGAGCGCCCAGCGATGCAGCGGCCGGAGGCCCCAGACCGCGACGATCGCGATCGCCAGCGCGAAGATTAGGAAGGTCCGGCGCGTGCCCACCAGTGGGATCAGCACGAGCGCCGAGAGGAGCGTGCCGAGCAGCGAGCCCGCGGTCGAGAGCGCGTACAGGCGCCCGGCCACCGTGCCGGCCTCCTCGACGGAGTGCACGGCGAGCCGGATCGCCCAGGGCGAGACGGTCCCGAGCAGCAGCACCGGGATCGCCACCAGCACGAGCACGGCGAGCAGCGACCCGACGAATGCACCGGCGGAGATCTCGTCGAGCGCGTCCACCGCCACATCGAGCAATGGGTCGGCCACGAACGGGACCAGCGCGAGCATCACCGCCGCCGAGAGCGCGACCAGGCAGAGCGCGCGCATGTTGGGGTGGCGATCGGCCAGGCGCCCGCCCAGCCAGTAACCCACCGACAGGGCCACCAGCACGATCCCGATCGTGTTCGCCCAGACGATCGTCGAGGCGCCGAAGTAGGGAGCGAGCAGCCGCACGGCCGCGATCTCCGCGCCGAGCGAGCCCGTCCCCACCACGAATACGAGGAACGGCAGCGGGGGCACTACGGACCGGTGTACGGCGCGGCGAAGCAGGGCCCTCCGCCGCAAACGTCGACCACGCCGCCCCCAACCTTCAGGAACTCGGACTTCTGGACGCGCGCGCTCTGCGTTGCCCGCGGGTTCTCGTGCGGATCGTCCCCGCTGCGGTTCGGCGTGTTCGTGGACGGCGGCGCGTTCGTCCCCTCGGTCTCCGTGCCCACCGTCCGGACCGGGCCGGTGTCCCAGAACACGATCGCCGAGCCGCCGAACGGGAAGCTGCCGATCGACGGGATCATCTGGAGCCGCGGCCACGGCGAGCGACCGGCCACGAGCGCGGGCTGGTAGGCGCGCGCTCCGATCGTGCGCGCCTGCACCTCGGCGGCGGTGTCGGACACCTGGTGGTCTCCGAACGCCACGTGCATGAGGACGGTGTGGCTCGGGGTGTCCGGCAGCGGGTCGGTGGTCATGTGGTGCGCGTAGCCGTTCGCCTCACCGCGGTCCCAGAGCAGCTGGATCTGCGAGAGCCAGAGCTGGCGGTCCAGCACCCTGCGGTAGTTCGGGTAGAGGATCGCGGAATAGGTGTCGAAGTCCACGCTGCGCTGGAGCAGCGTCGAGTAGTTCATGCCCGGCACGCCCAGCGAAGCGCGATCGAAGTCGGGCGCCACGGCCGTCAGGCCGCCGCCCATGATGCCGCCCTGGCTATTGCCGTCGAAGAACAGCCGCGCGGTGTCGAGCACGCTCTGGCCGCCCGTCTGGAAGGCCGCGTTCGAGGACAGGCCCTGCGGGTGGATCATGGCTCGCCCGAGGAACAGCATGTTGAGGTAGCCCTGCTGCATGCGGTCGGCCATGGTGTTGAAGCCGGAGAAGTCGTTCAGCACGGAGATGATGTGCGGCAGGTCCTCCTCCGAGAACCCGGCCCACGCCGTGGCGCAGAACACGAAGTTGTGCTCGTTCGACATCGACTTCACGTTGCCCGCGTCGATCTCGGTGGCCTCGCCGAGCAGGCCGTGGCCGTAGAGCGAGGGGCGCGCCTTCGGCGGCGAGGTCGGGTCGAGCGCCGAGCGCGGGATGTTGCAGAAGAACTTCGCGTTCATGGTGCCCATCCGGCGCGGCAGCCCGCGGCTGTCGAAGCTGAAGCTGCCTCCGGGCCCGCAGCCCTTGGTCACGTAGCACGGGACCGTGATCGTCCCCTCGACCTTGCGCGCGATGCGGTCGTCCTCCGCGGGGGTGAGGTTGGTCACGGCGTCGACGCTGAACGCCGGCGAGCTGCCCGCCACCGTCAGGTCGCTGAGGTTGGTGTCGCCGAGCGTCTCGAACGCGTCGTCACGGATGTGGAGCATGCGGCCCGCCAGGCTGCGCTGACTCGCCACCGTGAAGTCCCACGCCAGGTAGAGCCCGCCGCGCCTGATGCCGGCCTTGCGGAGCGCGCGGAAGATCTGCTCGAAGTGCGCGCGGCGACTCTCGATTGGCCTGGCCCCGGTCCTGATGCGATCGCGGTAGATCCTGAAGCCGCGCCCGGGGCTCAGCCTCTTGCCACGAGTGTTCCTGAGGTTGCGCAGCGCGACGATGTAGCGCTCGCCCTCCTCGAGGTTGCGCGCCGGGCGGATGATCAGCACGCGGTCCGCGGCCCGCTTCGGGTTCGAGTCGATCTCGGCCCAGATCGGATGCCGCTTGCCCGTCCGGGCGTTGATGACCACGATCGGTGAGCGGCTCTTGAGGCCACGGCGCAGGTTCGTGAGCGGCGGCAGCTTGCTGCGGCGTACGGCGGCGGGCGTGTCGAGCCCGGGAACCTTAACGAGCATCGCGCTGCCCGGGCTGAACCCGTCGGCGCGGTTCATGTCCTTGGGATCGATCGGCTTGCCGTTCTTGTTGCGCGGCATCGCGGACTTCGTGAGCTTCAGCCGCAGGCCCGTGTCCGTGCTCCTGTCGCGCTTCGTGAAGTAGTCGTTGGGCCAGGGGAACTGGCAGACGGCCGCGCCGATGAAGTCGCAGCCGGGCCTCACGTCCAGCCCCGCGACCCTCTTTGCCGGCGCGACGGCCGGAATGAGCAGCAGACCAGTGAGCGCCGCCAGGGCGGCTGCGAGTCCCTTCGCCATGCGAAGGATCCTACATCCGGGTGCCGGGCTACTCTCGCGGCAATGGATCTGGCCGCCGCGGACCGCAGCTACCTGTGGCACCCGTTCACGCAGCAGCGCGGCTGGGCGAATGAGCACCCGGTGATCATCGAGCGCGGCGAGGGCACCGACCTCGTCGACGTGGACGGCAAGCGCTACATCGACGGCGTCTCGTCGCTGTGGTGCAACGTCCACGGCCACGCCCATCCGCGCATCGACGCCGCCGTGCGCGACCAACTCTCGAAGGTCGCGCACACCACCATGCTCGGGCTGAGCCACCGCCCGGCGATCGAGCTGGCGCAGCGGCTCGTGGGGCTCGCGCCGGCCGGCCTCACGCGGGTCTTCTACTCCGACTCGGGCTCCACCGCCACGGAGATCGCGCTCAAGATGGCGTTCCAGTACTGGCGCCAGCGCGGGCAGGACCGGCGCCGGTTCGTGTCGCTGAAGATGGCCTACCACGGGGACACGATCGGCTCGGTGTCCGTGGGCGGGATCGACCTCTTCCACTCGATGTACCACCCGCTCCTGTTCGAGACGCTGAAGGCCGAGCCGGGCGACGCCGCGCACATGGAGCGCCTGCTCGCCGAGCACCGGGACGAGGTGGCCGCGGTGATCATGGAGCCGCTCGTGCAGGGCGCGGCGGGCATGCTGATGCACCCGCCCGGCTACCTGCGCGCGGTGCGCGACCTGTGCGACCGTCACGGCGTGCTGTTGATCCTCGACGAGGTGGCCACCGGCTTCGGCCGCAGCGGCCGCATGTTCGCCTGCGAGCACGAGGGCGTGGCGCCAGACCTGCTGTGCCTGGCCAAGGGCATCACCGGCGGGTACCTGCCGCTGGCCGCGACGATCGCGAGCGAGGAGATCTACGAGGGCTTCCTCGGGGAGCACGAGGACTTCCGCACCTTCTTCCACGGCCACACGTACACCGGCAACCCGCTCGCCTGCGCCGCCGCGATCGCAACGCTCGAGGTGTTCCGCGAGGAGCGCACGATGGAGCGCCTCCAGCCCAAGATCCGCCTGCTCGGCGAGCTGCTCGAGCCGATCGCCGCGCACCCCGGCGTGCGCGAGGTGCGCCGCTGCGGGTTCATGGTGGGAATCGAGCTCGAGGAGCATCCACTCCCGGCGCGGATCGGCCACCAGGTCGCGCTCGAGGCCCGCCGCCGGGGGGCGATCATCCGCCCGCTCGGCGATGTCGTGGTGCTGATGCCGCCGCTGGCGATCAGCGCGGACGAGCTGCGCCGGCTGGTGGAAATAACGGGCGAGGCGATCGACGCCGCGACAGCGGCCGCCGTGCTGAGCGAAGCGGCCTAGCGCTGCGCCCGGCCGCCCGCGCGCGCGAGCGAACGACGGCATTGAGGGGATCGACCGTCCTGCTTTAGGCCGCTTGTAGCGGCCCTAGGCAGGACGGTCGATGGAAAACCACCCGTTCACCGCTGCGGTAAACGAATAGTCTTCCCGCGCCGTGAACGAGACCGCAGCACCAAGCACCCAGCAGTGGATCTGCACCTCGTGTGGATTCATCTACGACCCGGCGGAGGGCGACCCCGACGGGGGCATTCCGCCGGGCACCGCCTTCGACGACATCCCGAACGATTGGTTCTGCCCGGTCTGCGGCGCCCGCAAGAGGGACTTCGAGATCTACGAGCCCTGAGGTGGTCCGGCCCCCGTCAGGCGAGGAGTTCAATCCCGGTGAGGTCACGGAGGCGCGACAGGCCGCGTCGCTGATCCTGCTGCGGGACTCGCCGGACGGTCCCGAGGTCCTGCTCGTCCAGCGCAATCCGGAGCAGCGTTTCATGGGCGGCGCGTGGGTCTTCCCGGGCGGCGCGACGCACACCGGCGAGGATGAGGACCACGCCGCCACGGCGATCCGCGAGCTCGAGGAGGAGGCGGGGATCGCCCTGTCCGGCGACGTGGAGCTGGTGCCGTTCTCGCGCTGGATCACGCCCGAGCAGGTGAAGGTCCGCTTCGACACCTGGTTCTTCGCCGCAGGGGCGCCGCCGGACACCGAGGCCGTGCCCGACGGAAGCGAGTGCGTGGACGCTCGCTGGCTGCGCCCCGCCGCGGCCCTCGCCGCCCACGCCCAGGACGAGCTGGCGCTCGTGTTCCCGACGGTCAAGCACCTGGAGCTGCTCTCCGAGCACAGGTCGGTGGACGAGACGCTGGAGGCGGCCCGCGCGCGTCCGGTGGAGCCCATCATGCCGAAGGTGGCGGTCCGCGAGGGGAACGCGCACGTGCTCCTCCCCGGCGAGCCGGGCTACGACGAGGCGTAGCGCCGCAACCGAAGCGGCCTTACCTTGTTGAAGCAATGGTGAGGCGCACTCTCCTCATATCCGCCCTCGCGGCGACCCTGCTGTCGCTGCTCGGCGCTGTCGCGATGGCGGACACGCTGATCGGCACCGAAGGCTCCGAGCGGCTTCAGGGCACGCCGAGCCCCGACCAGATCTACGGTGAGGCCGGCGACGACGTGCTCGTCGGGCTCGGCGGAAACGACTACATCGAGGGCGGGCCCGGCAACGACGAGATCGACGGGGGGGCCGGGCTCGACCTGGCCATCGGAGGCACGGGCGACGACCACGTGGACGGCGGCGCGGGCGGCGACGTGGTTTACGCCGGCCCCGGCAACGACCTGGTCCTGGGCGGCCAGGGCGCCGACACGCTCTTCGGCCAGGACGGCAGCGACCGGCTGTTCGGCGGCAGCGGTCCGGACCGGATCTACGCCAGCCTCGGCGAGGACTTCGTCGACGCCGGCTCGGACGACGACATGGTGTTCGCGGACGGCGCCGGCATCACGATCCTCGCGGGCGGCGGCGACGACACGGTGAGCGCCTCCGGCGGCCCGACAACCGTCGAGGGCGGCGGCGGCAACGACCGCATCCGGACCGGAGCGGGGAATGACCGCGTGTCCGGCGGCCCTGGTCGCGACTCGCTCGCCACCGGCGCCGGCGACGACCTCATCGAAGCGGGCGACGGGCGCCGCGACCGCGTCCGCTGCGGGCCCGGGAACGATTCCGTGGTGGCCGACGTGATCGACCTCCTCAAGGGCTGCGAGAACGTCACGCCGCCACCGCCGCGCATCGGATAGAACCCCCTCATGGCGGCTGACCGGCTGACCGTGGCAGTCACAGGTCCCAGTGGCGATCTCGGGATCGCCATCGTCAACGCGCTGGAGCGCTCCCGGGCGGTGAAGGGCATCGTCGGCATGGCGCGGCGGCCGTTCGATCCCGCCGACCAGGGCTGGAAGAAGACGGAGTACCGCCAGGGCGACGTGACCGACGCCGCGAGCGTCAAGGCGCTTGTGAAGGGGATCGACGTGGTGGTGCACCTCGCGTTCGCGATCCTCGACGCGAGCGACAAGACCCGCGAGCTGAACGTGGCCGGCTCACAGAACGTGTTCGAGGCGGCGGCGAGGGCCGGCGCCAAGCGGATCTGTTACGCGTCGAGCGTCGCGGCCTACGGCTTCCACGACGACAACCCCGACTGGCTCACCGAGGACATCCCGCCGCGCGGCTCGCCCGAGCATCCGTACTCGCATCAGAAGGCCGAGGTCGAGCGCGTGCTCGGCGAGGTGCTGATGCGCCACCCGAGCACGGTGGCCTACGCCTACCGGCCCTGCATCGTGGCCGGGCCCGAGGCGCGGACCATGCTCGAGGAGATCCCCTACTACCGCCTCAGCGAGGCGATGCCCGACCCGGTGGCGCGCCTGCTCGGCTCACTGCCGGTGCTGAAGCCGGTGATCCCGGATCCCGGCGTGCGCTTCCAGCTCGTGCACGAGGACGACGTGGCGAGCGCGTTCGCCGCCGGCGTGCGCGGACTCGGCGAGCCCGGCCCGTACAACCTGGCAGCGAGCGGCACGCTGACGATGTCGGACGTTGCGGATGCCCTCGGCTGGTACTCGGTGCCGGTGCCGAAGCCGCTCGTGGACGCGACCGCCGAGGTGGCCACCCGCCTCCCACTGATGCCAGAGGCGGTGGCGTGGATCCACTCGGTCAGGAAGCCGGTCCTGATGAAGACGGACCGCGCGAAGAAGCAGCTGCGCTGGCGCCCGAAGCACACCGCCAAGGCCACCCTCAAGGAGATGGCCGAGGCTCAGAGGGCCCTGCGGTACAGCTCCGCGTAGTCCTCCTCGGACATCTCGCGCGGGTTCAGGAGCGTCGTGCCGTCGCCCATCGCGCCCTCCACCAGCGCCGGGATGCCGTCCTCCGGAACGCCCGCCTGCGAGAGGCGCGTGGGAAGGCCGAGCCGCGCGGTCAGCTCGGTCAGGTGGTCGGCGAGCGCGTCGCCGATCTCGGGGTCGCTCACGTCGAAGATCTCGCCGATGTCGCGGTAGCGGTCCGCGATGTCGGGCGAGCCCTGGGCGTTGTGGCGGATCACGTGCGGCAGGTGGATCGCGTTGGCCACGCCGTGCGGCACGCCGAAGTGCGCTCCCGCCGGGTGTGACATCGCGTGCACCGAGCCGAGCGCGATCGTGATGGCGAGGTTCGCCGCGATCAGCATGTTGCCGCGCGCCTCCTCGTCCTCCTCGCCGCGCTGCACGGCGCGCTCGAGGTTGTCGCGGATCATGCGCAGCGCGTGGAGCGAGCGGGCGTCCTGGTGCGGGCTCCAGTCCACCGACACGTAGCCCTCGATCGCGTGCGTCACCGCGTCCATGCCAGTGGCGGCGGCCACGGCCGGGGGCAGCGTGCGCGTGGTGTCGGGGTCGAGAATCGCCAGCCGCGGGAAGAGCGGGAAGTCGGCGATCTCGATCTTCACGTGCTCCTCGGGGACCTTGATCACGGCCGCCATCGACACCTCGCTGCCGGTGCCCGCTGTCGTGGGGATGCAGGCAAGTGGCGCGAGCTCGTGCGGCTTGCCCATGCCATCGTCGTCGCGCGGCATGAGGAAGAAGCCCTCCTGCTCGCGAGCGTTGCCGCCGTGGGTGAAGACCACGTCGGCCACCTTCGCGGTGTCCATCACAGAGCCGCCGCCCACGGCCAGGAAGGAGTCGGCCCCCGCCTCCTTGGCCGCCGCCGCGCAGCGGTCGCAGAC
>Ga0126306_10000405_pt1 | contig 19591 bp, 14 predicted proteins | sample Plot27_FD_92592 | JGI IMG/M metagenome (GOLD analysis project Ga0126306, IMG submission 92592) | Serpentine soil microbial communities from UC McLaughlin Reserve, CA, USA - Plot27 | ecosystem: Environmental > Terrestrial > Soil > Grasslands | place: USA: UC McLaughlin Reserve, Lake County... | reverse complement strand
GACCACGAGGACCTCCAGGCCGTGAAGACGAGACATCTCCACTGCGCCCGGAGGTCCTCCCAAGTTCAACTACCGCCGCGGCGTGTCAACAAGGTCCGTGGTCACTACAGCTAGCCTGGCGAGCCACCGCTGGCGAGGAGGGGCATGGCCGAGCTGCTCGGGGCTCCTGCGAGTCCGTCGGCGACAGCCGTGCGTCGCAGCGGCGCCGCGCTGGCGGTCGCCACCGTCGTGTCGAACCTGCTCGGCTATGCGTTTGCCATCGTGCTCTCCCGGTCGCTTGGTCCGGGAGGTTACGGCGCACTGGCATCGCTGCTCGCACTGGGACTGATCGGCAGCGTGCCGGCGATCGCGCTCCAGCTCCTGGTCGCCCGCGAGACGGCCGAGGCCCCTGGCCGGTCTGCCGACTGGGTGCGCACCTCGGCGGTGCTCGGACTGACGTTCATGGTGCTCGTGTGGCTCACGGCGCCGTTCGCGACCGCCTTCCTGGAGCTGTCGGGGCCGGTCCCGGTGCTGTGGCTGGGGGTCACGCTGTTGCCGGTCACGGTGACCGGCGCGCTGCAAGGTGTCCTGCTCGGGGCCCGGCGGTACGGCGCGCTGGCAGCGAGCTACCTGCTGCTCTCCGGGCTGCGCCTCGCAGGTGCCGGCGTCGCGGCGCTGCTCGGCTGGTCGGTCTCGGGGGCGATCGGAGCGGCCGCCGTGGGCACGGCGCTCTCCGCGGTGGCTGTGGCGAGGATCACGACGGGCGGAGGCGCCCTGCCCCGCACTCGTGCCGGCCGGGGCGACGGGCTGCGACAGCACGTGCGGCTGCTGGTCGCAGCCGCGTCGGCCACTGCGGCGATCCTGCTTCTCACCAACCTCGACGTGGTGCTGGCGCGGCACTACCTGCCCGCCGAGGAGTCCGGTCAGTACGGTGTCGGCGCGCTCTTCGCCAAGGCCGCGTTCTGGGCGCCGCACTTCCTGGCCGTCATGGCCTTCCCGATGTTGGTGGCCCGCGGCGGGCGGCGCCGATCGTTGCTGATCACCACGGGGCTGACGCTGGCGATCGGGGCCGTCGTCGTGCTTGGCGCGCTGCTCTTCGCCGGCCCGCTGCTGGAGCTTACTGTTGGCACCGCCTACGCGCGCGGGGCCGAGCTGGCGCCGCAGTTCGCCGTCCTCGGGGTGCTCGCCGCACTGCTGCAGCTGCTGCTGTTCGCTGGTCTGGCCCGACGCACCCGGCGGGCCGAGGCCTTCGTCTGGTCCGGCATCACCGTGCAGGTGGTGCTGGTCGCGGGGTGGTTCCACGGCAGCGCCGAGCAGGTGCTGGCCACCTCGATCGCGGTCTGTGCTGCCCTGGTGGCGGTCATCGTGGCCGACGAGCTGCGGCCCGGCGCCGCCGCGTGGCGCGCGGCGGCCGGGACGCGACAGTAGGCTCACGCCGCCCGGCGCCGGCCGGGCTCCAGGACGGAGGTCTTCCCGCGTGGTGACCGTGCCTCGTCCCGGCCCCGTGTCGCTCGCCACGGGGTCGCGAGTCTGCGTGCTGCTCGGCCTGCATCTGCTGACGGTGGCCGCCTACCTCTACTGGGTGCCGACCGGTACCACGCCGCTTCCGGACGGCTTCCCCGCTGGGTGCGGCAGTGCCGCGAACCCGCCGTCCCAAGCGCTCGGTCGCGCTGTCTGCGGCGTGGCCAACGACGTGCACCGGTCGCGGGCGGCCCTGGCAGCAGTGGGCGGCTCCGTGGTGCTGATCGTCGTCGGGCCAGCGCTGTTAGGCGTACGGCGGCGCGGCGACCGCTCGCCCTCGGCCGGTTAGACGTGGACTACCGCGCGTACTACCGCTCCAACGTCACCTACGTCGAGCACGACGACAAGCGGCTCGACACGATCGTCGACATCGTGGCTCGGCGTCGGCCAGCCGCCACGCTGGACATCGGGTGCGGCACCGGTTGGCTGGCGCGCCGGCTCGGCGACGCCTCGGGAACGGCGGTCACCGGTGTAGACGTGCTGCCGGCCGTCCGGGCCGAGGGCTGGACCTACGTCGTCGCCGACGTCACACGCCGGCTGCCCTTTGCGGACGGCTCGTTCGACTGCGTGGTAGCCGGCGAGATCATCGAGCACGTCCCTGACCCGGACGCGGTGCTCGAGGAGCTCTACCGGGTGACGACGCCCGGCGGCACCCTCGTCGTGTCGACGCCGAACATGGTGTCCTGGGCCAACCGGCTGCTGGTCCCGATGGGCATCCAGCCGCTCGGCACCGAGACCAGCAGCGTGGTGGCCCTGGGCCGGCGGCTCAGGGTGCTGGGTCAGGGCAACCGGGTGCAGGGGCACCTCAAGGTGTTCACCCACCGCGCCCTGGCCGAGATCCTGGACCGTTACGGCTTCGAGGTGACCGAGCGGCACGGCATGCCGGCCGAGTTCCCCTTCCCGGTGTCGCTGGTGGACCGATTCTTCACCCGGTTCGTGCCGCTGTCCTCGGACCTGCTGTTCGTCGCCAACCGGCGGGCCAGCCACCGGCCACCGGATGCCCCGGCGCAGTACGTCGCTACCCAGCGGCGCTGGAGGTCGCGGCCGGTTCGGCGATCCCGTTCGGAGCGGAGCTGACGGCAACGTCCACCAGCCGTGGGCCCAGCCAGCGCCAGACCAGCCGCACTCCCTGCGGCGTGAAGTGCAGGCCGTCGGACCGCAGCGGGTCGACGCCGCCGAACGAGTTGCTGTAGCCGTCCGCGCAGAGGTAGCCGTCCAGGTCGAGCAGCCGCACCGCGCTGGCGTGCCGGTCCGCGTAGTCTCGCTGGACGTCGTTCAGCCACCGGATCCGGCTGGCGTCGTTGATGACCGCGGCGTTGCCGCTGAGCCCGGTGTCAGGTACCTGGTGGCAGGGCACTGTGACCAGCACCACGGGCCGGCTGCCTGCGCCTCCCAGCTGCAGCACCCGGGTGTCCAGCTCCTGCTCGAGGAACCCCCTGTACGCCGGTGTGCCGAACCGCACCGTTCCACCGGGCAGGTCGCGGTCGAACTGTTCCCCGATGCCGAGCATCAGGACCGCGACGTCGGGCTGGTACGCGGCCACCTCCCTGGGCCACCGCCGATCGAGCTCGTCGCAGCTGCCCTGCAGCGGCTCGACCCGTCCGTCGACCACGACCGGGGCGGCGATGAGGCCGCAGCCGAGCTCTGTGGTGCCGCGAACCTCGATGCCGTCGCCGGGGCGGTCCCGATAGCCGCTGGCCAGACCCCACGCCACCGAGTCACCCAGCACGTAGACCTTCCGGTCGCCGGAAGCGGCCGGCACCGCGGTGAGCTCGTCGGCCCACGAGGGTGTCGGTCGCGGCGCGCCGGCCGTGACCGCGACGGCGAGCACCAGGAGCGCCGTAGCCGACGCGGCGACCGCAAGCCGTGGGTCGACCCGTGGAAGCAGCCGGGCGAAGGTCCCGCGCCTCACCGGCTGCTCCAGCAGGAGGTAGGACGCTGCGGCGATCGCGAAGGTGACTAGGAGGCGGGTCAGCAGCAGCGCAGCGCCGGAGAGCCCGGTCCGCGTTGGGTCCAGCACGACATACACCGGCCAGTGCCAGAGGTAGAGGCCGTAGGACAGCAGGCCCACGACCCGCAGCGGTGACGACCCGAGCAGCCGCGCGGCGCGGGAGCCTGGCGGCAGCTGCCTGGCGGCCACCACGAGGACCGCGCACACGACCGCGACGAGGAGGAAGCCGCCCCGGTAGAGCCACGGCGACAGATCGCGGCTCAGGACCGCGAGGGCGACGAAGACCGCCAGTCCGGCCGCCGCGGCCCACCCCGCCCACCGGTCCCAGGCGGAGGGCAGCCCGAGCACGAGCACGGCCGCCAGGGCACCGACGAGCAACGCCTGTGCCCTCGTGTCGGTGCCGTAATAGACGCGCGACGGGTCGACCTGCGGGTCGTGCAGCAGCGACATCGCAGTCGCCGAGGCCACCGCTCCGGCAGTCAACGCGGCCGCGAGCCAGCGCGTCCGGCCGCGGCTCAGCGCCAGCCAGCCGATGAGCAGCACCGGGAACAGCAGGTAGAACTGCTCCTCGATGCCGAGCGACCACATGTGCCGCAGCGGCGAGGGGTCGGCGTACTGAGCAAAGTAGGAATCGTGACCGAGGGCGGCCCGCCAGTTGGCGACGTAGGCGACGGTGCTGACGACATCGAGCCGCAGCGGGTAACGCTGCAACGGCTGGGCCAGGACCGCGGCGTAGCCGCAGACGGCGACCAGCACCACGACGAGAGCCGGGAACAGCCGGCGGGCCCGGCGCAGCCAGAACCGGCCGAGGTCCACCCGGCCGGTTCGTGCGTGCTCGGTGAGCAGCAACGTCGTGATGAGGAAGCCGGAGAGCACGAAGAACAGGTCGACCCCGAGGAAGCCGCCCTGCGCCCAGCCGACCCGACCGTGGTAGAGGAGAACAGCGACCACCGCGACGGCGCGCAGGCCGTCCAGTGCCGGGACGTACGGCAGGGAGCCGCCGTTGTCGACCGCGGCCTTGCTCACGGGGCTCGCCGCTCGTCGCGCCAGACCCCGAGACAGAGCAGCAGAACGGCGCACGCAGCAGTCCGCCCCGGCCACGGGTTGGCGGCCACCAGCTCCGGGGTGACCTCACCCCACCGCGAGATGTTGCCCAGGACGAACAGGACCGGCGTCGCGACCACCAGCGCCAGCGCGGCCAGCAGGAGCAACCGGGGCGGCGGCGGTCGCCAGGCGTGCCAGCAGGCGACGGCGAGCACGACGGCGCCGACCAGCAGACCACCGAGGAACCAGCCGAGGGCTGCCGCCACGACCCAACCGGCAACGGCGCGACCAGGTCGGACGCCGATTCCCGTCGGCCGGCGGTCCGCGACGGGCAGCGGCTCCGGGACTGGTTGGGGCCGCCGGCGCAGGGCGAGGTAGAGGCACAGCAGCACACCGGCGACCGAGAGGGCCAGCCCGGCCGTGGCGCGACGCTGCGGCGCAAAGCTGATGTCGAAGGTGTGGCGGCCCACTTCTTCCACGACCCAGGCGGCCGAGTACCCATCGGCCACAACGGGCCGTCCGAGCGATCTTCCGTTGAGCCGAGCGGTCCACCGGGCGTCCCAGTTCTGCCCCAGGACGAGCAGTTGTGGCCCCGGGGGAAGCACGGCTGTGACCCGCCAGTGTGAACCGGACAACCTCTGCACCCGCGTCGTGCGCGGCTGGTCGACAGGTACCGGGTCGTGGTCACCGAGGAAGTCCCGCAGCACGAGCTCGTCGGGCATCCAGGTGGCGACCGCGCGCAGCTCGTGGTCACCGGCTGCGAGCACCACGGGGTCCCCGCATCCGGCGAAGAGGGTGGGGCCGACGCCCGTGAGCGGAGTGACCGGCCGCATCAACAGCGGGCGGCCGTCCAGCTCGGCCACCGCGGTGCAGCGGCTCAGGCCGCCGCCCTCGTCGGGCGCCATCCGGGCAGCGCCGAAGCCGACCTCGGTCACCTGCACCGGCGCGGTGCCCTTTCGGGCCGTGACGACCAGCCTCAGCCGCGACGCGCGCTGCGGCCGGACCGGGATCGTGTTGGTGCCGGGCCGCATCGCGGCATCGGCGGCCAGCCGCCCGTCCAACCACACCTGGACGCTGCGGAGTGTGTCCCCAGGCTGCTGCACGTCGATCTCAGTCACCCGACGGGGCTCGCCGGCGAGCTCCAACCACGACCCCACCGCGGGCTCACCCGGTGACCAGCCCGTGTAGGCGTTGCCGTCGACCGCGGCGCTGGCCCGGACGTCTGGGTTGTCGAGGAAGCGGGAGGAACTGGTCGCGACGATGTCGCCGGTAACGCCGAGCAGCCGGTCGAGGACCTCGTCCGGAGCGCCGCCGTCGGGCCGGACCAGGCCATAGGGCCGGTAGGCGCGGGCGGCCGGGAGCAGCAGGTTCCGCTCCAGCCCGGGCTCCTCGTCGTCCCCCGGTCCCTGAGTGCCGCGGACCCGGGACAGGACCACGTCGACGGGTGTGAGGTCGAAGGCCTGCCGCGCCGCGCCGTCGAGGTCGGCCACGAGGCTAGTCAGCCGCTCCGGCAGCCGAGCCACTCGGCGAACCCGCAGCCCCGGCACCGAGACCTCGTCCACCCCTACCGCGTTGATTCCCGTCCCGCGCGTCCCGAGCACGGTGAGGCGGATGTCACGCGCGAAGGTCGTGGGGATGCGCACCCGCACTTCACCAGAAGGCGGTACCGTCACGGTTCGCACCTGCGTCCCGACATTCAGCCGGGCTCGAGAGATCGTCACCGGGCCGCGGGGGCGCAGGAGCAGCCCCACCTCGGTCACCGGCACCTTCCGGTCCAGCCGAAGGTGCACGCGCTGGCCCACCCCGCGACCGAAGTCGCCGAAGACCCATCCGGTCCGTCGGTCCCCGTCGAATGCGTTCTCGGGCGCGCTGTTGGACACTGATCGGAAGACCCCGCCCTGGTTGCTCGCGGTCACCCTGCCCCCCTCGACCTCGAGCACGGTCTGCGCGGCGGAGCCGAACAGCGTGCGGCTCGCCCCGGGATCGTCGTCGGCCTCCAGCAGCGGCCCCTGGCCGTCGGTAAGCTGGCCGATCGCGGCCGAGCGTCGGCGGTTGGTGTCCGTGAGCACGATCCGGGTGCCGACGTCGATGGCCTGTTGCAGCGAAGCGCGGTCCAGGTCGCCGACGTAGCGGAAGGCCGGGTCGCCGGGGAGCAGCCCAGCCGCGGCGATCGGCGCCAGCGCCCAGCCATCGCCGTCGACCAGGAGGCTGCCGCGCAAGGCCTCGACCCGGGCGATCGGGCGGGGTGCGTCGACGACGAACCGGCGCACCGGGGGCAGGGCGGCTTCGGCTGGCACCGGCACGCTGCCGGGGGGTGTGACGTTCTCTCCGGGTAGTCCCCAGGCTTGCACCAGTGCGAGCCCGGGGTCCTGCTCCACCTGCTCCGCGACGACCGCCGGTCGGCCGCCCTGGGTGTGCTCCCACACGACGTCGCTGCGCACCAGCAGGTCGCCCACGCCGAGGTAGCGAGCCGCCGAGCTGAGTGCGCCTGGCGGCAGTGAGCCCTCCTGCAGCTGGGCGTCGATGGCGGCCTGCAAGTTCGACGACGCTGCGCTGGCGTTGGGGATGGTGGTGTGGAGCAATGGAGGCCGCGACAGCAACGACTTGTCGATGTCGTCGACCCGGTCCTGGGACCACCGGTAGTGGGACTGCACCTGTCCCGGGAGCAGCCACACCCGCTGGTCGGCCGGCCCGCGGTCGGTCTCGGCCGCGGCCTGCTGCCAGTACGCCGGGATCGTGAGCCGGTCGTTGAAGAGCCCACCAGTCCAGGCGGGCCAGGTCGACCCGACGACCGCGAGCGCCATGAGCGAGGCGACGATCAGCCGGGCCCGGACTGCGACCCGGCGGGCGGCCACCATTGCGCCGAGCATCCCGGCCGCCAGGGCGATGCCCAGCACCAGCACGGCGCCCGCCTTGTTGGTGGTGCGCAGTGCGCCGAGGGCGGCCGCATGGTCGAATCCCCACCGGAGCACACGGCCGACCGGGGTCGGCTGGTCCGGGGGGTGCAGTCCGACCATGAGAACTCCGGTGAGCACCACGGTGCCGAGCACTAGTCGTCGCGCGGGGCCGCGCACCGCGAGCGCGGCCAGCACCAGCAGCGCCGGCCCGAGGTAGCTCAGCAGGACAACGGCGACACTGGTGAGGTACGACGTGAAGCCCGGCTGCCACGGTCCCTCCGGCCCGCTGCCGTACATCACCCAGAGACCCAGGCCACGCAGCACCTCGGCCGGTGAGGACGGCGCCGCGATCCCGGTGAGCGTCTCGGAGTTGCCGAGCACGTTGCCGCCTACCTCGGTGGCGGACAGTGCGGGGAGCAGCCAGTAGAGCGAAACGAGCAGGGACAGCAAGCCGCACCGGACGAGCTGCACCAGCAGCGGCCGGACCCGCGACCCGGTCTCCACGGCGTACCAGAGCACGGCCGGCACTACGACGAGCTGCAGGATCGGCACGACCCCCGCGTTCATCCCGCTCATCGGCACGAAGGTCAGCGCGAAGGCGGCCGGCCATCGCCAACCGCGCCGGCGGACTGCCCGGAGCAGGCACAGGACCTGCCACGGCAGGAAGGCAAGCGGCAAGGTGATGGCCAAGGTGTCGCCACCACGGTGTAGGGGTTGGCGACGTAGAGCAGCCCGGCGAGCAGCCGGCCGGTGCGGCTGTCCGGCCGGGGCGCGACCTCTCGGTAGAGCGCCGTTGCGCCCCAGCCGGCGACGACCAGCAGCAGCAGGTGCAGCACCCGGACGCTCAGCGCGGGGGTGGCCCCGAGCGCCTGGATGCCGGCGACGACGGCCGCCACCGGCGCGAGGCCGACGTTGAAGTTCGGCAGTCCCAGCTGCTGGGTGTCCAGCCAGGCGGGCAGCAGGTTCTGCGCTGTCCGCAGTGGCGCGAGGTAGACCTCTGGCTTGATGTCAGGAGTGAAGACGCCCCGGTCGTCCAGGAGCAGCACCAGCGTCAGCAGCACCCACAGCACCGCGACGGCGCAGCGGTAGGCGAGTTCGCCGAGCGGTGTCGCAGGGTGCGCGTCGGCAGCGATGGGGCCGTCGGTCAGGGCGCGACCTCGGCCGGCCAGGGCCCGGGCTGGTAGGTCTGGGTGACCGCCTCGTCGTCGCCGAACGCCTCGCTGATCGCCCGCGGCGCCGGGAACACGCCCTTCCGGACCCACTGGTCGAGGAGGGTGACGGCCGCGACCCGCTGGTCGGTGGTGAAGTTGCAGTGGCCCGCACCGTAGGGAGCGCCGGTGTCCTCGGAGTAGGACCTTGGCGGCGTCACGTAGATCTGGACCAGGTCACCGGTGCGTTCTCGTGCCTCACCGACCCGGTCGGCGAAGACACCCTGGTTCTGCACGAGGGCGAGAGGGTCAGCGGTCGTGTGCATGGTCAGCGTCGGGTCCTGCAGGTTGCCCGTGGGGTTGCCCATGCGGTCGAACTTCGCCCGGGCCGCCGGGTCCGCGGTCACCCGCTCGCCGTTCTGGATGGAGGCCAGCAGGTCACGGGTGGCTCCCGGTGACACCTGTTCGATCAGGGCCTGCTCGTCCTCGCTCACGCGCGCCGAGTAGTCGACGTCCTCGTTGCCGGAGGGGTTGCCGCCGACCCGCTGCTCGATCTCGTAGCGGCCGTAGGTCCCGTAGCCCAGCGCCGTGAGGATCGACTCGGCCCTGGCCCGCACCTGCGACTCGATCGTCGCCCCGTCGTAGGTCTTGGTCTGCGTCGGCGCGTCGGCGAGGGCGGCGATGAGCAGGATCGAGGGCACGCCCTTCTCCAGGTCACCGCCCGCCTCCGTCATGGCGTCGTAGGCGCCCTGCCAGTTCTCGACCGCCTCGTCGTGGCTGGCGAAGCCGGTCAGCTTGAGGTCGGGGTAGATCAGGGTCTTGACCGCGTAGGCCACGTCGAGAGCGAGGTCGAGGTTGAGGTTGCCGCCGGCCATGACGCCGCACAGCGGCGCGGCACCGGACACCCAGTCCAGGTGCTTCTCGGCCAGGGTCTGGGTGATGAGCCCGCCCAGCGAGTCGCCCCACACGTACGTGCGGTCCGGCTCGCCGATCTCGTCGACGAAGTACTCGTGCAGGGCCTCCCCTGCCGCCACCCCGTCGACGACGTCCCAGCCGTTGGACGCGAAGGCGGAGCCGGCAAGGGCGTATCCCTGCGACAGCAGCTCGGCACCGACCTCCTCGGACGGGGCAGGTGCCGGCGTGGTGTCGACCGGGTCGAAGTCCGGCGGCTGGGGCGCCGCCGCGCGGTAGCCGTGCGAGTAGATCAGCAGGGTGCCGTTCCAGGTGTCCGGCATCTGGATCTCGTACGCCGCACCGTCGATCTCCCCCGTGCACTTCGCGTCGTCGCAGGACGTGAAGGGCACGTCGGTCTCGGTCGACCGCTCACGCTCCTGCGCGTCGAGCTGGGCGCTCTGACCACCGCAGCCGGCCACGCCGAACAGGATCGTGAGGGCGACCACCGCCGTGGGGGCCAGCCTCGTCACACGTCGGCTCACGTCAGCTCCGGTTACCGGCAGGTACTGCGGGACGCAGTGTTTCTACCAGGTGAGGCTGCGGAGCGGGTGGGATGCGGCCATCTCAGCCGCAGGCAGGGGTGTCGCTGGGCGAGGGCGTGCCGCTCGGGTCGGCCGTGCCGGAGGCATCGGGGCTCGCCGTGTCCGTGGGGTCGGGGGTGGTCGTCGCCTCGGCCGTCGCGGTGTCCGTCGGCTCGGGTGTCGTCGAGTCGGACGGGCTGCTGGTCGGCGTGCAGTCGGGCGTCGGATCGGCGGTGGCGGTGCTCGTCGTCGGCTCGGCACCCGTGGAGCCGGTGGGCTCCGGGGTCGTCCCGCCGCCCCCTGCCGCCGTCGGCTCGCCGGTCTGCTCGGCGACCGGCGCTGCGCTGGCCGGGGCACTGATCGCGGCGACCGCCTCGTCGTCCGTGCTGCCGTCGGCGGTGCCATCACCGCCGCCCGGCCTGCGGTGGCGACCGCTCGGGTCGTCGTCGGAAAGGGCGCCGAGCGAGCCGGTCAGCACCGGCGTACCACCGGCGTAGGCGTCGGCCCAAGCCAGGACGAGGTCGACGTAGTCCCACGAGTGGTTGTAGCTGAAGACGGCGGCCCGCCGATCCTTCTCGACCTCCACGTCGCGGTCATCGGTGCACAGGTAGCCGCCCGAAGCCAGCGCGGCGTCGACCACGTTGTTGGGATCCCGACGCCCGTCGTGGTTGCCGTCCGCTCCGTGGATCACCCAGGACGACGGGATGAACTGCATCGGGCCGACCGCCCGGTCCCACGTGTCGTCGGTGTCCCACCGGCCGTCGTCGGTGTCCGGGATCGCCGCGACACCGGGCCCGCCGTCGAGCACCGGGCCGAGGATCGGCTCGAGGGTGTCGCCGTGGCGGTCGACGGCGCCGCCGTACGCGTGGCCGGACTCGACCTTGCCGATGCCGGCCAACAGCGGCCAGCTCAGGTGGCATCCGGCGTCGGAGCGGCTCAGGGACGCGGCCGCGCTGCGGTAGGCCTGCAGGACGCGGGCCGGCAGGGCCAGGTCGGCCGTGTCCGGTCCCGGCAGCTCGCGGGCGACCGCGGAGCGCACCGCGCTGGTGCCGACCGGGTAGGACACCGGGTGCGCACCGGTCGCCTCGGGCTGGTCGAGGCGGGGGTCGGGGATGCCGTCCGGGATGTCGCCGCCCAGCCGGCCGTTCTCGGGCACCGCGGTCACCGTCGCCCGGTCGTCGGCGAACGGCCGCGGCCACGGGCCCTCGGTGATGCCGAACCCCGCGACCAGCAGGGACGCCGCGACGAGCAGCGGCACGCCGTGGCGGCACAGGCCGGCCGACGGACGGCGCAGCAGGCCGGCCGACGGACGGCGCAGCGGACCGAGCGGCATGTGGTGCGGATCCTCCCCGTGGGCGACTGACGAGCCCTCTGACGGTAAGCACGACGGCCACCCAGGTGAAGGGCGGGCAGCAAACTGCCATGAAATGCCGCGGGATTGCCACTGAGAGTGACCGTCCAGTCACCCACCGCCCCGAACGCTGGCCGGAGTTGATCACATCAGCGTGATCAATGCACCTCCTCGGTCCACTGCTAGTGGCCGGCGTCCTGCCAGGTCCGGCCGACGCCCACCGAGACGTCCAGAGGGACCGACAGCTCGGCAGCGGCGCCCATCTCGCGGCGCAGCAGCGCCTCGAGCGGCTCGGCCTCGTCCGGCGCCACCTCGACGACGAGCTCGTCGTGCACCTGCAGGAGCACCCGGGAGCGCAATCCTTCGGCATGCAGGGCGGCGTCGACCCGCAGCATGGCGACCTTGACGATGTCGGCCGCCGACCCCTGGATCGGCGCGTTGAGCGCCATCCGCTCGGCCATCTCGCGGCGCTGCCGGTTGTCGCTCGTCAGGTCCGGCAGGTAGCGCCGGCGCCCGAGGATGGTCTCGGTGAAGCCGGACCGGCGGGCCTCCCCGACGATGTCGCCCAGGTAGTCGCGCACGCCGCCGAAGCGCAGGAAGTACTCGTCCATCAGCCCCTTGGCCTCGTCGGTGCCGATGCCCAGCTGGCGGGAGAGCCCGAAGGCCGACAGGCCGTAGGCCAGGCCGTAGCTCATCGCCTTGATCTTGGCCCGCTGCTCGATCGTCACGTCGGCCGGCTCGACGGAGAAGACCCGCGACGCGGTGAACGCGTGCAGGTCCTCGCCCGAGTGGAAGGCCTCGATCAGCGCCGCGTCCTCGGAGAGGTGGGCCATGATCCGCATCTCGATCTGGCTGTAGTCGGCCGACATCAGCGACGCGAAGCCCGGCCCCACGACGAACGCCTCCCGGATCCGCCGGCCCTCTTCGGTGCGGATCGGGATGTTCTGCAGGTTGGGGTCGGTCGACGACAGCCGCCCGGTCGAGGCGATCATCTGGTTGTACGTCGTGTGGATCCGCCCGTCGTCGGCGACCGTCTTGAGCAACCCGTCGACCGTCACCTTGAGGCGGGTCCCGTCGCGGTGGCGCAGCAGTGCCTCGAGGAACGGGTGGCCGGTCTGCGCAAACATCGTCTGCAGCGCGTCGGCGTCGGTGGTGTAGCCGGTCTTGGTGCGCTTGGTCTTGGGCATCGCGAGCTCGTCGAAGAGCACGGTCTGCAGCTGCTTGGGCGACCCGAGGTTGATCTCGCGGCCGAGCACGGCATAGGCGTCGTCAGCTGCGTCCTTGACCGCCGAGCCGAACTTCGACTCCAGCGACGCCAGGTGGTCCTGGTCGACGGCGACGCCGGTGCGCTCCATCTCGGCGAGCACGTGGACCAGCGGCAGCTCGACCTCGCGCAGCAGCCGGGTGGCCGCCTTGGCCTCCAGCTCGGTGTCGAGCCGGTCCGCGAGGTCGAGGACCGCCTTGGCACGGACGACGTCGGCCTCGGCGGCCGCGACCTCGTCCTGCCCGTCGAAAGACAACTGGCCGCCGCCGTCGTCCTCCGCGCGCAGCTCGCGGCGCAGGTAGCGCAGCACGAGGTCGGCGAGGTCGTAGCTGCGCTGGTCGGGCATCGCGAGGTACGCCGACAGCGCGGTGTCGCTGGTCACCCCGGCCAGCTCCCAGCCGCGCGCCGCGAAGGCGAGCCCCGGGCCCTTGGCGTCGTGCAGTGCCTTGGGCTGCGCGGGATCGGACAACCACGCGGCGAACGCCTTCTCGTCGTCCTCGTCGAGGTCGCTCGGCTGGAACCAGGAACCCTCTCCGGTGCTGCAGGCCAGCGCGACGCCCACCACGTCGCCACTGCCGGCCGCCCAGAACCCGGAGATGTGCACGCCGATCCGGGCGTCGCCGGAGGCGTGCTCGGAAAGCCAGCCGGCCAGCTCGCCGGTCTCCAGCACCCGGGCCTGGACGTCGAACCCCTCCTCGGCCTCGGGCTCGGCCGACTCGACCGTCGCGTAGAGCCGGTCGCGGAGCACCCGGAACTCCAGGGCGTCGAACACCTTGTGGACCTCGTCGCGCTCCCAGTTGGCCCGGGCGAGGTCGCCGGGCATCACCTCGACCGGCACGTCGCGGACGAGCTCGGTGAGCTGCCGGTTCTGGATCACCTGCGCGAGGTGGGCGCGCAGGGCGTCGCCGGCCTTGCCCTTCACCTCGTCGACCCGGGCCACCAGGGTGTCCAGGTCGCCGAACTCGACGACCCACTTGGTCGCGGTCTTCTCCCCCACCGACGGGATGTTGGGCAGGTTGTCGCTCGGGTCGCCGCGCAGGGCCGCGAAGTCGGGGTACTGCGCCGGCGTGAGGCCGTACTTCTCCGCCATCGTCTCGGGCGTGAAGCGCCACATCTCCGAGACGCCCTTGCGTGGGTAGAGCACCGTGACGGCGTCGCTCACCAGCTGCAGCGCGTCGCGGTCGCCGGTGCAGATCATGACGTCGAAGCCCTCGCGCTCGGCCCGCGTCGTGACGGTGGCGATGACGTCGTCGGCCTCGTAGCCCTCGACCTCCAGCGACGGGATGCGCAGTGCCGCGAGGACCTCCTTGACCAGGTCGACCTGGCCGCGGAACTCGTCGGGGCTGGACGTCCGGTTGGCCTTGTAGTCGGCGAAGATCTCGCTGCGGAACGTCTTGCGCGACACGTCGAACGCGACGGCGACGTGGGTGGGCTGCTCGTCGCGCAGCAGGTTGATCAGCATCGACGTGAAGCCGTAGACGGCGTTGGTCGACTGGCCGGTCGTGGTCGAGAAGTTCTCGACCGGGAGCGCGTAGAAGGCGCGGTAGGCCAACGAGTGGCCGTCGAGGAGGAGCAGCCGGTTGCGCGTCGTCGGGGGGTCGGCGGGGGCGTCCGTCACGGTCCTGACCCTAGTCGCGCGCGCCGACACGCCTACGATCCCGGTCGTGACGTCACCCACCCCCGATGAGCTGCTGGCCGCGGTGCGGGCGATGAGCCCGGGCACCCTCGTCGAGCGCATGGGCATCGAGTTCGTCGAGGCCTCACCGCAGCGGCTGGTGGCCACGATGCCGGTCGAGGGCAACACCCAGCCCTACGGCCTGCTCCACGGTGGTGCGTCGGTGGTGCTGGCCGAGACCCTCGGGTCGATCGGGGCAGCCCTGCACGCCGGTCCGGACCGGATCGCAGTGGGTCTGGACATCAACGCGAGCCACCACCGGGCGGCCCGTTCCGGGCGGGTGACCGGCGTCGCCGTCCCGGTGCACGCCGGGTCGACGGTCGTGTCCTACCAGGTCGAGGTGACCGACGAGGATGGCCGCCGGATCTGCACGTCCCGGATCACCTGCCTGCTCCGCGACGCGGCGCCCGGCGCCTGAGCTCAGAGCGTCTGGTCGGCGGTGCGGGCGACCGCCGCCCGGACCCGGCGCAGGGTGCGGCGCCTGGCCAGGACGTGCTCGGCCGCGCCGCCCGGACCGGCCAGCCGCCGGCGCAGGATGCTCACCGGCGCGGAGCGACGTACGACCACCGGGCCGAAGCCGAGCCGGGCGTAGAACCGCTGGGTGTCGCGCATCTGCGGGAGGACGCTGGTGATCACGTGCTCGGCGCCCGTCTCGTCGGCGAACGCCACGGCGGCGGCGAGCAGCGCCTTCCCGACGCCCTGCCGGCGGAAGCCGTCGCGGACGTGGAGGTAGTGCGCGTGGATCGCGCGCTGGTCGAACAGAGGGGCGTACGGCGTCACGCTCAGGACTGTCATGCCGGCCACCTCGCCGTCGACGACGGCGACCAAGGCACGCGAGCACGGGTCCTTGTCGACCGCGTCCAGCCGGTCGAGGACCGCGGACTCGTCGGACGCCGGCATGACGCGTTCCAGCCGGCTGCCCATGACCCGCAGCTCCTCCCACATCGCCAGCAGGGCGGGCAGGTCGTCCTGGCCGGCTTCTCGCACTAGGACACCGGGTCGTGTCACCGCACTCCTCCCGTCACGGTCGAGACAGGCCCCCGGTGCTCGTGGCGGCGGGGACGCCGTCGGGAGGCTGCCCCGCACAGCCGGGGCGGACACTACGCCCACAACGCCGCGTTTCTCTAGAGGATCTTCGTGGTGACGTCGGCACCGAGGGCGGCGCCGATGGCTGCGCCGGGCCGTCCCGGGGAACCTGCCCACCCGGCGCACCGGACGGGCACTATGCTCCCGGCCACGGCGACGCCCAACCTGTCCGAGCGATGACAGAACGACCCTGATCTGCCCCGACATCGGAACGAACGAGCCTTTCGCCCCGGAGGTGCCCTGGTGCGCACGAGAGTCGCTGTCTTCCTGGCGACGCTGATGTCCGCACTCGTCGTCATGGTCGGGCTCGGCGCCCTACCGGCCGCGGCCGAGGGCGAGTCCATCTTCGGGTTCCTGAAGAACGCCAAGGGCAAGGAGCTGCAGCCGGTCCCCGGCGTCAAGGTCACCGTCAAGGGGCCGGGCGGCATCAACGAGTCCGCGACGTCCGACGACCAGGGCCGCTGGACCGTCGAGGTCGGCAAGCCGGGGACCTTCACGGTCACCCTCGACCAGGACACGCTGCCCAAGGGCGTCACCCTGCGCAACCCTGACGCCGACAGCCTCAAGGTGCCGGTCGCCGAGGGTCAGGACAAGCCGGTGCTGTTCGCCCTCGGCAAGAGCACCCGTCAGGTGCAGAGCAAGTGGGGGCAGGCCGCCCAGCTGACGGCCGAGGGCCTGCGCTTCGGCCTGATCCTCGCGCTCGCCGCGGTGGGTCTCTCCCTCATCTTCGGTACGACCGGCCTGACCAACTTCGCGCACGGCGAGCTGGTCACCCTCGGCGCGCTCCTCACCTGGTGGATATCGACGGGCAACCTGCCGTTCCTGCCGGACTTCGGCGGTCTCCAGTTCTTCCCGGCAGCCGCGATCGCCCTGGTGCTGTGCGCCGCCTTCGGGTGGGCCAACGACGCGTGGCTCTGGAGACCGCTGAGACGGCGAGGCACCGGCCTGATCGCAGCCATGATCGTCTCGATCGGGCTCAGCATCTTCCTGCGCTACTTCTACCTCTACATCTTCACCGGCAACACCCGGCAGTACCCCGACTACCAGGGGCAGAAGGGCATCGACCTCGGCCCGATCGACCTGGCCGCCCGGGACTACTGGTCGCTGGCCGTGGCCGTAGTCGTGCTCATCGGGACGATCCTCGCGCTGCAGCGCACCCGGATCGGCAAGGCCACCCGTGCCGTCTCCGACAACCCGGCCCTCGCGGCCGCATCCGGGATCGACGTCGACCGGGTGATCCGGGTCGTCTGGATCGGCGGGGCGACGCTCGCCGGGCTGGCCGGCATCCTGCTCGGGCTGGCGCAGGGCATCAACTTCCAGACCGGCTTCCAGATCCTGCTGCTCATCTTCGCCGCCGTCACCCTCGGCGGGCTCGGCACGGCCTACGGCGCCCTGGTCGGTTCCATCGTCGTTGGGCTGTTCATCACGGTGTCGACGCTCTGGATCCCGGTCGAGCTCAAGAACGTGGGCGCCCTCGGCATCCTGATCATCATCCTCCTCATCCGGCCGCAGGGCATCCTCGGCCGCGCACAGCGGGTCGGCTAGGGACGGAGCGACTGCCATGGACTGGACCCGGATCTTCGTCAACGCGCTCGAGGCTTCCATCGGGCTGCAGACCGTCGTCTTCGCGCTCGCCGCGATCGGCCTGAACGTGCACTTCGGCTACACCGGCCTGCTCAACTTCGGGCAGTCGGGCTTCCTCGCGGTGGCCGCCTACGGCATGGGTGTGACCGTGCAGTCGTTCGACCTGCCGCTGTGGCTGGGCATCGTGATCGGGCTGATCGCGGCGGTCCTGCTCGCCCTGCTGCTCGGCATCCCGACCCTGCGGCTGCGCGCCGACTACCTCGCGATCGTGACCATCGCCGCGGCCGAGATCATCAGGCTCACCGTGCGCTCCGTCACCTTCGAGGACACGTTCGGCGGCTCCGACGGCCGGCAGTCGTTCTCCGCCGACTTCTACGCCCTCAACCCCTTCCCCGAGCGCAACTACAACATCGGGTCCTTCGGCTTCAACGAGCGCCAGATGTGGGTGCTCACGGTCGGGTGGATCCTGATCGGCCTGTCCTGCCTGGTCGTGTACCTGCTCATGCGCAGCCCGTGGGGCCGGGTGATCAAGGCGATCCGCGAGGACGAGGACGCGGTGCGCAGCCTCGGCAAGAACGTGTACGCCTACAAGATGCAGAGCCTGATCATCGGCGGTGTGCTCGGCTGCCTCGGCGGGTTCATCTACGGGCTCGGGCAGAACTCCATCCAGCCCGATATCTTCGGCACCGACACCACGTTCTTCGCCTACACCATCCTCATCCTCGGCGGTGCGGCGCGCGTGGGCGGGCCGGTCGTGGGCGCCATGATCTTCTGGGTCCTGCTGTCGCTCACCGACAACGTGCTCAACGAGGCGATCGACGCCGGGTACGTCTCGTCGTCGGTCATCAACAACACCCAGGTCGGCCAGTTCCGGTTCATGCTGGTGGGCCTGGGGCTCATGCTGCTGATGATCTTCAGGCCACAGGGGATCTTCGGCGACCGGAAGGAGATCGCGCTCGATGCCCGCTGACCAGCCGACCGGGCAGCCGACGGCCGAGACCCGCCCGCAGTCCGGCTCCCGGCGGGACCGCCGGGACGCCGCGGCGGCAGCCCTGCGCGACGTTCCCCACGAGCCGGGCGCCAAGAAGCCGGACCCGATCCTCGTCGCCGAGGGGGTCGTGCGGCAGTTCGGCGGCCTGACGGCCGTCGACGTCGAGCACGTGGAGATCCAGCGCGGTGCGATCACCGCGCTGATCGGCCCCAACGGTGCAGGAAAAACCACCTTCTTCAACCTGCTCACCGGGTTCGACCAGCCCAGCCACGGCTCGTGGTCCTTCGCCGGCAAGTCCCTGGCCGGAGTCCCGGCGCACAAGGTGGCGCGGATAGGCATGGTTCGCACGTTCCAGCTGACCAAGGCACTGTCCAGGCTCACCGTCATCGAGAACATGCGCCTCGGCGCGACCGGCCAGAAGGGCGAGAACGTCTTCACCGCGCTGTTCGGGAGCCTGTGGCGCAACCAGGAGAGGGACATCACCGAGCGGGCCGACGACCTGCTCGAGCGGTTCAAGCTGGACGCCAAGCGCGAAGACTTCGCGGGCAGCCTCAGCGGCGGCCAGCGCAAGCTGCTCGAGATGGCCCGAGCGCTGATGGTCGAGCCCGAGATGGTCATGCTCGACGAGCCGATGGCCGGCGTGAACCCGGCCCTCACCCAGTCGCTGCTCGGCCACGTCAAGGACCTGCGCGAGGACGGGATGACCGTGCTCTTCGTCGAGCACGACATGGACATGGTCCGCGACATCTCGGACTGGGTCATCGTCATGGCCCAGGGGCAGATCATCGCGGAGGGACCACCGGACTCGGTGATGAGTGACGCACGGGTGATCGACGCCTACCTCGGCTCGCACCACGACGCCGCCCTGACCGAGGAGGACGAGCAGCGCATCCTGGCCGAGGCCGAGGAGGCCCTCGAGAAGGAGCGCGCCGACAAGGAAGCGAAGGAGGAGGGCGCGTGAGCATCGACCAGCCTGCCGGGACCGGGGGGCCGGCCGACGGTGAGCCGGCCGAGCAGCCCGCCGACCAGCCGGGCACCCCAGCGGGCGCCGAGCAGGACGCAGCGGTCAAGAGTGCCGGCGACCACACGATCTCCCAGGGCGACCGCTCGGCCCACGAGGCGGCCGCCAGCAACGCCCTGCTGCGGGCCGACGAGGTCGTCGCAGGCTACGTGCCAGGAGTGAACATCCTCAACGGCTGCGACTTCTACGTGAACGACGGCGAGCTGGTCGGCATCATCGGCCCCAACGGCGCCGGCAAGTCGACTCTGCTCAAGGCAATCTTCGGGCTGGTCAAGGTGAACAGCGGGACCATCTACCTGCGGGGCGAGGACATCACCGGGCGCAAGGCCAACCAGCTGGTCTCGCAGGGCGTGGGCTTCGTGCCCCAGACCAACAACGTCTTCCCTAGCCTGACCATCGAGGAGAACCTGCAGATGGGGGTGTACCAGTCCCCCAAGAAGTTCAAGAAGTCCTTCGAGTTCGTGACCGGGCTCTTCCCTGCCCTGGGCGACCGTCGCGCGCAGCGGGCCGGCTCCCTGTCCGGCGGCGAGCGGCAGATGGTCGCGATGGGGCGGGCGCTGATGATGGAGCCGTCGGTGCTGCTGCTCGACGAGCCCTCGGCCGG
>Ga0126306_10000404_pt1 | contig 19595 bp, 17 predicted proteins | sample Plot27_FD_92592 | JGI IMG/M metagenome (GOLD analysis project Ga0126306, IMG submission 92592) | Serpentine soil microbial communities from UC McLaughlin Reserve, CA, USA - Plot27 | ecosystem: Environmental > Terrestrial > Soil > Grasslands | place: USA: UC McLaughlin Reserve, Lake County... | reverse complement strand
TACCTGTTCGTCGCGCTCGCCACGGCGGCGGCCGCGTCCGTGACCATGCTCTTCGCGGTGGCTTTCGGGGCCGCGGGCATCGGTATCAGCGCGGTATTGAACGTGATCCTCGGCCTCGTCTCCTCCGGAGGCCTCGCGCCGTTAGATGCGCTCCCACCCTTCTACCAGGCCTACGCCGATTGGCTGCCGTTGCGCTACGTCATCGAATGACTGCGCTCCCTGCTGTTCTATGACGGCTCCCTCGACGCCGCACGTCTCGAAGGTGGTTGGCGGGACTCGTTGTGGTTCCTCGGCGGAGGCGGGAGATCCGAGGCCGCCGGCCTCGAGGATGCCCTGTGGATGATAGGCGCTTATCTGGTTAGCGCTGCGATCCTGGGGTACCTGATCTCACTCGTCAGGGACCTCTTCGACCGACGTAAGAAACCGGAGGCAAAGTATGTCAACGAGCCCGTTACTTCGGGCCACTGATCACCACGATCCAGCAACATCGACGCCGCCGCCTGGCGTCGTGACCGGGCGGCGTAACTCCTTCCATGGCTCATAGCGAGTTCGTTCGAAGGGATACCCCAATCGAGAGTCTCTAGACCATACACTGCTTACCCGCCTCTATGCGGGAGTGCTGGATAGGGCGTGAGCGGGGATGGTACACTTACCATATGTGCGCTATTGAGGACATCTCCATCGTCTTCGAACTCCGACTATAAGCTCGCGCCTTTCCCCGTTCCGAATCAAGGCAAGACCCCTCGAAAGAGCAAGAGGAGTTACTCGTGAGCGAAACACCGTTTAAAGAAACTTCGTCTAGAAAGCGATACTACGACCCCACGGAACTCGAGCGCCGCTGGCAGGAGCGGTGGGCCGAGACCGGCCTGTACAAGACAGATGAGGATGAGAGCAAGCCCAAGCACTATGCGCTCACGATGCTCCCTTATCCGAGTGGGGACCTGCACGTGGGGCACTGGTATCCGATGACGCCGTCGGACACGCGTGCCCGTTACATGCGGATGAACGGCTACAGGGTGTTCTTTCCTATAGGGTTCGATGCTTTCGGTCTTCCGGCCGAGAACGCGGCTATCCAGCGCGGCATCCAACCCCGCGAGTGGACCTACTCGAACATAGAGCGGATGCGCGGGCAGCTCAGGCAGATGGGGGCGATGTTCGACTTCGACTCCCAGGTCGTGACCTGCGACCCCGAGTACTACCGCTGGAACCAGTGGTTCTTCCTCGAGTTCTTCGAGAAAGGGCTCGCCTACCGTATGGAGGCCCCCGTCGACTGGTGCCCAAGGGACAACACCACGCTGGCCCGCGAACAGGTCGTGGGTCCTGACAGGCGCTGCGAGCGGTGCGGGACGCCGGTCATCAAGAAAGACCTGCCGCAGTGGCTCTTCAAGATCACGGACTACGCCGAGGAGCTCCTGGACTTCTCCCATATAGACTGGCCCGAGCGGGTCGAGACGCTGCAGCGGAACTGGATCGGGCGCTCCGAGGGCGCCAGGATCAGGTTCGAGATCGAAAACTACGGCCCCGTCGAGGTCTTTACCACCCGCCCTGACACGCTCTTCGGCGCCACGTTCTTCGTGATGAGCCCGGAGCACCCTGCGGTCGAGGAGATAACGACGCAGGAGCGATCCGAAGAGGTGCGCGCCTACGTCGAGAGGGCCGCCAGGATGAGCGAGATCGACCGCACCGACGTAACGAGGGAGAAGACCGGCGTCTTTACCGGCGCCTACGCCATAAACCCGGCTAATGGGGAGGAGATCCCCGTCTACATCGCCGACTACGTCCTGATGGGCTACGGTACGGGTGCGATCATGGCCGTACCGGCCCACGACGAGCGGGACTTCGAGTTCGCGAGGGAATACGGGGTCGAGATCAGGACCGTGATTGCGCCGCCGGATTGGGACGGCGAGGAGCTCGAGGAGGCCTACGCCGGCGAGGGCACGATGGTCAACTCGGACGGGTTCGACGGCATCCCGAGCGCCGAGGGCAGGGAGAAGGTCACGGCCTGGCTCGAGGAGCGCGGCGCCGGCGAGGCCGCGGTCACGTACAGGCTGCACGACTGGTTGATCAGCCGCCAGCGCTACTGGGGGACCCCGATCCCCATAATCTTCTGCGATGAGTGCGGCACGGTCCCCGTTCCCGAGGAGGACCTGCCGGTCCTGCTCCCCGAGGAATCCGAGTTCATGCCGACGGGCGAATCGCCCCTCAAGCTCGACCCTGAGTTCTACAACACGGAGTGCCCCCGCTGCGGCGGCCCGGCCACGCGCGAGACGGACACGATGGACACCTTCATGGACTCCTCGTGGTACTGGTACCGTTACCTCTCTCCCCACTACGATGAGGGACCGTTCGACCCAGAGAGGGGAGAGAAGTGGCTCCCTGTAGACCAGTACACCGGCGGCATCGAGCACGCCATACTGCATTTACTGTACGCCCGCTTTTTCACCAAAGTCATGAGGGATCTCGGTCTCGTGGACTTCGACGAGCCGATGACGCGCCTGCGCAACCAGGGGATCATACTCGGACCCGACGGATACAAGATGAGCAAGAGCCGGGGCAACGTGGTCAACCCGCAGGAGTACGTGGACCGCTTCGGCTCCGACGCGCTCCGAGGCTTCCTGATGTTCATCGGCCCGTGGAATGAGGGTGGTCCGTGGGACGGCAAGGGCATAGAGGGCGTCTCGCGCTGGCTCAGGCGGGTCCTCACGCTCGCGACAGAGGGCGATTCCTCGGGCGGCGAGGCTGACCCGTCAGAGCTCACCCGCAGAACCAACAGGCTCGTCAAGAAAATCACCGACAACCTCGAAGCTTTCCGCTTCAATACGGCCATCGCGGCCCTCATGGAACACACCAACTACCTGCTCGCGGTAAGAGGCCGCGTCGGAGGGGAAGAATGGTACGAGGCTCTGCGGACCTTCGTCACGGTCGTCTCTCCGTTCGCACCGCACCACGCCGAGGAGGTGTGGGCTGCCATGGGTGAGGAGTACTCCGTGCACGAGCAGAAGTGGCCAGGTTATGAGGAAGCCCTGCTCCAGGCCGATGAGATCACCCTCATAGTCCAGGTCAACGGCAAGCTCCGCGACCGCATCGACGCCCCCGCGGATATCTCGGAAGAGACGGCCAAAGAGCTCGCTCTCTCGAGCGCCAGGGTCCGTCCTCATCTCGAAGGCAAGGAGCTCCGCAAGAGCATCTACGTGCCAGGACGACTCGTCAACCTCGTCGTAGGATAGTGGTCATCCGACACGGTACTAGAAACGTCAGGCGAAGAAGTGGCCGGGGCAAGGGCGAGAAAGTCACAACGGCTTGAGCCCCGGGATCACGCGTAGGAGGTTCCTGCGGGCCACGGCCGGCGGCGCTGCGTTGGTCGCATTCGGCGGCATTCCGGGCTGCGATTCGGCCCCACGCATCCGGACGACCGCCGCGTCCGCCTCGGTGGGACAGACGTGGAGTTTCCGCTCGCGTCCGGATCTCCACCCGCCGGTTATCCAGACGACCAAACAGGCGCACGATACTGCCCTCGGCTACGTCTTTATCGCCTCGAAGAACGGACCCGATGAGGAAGGTCCGGGGCAGGACGGTTGCATGATCCTCGGCAACGACGGACAGCCCGTGTGGCTGCACCTGTTGCAGAACGAGGATTGGGACGTGATGAACTTCAGGGCGCAGACGTACAAGGGAGAGACGGTACTCACCTGGTGGGAGGGACTCCACACAGGATACGGACAGGGCGACTACGTGATCTTCGACCGCTCCTACCGCGAGATAGCCCGCTTTACGGCCGGAAACGGCTACGAAGGGGACCACCACGAATTCCTCATCACGCCCGAGAATACGGCTCTCATCACGGTCTACAACAAGTTGCCCAGGGACCGCGCCATGGGGGGCGAATCAGCAGACGGTTATGTGCTCGACGGGATCGTCCAGGAGATCGACATAGAGACCGGGAAAGTCATCTTCGAGTGGCACAGCCTGGACCACGTCAGCCTCGACGAGTCTTACACCAAGCCCTTCGACTACTTCCACATCAACTCCATAGACGTATACGATGAGAAGCACCTGCTCGTCTCCTCCCGTAATACCTGCGCTGTGTACAAAATCGACCGAAAGACGGGCGAGATCGTCTGGCAACTCGGCGGGAAAAAGAGTGCCTTCGAGATGGGTCCTGGCACCGTGACGGCCTTCCAGCATGACGCCCGCTATCACCCCGACGGCACCATCACCATCTTCGACAACGGCAACGTAAACAAAGTAGAACAGTCCCGCGGTATCGTGGTCGAGGTCGATGAAGACGCCATGAGCGCCAGACTGGCGCGAGAGTACACCCACCCCGAGAAATTGCTCTGTGAGACCCAGGGCAGCGTGCAGGTGTTGCCTAACGGCAACATCTTCGTGGGCTGGGGCAGTGAGCCAGTCTACTCGGAGTTCGACCGTGAAGGGCGGTTGCTCTTCAACGCGGCCTTCCCGGCAGAGAGCGAATCCTACAGAGCCTTCCGCCTCCCCTGGAGCGGGCAACCCGCCGACGCCCCCGCCGTCGTCGCCGAGCGCGGGGCCGAAGACAGGGTAAAGATCTACGCCAGTTGGAACGGCGCCACGGAGGTGGCCACCTGGCAGGTGTTGGCCGGCGCCAGCCCGGAAGAACTGGCGCCCCTCGGATCAGCCCCCCAACAGGGATTCGAGACCGTGATCACAGTACACACCACAGAGCCCTACGTCGGACTGAACGCCATGAACGGCGCAGGCACGGTGCTCGGTTCCAGCAGAGCAATAGAGCTAGAGGACAGCGCCTAGAGGAGTTTGCAAGGAGGTTCGCGAACCTCCTGAGAATCGCGGCGTCAGGTTACAGGTATCATACCGAGCTCGTCCCTGCGGGCCGCGTGCTGGCTGCAAACGGGTGTACATAGAGGGGCCCTCCCATTCGTCATTCTGTGGCGGTCTGCTTCGTACCAGTAGTGCTCACCCGGACTTGGCGACTCTTATGTAACGTGAAGTGCCGGAGAGATATTTGTGTACATAAGAAACTAATCGGCTAGCTCGCTGTCCGCTCGTCTTCGGGGATGTGGAATTCTTCGGCGAGCGTCTCGGGCAAATTCTTGCCGATGTACTCGCTGGTACGACCAGTTCCGTTCTCCTTGGGTCGGTACAGGTACCAGTAGGGTCCATGAAGCTCTCCATGGGAGCACTTCTTGCAGCCTTTCTTGCCGCATTTGACGCGCTCCAGTTCGAGGTAGCGCCTGTTCTGGGTCTTTTCGCGGGCCGCAGTTCGTCGCTGTTCGAGCTTCTGTCTGCGCGCCTCAGTGCGTTCACGTTGTATGTCGGAGATCAGGTACGAGATCTCCTGAAATTCCGCCGGGTCCAGCCGCTCCAACCATTCCCTGGTCACCCGCCCCTGTTCCATACACCCTCCACCCTATCCAGCTTATGTACACATTCTCGCAGAAGTGCTCCGTGCTGTACATAAGAACCGCGCTGGCGCGCGTACTACCCTTCGGATTGGTCGTACTACGAGGGTAGAATGTCGCATGCTAGTCTTCGAAGAGAGATCCCAGCCCACCGCTGCCCTCGCCGCCGTGGGAGTGTTCGGGGACGACGGACCCTTCCGAGGGCTGTATGAGGACCCAGCCATCCCCTTCGAAAGCCACCTGGAAGGACTCACCGCTGCCGCGTCCCGTGAAGGTCTTGAAGGAGACGTCGCTCCTGACGCCCGTCCTCACCCCTCCGCTCCAGGCGATGGCGGACTCGGGGTCGGCGAAGGTCGGGGTCGAGGTGTCGAGGAGCACGGGCTCCCCGTCCGAGGTGAGGGCTACCCTGCCCGTGCCTTCGAGTACGACGTTAAAGAGGCCTCCCGCGAGGCGGCCGGCGCCCTCGACCCGCTTTATGTCCCAGTCGATTCCGGACTCGAAGGCGAGGATATTGTCGCCGTTAACGGTCATCCGGTCGTTCTGGAGGTCCAGGATCATGATCTTGCGCTTGTCCTGCGCCAGGAACAGGTCGCCTGTCCCGTTGGCCGCCATGAGCTTGACGCCCTCGCCCGTGACCGCCTTCTTGAAGAAACGACCCAGGCCCCCGCTCTTGTACTCGAAACGCACGTCGCCCTGGTAGGCGACCATCGAGCCTAGCTTGGCCTCGATCTGGTCGTTCTCCAACCTCACTTTGAGCATCGCCGAGTTCTGGAGCGTGAACCGCCCCTCCGGCGTAACCTCCCGAAACTGCTCCAGGTTCGTCTCACTCACCGCACTACCTCCCTTTCTGCTCGCAGTAAACGATACTATCTGGGTACGAAGCGCCCGTCTAGAAGTTTCCTAGAACATCTTGCCGCCAGGCGGAACCTCGTAGTCCGGGGAGAGGAGCACGACCTCGCCGCCCTCGTCCGGCACTCCCAGGACGAGCACCTCGCTCTTGAAGCCAGCGATCCTCTTGGGCGGAAAATTGACCACGGCGACGAACTGCCTGCCCACGAGCCCCTCCGGCTCATAGAGCGCCGTGATCTGGGCGCTGGTCTTCCTGGTCCCGACTTCCGGTCCGAAGTCCAAAGTAAGTCTTATCGAGGGCTTGCGTGCCTCCGGGAAGGGTTCGGCCTCGACGACCGTGCCGACCCGCACATCCACCTTCTCGAAGTCTTCCCAGCTGATCTCGGGCAATCCACGCTCCTTCTAGAAATTTCAAACTACAGGCTACAGCCAGCAGCAACTTTTATCGAGAACCGGCGGAGTTCCGGCCACGAGGGAATACCTGAAGCCTGACAGCTGTAACCTGATTCCTTCTAAAACTATTGACGCGAGAATCGGGGACCATTAATGTGCTTGTCATTACGAGATTGGTTGAGGGGGCACGGGAAGGGAGTTATGGGTGAGTGAATCCGAGAAGAGGTCGACGCAGGGAGTCGAGTACGAGAATGTGGGAGAAGAATATCTGGAGCATCGCCAGTTGCAGAGGGGAGCTGCTGGCTGGGTTCTCCTTGCGGGGCTGGGTGTCGCATACGTCATCTCCGGCATGTTCGCCGGCTGGAACTTCGGGCTGGCCGAAGGTGGTTGGGGCGGGCTGCTCATAGCAACGGCGCTAATGGGCTTGATGTACACGGCGATGGTATTCACCCTCGCCGAGCTCTCTGCCGCCCTTCCCGTCGCCGGGGCCGGCTACGCCTTCGCCCGCAGGGCCATGGGGGTATGGGGAGGGTTCCTGACGGGCACAGCGATCGTGATCGAGTGCGCCATCGCACCCGCCGCCATCGTTACCTTCATCGCGGCGTACATACAGTCGCTGACCGGCTTCGGCGGCTCTGGCGTCAGCGCGTTCGTGGTCTACCTCGTCTTCTACGGGATCTTCGTGGGGCTGTTCCTTTACGGTGTCGGCGAGGCCCTCAAGGTGATGTTCGTCATAACCGCGCTCGCCGTCGCTGCGATAGTCGTCTTCGTGATCGGGATGATCCCGCAGTTCGATCCGTCGAACCTCTTCGACATCAGCGCGACCGGCGCGGCCGGTGCGAGCTCCTTCCTACCGTTCGGGCTCGTGGGCATCTGGGCCGCGTTCCCGTACGCGATCTGGTTCTTCCTCGGTATCGAGGCCCTGCCGCTCGCGGCCGAGGAGACGCGAGATCCGGTGAGGGATATGCCGAAAAGTCTGATCGCGGCCATGCTCGCCCTGCTGCTTTTCGCAGCGCTCATACTGCTCTTCGCCGCCTCTGGCGCCGGCTCGGCGGCCATCCAGAATGCGGGCGCCCCGCTTACCGCCGCGATCACAGCCCCGAGTGCTTACGGTGGCAAGAACGTCCTGTTTGCTTTCGTCAACGTCGTTGGCATCACAGGTCTGATTGCGAGCTTCTACTCGCTTATCTACGCCTACTCGCGCCAGATCTTCGCGCTCTCGCGGGCCGGTTATATACCGAGGTGGCTCTCTATCACCAGTGGCCGTCGCGCGCCTTGGACTGCGCTGGTAGTGCCCGGGGTTATAGGGCTCGTCCTCGCGGTGCTCGGCCAGGGTGCCCTGCTCGTCCTGATCTCTGTTTTCGGGGCTACCATCTCGTACGTTCTGATGATGCTCTCGCACCTCGTGTTACGCTACAAGGAGCCTGATCTCGAGCGCCCCTACAAGACACCCGGAGGCGTCCTAACCTCGGGTGTCGCGCTGGTGCTCGGCATCGCCGCCGTGATAGCCGGCTTCCTGGTCGATCCTCGCGTGCTGATCGGCACGGCGATCGTCTATGCGATCATGATCGCCTACTTCGCACTCTACAGCCGTCACCACCTCGTCGCCCAGGCGCCTGAGGAGGAGTTCGAGGCGCTGGAGAAGGCCGAATCCGAGCTCGCCGGAAGCTAGAGAGGAGGAGAACAAATGGACACCACTCAGGCGGCGGGCCGCCTCGACCTGGACACCCTGCGCTCTGAGGTCGAAGCCGGAAATATAGACACTGTCCTCCTCGCGATGACGGACATGCAGGGCCGACTCCAGGGCAAGCGTCTCACCGCGAGCCACTTCCTCGACGAGGTGGTCGAGCATGATGCCGAGGGCTGCAACTACCTACTCGCGGTGGACGTGGAGATGAACACCGTAGAAGGTTACGCGATGTCCTCCTGGGAGCGCGGCTACGGCGACTTCGTCTTCAAGCCCGACATGAACACCTTGAGGTACGTCCCCTGGCAGGAGGGAACGGCGCTCGTGACCTGCGACCTTCTCTGGGAGGACGGCTCTCCGGTCGTGGCCTCGCCGCGGCAGGTCCTCAAGCGCCAGCTCGAACGCCTCTCCGAGCGCGGCCTCGATGCCTTCGTAGGGACGGAGTTGGAGTTCATAGTCTTTATGGACTCCTACGAGGGGGCCTGGCGTAAAGGGTACAAAGATCTGGAACCCGCTAATTACTACAACGTGGACTACTCGCTCCTGGGGACGGCGCGCGTGGAGCCCTTGCTCCGGCGCATCCGCAACTCGATGGCTGGGGCGGGGCTCGCGGTGGAGGATGCCAAAGGCGAGTGCAACTTCGGGCAGCATGAGATCAACTTCCGCTTCGGCCGCGCGCTTGCGACCGCTGACGGGCACGCGATCTACAAGAACGGCGCCAAGGAGATCGCCGCCCAGGAGGGCTGCTCCATAACGTTTATGCCGAAGTTCGATGAACGCGAGGGCAACTCCTGCCACATCCACCTGAGCTTGCGCGCACAGGACGGCTCACCCGTCTTCGCCGACGGCCACGGATTCTCCGAGACCTTCGAGCATTTCCTCGCCGGCCAGATCGCCTGTTTGCGCGAGCTCACGCTCTTCTTCGCTCCCAACATAAACTCCTACAAACGCTACGCCAAAGGCTCCTTCGCCCCGACGGCCGTGGCCTGGGGCAAGGATAATCGCACCTGTAGCCTGCGCGTGGTGGGCCATGGTGGTTCGCTCAGGCTCGAGAACCGGCTGCCTGGCGGGGACGTGAACCCCTACCTGGCGATTGCGGCCATGATCGCCGCCGGCCTGCACGGCATTGAGAACGAGCTCTCCCTCGAGGACGAGTTCGCCGGCAACGCCTACGAGGCGGACAAGCCCCACGTCCCGACGAACCTGCGCGAGGCACAGGAGCTCTTCTCCCAGAGCGAGGCGGCCCGCAGCGCTTTCGGCGTGGAGGTGGTGGAGCACTACCTGAACATGGCCCGCGTGGAGATAGAGGCTTTCGAGGCCGCCGTTACCGACTGGGAACGCTACCGGAACTTCGAACGCCTGTGAAGGGCCAACATAGGCCGAACATCGGCGTCACGGCGGCGACCGAGAGGGTTAGCTACGGCGTCTGGGAAGAGATACCGGCGGTTATCTCCCCGGCCGGCTACATCCAGGCCGTGCAGAGCGCCGGCGGGCGTCCCGTACTGCTGCCCCCCGATCGGGAAGATGCGGAGGATCCGGCCGGCGTACTCGGGCTCCTGGACGCGCTGGTCGTCACGGGAGGGGCCGGGGACCTTGACCCCACCCTCTACGGGGACGAAAGGCACCCCGAGACGGGACCAGTACAGGAGGAGCGGGACGCCTACGAGCTCGCGCTGGTACGCGGAGCCCTGGAGCGCGGAATGCCCATCCTGGGCATCTGTCGCGGGATGCAGATCCTCAACGTCGCCTACGGAGGGACTATCGAGCAGCACCTCCCCGACGTGCTCGGCCACGAAGAGCACCGCCACACGCCAGGGACCTTCGCCGACCACGAGGTGCGCCTCGACCCCGACTCTCTCGCCGCCCGCGCCGCCGGCATGGACAGAACGCCGGTCAAGTCGCACCACCACCAGGGTATCAAGAGCGTGGGGGACGGCCTCGCCGTCACCGGCAGGGATGCCGAAGACGACTCGGTCGAGGCCATCGAAGATCCCTCTTGCTCCTTCGTGCTTGGCGTGCTCTGGCATCCGGAAGAAGACGAACGAAGCCACCTGATAAAAGCCCTAGTCTCGGAGGTCTCTTAGATGCTCGAAGTCCTTAACCCGGCCACCGAAGAGGTGGTAGAGAGGCTCGAATCAGCCACCGAAGGCGACGCCGATGCGGCCGTAGCCCGCGCCAGGGAAGCCTTCCCGGCATGGAGGGATGTAGATCCCGCCGACCGCGCGCGCCTGCTCCGACGCCTCGCCGACGCCCTGGAAGCAGAACAGGAGAACCTGGCGCAACTGGAGTCCAGGAACACGGGCAAGCCTATCGGCGACTCCCGCGGCGAGATGGAGATGGTGGCGGAGACCTTCCACTACTATGCGGGGATGCCGGAGAAACTGCTCGGCGACACCATTCCGGTTTCAGGGGGCGTCGACGTCACGTTCCGCGAGCCGTTGGGCGTCGTCGGGCTGATCGTCCCCTGGAACTTCCCGCTCACCATAGCAAGCTGGAAGATGGCCCCGGCACTGGCTGCGGGCAACACGCTCATCCTCAAGCCCGCCGAACTAACGCCGCTGAGTGCCCTCGAGTTCGAGCGCATTGCGCTGGAGGCCGGCATCCCCGAGGGCGTCGTCAACGTCGTCGTCGGGCCGGGGAGCAAGGTCGGGAAGCGGCTCGTCGAGCACCCCGACGTCGCCAAGGTCGCCTTCACGGGCTCCACCGAGGTCGGCAAGGGCATCATGGCCGGGGCCGCAGGCACCATAAAGCGCGTCACCCTCGAGCTCGGCGGCAAGTCCGCGAACGTGGTCTTCGCCGACGCCGATTTGGAGAAGGCAGCAGCGTCGGCCCCCGTCGCCGTGTTCGGGAACGCCGGACAGGACTGTTGCGCCCGCTCGCGCATCCTCGTCCAGAAGAGCGTATTCGACGAGTTTCTCTCGCTCATGGAGCCGGCCGTCACGGGGATGCGCGTCGGCGACCCGTTCGACGAAGATACGGACATGGGACCTTTGATCTCCGCCGACCACCGCGAGAAGGTCGCAGCCTACGTCCCTGACGACGCCCCCGTGGCGATACAGGGCGAAGCACCCGAGGGTTCGGGTTTCTGGTACCCTCCGACGGTTCTCGCGCCGGTGGATAACAGAGATAAGGCGGCGGCCGAGGAGATCTTCGGGCCTGTCGTCGTCGTGATCCCCTTCGAGGATGAAGAGGATGCCGTTCGTCAGGCCAACGACACCGTCTACGGCCTCTCGGGTTCGATCTGGACCGAGAACGGCGCCCGCGCCCTGCGCGTAGCCCGCCGCCTCGAGACGGGTGTGATCTCGGTCAACTCCAACACTTCGGTGAGGGTCGCCACTCCCTTCGGGGGCTTCAAGCAGTCCGGCATCGGACGCGAGCTTGGCCCGCACGCGCTCGACCTCTATACGGAGGTAAAGAACGTCTATCTCTCCACGGAGGAGAACTAGAAATGCCGGGACGCCTGAGTGGAAAGGTCGCCGTGGTAACCGGCGGAGCCGGCGGCATTGGCCGCGAGACGGCCCGCCGCTTCGCCGAAGAAGACGCCAGGGTCTGCATAGCGGACCTGGCGGACGAGCCTGGCCAGGAGGCGGCCTCCGAGATAGAAGGCCTCTACGTCCACGCCGACGTAACCGACGAAGGCGACGTCGAGCGGATGTACCGCGAGACGGCGGAGCGCTTCGGGGGCATAGACGTGCTCTTCAACAACGCCGGCATCTCCCCACCCGACGACGACTCGATTCTGGAGACGGAGCTCGAAGCCTGGGAGCGCGTCCAGAACGTGAACCTGAGGAGCGTTTTCCTGTGCTGCAAGTATGGGATACCTTACCTTCTGGAGCGGGGCGGTGGCTCCATTATCAATACCGCCTCTTTCGTCGCCGTGATGGGGGCGGCGACCTCCCAGATCTCCTACACCGCCTCGAAGGGCGGTGTGCTGGCCCTCAGCCGCGAGCTCGGGGTCGAGTTCGCCAGGAGGGGGATACGCGTCAACGCCCTCTGCCCCGGCCCCGTAAACACGCCGCTCTTGCAGGAGCTTTATTCCAAGGACCCGGAGCAAGCACAGCGCAGGCTCGTCCACCTGCCGATGGGCCGGTTTGCGGAGGCGACGGAGATAGCGGGCGCCGTCCTCTTTTTGGCCTCCGACGAGGCCTCTTACGTAAACGCCTCGACCTTCATGGTTGACGGCGGCCTCTCGGGGGCATACGTTACCCCGGAATAGGAGGTGGTCGTTGTGAAGGATGGTCTATCTGGGAGCATCCTCGATGCCATAGGGAACACGCCGATGCTCGAGATCGAGGGCATATACTGCAAGCTAGAGTACCTGAACCCTTCCGGGTCCATCAAGGCCCGCATAGCGAAGTACATGATCGAACGCGCCGAGCACGAAGGGCTGCTGAGACGCGGCGATACCATCGTGGAGGCCACGTCGGGTAACACGGGCAACGCCCTCTCGATGGTCGCCGCGGTCAAGGGCTACAGGATGCTCGTGGTGATGCCCGCAGGGATGAGCGGCGAGCGGGTTGCCATCAGCCGCGCTTTCGGAGCTGAAGTAATGGAGGTCGGGCATTTCCACGTCAACGAGGCCCTGGCGAAGGCGAAGGAGCTCGGGCAGGAGCCGGGCTACTTCTGCCCGGCCCAGTTCGAGTCGGAGTGGAACGTGGAGGAGAACAGGATCTGGCTCGGCCCGGAGATCCTGGCCCAGCTTCCCGCAGGCGTCGTCCCCGACGCGATAGTGATGGGCGTGGGGACGGGGGGGACCCTCATCGGCGTCGGACAGGCTTTCCGGGAGGTGAACCCCGCCGTCAAACTCTTCGCGATGGAGCCCTCCGAGTCATCGACGATCCTGTGCGGGGAGGTGGGAGACCATCTCATAGAGGGTATCGCCGACGGCTTCGTCCCTGGCATTTTCCAGCGCCACGAGAGACTGGTGGACACCACCCTCGCCGTGGACTCCGAAGAGGCCGTCGAGAACATGAGACTTTTGGCCAAAGAGCACGGCCTCTTCGTGGGCCCTTCCAGCGGCGCCAACCTCATCGCTGCCAGAAAGATCCGGGAGGCCCACCCCGAGCTCGAGACCATTATCACTCTGTTCTGTGACGAAGGGGAAAAGTATATCCAGGACCACTTTGCGGCCAAAGACGAGGTTAGAGTAGGACGCGAGGCGTACACGTAGAGTGGCGCCAGCCCGTCCGGTGCCACGCCCCTTATGCTATAGTCCTAACTTGCCCGATGAGGGTCGCGGGAGAGAGTCGCCCGGGGGAGGGGGGAGCCCCGGGACGGCCGCCGAAGGTGAAAGGGTTGCAGGAACGACCCGAATCTCTCAGGCAGAAGGACCGCGGACCGGAGGGCGTCCTGGAGAGTCCGGCACGGACCGGCGCCGACGGGGTAATACTCTCAGGTTTGGGACAGGGCGGAAAGTGTAACGCTCACCCGAGACAGGGGGTATAGCCGCGTGGCGCGATTTACACCGCACACAGAGGCCGACATTCAGGAGATGCTGGGCGCTATTGGGGTGGAGACCCTGGACGATCTCTTCGCCGACGTCCACCCAGGGTACGAAGGAGAGCTCGACCTCCCACCTGCCCTCTCTGAGTATGAGGCGTTGAGAGAGGTAGACGCCCTCGCCAGGGAGAACGTCTGGGGGCTTCCGATCTTCCTCGGTGCCGGGGCCTACGATAGGATCGTCCCCTCCGCCATAGGAGCGATCATCTCGCGCGGCGAGTTCTTGACCTCTTACACCCCTTACCAGCCGGAGATAAGCCAGGGCACCCTGCAGTCTATCTTTGAGTTCCAATCCATGATCTCCGAGCTTACAGGGCTCGAAATCTCCAACGCCTCCGTCTACGACGGCGCGAACGCGGTCGTGGAAGCGGCCCTCATGACGGCGAGGCTGACGAAGAGGGATCCCAAGGTCGCCGTCTCTGCCGGCCTCAACCCCCGCTACCGTGAGGTCATGGAGACCTACCGCGTCGAAGTGATAGACCTACCCTTCGAGGAAGGCACCACGGACTTCTCCGACCTCCCTGACGACATCTCGGGGGTCTTCGTGCAGAGTCCGAACTTTTTGGGGATCGTGGAAGATGTAGAAGCGGCATCGCAAGCGGCCCACGATGTGGACGCGCTCTGTGTCGCGGTGTGCGACCCGATCTCACTCTCCGTACTCGAAGCTCCAGGAAACCTCGGCGCCGACGTGGCAGTCGGTGAGGCCCAGCCGCTCGGGATGCCGCTTATGTTCGGCGGCCCCTATGCAGGCTACATGGCTACCAAAGAAGAGTACGTCCGCCAGCTCCCTGGACGTATCACGGGAGAGACCATAGACAAAGACGGAAAGTTAGCTTACGTGCTCACCCTGCGGGGCCGCGAGCAGGACATCAGGCGCGCCAGGGCGAACTCCAACATCTGTACCAACCAGGCGCTCACGGCCCTGGCCGCGACCGTCTACACTGCCCTGATGGGACCAGATGGGCTGCGGGAAGTGGCCGAGCTCTCCATCTCGAAGGCGCATTATCTTGCGGATAAGCTTCAGGCATCAGGGTTCAGGCTTCGGTATCAGGATGCGCCTTTCCTGTGGGAGTTCGCTGTGGAGTTGCCTGATGTGGCGCGGGCCAATGAGGTATTGCTCGAGGCGGGGATCGTGGGGGGCTTGGATCTCGGCGATGGGGCGATGCTCGTGGCGGTGACGGAGAAGCGGACCAGGGACGAACTCGACGCCTTTGTGGAGGTGATCTCTGATGCCATTTAGCCTGATCCGGGACAAAGGCCGCGAAGGCCGCAGGGGCTACACGCTCCCGCGACCTGATGTGGAGATGAAAGAGCCCGAATCTGTCCTGCCCAAGGCTTATCTGCGTAAAGAGAAGCCACGGCTCGCCGAGGTGGACGAACCGACCGTGATCCGTCACTACACTAACCTCTCGCGCGAGAACGAGGGCATCGACACGACGTTCTACCCCCTTGGCTCCTGCACGATGAAGCACAACCCACGCGCCAACGAGGCCGCCGCGGTAGTGCCTGGCTTCGCCGGGCTACACCCGCTCCAGCCCGAGGTGCAGGTGCAGGGCGCTTTGCGGATCATGCACGAGCTGCAGGGCTTTCTCGCTGAGGTCTCGGGATTGCCCTACGTCTCCCTGCAGCCTCTCGCCGGGGCGCAGGGGGAGCTGACCAGCATCCTGATGGTCAAGAGGTACTTCGACGATGTTGGTGACGATGGGCGCACCACGGTTCTCGTTCCTTCCACGGCGCACGGGACCAACCCGGCGACCGCTTCGATGGCAGGGTTCGAATCGAAGGAAGTCGGGCTCGACGAGCACGGGTGCGTCGACGTGGATGAGTTGAGGGAGATGGTGGACGAGTCGACGGCGGCGCTCATGATCACCAACCCCAACACCTGCGGCGTCTACGAGCGGAACATCAAGGAGATAGCGGAGGTACTGCATGAGGCTGGCGCCTTCCTCTACATGGACGGCGCGAACATGAACGCGAACATGGGCCGTATGCGTCCGGCCGAGGCCAACGTGGATATCATGCACTTCAACTTGCACAAGACTTTCTCGACCCCCCACGGCGGCGGCGGCCCCGGCTGCGGCGCCATCGCCTGCTCGGATGACCTCGCACCCTTCCTGCCGGATCCCACGGTGGAGAAGAGTGGCGACGAGTACCGCTTCGTCCGTCCGGAGAAGACCATCGGGCGAATGGCCGGCTTCCACGGCAACTTCGGGCAGATGTTGAGGGCCTGGAACTACATCAGGATGCACGGCCCCGAGCTCAGGGACGTGACGGACATGGCCGTCCTGAACGCCAACTACGTGCGGGCGCAGCTCGGGGGCACCTACCGCATCCCCTACGACGAGCTGTGCAAGCACGAGGTTGTCGTGCAGCCCCCGCAGGGCAAAAGGGCCCTCGACATCGCCAAGGGGCTCATCGACTACGGGTACCATCCACCGACGATCTACTTTCCCCTCGTGGTCAAGGAGGCCATGCTCGTAGAGCCGACCGAGACGGAGTCCAAAGAGACCTTGGACGACTTTGTCGGGACGATGCTGGAACTTGCCGAAACAGGCCAGGAAGACCTCGAAGAGGCACCGACGCAAGCCCCGACGCGCCGCCTCGACGAGACCCGCGCCGCCAGGCAACTCAAGGCCAGGTGGTAGCGGTGGAAGGACTCGAACACACCCCGCTCTACGACGAGCACAAAGCTCTGGGAGCGCGGCTCGTGGACTTCGCCGGCTACGAGATGCCTGTGCAGTATGAGGGCATACAGGCCGAGCACAGGGCGGTCCGCAACCACGCCGGGCTCTTCGACGTCTCGCATATGGGCGAGGCCGTCTTCCGCGGCCCCGACGCCGAGAGCGCCGTCCAGCGCCTCGTCACCCGCGACGTAGGCCGCCTGGACGTCGGGCAAGCTGGCTACTCGGCGGTCTGCTACGAAGACGGAGGGACGGTGGACGATGTTATCGTCTACCGGCGCGAGGAGGACTTCCTCGTCGTCGTAAACGCCTCCAACCGCGAGAAAGACCTCGAATACTTTCGGGAGAACACGGAAGATTTCGACGTCGAGGTCGCAGACGAATCCGACGAATGGGCGCTCCTCGCGCTGCAAGGACCCGAGGCGCCGGAACTCTTGCAGGACCTCACCGACACGGACCTGTCGGACCTGCGGCCTTTCCGGTTCGCCGAAGGAGAGGTCGCTGGTGCCAGGAGCATCATCTCCCGTACCGGCTACACGGGCGAGGACGGGTTCGAGATCTACCTTTCCCCCGAAGACGCCCCACAGGTCTGGAGTCGCCTGATCGAGGCGGGCGTCACCCCGGCCGGGCTCGGCGCCAGGGACACGCTGCGTCTCGAAGCCGGCATGTGCCTCTACGGAAACGAGCTCGATGCAAAGACCACGCCTCTCGAGGCCGGCATCTCTTTCGCGGTGCATCTGGACAAGGATCCTCACTTTATCGGGCAGAGGGCGCTCTTGCTCGAGGACACCGGAGGGTTGCATAAGAAGCTCGTCGGCTTCGAGATGGAGGGGCGTGGGATCGCGCGCCACGGCTACCACGTAACGAGCGGGGCCGAGATAGTCGGTGAGGTAACGAGCGGAACCAGGTCGCCCACGCTCGAGAGAGCGATAGGGCTTGCGCTCGTAGACCCCGGGGTGGATGATTGGTTCGAGATCTTGATAAGGGACAACCCTGTGCCGGCGAAGGCCGTACCGCTACCGTTCTACAGACGCGACAGAGAGTAGGGGAGGAGAGCGTTGAACGTACCCCAAGACCTGCAGTACACCAGGAGCCACGAATGGGTCCGCACCGAGGGTGATACCGCGACCGTCGGGATCTCGGACCACGCCCAGGACGAACTCGGCGACGTCGTCTTCGTGGAGTTGCCCGATGAGGGTGCCACCTTCGACGCCGGCGATTCCTTCGGCACCGTCGAGAGCGTCAAGGCCGTCTCCGACGTGTACGCGCCGGTCGGCGGCGAGGTGGTCGAGGTCAACTCCTCCCTGGAAGACGCGCCGGAGAAGATCAACGACGACCCCTACGGGGAAGGCTGGCTCGTCAAGCTACGCACCTCCGGCGAAGCCGACCTCCTTTCCTCTGAAGAGTACGAGAAGGTCGTAGAAGAGGAGTCGTAACAGAGCTCCCGATCCGTCCACCCAGCACGACTCTAGTGCGTGCCAGGTGGACAGACCAGCCTTCGAATGCCTACTTCAGGTCACCCCGTTCGACGCTCTGCGTTGGCGAGCGCCGCCTGCCTGATGAATTCGGCCAACCCGGGAGTCTGCGTGTCGTAGTGGGAGCGGAACCGCTCGTCGCTCACGTACATCTCCGTCAAACCCCGGTGCATCTCGTTGCTGCACTCGTAGAACCACCGGCTGATGTACCCCCGGTGCGCCTCGACGGCGGCCATGGCTTCCTCGCTGTCGGGCGCTAGGCCGGCTTCGAAGGCCGCGGCGAGACGGGTGCGTATCTCTTCTTCCTCCGCCTTGAGTTGCTGCCAGTCTTCCTTGGTGTAGCCCGAGACGCGCCGATTGGATTCCTTGTAGGCCTCGGTCTCTCCCCAGCGCTGCTCGGCCTCCTCGGCGTGATCCTCGGGTCGGAACTCCCCGAAGACTTCGAGGCGCTCCTCTGGTGTTAGCCTTATGTCCATGGTTCTTGCCTCCATTTCGTAGTCTATGGCTTCGACCATCGCGCTCAGATGACCTATCCTCTCGGTGAGCAACCCGCGCTGGCGGCGCAGGTGTCCTAGCGCATCGGTACGTGGGTCGTCGACGATAGTCGCTATCTCCTCGAGGGCGAACCCTAGCTCCCTGTAGAACAGAACCCGCTGTAGCCTTTCGATGTCAGAGTCCTCGTAGATGCGGTAGCCGGCGGCGCTGCGTCCCCCTGGCGAGAGAAGTCCGATCTCATCGTAGTGGTGCAACGTCCGGATCGTCACGCCAGAGAGTTCTGCCACCCTGCCTACGGTGTAGCCCTCTGTCTTCAGGTCGCTCATGGTTCACCTCCTTCTCGCTTACGAAACAGAGCATAAAGCCTCACGTTACGTGGGTGTCAAGGGATTCTTCTCCCTATCCCCAAGAACTCTTTGAAACAGGGTAGGGGGCACCCTGCCGAAACACGGTCGGGCGGTGCCTCGCTCCGGATTATCCGATCGCCCCTTCGATGGCCGCGACCGTGGCGGGGGGATCCTCCACCTCGATCACGAGCCGCGCGTAGCGCTCGTCTTCGAGCCTGATGACGATGGTCTTCTCCGGGTCGCGCACGTCCCAGAACACCCTGTCACCGTCCTGAAAGAACGTGCCCGCCGTGATAACCCCGGGCACATGGGTACCCGGTGCCCTGAGGCCCTTCTGCCAATCCCGCGCGACTTGCGTATCGGCTTCCGCGTCCAAAACGTGGGAGAGTGGTATCTCCAGGCGGCTCCTGAGGGACCATAGCCTGTCCATCCCCCTTACGTGAACGATGAGGGTGTCCCGGGTAAGCTCGACTTCGGTCAAAACTTCTCCTCTACTCCGCGCTTTGTCACCATTATTATCCCCGAGAGCGGTCTCACATGCCCACGAAAAGACTCCCATACACAATCTCTGGAATCCCGGACCGAGGCCTCCACTACATCTTTATGTGCATTTCGCAGATATCTACAGAAAGTTTCTAAATTCTCTGTTTCAAAGCCTTTACAAAGTGTGACGAGCGATGTATCATCCGGTCAGTCGGTTGGTGCGAAACTAAACCGGCACAATTAAAGAGCCCGGGGCGCTACTCCTCCTTTCCCTTTCCCCACCTATCACC
>Ga0126306_10000403_pt1 | contig 19656 bp, 18 predicted proteins | sample Plot27_FD_92592 | JGI IMG/M metagenome (GOLD analysis project Ga0126306, IMG submission 92592) | Serpentine soil microbial communities from UC McLaughlin Reserve, CA, USA - Plot27 | ecosystem: Environmental > Terrestrial > Soil > Grasslands | place: USA: UC McLaughlin Reserve, Lake County... | reverse complement strand
TGCCCGGCGCGAGACGCAGCGCAGCCCCGACCTCGTGGCGGGCCTCGATGCCGGGCAGCCCGAAGGACGCGGTCGCCTCCGCCACCGACGCGAGGGCACGCTGCTGCTCGCCGGCCACCATCGCCAGCACCCGCTCCCAGCCGCGGATCAAGTCCACCCTCGCCGCGCCGTCCAGCACCTGCGGGTCGATCCCGGCCAGCACGGTGACCGCCGCCACCAGGCCGACCGGCTCACCATGAACGTCGACGCCCTCAGCCACCCGCGCCACCATCACCGCCGGATCCGCGCACACCTCCCCCTCGGCCCTCGCGAACCGGTCGCCGGTCGCGACCCGGTCCGCGGTCTCGACCCGGTCGACGGCCGCCGCTTGGTCGGCGACCCGCACACGGTCGAGGCGCAGGAGATGGTCGAGGCGCCGGAGACGGTCGAGGTCGGCCCGGTCGACGCCGTCGATCAGATCGCGGTCGTCCGGGACCTCGGCCAGGTGGTCCCACAGACCGGCCGGCTCCTCGGGCAGCACCGGCTCCCAGCCCTCGAACGGGTCCGCGGGAAGCACCGGCTCCGGCGCCAGCGCCCAGTCGGGCGGCCACCAGGCCGGCTCGGCCAGCGCCAGGGCACCGGCTGACCCCGCCGCCTCGGTCACCCCACCCACCGCCCGCATAACTCGAACGTATGTTCGAATACTACCAGGTGTCCGGTCGCCGCCACTAGCCCTGCGGCGGATCTGTGGACGTCGCCGAGAGCCCCAGTCGCCGAGAGTCCCGGTCACCCGAACCGCAGGATGGTGTCCGGCAGCACCGAGAGCAGGACTGCTGCACCGAGGGTCATCCCGATGGCCACACCGTCGGACCACGAGATGCGGTACGACGGCGGGCCCTGCGCCGGGTCGCCCGCGGGGCGCGCGTAGATCAGCGCCGCCCATGCCAGGTAGTAGAAGAGCCCGACCACCACGTTGACCGCCATCACCAGGGCCAGCCAGCCGGCCCCGGAGTCGACCGGCGCCTGGAAGACGACCACCTTGGCGAACAGTCCGAGCAGGCCCGGCGGCAGCCCGGCCAGGCAGGCGAGGGAGAACGCAAGGGCGAAGGCCGACAGCGGCTCGGTGCGGGCCAGCCCGCGGTAGTCCTCGAGATCGTTGGCTGGCCGGTGCCGGCCGACCAGCGTGACGATGCTGAACGCGCCGAGGTTCATGACGCCGTACGCGAGGACGTAGGCGACGGTCGCGGGCAGCACCGCGTCGACCTCGCCGACGGTCGCCGCACCGAGCGGGACGAGCATGTAGCCGGACTGCGCCACCGACGACCACGCGAGGAGGCGCACGGCGTGACGTTGGCGCAGCGCCGCGAGGTTGCCGACAGTCATCGTGAGCGCAGCGACGACGGCGATCGTCGGTCCCCAGACGTCGGCGTAGGGCGCGAAGCCCTCAGTCAGCAGCACCGCGAGGCCGACGAAGCCGGCCGCCTTGGAGACGACGGACAGGAACGCCGCCACCGGGACGGCCGCCCCCTGGTAGACGTCCGGCGCCCAGAAGTGGAACGGCACCGCGGCCACCTTGAAGCCGAAGCCGGCCAAAGCCAGCGTCACGCCGAGCACGAGCACCGCGGTCCGGTCGCCGGGCACGTCGAGCGCGGTGGCGATGCGGTCGAGGTGCACGTGGCCGGTGACGCCGTAGACCAGGCTCAGACCGAAGAGCATCACCGCGGTCGACACGACGGAGACCAAGAACAGCTTCAGCGCCGCCTCGCCCGCCCGAGGGTCGTCGCGGCGCAGCGCCACGAGGGCGAACGCGGGCAGCGACACCACCTCCAGTGCCACGACGAGGGTGAGCAGGTCGCGGGCCGCCGCCAGGGTGAGGGCGCCGGTCACCGAGGCGAGCAGCAGGAAGAAGTACTCGCCGGACGGCAGCCGGTCGTCGCGCACCGTGTCGATCGACAGCAGCACGACGACTGCCGCACCGGCCACGACGAGCGCCTGGAAGACGAGGGTGAGGTCCTCGACGACGTACGAGCAGGACGGCAGCACCAGCCCGCCGCCGCCGACGCAGAAGGTCTCGCGGCGGTCACCTGCGAGCGGGACCAGCAACGCGCCGGCGACGACCAGCCCGCCCAACGCCAGCCAGCCGGTGACGGCGCGCCGGGCCGCCGGGAGCAGGGCGTCGACGACGACGACCGCCACCGCCACCAGCGCCACCACCAGCGGCGGCGCGACGGCGAGGTAGTCGATGTCCTGGACGACGCTCAACCGACGATCACCCGCTGGGCTGAGAGCAGCGTCTGGACCACCGGGTCGCTGGCGTCCAGCAGCCAGCCCGGCCACAGCCCCAGCACGAGCACCAGCGCCACGACCGGCGCCCAGACCAGCAGCTCGAACCGGCTCGCGTCACGCATCAGCACGGCGTCGCGCCAGGCCTGGTAGCTCGTGCCCTGCGCGACCCGGCGCAGCATCGACGCGAAGTACGTCGTCGTGAGGACGACACCCAGGCCGGCGAGCGCCATCAGGACGAGGTAGTAGGGCCGGTTGAGCTCGGTCGCAGGGTCGAACGCGCCGAGCAGCACCAGCATCTCGCCCCAGAAACCGGCCAGCCCGGGCAGGCCCAGGCTCGCGACGGCCGCGAAGGCGAGCAGGCCGCCGAGCCGCGGCATCCGCTCGTACAGCCCGCCGCCGAGCACCGCGATGGACGCCGTGTGGTGCCGGTCCTTGATCGCACCGACGAGGAAGAAGAGCAGACCGGTGATCAGGCCGTGCGCGATGTTGGCGTAGAGCGCACCGTTGACGCCGACCGGCGTCAACGTCGAGATGCCGAGCAGCACGAAGCCCATGTGGCTGACCGAGGAGAACGCGATCAGCCGCTTGAGGTCGGTCTGGGCCAGGCAGGCCAGTGAGCCGTAGACGATGCCGACGACCGCCAGGGCGCCGAGGAAGGGCGCCACCACCTCGGCCCCCTCGGGGGCGACCGGCAGCGCGACCCGGACGAACCCGTAGGTGCCCATCTTCAGCAGCACGCCGGCCAGCAGCACCGAGCCGACCGTCGGCGCCGCTGTGTGGGCGTCGGGGAGCCAGGTGTGCAGCGGCCACATCGGTGTCTTGACGGCGAAGCCGAGGCCCAGCGCGAGGAAGGCGAGCACCTGGATGCCGCGTGACATGTCGGCGCCCTGGCGGTCGGCGAGCTCGACCATGTCGAAGGTGCCGGCCTGGCTGCCGACGAGCAGGATGCCGACGAGCATGACGACGCTGCCGAGCAGCGTGTAGAGGATGAACAGGTTGGCGGCGCGCCGCCGGTCGCCGGGCACCGAGTCGTCGCCCCACTGCGCGATGACGAACCACATCGGCACCAGGACGACCTCGAAGAAGACGAAGAACAGCAGCAGGTCGAGGGCGACGAAGGTGCCGACCATGCCGACCTCGAGCAGCAGGATCAGCCCGACCAGGGCACGCAGCCGACCGGCCTCGGGGCGTACGCGCAGCAGGTAGGCGGTGCAGAGCGCGGTCAGGCCGCAGGTGAGGAGCAACAACGGCGAGGAGACGCCGTCGACGCCGAGGTGGAGACGCAGGCCGAGTGTCGGCACCCACTCCACATCGGTGGCCGCGTCGGCGGCGACCGCCCAGCCGGCGACGGCGAAGGTCGCGGTGGTCACCGCGAGCCCGAAGCGCACGGCGAGCCGCTCCGCGCGGCGCGGCGGTGCGACGAGCAGCCCCAGCGCGCCGGCAGCGGGCAAGGCGAGGAGCAGGGGCAGCAGCAGGTCGGTCACGACGCGAAGGTCACCACCCCGGCCACGAGCAGGAGCACGCCCGCCAGCAGCCCCGTCAGGTAGGCCTGCACGGTGCTGCCCTGGGCCCGGCTGACCCACTCGGAGAGCCGGCCGGTGCCCTGGCCGGTGTCGCGCACCGCCTCGCCGACGACGGCGTCGTCGGCCCACCCGACGGCGCGGGTGGCGACCCGGACCGGCTGCACGAACGCCCGGTCGTAGAAGTCGTCCACGAAGAAGGCGTGCTCGAAGGCGCGGCGCTGACGCAGCTGCGCGGTGGGGTCGGCTGCGGGCGCGCGCCGCCACACCAGCCAGACCGCGAAGGCGCCGATGACGGCGAGCGCCACCGACAGGGCCGAGGTGACCGGTCCGACGTGCAGAGTCTCCTGCGCGATGTCCGGCTGCTCGGTCACGAGCGACGGGGTGCTGCCCAGGGCCGAGACAGTCGTCGCCGCCCAGTCCGGGAGCCACTCGTCGCGCAGGCCGACCAGCCCGAGCAGCACCGTCGGCACGGCGAGCAGCACCAGCGGCCAGCGCATCACCGGCGACGACTCGTGCGCGGCGACGGGGCTGCGCGGCCGGTCGAAGAACGTCATCAGCCAGAGCCGGGCGACGTACGCCGCGGTCACCGCGACGGTCAGCAGACCCACGACGAGGACCAGCCAGCCGGTCCACGCGTAAGCCGGGCCCTCGTGGTGGACGGCGGTCTCCTCGGCCGCGCCGAGCACCGCCTCCTTGGAGAAGAACCCGGCCAGGGGCGGGACGCCGGCGAGGGCAGCGAGCCCGAGCGTCATGGTCAGAAAGGTGACCGGCATCAGCCGGCGCAGCCCGCCCATGTCCGGCATCAGGTTGGTGCCGACCGCGTGGATGACCGCGCCGGCGGCCAGGAAGAGCAGCGCCTTGAACGCGGCGTGGGTGAGCAGGTGGAACTCGGCGGCCACGGCCGAGCCGACTGAGAGCGCCGCGAGCATGTAGGCCAGCTGGCTCACCGTCGAGTAGGCGAGCACCCGTTTGATGTCGTCCTGGCCGAGCGCCGCCATCGCCCCGCCGAGCATCGTGATGCAGGCGATCACCGCCATCACCGCGAGGGTGGCCGGGGCCAGCAGGAAGACGTCGAACAGTCGCGCGACCAGGTAGATGCCCGCGGCGACCATGGTGGCGGCGTGGATCAGCGCGCTGATCGGCGTCGGGCCGGCCATCGCGTCGGGCAGCCAGGTGTGCAGCGGGAACTGCGCCGACTTGCCGACGACCCCGCACAGCAGCAGCAGGGTGGCGATCGTCGCGGTGTGGCCCGACCAGACGTCGGTGGACAGGGTGCCGGGCAGGTCAACGCGACCGTTCTCGACGGCTGCGGTGGTGACGGCGGCGTCCATGCTGAAGGAGCCGACGGTGGTGCCGACCAGGAAGATGCCGAAGAGGAAGCCGACGTCGCCGAGCCGTGTCGTCACGAACGCCTTGACGGCCGACGCGCGCGAGCCCTCCTGCTCCCAGTGGTGGCCGATCAGGAAGTAGGAGCAGACGCCCATCACCTCCCAGCCGACCAGCAGCACCATCAGGTCGTCGGCGAAGACCACGAGCAACATGGCGGCGGTGAACAGCGAGACCAGCGCGGCGTACGACGAGTAGCGGGGGTCGCCCTTGAGGTAGCCGATCGAGTAGACCTGCACGGCCAGCGCCACGGCGCAGACGGCGACCGAGACCACCGCGGCCAGCCCGTCGACGCGGAGGTCGACGCCGATCGGCGGTCCGCCGGTGGGCACGTCCGCCAGCCGGGCGCTCTCGTAGAGGTCGCCCGCGAGGGAGCGGCCGGCGAGCAGGAGCGCAGAGAGGAAGGCCACCGAGGCACCGGCCACCGCGACCGGCACCACCAGCCGCGGCCAGGTGCGCCCGCCGAGCAACCCGACGACGGCAGCCAGGAAAGGCGCGCCCAGGGCGAGATAGGCCGGGATCACGACGCCTTCTCCTGCACCGGCTCTGCGTCGGTCGCGGCGACGGCCTCCGGCTCGGGCTCGCGCAGCTCGGTGAGCTGGTCGAGGGACGACGTCTCGCGTTGCCGGAAGACCAGCAGCACGATCGCCAGGCCGAGACCGACCTCGGCGGCGGCGATGGTGATGACGAACAGCGTGAAGACCTGGCCGGCCAGCAGCTCGTCGCGCAGCCAGACGTCGAATGCCACCAGATTGATGTTGACCGCGTTGAGCATCAGCTCGACCGACATCAGCACGAGGATCGCGTTGCGGCGGGCCAGCACGCCGTAGACCCCGATGGAGAAGAGCAGGCCGGCGAGCACGACCGGCAACAGCAGCGGCATCAGCGCCCGTCCCCGTGGCCGCCGCCGGAGGGGTCCGCCGCGCCGATGTCCCGGCGCGACAGCACGATCGCCCCGACGAGCGCCGCCAGCAGCAGCACGGAGAGCACCTCGAAGGGCAGCACCCAGCTGCGGAAGACCGCCTCGCCGGCCGCCGCCGACGAGCCGCCGACGTCGTCGGACGACAGCTCGATCCGCTCGCCCCGAAAGGCGTCGACCGACGAGACGACGACGATCCCCGCCAGGCCAAGCGCCACCACAGCGGCCGCGACCCGCTGCATCGGTGGCGCGTCGAGGTCGGCCGAGACCCCGATCGGCGCCCGGGTCAGCATCAGGCCGAACAGCAGCAGCACGACGACGGCGCCGACGTAGATCAGCACCTGCACCCAGGCGACCAGCTCGGCGGACAGCAGCAGGTAGCAGCCGGCGATCGCGCCGAGGCACACGACCAGCCACAGGGCGGCGTGCACCAGCTGCCGGGTGGTGACCACCAGCAGCGCAGACCCCAGCGCGACGACACCGAGCAGGCCGAACAGCGCCTCGACCAGCGTCACCGCTCGTCCTCCTCGGGCGCCCAGACCACCCCACCCAGCGAGCGCCGGCCGGTCGGCGGCGCCTCCGGCGCCGCGACCTCGGGCGTGACGGGCTCGGCCGGAGCCGGCTCCACGGGCTCGGCCGGAGCCGGCGCGGCTGCCTCGGCCTCACGACCGTGCCGGGACGGTCGCTCCGGCCCGGCTCCGGCCGCCGTCTTGGCCAGCGCCGCGGCAGCCGACTCCAGCTCCTTGGGGCGTATGCCGCTGTCGTCGTGCGCGGGTGGCGGCGGGACGGTCGCCATCCACTCGCCGAGCCGCTCCTTGCCGTGGGTGAGGTCGCGGATGTCGAGCTCGGCGTACTCGAACTCCGGGGACCAGAACAGCGCGTCGAAGGGGCAGGCCTCGATGCAGATGCCGCAGTACATGCACAGCGAGAAGTCGATGTCGAAGCGGTCGAGGACGTTGCGCTGCCGCTCGCGGCCACCCGGCGGCGCAGGGATCGTCTCCTTGTGCGAGTCGATGTAGATGCACCAGTCGGGGCACTCACGGGCGCACAGCATGCAGACCGTGCAGTTCTCCTCGAGCAGGGCGATCACCCCGCGGCTTCGCGGCGGCAGCTCCGGCTTGACGTCCGGGTACTGCCCGGTGACCGAGCGGCGGGTCATCGTCCGCATCGTGACGGCGAGGCCCTTGGCGAGCCCTGCACCCGGGATCTTCACGCGACCACCACCGCCACCACCCCCGTGAGAGCCAGCTGGCCCAGCGCCAGCGGCACGAGTCCCTGCCAGGCCAGCCGCTGCAGCTGGTCCTCACGCAGCCGCGGGTAGGCGACCCGCAGCCAGATCACCACGAAGGCCAGTGCCATCGTCTTGACCAACGTCCACACGACACCGAGCGCCGGCAGCTCGTCGACGAACGGGCCCCGCCAGCCGCCCAGGAAGAGCACCGTCGTGAGCGCCGACAGCACGACGATGCCGGCGTACTCCGCGAGCAGGAACAGCGCGAAGCGCAGGCCGGTGTACTCCGTGTAGGCGCCGAAGATGATCTCCGAGTCGGCGACCGGCATGTCGAACGGCGGGCGCTGCAGCTCGGCCAGCCCGGCCACGAAGAACACGACCGCACCCGGCAGCTGCCAGACCAGCCACCACGGCTCCCACGCCTCGACGATCGCGGGCAGCGACAGGGTGCCCGCGGCCATCGCGACCGACGCCGCGGCCAGGATGAACGGCAGCTCGTAGGCCATCAGCTGGGCGGCCGAGCGGAGGCCGCCGAGCAGCGAGAACTTGTTGGCGCTCGCCCAGCCGGCCATCAGGGAGCCGAGGACGCCGATGCCCATCACGGCGAGGACGAAGAAGAGGCCGGCGTCGAGGTCGTGCCCGACCCAGTCCGGCCCGACCGGGATCGCGACCAGGACCACCAGGTAGGGGATCAGCGCGACCGCCGGCGCGAGCTTGAAGACGGTGCGGTCCGCCGCCGCCGGGACCACGTCCTCCTTCTGGGCGAACTTCACGCCGTCCGCGACCAGCTGGGCCCAGCCGTGGAACCCGCCGGCGTACATCGGCCCGAGCCGGCTCTGCATGTGGGCCATCGCCTTGTGCTCGGTCTGCCCGACGAGCAGCGGCAGCACGAGGAACGCGCCGAGCACCAGCACGATGCGCAGCACCACCTCGAGCGCCTCGGTCACGCCCCGTCCGCCCCCTCGTCCGACGGCTCGGCGGGTACGTCCGGCAGCCCGTCCGGGCGAGGTCCCCACACCGCGGGGTCGGGCACGCCGGGCGGCCGGGTCTTGCGCCGTCCGGGCGACGCACCGCCGTGGGCGTCGGCGTCGGACTCACCCGGCTCCTTGGCTCCCGGCCAGGCCTTGGCCGCCCGCGCGGCGAGCACGAAGTCCTTGCGCAGCGGGTGCCCCTCGAAGCCGTCGGGCAGCAGCAGCGGCCGGAGGTCGACGTGGCCGGCGAAGTCGATGCCGAACATCTCGTAGGTTTCACGCTCGTGCCAGGCCGCGCCGGCGAAGACACCGGTCACCGTCGGGAGGACCGGCTCGGCCGAGGGCACCCGGGTCCGCAGCAGCAGGTGCTCGCGCCGCTCCAGGCACCACAGGTGGGTCACCACGTCGAAGCCGGGCGCGTCGGTGTCGTCGAGCTGGTCGACCGCGGTGAGCCAGTCGAAGTAGTCGAACCCGCGGTCACGGGCCGCCGTGACCTCGGCCACCCACGCCTCCGGCGCGACGTCCACCTCGGCGGGGATGCTCACTCGTCACCGACCGGGACGGTGGTGATCGGGCCGCGCACCGGGGTGGGGTGGTAGCGGTCGGCGAGGGACTCGCCGGCGATCTTCTCCTGCAGCTTGAGGATGCCCTGCAGCAGCGCTTCCGGGCGGGGCGGGCAGCCCGGCACGTAGACGTCGACCGGGACGATCTGGTCGACGCCCTTGGTCACGCAGTAGGAGTCCCAGTAGGGCCCGCCCGAGTTGGAGCACGCCCCGAAGGAGATGACGTACTTGGGCTCGGGCATCTGGTCGTACAGCCGCTTCACGGCGGGCGCCATCTTGTCGGTGACGGTGCCGCTGACGACCATCAGATCGGCCTGCCGCGGCCCCGGGGCGAACGGGATCACGCCGAGGCGGATGAAGTCGTGGCGGGACATCGACGAGGCGATGAACTCGATCGCGCAGCAGGCCAGGCCGAAGTTGAACACCCACAAGCTGTAGCGGCGCCCCCAGTTGAGGACCAGCCGCATCGGCTCCGGGGCCGCCCGCTGCAGCGCCCCGACCGACGGGGGGCCGACTGATGGCGACGGCAGGTCGACGGCGCCGCTCACGACCACGTCAGCACCCCCTTGCGCCAGGCGTAGAGCAGGCCGACTGCGAGGAACCCGATGAAGACGAACATCTCCACCAGCGTCGTGACGCCGTAGCCCGGCGCGGCGAAGATCGTCGCCCACGGGAAGAGGTAGACCGCGTCGACGGCGAAGATCACGTAGAGGTAGGCGTAGACGTAGTAGCGCACGTGGCTCTGCGCCCAGCCCTCGCCGACCGGGTCGACCCCGCACTCGTAGGTCAGGGACTTGCCGACGCCCGGCACCGACGGCGCCAGCAGTCGGTTGGCCGTGAACGCGACGGTCACGAAGACCACGCCGACCAGCAGGACCAGCCCGACCAGGGCGTAGCCGCCGTAGAAGCCGTCCACCGCTGCTGCCTCCTCGATCTCGCTCGTCGATCTCGGCGCAAGCCGGAGTCTAGGGGGCGTTGCAACCTACGCTGACGTAACCTGGGAGGCGTGCCACCAGCGAAGCACGTGGAGCAGCGCGACCGGGTGATCATCCGGTTCGCGGGCGACTCCGGTGACGGGATGCAGCTGACCGGCGACCGCTTCACGACGGAGACCGCGTCGTTCGGCAACGACCTGTCGACGCTGCCCGATTTCCCCGCCGAGATCCGGGCGCCGGCCGGGACCCTGCCCGGCGTCTCGGCCTTCCAGCTGCACTTCGCCGACCACGACATCATGACGCCGGGGGACCGGCCGGACGTGCTGGTCGCGATGAACCCGGCGGCCCTCAAGGCCAACCTCGGCGACCTCGCCCGGGGCGCCGACGTGATCGTCAACACCGACGAGTTCACCGGCCGCAACCTGACCCGCGTCGGCTACGCCGCCAACCCGCTCGAGGACGGCTCCCTCGAGGCCTACAACGTGCACCCGATCGCGCTGACCTCGATGACGGTCGAGGCGCTCAAGGGCTTCGACATCACCAAGAAGGAGGCCGAGCGCGCCAAGAACATGTTCGCGCTGGGCCTGCTCTCCTGGCTCTACAACCGCCCGACCGAGGGCACCGTGCGGTTCCTCAAGGCCAAGTTCGCCCGCAACGAGGCGATCATGCAGGCCAACCTCACCGCCTTCGAGGCGGGCTGGTCCTTCGGCGAGACGACCGAGGACTTCTCGGTGTCGTACGAGATCAAGCCGGCCCGGCTGCCGACCGGGACCTACCGCAACATCTCCGGCAACCTCGCCCTGTCCTACGGGCTGGTCGCCGCCTCGCAGCGCACCGGACTGCCGCTCTTCCTGGGCTCCTACCCGATCACCCCGGCCTCCGACATCCTGCACGAGCTGAGCAAGCACAAGCGGTTCGGCGTGCGGACCTTCCAGGCCGAGGACGAGATCGCGGCCGTCGGTGCGGCGCTGGGCGCGGCGTACGGCGGCTCGCTCGCGGTCACCTCGACCTCGGGCCCCGGGCTGGCCCTGAAGGCCGAGACGATCGGGCTCGGCGTGTCGCTGGAGCTGCCGCTGATCGTCGTCGACGTGCAGCGCGCCGGTCCGTCGACCGGCATGCCGACCAAGACCGAGCAGGCCGACCTGCTGCAGGCGATGTTCGGCCGCAACGGCGAGGCACCGGTGCCGATCGTGGCGCCGCGCTCGCCCGCCGACTGCTTCGACACCGCCCTGGAGGCGGCCCGGATCGCGACCGCCTTCCGGGTGCCGGTCATCCTGCTCTCCGACGGCTACCTCGCCAACGGCTCCGAGCCGTGGCTGGTCCCGACCGTCGACGAGCTGCCCGACCTGCGGGTGGCCTTCGCGACCGAGCCCAACGGCGAGGAGGACGGCCAGCCGGTCTTCCAGCCCTACCTGCGCGACCCGGAGACGCTGGCCCGGCCGTGGGCCGTCCCGGGCACCGCCGGGCTGGAGCACCGGATCGGCGGCATCGAGAAGGCCGACATCACCGGCAACATCTCCTACGACCCGGCCAACCACGACTTCATGGTCCGCACCCGGCAGGCCAAGGTCGAGGCGGTGGCCGCGACGATCCCGCCGCTCGAGGTCGAGGACCCGTCGGGGCACGCCCGGGTGCTCGTCCTGGGCTGGGGGTCGACGTACGGCCCGATCGGCGCCGCCTGCCGACGGGTGCGCAGCGCCGGCGGCGTGGTCGCCCAGACGCACCTGCGCCACCTCAACCCTTTCCCGGCCGACCTGGGCGAGGTGCTGCGCCGCTACGACAAGGTGCTCGTCCCGGAGATGAACCTCGGCTACGGCTTCGGCGGCCAGCTGGCCATGCTGGTCCGCGCCAAGTACCTCGTCGACGCCATCGGCTACAACCAGATCCGTGGGCTGCCCTTCAAGGCGGAGGAGCTCGCGACCGTCATCACCAACGTGATCGAGGACCTTCAGTGAGCGCCGTTCCGAACCAGCCCTACCCGTCGCTGTCGCTGGTGCCCAAGGCTCCCGAGAAGCAGTCGGCCAAGGACTTCAAGACCGACCAGGAGGTCCGCTGGTGCCCGGGCTGCGGCGACTACGCGATCCTCGCGGCCGTCCAGTCGTTCATGCCGACGCTCGGCCTGGCGCGCGAGAACATCGTCTTCGTGTCGGGGATCGGCTGCTCGTCGCGCTTCCCGTACTACATGGACACCTTCGGGATGCACTCGATCCACGGCCGCGCGCCGGCGATCGCAACCGGCCTGGCGGCGTCGCGGCCCGACCTGTCCGTGTGGGTGGTGACCGGTGACGGCGACGCGCTGTCCATCGGCGGCAACCACCTGATCCACGCGCTGCGCCGCAACGTGAACCTGAAGATCCTGCTGTTCAACAACCGGATCTACGGCCTCACCAAGGGTCAGTACTCCCCCACCTCCGAGCTCGGCAAGATCACCAAGTCCACGCCGATGGGCTCGCTGGACTCGCCCTTCAACCCGGTGTCGCTCGCACTCGGGGCCGAGGCGTCCTTCGTGGCCCGCTCGATCGACTCGGATCGCAAGCACCTGACGTCGGTCCTGCAGGCGGCAGCGGCGCACCGCGGCACGGCGCTGGTCGAGATCTACCAGAACTGCAACATCTTCAACGACAACGCCTTCGAGCCGCTCAAGGACCCAGGCACCCGCGACGACTTCACCATCCGGCTCGAGCACGGGCAGCCCATCACCTGGGGCGCCGACAGCGGCCAGGGCGTCGTCCGTGACCACGACCAGGCGCTCAAGGTCGTGGACGTCGCCTCGGTCGACCCGGCCGAGCTCGTCGTGCACGACGCGCACGCCGACGACCCGTCCCACGCGTTCGACCTGAGCCGGCTGGCGGACATCTCGCTGGCCCGCACCCCGATCGGCGTCTTCCGGGACATCGACCGGCCCGTCTACGACGACCTGATGCGCGAGCAGATCGAGCGCAGCCAGCAGCCCGGCACCACCCCGGGCAGCGGGGACGACGCCCTGGCTTCGCTGCTGGCCGGCTCGGACACCTGGACCGTGTCCTGACCGACGAGCCCCGCACGGAGGCTCGGCGGGGGCTCCTCTACGGCGTCGCCTGCTACCTGATCTGGGGGCTCTTCCCGCTCTACTGGCCGCTGCTCGAGCCGGCCGGGGCGGTGGAGATCATGGCCCACCGGGTCGTCTGGTCCCTGGTCTTCGTGCTCGTCGTCCTGACCGTCCGCCGCCGGTGGGAGTGGGTCCAGCCCCTGCTCGCCGACCGGGCCACCATGGTCAGGCTGTCGCTGGCGGCCGTCCTGATCGCCGCCAACTGGGCGCTCTACATCTGGGGCGTCAACAACGAGCACGTCGTCGAGACGTCGCTGGGCTACTTCGTCAACCCGGTCGTGACGGTCCTGCTCGGCGTGCTGGTCCTGCACGAGCCGCTGCGCCGGCTGCAGTGGGCGGCGGTCGCGGTCGGTGCGGCCGCGGTGGTGGTGCTGACCGTCGAATACGGCCGGCCGCCGTGGATCGCGCTGGGACTGGCCGGGTCGTTCGCGACGTACGGCCTGCTGAAGAAGCAGGTCGGCCCATACGTCGGCGCCCTGGAGTCGCTGACCGTCGAGACCGCCGTCATCGCGCTGCCGGCGCTGGGCTTCCTGGTCGCGCTGGAGCTGCGCGGCGACGGTCAGCTGGGGCACTCCGGGGTCGGGCACGGGCTGCTGCTCGCGTCCGCTGGAGTGGTGACCGCGGTGCCGCTGATCTTCTTCGCGGCAGCCGCCCGACGGGTCCCGCTGAGCATCCTGGGCCTGCTGCAGTACCTGACGCCGGTCCTGCAGTTCCTCCTCGGCGTGCTGCTCTACCAGGAGCCGATGCCCGCGTCGCGCCTCGCCGGCTTCACGCTGATCTGGGCCGCCCTCGCCCTGCTCACCTTCGACAGCCTGCGCCACCGACGGCGCTCGACCCGCCGGGAGCCCGAGCCCGGACCGGAGTCGGTCGAGATTTTGGCCTGATCGTGATGACGACGGCGGCGGCGGATGAACCACCCACGGTGGTCGCTCCGTGTACCTGGACGACACAGTCCAGCGAACGGAGAACACCATGTCGATCCACGTCTCGAGGTCAGGCAGCCGGCTCGCCGGGGCAGCTGGCGTACTCGCTGCCGGGCTCCTGCTCGCCGCGTGCGGCGGCGGGTCGGGCTACGGCGGCTCGGACAACGCCGAAAGCCCCTCCACCTCGACCCAGGCCGCACAGAAGGCCGGCGGCGGGCAGACCGTCCGGACCGGCGACACGGAGTACGGCGACGTCCTGGTGGACGCGAACGGCATGACGCTGTACGTGTTCGACGCCGACTCGCCGGGCACGTCGACCTGCACGGGCAGCTGCCTGGAGTACTGGCCGGTCGCCGAGGCGTCCGGCACCGTGAGCCACGCGGCGGACGTGACGGCGGAGCTGTCGACCATCACCCGCGACGACGGCACCACCCAGCTGACGGTCGACGGGTGGCCGGCCTACACCTACGCCGCGGACTCCGGGCCCGGCAAGGCGACCGGTCAGGGCACGAACCTCTCCGGCGGGCTCTGGTGGGTCATCTCCCCTTCCGGCTCGAAGATCACGACCACGGATGACGACGACACGGGTGTCGGCGGCGGCTACTGAGCGTCCGCGGCCTGATCGTCGTGAGCTCCGGCCTCCCGGCGCAGTTGCGCGGGCCGAGCGTGGATGCATTCGGCGCCGACGGTCACCCCGGCTTGGAGCGGGGTGACCGTAGGGTGAGGGGGATATGCATGACTTCGTCGTGGTTGCCAACCGCCTGCCCGTCGACCGGGTGGAGGAGCTGGACGGCGACGTCCACTGGCGGCCCAGCCCCGGTGGGCTGGTCGCGGCCCTCGAGCCGGTCATGCGGGCCGGCGACGGTGCCTGGGTCGGGTGGTCGGGCGCGCCGGGCGAAGCCGACGACCCGTTCGACGCCGACGGCATGCACCTCGTGCCGGTCGGCCTCTCCGAGAGCGAGGTCGCGGACTACTACGCCGGCTTCTCCAACGCCACCCTGTGGCCGCTCTATCACGACGTGATCGCGCCGCCGGTCTTCCACCGGCAGTGGTGGAAGGCCTACCAGGTGGTCAACGAGCGGTTCGCCGAGGCTGCCGCGGCCGAGGCCGCCGACGCCGCGACCGTCTGGGTGCACGACTACCAGCTGCAGCTGGTGCCCGCGATGCTGCGCCGGGCCCGACCCGACCTGCGGATCGGCTTCTTCAACCACATCCCGTTCCCCGGCTACGAGATCTTCGCGCAGCTGCCGTGGCGCTCGGAGATCGTCGAGGGGCTGCTGGGTGCCGACCTGGTCGGCTTCCAGCGCCAGCAGGACGTCACCAACTTCCTGCGGGCCGCGAGGCGGGCGGCCGGCCGCAGCACGAAGGGCGCCGGGGTGACGCCCGGCTCGGAAGGCAGCCGCCGGGTCCGTGCCGGGACGTTCCCCATCTCCATCGACGCAGCGAGCCTCGAGGAGGTCGCCCGCCGGGACGACGTGCAGGCACGGGCCAAGGAGATCAGGACCGCCCTCGGCGACCCGCAGACCGTCCTGCTCGGCGTCGACCGGCTCGACTACACGAAGGGCATCCTGCACCGGCTCAAGGCCTACGGCGAGCTGTTGCGCGAGCGACGGCTCGGCCCGCCGTCCGCCGTGCTGGTGCAGGTGGCCAGCCCGAGCCGCGAGCGCGTCGAGCAGTACCAGGTGCTGCGCGACGAGGTCGAGGGCACGGTCGGCCGCATCAACGGCGACCACAGCGTGCTCGGGCACCCGGCCGTGCACTACCTGCACCACGCCTACCCGCGCGAGGAGATGGCCGCCCTCTACCTCGCCGCGGACGTGCTCCTGGTGACCTCGCTGCGAGACGGCATGAACCTGGTCGCCAAGGAGTACGTCGCCTGCCGCTTCGACGAGACCGGCGCACTGGTGCTCAGCGAGTTCACCGGGGCTGCCGACGAGCTCACGGCGGCCTACGGCATCAACCCGCACGACATCGAGGGATTCAAGGACACCGTGATGCGCGCGGTCGAGGCGTCGCCCGCCGAGTCGCGGCGGCGGATGCGGTCGATGCGGCGCCGGGTGCGCGAGCACGACGTCGCCGCCTGGGCGGCCGACTTCCTCGGCGTGCTGCAGCAGGGCGACTGACGAGGGCCTCGGTGCCGAGGTCCTGCCCGGTCAGTCGGCCTGGCCGACGCGGGTCCTGAGGTCCCGGAGGATCTGCTGGCTGGCCAGCTTGCCGGGAGCACCCATGACGCAGCCGCCGGGGTGGGTGCCGGAGCCGCACTGGTAGTAGCCGTCGATCGGCGTGCGGTACTGGCTCCATCCCGGAGCCGGCCGGAAGAAGTACATCTGCGGCGCGAAGAACTCGCCGGCGAAGATGTTCCCCTCGGTCAGGCCCACGGTGCGCTCGATGTCGAGCGGCGTCTGCACCTCGCGCTGCAGCACGAGGTCGCCGAATCCTGGGAAGAACGACTCGAGCGTCGCCTGCACGGTGTCGGCGAAGCGGTCCCGCTCGGTGTCCCAGTCGCTGCCCTTGAGGTGGTAGGGCGCGTACTGCACGAAGCACGACATGACGTGCTTGCCGGGAGGCGCCATGTCCGGGTCGACGAACGACTGGATGGCACAGTCGATGTAGGGCCGCTTGCTGTACCACCCGTACTTCGCGTCGTCGAAGGCCCGCTCGAGGTACTCCATGGTCGGGCCGATGTTGACGAACCCGTAGTACTGGTCGGTGCTGTCGCCGAGCGCGGGGTAGCGCGGAGCTCCGTCCAGCGCGAAGTTTACCTTCGCGGAGGTGCCCTGGAACCGCAGGCGGTCGATGTTCTCGACCAGCTCGCTGGGCAGCTCGCGCGGCTCGACCAGCTGGGTGAAGGTGCGTCGCGGGTCCAGGGCGCTGACGACCGTCGGCGCCGTGAGCTCCGTGCCGTCCTCGAGGGCGACGCCCACGGCTGCGCCGTTCCTGGTGATGACCGACGCCACGGGGGCGTTCAGCATGATCTCGGCGCCGTACGCCTGAGCTGCGCGCGCGAGCACCTGAGTGAAGCCGCCGTTGCCGCCCTTGTGGAACGACCAGGCGCCGAAGTGCCCGTCGTGCTCGCCGAGCGAGTGGTACAGCAGCACCAGGCCGGATCCCTGCGACATCGGCCCGACCTTGGTCCCGATGATGCCGGAGGACGCGATGTAGCCCTTGAGGATGTCGCTCTCGAAGTAGTCGTCGAGGAAGTCGGCGGCACTGCCCGTGATCAGCCGCACCAGGTCGTGGAGCACCTTCTGGTCGACGCCGCCGAGGTGCTTCAGCAGGTCCGCGGTCTCAGCCAGGTCCTGCGGCGACTTGCCGAAGACGTTGGGCGGCACCTTGTCGAGCAGCGGCTTGACCACCTGGCAGACACGCTCGACGTCGTGCTCGTACCGGTCCATCGCGTCGGCGTCGTGCGACGAGTGGCGGGTGATCTCCTTGATGTTCTCGTCGCGGTCCTGCCCGAGCAGGAGGTAGTCGCCGTTCTCCATGGGGGCGAACGACGACGGCATGAGGATCGGCATGAAGCCGTGCTTGACGAGCTCGAGATCCTGGACGATGTCCGGCCGGAGCAGGCTCAGCGCGTACGAGAACGAGGTGAACTGGAACCCCGGGCGCAGCTCCTCGGTGATGGCCGCCCCGCCGACAAGGTGCCGGCGCTCGACGATGAGCACCTGCAGGCCGGCCTTCGCGAGGTAGGCGCCGTTGACGAGGCCGTTGTGCCCGCCGCCGACGATGATGGCGTCGTACGCCCTGGTCGCGGGTGCCATGTCAGGCCGTCTTCCTGGGCGGGTTGAAGAACGGCAGCTTGGTGACAGCGGCCGCGACCGTCTCGTAGTGGTGGTTGATGGTCAGCTCGAGGTTCACCCGGGTGCCTGCGGAGGCGAGGTCGGGCCGGACCCGGGCCATCGCGATGTGCTGCTGGAGCACGGGTGAGTACATCAGGCTGGTGGCGTAGCCGACCCGTTCGCCGACGTCGTCGTACAGCATCGACTCGTAGTCCAGAGGGGTCTCGTCCTTCGGGGGGACGAGACCGGCCCGGTTGTAGACCCGGTCGTAGTCCGCCCAGTCGAGCACCAGGCCCACGGTGGCCCAGCGCGAGGTCTTCTCGGCCAGCTCGCGGCGCAGCGCCTGCCGCCCGATGAACGGGCGGGTGTCGTCGTCGATGCTCTTGAGCATCCAGCCGAAGCCGAGCTCCTTGGGCGTGATGCGGTCGTGGTCGGTGTAGGCGAGCCGGCTCGACGAGAACTCGACGTTGATGAGGACCAGGCCCGCCTCGATGCGGCTCATCAGCAGCGCCTCCTCGCCGAAGGGCCGGAGACCATGGCCCTGGCCTGCCTCGATCACGGCGTCGAGCACACCGATCGCGTCGTCCCGCGGCACCCGGACCTCGTAGCCCAGGTCACCGGTGTAGCCGGTGCGCGAGACCGTCACCGCCGCGCTGCCGATCTTGGTGTCGGTGTGCTCGAAGTACCGGAGCCCCTCGATCCCCGGCGCGACCTTCGCGAGGATCTCGCGGGACCTCGGGCCCTGCACGGCAAGCATGCCGTAGTGGTCGGTGACGTCCTCGATCGTCACGTCCAGGCGCCCGACGAGGTCGCTGAGGTAGCCGAGGTTCGGCTCCGCCGCCGTGAGCAGGAAGTCGGTCGCCGAGTGCCGGAAGAGCACGCCGTCCTCGAGAACGAACCCCCGGTCGTCGCACCAGACCGTGTACTGCGCGCGGCCGGGCCGGCAGGTCCGGATGTCGCGGGTCATCACCCCCGCCAGCAGCCGCTCGGAGTCACGGCCGGTGATCCGGAACTTGTACAGCGGCGAGGTGTCGAAGAAGCCCGCGCTGTTGCGGATCGCGAAGTACTCCTGCTTGGGCGACATCTGGTACTTCAGGGCCGACAGGTAGCCGGACCAGTGGCCCCACCGCTTCGTGGTGTTGAGCTGGTCGAGCCGTTCGTGGAACGGAGTGGTCTTGATCATCGCCGACCTTGCCCGCCTGTTGTCGGGATCCCGCAGCTCCCCGATCCTACTGAGTGTTCAGTCAGTCAGGGAGAGCTTGACGGCAGAGACAAGGGGTACGGTCGGCGACCGGGTCGAGGAGCGGGTCACGAGCGGTCGTCCGCGGCGCCGCCCTGGGGACCACCACCCGAGTCCACGGTCGGCGCGTCCGGACCGTCCTCGTCCGGCAGGCGCGGCGGTGTCACGAGGTCCTCCGTCGCATCCTCGATCACCGCCTCTGCGGCGTCGTCGGCGGTCGTCGCGTCGTCAGGCTGGTTCGTCATGCCGGACGCCTACCCCGGGGCTCGCCGTCCAGACGTGGGCGGCACAGCAGCCTGCGGCCGGGACCGGGCCGAACTTCAGACCGCGCGGCCGACGACCTGGTCGCAGAGCGCGGCCAGCGCGTCCCTCGTGGCGCCCTCGGGCAGCGGGGCGAGCACGGCCCGGGCCTCCGCGGCCCAGCGCCGGACCTCGTCCTGGGCCTGCGGGACCGCCGGATTGGCCCGCAGCAGCCCCAGGGCCTCGGCGAGGTCGGCGTCGGCGGCCAGGTCCCCCTCGAGCAGAGCCAGCAACCGCTCGTCCTCCGGACGGGCCGCTCTGCGGGCCAGCAGCACGGGCAGGGTCGGGATGCCCTCGCGCAGGTCGGTGCCGGGAGTTTTGCCCGACACGGCGGTCTCGGAGGTGACGTCGAGCAGGTCGTCGGAGAGCTGGAAGGCCACGCCGATGCGCTCGCCGAAGTTGGTGAGCACGTCGACGGCCGTCTCGTCGGCGCCGGAGAGCATCGCCCCGAACCGGCCGGACGTCGCGATCAGCTTCCCTGTCTTGTCGGCGAGCACCGAGAGGTAGTGGTCGACCGGGTCCTCGTCGTC
>Ga0126306_10000401_pt1 | contig 19674 bp, 17 predicted proteins | sample Plot27_FD_92592 | JGI IMG/M metagenome (GOLD analysis project Ga0126306, IMG submission 92592) | Serpentine soil microbial communities from UC McLaughlin Reserve, CA, USA - Plot27 | ecosystem: Environmental > Terrestrial > Soil > Grasslands | place: USA: UC McLaughlin Reserve, Lake County... | reverse complement strand
GTCGATGCCCTCCACGGCCTGGCGCATGCGCTGCGTGCCCTCGAAGTCGAACGGCTTCGTCACGACTCCGACGGTGAGTGCGCCGACCTCCTGCTTGGAGACCTCGGCGATCACCGGGGCGGCGCCCGTGCCGGTGCCGCCGCCCTCGCCGGCTGTCACGAAGACCATGTCCGCGCCCTTGAGCGCCTCCTTGATCTCGTCGCGGCTCTCGTTCGCGGCGCCGTACCCAACGTCCGGGTTGGCGCCCGCGCCGAGACCACGCGTGAGCTGGTCGCCGATCTGAAGCTTGATGTCGGCATCGCACATCTGGAGCGCCTGCGCGTCCGTGTTGACGGCGATGAACTCGACGCCCTTGAGGCCCTGGTCGACCATCCGGTTTACGGCATTGGTCCCGCCGCCGCCGATGCCGACGACCTTTATGACAGCCAGGTAGCTACCCGTGTCCATGTCTGAGCTGGTGCCTCTCTACCGTCCGACGCTCAAGCGAGAGTGGAGGGTTTCCGGTTCCCGCAAACACCGCACTGTAGGCGGAGTTCGCGGGAAGTGTCAATCGTCCTCGCAAGAAATCATGCAGCCTCACACTCTAGCGGCGGTCGAGGGTTGCCCTGAAGCTCAACCAGCGGTTGAGGGTTCTCAGGGAGGCGGCGAGACCCCGCCAGCCCCGGTGGGATCGGCCGCAGCGGGGGCGGGTGGAGCGGCCTGCGCCGGCGCTTCCGTGGCGGGAGGCGCGCCGGTGTCGGGTGCCGGCGGGGCCAGCTGCTCGGTGGCCGGATCGACACCAGGGGCCGTGGGCGCGGGGTCCGTGGGGGGCGCAAGCTCCGCACTGCCCGCCGGCGCGACCGGCGCCAGCGTCCCCGCGGGCAGGCCGCCCGCCGCCGGACGGCCCGGCAGGCGCACGTCGATGTAGCTCGCGCCGGCGGCCTCTGGGTCCGCGAGGATGCGCACGGCCGCGATCCACTTGGCGCGCACGTGCCGCGCGTCTCCGAAGATCAGCTCGGGCCCGTCGCGCAGCTCGACGACGATGCCCTCCTCGGCACGCACGACGATTCGTTCCAAGCGGCCGCGCAGCGGGGCGGGCGCACCGCCCGCCACGCGGGCGGCTTGGAGCGCGGCGGGGTCGGACAGGCGGTCACCGTTCAGCTTGCCGCGCGCGTCGATCTCCGGCAGCCGGCCTTCGACCGGGAGCCCGCGCAGGACGGTCCCGTCGCCGGCAACCGGCACGCCGTCCACCAGCGCGGCAGGACTGTGCTCGACCACATGGATCTCGAGCCCGTGGGGGAAGTCCGCCTGGACCTCGAGGGCCCGCACCACGGGGTACGCGGCGATGGCGCGCTCGAGGTCGGCCTGGTCCACGTGCAGCGTGGTCATCGTGTGCGCGGCGGAGGCGAGCGCCGCTCTCACGCGCGGTGCGTCCTTCGTGGTCAGGCCGGTGACCTTCACGTCCTCGACGGCCACCAGGGGAGAGTCGCGCAGCCAGAACTGGAAGCCGGCGGCGAGCACGACGCAGACGGCGAGCACGGCCAGGACGTGCCGGCGCATCCGCGGGGGAAGCAGGCGGAGCGTGAGCACGCGAAGCGCGAAGCGGCGCGCCCCGCCGCCGGCCGCGCCCCGCGCGCGCCGGCGCGTGCCTCCCGCGGCCTTTCGGCGCGCGCCCTTTCCGGCCGGGCGGCGCCCGGCCACCGCCTGGCCGCTACTCATCCGGACCCCACAGCGGCGACGTGTCCACCTCGCCGAGGAACTGGACCTCGGGCTCGAGCTCCACGCCGAAGCGCTCGCGGACGCGGCGGCGGCCCTCGGCGATCAGGGCGACCACGTCGGCCGTGGTGGCCTCCCCCATGTTCTCCACGAAGTTGGCGTGCTTCTCCGAGAAGCGCGCGCCGCCCACTGTGAGCCCGCGGCAGCCGGCCTCGTCGAGCAGCACCCCGGCGCTGCGGCCCTCGGCGCGCGCGTCGTCGGGGTTCTTGAACGTGGAGCCGAAGGTCTTGATGCCGGACGGCTGCGCCGCCTTGCGCGAGGCGCGCATGTCCGCGAGCGTCGCCTTCACCGAGTCGGGCTCCGCCGGGCTCAGCGCGAAGGACGCGCGCGCGACGACCTCGTTCGCGCCGAGGTTCGAGCGCCGGTAGTGGAAGCCGAGCTCCTCGGGGGCGCGGCGCTCGCTGCCGGCCGGCGTGGTCACCTCGACCCACTCGAGCACGCGCGCCAGGTCGCCCCCGTAGGCGTTCGCGTTCATCTTCACCGCGCCGCCGACGGTGCCGGGGATGTTCACGCCGAACTCGAGGCCGCTGAGACCGGCGCGTGCGGCGAAGGCCGCCGCCTGCGGGAGCCGGGCGCCGCCGCCGCAGAGCAGGCGCTCGCCGTCCTGCTCGATCGTTGCAAGCGAGCCGTCCAGCTTCATGACAAGTCCTCGGAACCCTTCATCCGCTACGAGCAGGTTCGAGCCGGACCCGACCACTCCTACCTCGATCCCCTGGCCGGTGGCCCAGGCGAGCAGCTCGGCGAGTGCCTCCGGGGACTCCGGCCGCGCGAAGAAGTCTCCGTGGCCGCCCGTGCGGATCGTGGTCAGGCGGGCCAGCGGGTAGGCGGGCGTGACTCCGGCGGGGACGTTCATGCCACCAGCCTCCGGGCCAGCTCGTCCACGTTTCCGGCGCCGAGCGTGAGCAGCAGGTCGCCCTCGGTGAGCTCGCCGCGGAGGCTGCGTTCCGCGTCGTCGAGCCGCGGCATCCACCAGACGGAGCGCCCGGCCCCGGCGTCGGCGGCGGCCTGAGCGACGAGATAGCCGCTCACCTCTGGAAAGTCCTCGGGCCGCTCGCGCGCCCGGTACACGTCCAGCACCACGATTAGGTCCGCCAGCGCCAGCGCGCGGCCGAACTCGCGGGCGAGCATCTGCGTGCGCGAGTAGAGGTGGGGCTGGAAGCAGGCCACCAGGCGTCGCGGCTCGAGCGTGCGTGCCGCGGCGAGCGTGGCGCGCACCTCGGTCGGGTGGTGGGCGTAGTCGTCGTAGACGAGGGCGCCCGCCGGCGTGCGCCCGTGCTGCTCGAAGCGACGGCCGGCGCCGGTGAACTTGGCGAGGCCCGGGGCGGCCTCCGCGGGCGGCACACCCGCGACGCGCAGGGCAGCCAGCGCGGCCAGGGCATTGAGGACGTTGTGCTCGCCGGGCACCTGGAGCTCGATCTCCACGCCGTCGACGACGAATCGCGAGCCCCCGGGCGTGAGCTCCAGCCCGTCAGCATCGTCGAGGCCGAACCTCACAGCCTCGCCCGGCAGATCCACGCCGGGCCCCAGCACCCGCACGCCGGCCGGCGCGGCGAACTCCTCGAACGCCTCCTCGAGCTCGCCCAGGCTCGCGTAGGTCGCGTGGTGGTCGAGCTCGACGTTCGTGACCACGGCCACGTTGCGACCGAGCTCCAAAAACGAGCGGTCGGACTCGTCGGCCTCGATCACCGCCCACTCCCCCGTTCCCCAGGCGGCGTTCGTGCCGGCCGCGCGCAGCTCGCCGCCGATCAGAAATGCCGGCTCGCGGCCCGACTCGAGGAGCGCGAGCGCCGCCATCGACGCACTGGTGGTCTTGCCGTGGGTGCCGCCCACGGCGATCGTCCGCTTCATCCTCGACAGCTCACCGAGCAGCTCGCCACGGTGGAACACCCGAGCGCCGGCCTCGCGGGCCGCCGCCAGCTCTGGGTTGTCCTCCGGGATGGCGGTGGACACCACCAGCTCGGCCCCCTCCGGCACGTTGGCGGCGTCGTGGCCGATCAGCGGCTCGATGCCGGCCGCGCGCAGCGGCGTGCAATAGGACGACTCGGCGAGGTCGGAGCCGGTGACGGTGGCGCCCAGCTGGCTGGCCACGAGCGCGAGCCCGCTCATCCCGGCCCCGCCGATCCCGACGAAGTGCAGCGCGCGGCCGGAAAACGGCGCATTGAGGGGGTCAGCCATGGCCGCCTGACCTTAAGCCACCGCGCCGCCAGACCGACCGTCCTGCCTAGAGCCGCCCACAGCGGCCTAAGGCAGGACAGCCTCCGCGCTGGTAGCGAGCGCGAGCAGCTCGTCCGCGATCCGCTCGGCCGCGTCGGGCCGCGCCACCGCCAGCGCCGCCGTCGCCATCGCCGCCGTGCGCTGCGGGGCGCCCAGCAGGGCGGCCACCTCGCGGGCCAGCCGCGGCCCGTCGAGTTCGCCGTCGGGGATCACCGCCGCTGCGCCCGCCCGCTCCATGAAGCGCGCGTTCGTGGTCTGATGGTCCGCCGTCGCGTGCGGGTACGGAACGAGGATCGCGGGCAGGCCCGCGGCCGCGAGCTCGAATACCGAGCCGCCGGCGCGCGCGACGGCCAGATCCGCGGCCGCGAGCGCGGCCGCGAACGGCTCGATGTAGGGGAAGAGCCGGTAGTGGTCCGGCGAGCCGAGCTCTTCGAGCCGGGCTCGGAGGTCCTCGTAGTCGCGCTGCCCGGCGGCGTGAACGACCGCGCCCGGCGCCGCGGACCCGAAGGCGTCCACCGCCGCGAAATTCAACCGGCGTGCACCGAGGGAACCCCCGAACACGAGCACGCAGGCCACATCAGGAGCAATCCCCAACAGAGCCCGAGCAGCCTCACGGTCACCCCCTTCAGTGCCGGACGGAACTGGGCGCCCGGTCACGAGATACCTCGAGCCACCGCGTCCCTCCAGGGGAAACGCAAGGAACACTCGCCGCGCAAACGGCGCCAGCAGCCGGTTCGTGACCCCAAGGTGACTATCGGCCTCGGTCAGCGCCAGCGGCAGCCGCAGCGTGCCGGCCGCCAGCCCCACCGGCCCGGCCACGTAGCCCCCGCCGCCCAGCACAGCATCGGCTCCAACGCGCCGCAGGAGCCGCCGGGCGCGCCCGGTCGCCCGCGCCGCGAGCAGCAGGGCGCGAGCGGCGCGCAACGGGTCGTGCCGGTCGATGCCCGCCACGCGAAGGGTGTGGAGCGGATATCCGGCGGCCGGCACGAGCTCGGCCTCCGCTCGCTCGCCCCCGATGAATTCGACACTCGCCCCGCGAGCCCGAAGCGCGTCAGCGACCGCGAGCGCCGGCACGACGTGTCCCGCCGTGCCTCCGGCGGCGATCACGATCGTTGGCATCGCCACCCCCGTCGATGGCGCGCAGCTCGGGGCGCTCGCCCTGCTCGGGCCTGCCCGCGCGCTGCGCCCGGCCCCCGGTTGCCGCCACGTTCAGCAGCAGCCCCATCGCCCCCATCAGCACCACAAGGTTGCTCGCGCCGTAGGAGATGAACGGCAGCGGGACGCCGGTGAGCGGCATCAGCCCCAGCACCGCGAAGAAGTTGAGCGTGGCCTGGCACAGGATCAGCGAGGTGATCCCGGCCGCCAGCAGCTTGGAGTAGCGGTCGCGCGCGAGCTTCGCGACCCGCAGCCCGGCGTAGCCGATCATCCCGTAGAGCCCGATCAGGCCGAGGATCCCGAACAGGCCGAGCTCCTCGCCGATGATCGCCAGGATCATGTCCGTGTGGGCCTCGGGCAGGTAGAAGATCTTCTGGACCGACTCGCCCAGGCCGACCCCGAAGAAGCCGCCCGACCCGATTGCGGTGAGTGCCTGGACGGCCTGGAACCCGCTGTCGCCGGCATCGGCAAACGGGTCCAGGAACGAGAGCAGCCGCTCCCGCCGATACGGCTCCGCGATCGCCAGCACCGTGGCCAGGAACACGAGCACGCCACCGATCAGCACGAGGTGGCGGATCGGTGTGCCGGCGGCCACGAGCAGCGCCCCGATCGAGAAGCAGATCACCATCGTCGTGCCCATGTCCGGCTGCTTCATCAGCAGCGCGCAGGCCGCGCCGACCACGAGCAGCAGCGGCTTCATGAGCGTTCCCACGCTCTGCGTGGACTGCGGCCGCGCCGCCAGCAGCTGCGCCGCGTACAGCACGAGCGACACCTTCAGCAGCTCGGAGGGCTGGAACTGGAGCGGCCCGGCCCCGAGCCAGCGCGTGGCGCCGTTCACGGTCACACCGACCCCGGGCAGCATCACGGCCACCGTGAGGCCGAACGAGGACATGAGCAGCAGCGGCGTGAGCGCACGGATCAGCTTGAGCCCGTGCCGGGAGGCGAGGTGCAGGAGCACCATCCCGACCAGCGCGAACATCACGTAGCGCTTCAGGTAGTAGGAGGCGTCGCCCGGCCCCGACAGCAGCGATTCCGCCGAACTGGCGGAGTAGACCATCACGGCGCCGCCCGCAAGCAGGCAGAGGGTGGCGGTGTAGAGGATCGAGTACTCGACCGGGCGCTTCCGGGGCATCGAGGTGGTTTTCTACGGCGGACCCCGGATTCATGCCCGCGGGACGAGCGCCCGGAAGCGCTCGCCGCGCTCCTCGTAGTCCCGGAACTGGTCGAAGCTCGCGCACGCCGGCGACAGCAGCACCACCGCGCCCGGCTCCGCCGCCTCCGCGGCCGCCCGCATGGCGGTCGCGAGGTCGCCCGAGCGATGGACGGGCACGGTGCCGGCCAGGTCCTGCTCGAGCTGGTCGGCCGCCTCGCCGATCAGGTATGCGGCCACGCATCGCGACGCGATGGCGTCGCGCAGGCCCTCGAAGCCACCGCCCTTGAGGCTGCCGCCCAGGATCACGTGCACGCCACCGTCGAACGCCTCGATGCCGCGCAGGGCCGAGGAGACGTTCGTGGCCTTTGAGTCGTTCACGTAGAGCACGCCGTTCACCGAGCCCACCTCCTCGAGCCGGTGCGGCACGCCGGGGAACGTGCGCAGCGCGGCCGCCACGGCCGCCTCGGGCACGCCCGATTCGATCGCCGCCGCCGACGCGCCCATCGCGTTCTCGAGGTTGTGCCCGCCGCGCAGGCGGATCTCCTGTGCCGGCAGCGGGAGTGCTCCGAACTCGACACGGCGCCCAGCGCCCGGCACCTCGACCCCGGGCGGCACCACCGCCACCTGTTCGGGCGTCTGGTTCGCGAACACGCGCAGCTTGGCCTCGCGATAGGCGTGGAAGCTCCCGTGACGGTCGAGGTGGTCCTCGGTCACGTTCAGTAGCAGGGCGGTGTCGGGGGCGAACGCCTCGGAGTCCTCCGCCTGGAAGCTCGAGACCTCGCACACGACGGTCGTCGCCTCGTCCAGCTCCCCCACGAGTGACGCCAGTGGCGTTCCCACGTTCCCGGCCAGCGCCACGGGCAGTCCGGCCTCGCGCCAGATCGCACCGAGCAGCTCGGTGGTCGTGGTCTTGCCGTTCGTGCCGGTCACCGCCACGAAGGGGTTCGGGAGCAGCCGCCACGCCAGCTCCAGCTCGCCCAGGACCGGCAGTCCCCGCTCGCGCGCCGCGGCGATCACGGGCGCCTCGTTCGGAACGCCCGGGCTCTTCACCACGAGCGCCGCGCGGTCGAGCAGCGCCACGCCGTCCACGCCCAGGTGCGCCTCGATGTCGCCGGGCACGTCCGGGGTGCCCGAGTCGGTGGCGATCAGCTCGCCGTACCGGGCCAGCATGCGCGCCGCGGCGACCCCGGAACGGGCCAGCCCGACGACGAGATACGGCCCCTCGGGGAGGGCCGGCCTCACGGGATCGAGGCCTGGTAGAGCGTGAATCCGATGGCCGCGCAGATCGCGGCGACGATCCAGAAGCGCAGGATGATCTTCGTCTCGGACCAGCCCGCGAGCTCGAAGTGGTGGTGGATCGGCGCCATCAGGAAGACGCGCCGCCGGAAGCGCTGGAAAGCGATCACCTGGATCGCCACAGACAGCGCCTCGATCACGAAAATGCCGCCGATCACGATCAGCAGCAGCTCCGTCTTCGTCATCACGGCCATCGCGGCGATGGCGCCGCCCAGGCCGAGCGAGCCGGTGTCCCCCATGAACACCGACGCCGGGAACGAGTTGAACCACAGGAAGCCCACGCAGCCGCCCACGAGCGAGGCGCTGAGCAGCGCGAGGTCGTGCTGGCCCGAGGTGATGAAGGTCATGACCGTGTACGTGAGGAAGACGATCGCCGCGCAGCCCGCGGCGAGGCCGTCGAGGCCGTCGGTGAGGTTCACGCCGTTGGTGGCCCCGGCCAGCACGAGGAAGATCAGCACCGGATACACGTAGCCGAGCTCGACCGAGGCGTCGACCACGCGCAGCTGCAGCGTGTCCTTCACCCCCACGTACTCCGTCAAGAACAGCCAGAGCGCAATCGCGGTGAGCGCCTGGACGAGCAGCTTCGTCCGCCCCGAAACGCCGAGCGAGCGCCGCTTGCGCAGCTTGATGATGTCGTCGGCGAAGCCGAGTGCCGCCATCGCGATCGCCGTGCCCAGCACCGCCAGGCTGGCCGCCCGGTAGTCGGACAGGATCAGGAACGGCACCAGGATCGAGAGGAAGATCGCGAGGCCGCCCATCGTGGGCGTGCCGGCCTTGCCGTGATGACCGGCCGGTCCCTCCTCGCGGATCTGCTGGCCGAACTCCTTCAGGCGCAGGTAGTCGATGAAGCGCGGCCCCAGGAACATGCAGATCAGCAGGGATGCCGACCCGGCCATGACGATCTCGCCGAGCATCCCTAGTTGAGCACCCGTTCCAGCCCGACCGAGCGCGACCCCTTCACGAGCACGCGATCGCCGGGACGGGCCACCTCCTCGAGCAGCGCTCCCGCCTCCTCTGGCGTCGCGACCGGGTGCGTCTCGCCGTCGAAGCCGGCGGTGTAGGCGAGGGCCTCCGCGCCCACCGGCACGAGCAGGTCCACCCCGCTCGCCGTCGCGTGCTCGCCGATCTCGCGGTGGTAGCCCGGCGACCCCTCCCCGAGCTCGGCCATCGTGCCGAGCACGGCGATCCGGCGCTCAGCGGGGCTCTCCGCGAGCTGGTCGAGTGCCGCCCTCATGGACATGGGGTTGGCGTTGTAGCAGTCGTTCACGACCACCACGCCGCCAGGCAGCTCCACCACCTCGCCCCGGAGCGAGGAGAAACGCACGTCCACCGGGCCGCCCACAGGAACGCCAATGGCCCGCGCCGCGGCCACCGCGGCGAGGGTGTTCAGCAGGTTGTGCGGCTCGCGGTAGGGCAGCTCGAGCTCGATGCGCTCGCCGCGCGCCTCGATCTCGGCACGCTCGCCGTCCATCGACAGCAGCTGCACCTGGCCGCCCGGGCCGAAGGTCCAGGTGTCGAGCTCGTCGCGCAGGTGGGCATCGAGCAGCGGCTCGCTCGCGGGCACGACGCAGGCCGCTCCGGGTCTCAGGTCGCGAATCAGCTCCGCCTTGGCGGCCGCCACGCGCTCGAGCGTGCCGAGGATCTCCAGGTGCACCGGCCCCACGTTCACGATCACGCCCACGTCCGGCTCTGCGATCGCCGCGAGCTCGGCGATCTGCCCCTCCCCCCGCATCGCCATCTCGAGCACGAGCGCCTCGGTGCCGCCGCCTGCCTGGAGGATCGTGAGGGGAAGCCCGATCTCCGTGTTGAAGTTCTCCTGGCTCGCTTGGGTGCGCGCGCGGGGGCGAAGCAGGGCGGCGAGGATGTCCTTCGTCGAGGTCTTGCCCGTGGAGCCGGTCACGCCGGCCACGCGCGCGCCGAGCTCACGGCGCCAGCCGCGCGCGAGCAGCCCCAGCGCCCGCAGCGGGTCGGCCGCCACGATCGCGGTGGCGGGCGCGCACGCCGCCTCTCCTGTCGAGCTCTCCGCAGCCTCGACAGCGAGCGCGCGGTGCTCCGATCCCACCAGCACGCCCCAGGCGCCGGCCTCGAGTGCCTGCGCGGCGAAGCGCCCGCCGTCCGCGCTCGCCCCCCGGAGTCCCACGAACAGGTCGCCCGGTCCGACCTCGCGCGAATCGATCACCGCGCGCTCCGGCCCGGTCCGCTCGGGATCGCCGGCGGCCAGCTCCCCCTCCGCCAGGGAGGCCACCCGGCCCGCGGACAGGTCGATCACGCCCGCACCCCCGGCCGGGAGCGCAGCGCCTCGCGGGCCACCGTCACGTCGTCGAACGGCTCCTTGCGGCCGTTCTCGAACTCCTGGCCCTGCTCGTGGCCCTTGCCGGCGATCACCACCACGTCGCCCGGCTGGGCGTCCTCGATCACGCGCGCAATCGCCCGGCGGCGATCCAGCTCCCGCTCGGCGTCCGGCCCGGCGCCCTCCATCACCTGGTCGATGATCGCGTCGGGCTGCTCGCTGCGCGGGTTGTCCGAGGTCACCAGCACGCGGTCAGCAAGCCGCCGGGCCGCGTCGCCCATCAGCGGGCGCTTGCCGCGGTCGCGGTCGCCGCCCGCCCCGAACACCACGTGCAGCCGCCCCCGCGTGAGCTCGCGCGCCGCCCGCAGCACGTTCTCGAGCGAGTCGGGAGTGTGCGCATAGTCGACGAGCACGCCGAAGTCCTGTCCCTCGTCCACGGCCTCGAAGCGGCCAGGCACGTGTCCGAAGCCCTCCAGGGAGATCTCCTCCACGCCCAGCGAGCGCACCGCCGCCACCGAGCCGAGCACGTTCTGCACGTTGAAGAGACCCGCCAGCGGCGACTCGACTCTCAGCTCGCCGTCCGGTGTCTGGATCAGGAAGCGCGAGCCCATCACGTCGAATTCGATCTCGCGCGCGCGGTAGTCGGCGTCGTGGTCGATGCCGAAGGTCACGGCATCGACCTCGGCCGCGATGCGGCGCCCGTACTCGTCGTCCACGTTCACCACCGACCGCCCGGGCTCGTCGAACAGCCGCCGCTTCGCCGCGAAGTACGCGTCCATCGTCTCGTGGAAATCGAGGTGATCCTGGGTCAGGTTGGTGAAGACGCGGCACGCGAAGCGGATGCCCGCCACGCGTCCCAGCTCGAGCGCGTGCGAGGAGACCTCCATCGCGGCGGCGCTGTCGCCGCCGTCGCGCATGCGCCTGAAGGTCTCCTGAAGGTCGATTGCCTCGGGCGTGGTTCGCTCGACCTCCTCCTCCACGCCGCTCACCACCCGCTTGACGGTGCCCAGCAGACCCGTCTGCCGCCCTGCCGCCTCGAGCAGGTGGCGAACGAGGTATGCGCTGGTGGTCTTCCCGTTCGTGCCCGTTATGCCGACCACATCCAGCTCCGCGGTCGGATCGCCGTAGAAGCGGGCCGCCGCCGGGCCCATCGCCGCCCGCACGTCATCCACCACGATCTCCGGCACGTCGAGGTCCAGGCGCCGCTCTGTGACGAGCGCGGCAGCACCGCGCTCGACCGCGTCAGGGGCGAAATCGTGACCGTCCGAGCGGAAGCCCGGCACGCAAAAAAAGAGCGCCCCCGAGGTGACGCTCTGGCTCGAGTAGGCCAGGCCCGAGATCTCGACCTCGGGCGCCCCAGGGCCCATCAGGTCGCGAAGGGTCATGGATCCTGCGGCAGGATAGTCCCCCCGGCGGGCATACCGCCCGCCGTGCACCCCTCAGACTTTTCCCGCCGTAGCCGATAGGTATGGGGTGAGCGGCACCGCCCTGAGTTCGCTCGCTCGCCTCGCGGAACGCCGATTCACCAGCTTCTCCGAGGCAGCCGACACGGTCCTCGACCTGCTCGAGGCCGAGCTCCCGCCTGGCTCGGTGCTGCTGGGCAGGGTGGACTGGGACGAGGCCGAGCTACACCTGATCGACGTGCGCGGCGCGGCGGCCTCAGAGCTTCAGCCCGGCGGGACGCTGCCCCTCGCCGACGGGGCGAACGGTGCCGGGACCAGCCTGCTCGACCCGACGGCGCTCCAGCACCTCGCGGTCCGCTCCTACCTCGCGCTGCCCCTCGAGACCAGCTCCGGCGCCGGAGCCCTTACCGTGTGCGCTCTCGCCTCGGGCACCGACGTCTTCACGCAGACCCATCTCGAGCTGCTCACGGTGGCCGGACGCCTGCTCACCTACGAATGGGAGAGCGTGAAGTGGCGCGCCGACCTGCGCCGGCTCGGGGAGCGCCTCCGTGACCCCGAGCGCACCGACGCGCTCACCGGCCTGCTCAACCGGATCGCGTTCGTGGAGGCCGCCGAGCGCGAGTGGCGCCTGGCCGAGCGCGGCACGCTCGAGACCTACGTGCTCGCCTGCCGGATCACGAACCTGGGCCAGATCTCGCGGCGCCACGGCTCCGCTGTGGGCGAGCTGCTGATGAAGGACGCCGCCGACGTTATGCAGACGGTGGTGCGCCGGACCGACCACGCGGGGCGGCTGGCGGACGACGTATACGGTGCAGTCCTGGTGGGCTGCAAGGGCCTCGACGGTGCGGCGGCGTTCATCGGGCGCTATGGCCAGGCGCTCCAGCGAGTCACGCACGAACGGCCCGCGCAGCTCGAGGTGGCCTATGCGATGTGCTCGCTCGGGGACGCGGAGTCGCCCGAGGCGGCGCTCGACCGGATCGAGACCGAGGCCAGAAACTCGACGATGCCGGTGGGCTGGGAGGTCGCTTAAACGTGGAGGCCGGCACGGCCACCCCGCCTCCGCCCAAGGGAGTGATCCCGCCCAGCGCGCCCGGCGGGCGGTCGGGCTTTCTCAGCGACGTGATCGTCGAGCTGGGCTTCGCCACGCCCGACGCTGTAGAGGACGCCGTGCGCGCCGCCCGCAGCGGCAGCACCGTGGCGCAGGTCCTGGTCGACAAGGGCGCCATCAGTGAGGAGCAGCTCGCGCGCGCGACCGCCGAGCGCTACGGGATCGCCTACATCGATCTCGAGAACTACGAGGTGGACTCGAGCGCCGCGGCGATGATCAAGCCGTCGGCGGCGAAGCGCTACCAGGCGGTGCCGGTGGGGTTCGTGGGCGGTGGGCTGCTCGTGGCGATGGCCGATCCGGCGGACGCGCTCGGCGTGAACGACATCGCGGTGATGACCAAGCTCGAGGTCCAGCCGGCGGTGGCCCCGCGCCCGGCGCTCGAGGCGTTGCTCAACCGGCTGGCGCTGCTGGCCGAGAGTGCGGAGGAGCAGGGCGACTCGGCCGAGGGCGGGGAGCCCGGCCGCGCGGCGCCCTCCTCCGCGGTGTTCTGGCAGGCCGACGAGGCGGATGGCGCGGGACAGGAGCAGGACCTTCCCACCGGTGAGGCCGCGCCGGTCGAGCGCTCGGTGGCCGCGGAGGAGGCGAAGCGGGCGCGCGCCGAGCTCGTGGAGCTGCGCCGCAAGCTGGTGGGTGCGGAGACCGAGCTCGTCAAGGCGCGCGCCGACCTGACAGCCGCTCAGCAGGAGTTCGCCGCCGCGCGCGAGTCGGTCGCAGGGCCGAGCGCCCAGCAGGAGCAGCTCGAGGTGGAGCTGGCCGAGGCCAACAAGGCCGCCGACCTCGCCCTGGTCAGGGCGGCTGCCGCCGAGGGAGAGCTCGGCTCCCTCCGCGAGGAGACCGCTGCCAAGCTCGCCGAGATCGAGACGGAGCTCGCCCGCGCACGCGAGCAGGCGGCCGCCCCCCAGGCTGAGGTCGAGGCGCTTCGCGAGCAGCTCAGCGCCGCCCAGGGCGAGCTCGAGAAGGCCCTCACGGGCGTCGAGCACGCGCAGGCCGGCGCCTCGCAGCTGGAGGAGCTGCGCGCGTCGCTTGCGAGCGCGGAATCCGAGCTGGAGAACCTGCGCGGCCGTGGCGCCGAGCTCGAGGGCGAGCTGAAGGTCGCCGAGGAGCGCGCGCGGACCCTCACCGAGAGCGCCGAGACGGCACAGGGCCGGGTCGAGCAGCTCGAGCGCCAGCTCGAGGGCGTGCGCACCGAGGGTGAGGACGTCGAGGCGAAGCTGCGAGAGGCCGTGGCTTCCTCCGAGAGCCACCAGGCCGAGCTGGCCGAGGCACGCGTGGCCGCCGAGGGCGCGCAGACGAAGCTCGCGGAGGCAGCGAAGGAGGCCGAGCGCCTCGAGGCCGAGCTGGCGGAGACGCGCAGCGCTGACGGCGGCATCGAGCAGAAGCTGACCGACGCCGGCGCGGCCACCGAGCGGCTGGAGGGCGAGCTGGCCCGGTCACTCGCCGAGAACGAGAGCTTCGGCGCGCAGCTGAGGGAGGCCGTGGCCGCCGCCGAGGGCCACGAGGCCGAGTTGGGCGCCGCCCGCCGCGAGAGCGAGCGCCTTGCCGCCGAGCTGGCCGAGGCCCGCAAGGAGACGAAGGCGCTCGCCGATGAGCTGGCTCTCACCCGCAGCGCCAGCGAGGGATTCGACGCCAGCCTGAGCGAGGCACGCACTCAGGCCGAGGCACGGGGCGCCGAGCTCGCCGAGGCGCGCTCGCAGCTGGAGCGGCTCGAGACCGAGCTCGACCAGGCGCGTCCCGCGAAGGGCGAGCTCGAGTCCGAGCTCACCCGGACGCGCTCGGAGCTGGAGAGCCTCGAGGCGGAGCTGACCCAGGCTCGCGCGGCAAGCGACGGCCTCAGCGCCCAGCTGAGCGGAGCTCGCGCCAAGAGCGAGGGCCTGATCATGGAGCTGCGCGGCGCGCGCGAGGCGGCCGAGAGCCTCGAGGAGCAGCTTGCCGAGGCACGGGCGGCCACCGAAGCGGCGGAGGCGCAACTCGCCAAGGAGACCAGCGCGAAGAAGGAGCTCGCGACCGAGCTGTCGGAGGCGCTTGCCAAGGCGGAGCAGCTCAAGGAGCTTCAGCCGCGGCTCGACGAGGCCGAGGCGGAGGCCGCCAGGCTGCGCGACGAGACCGGCTCGCTGGACGAGCTGCGCGCCGAGCTCGAGCGCGCGAGCGCGGAGCTCGAGCGGGCGGGCGCGGAGGCCAAGAAACAGGGCGACGAGCTGGTGGTCACCCAGAAGGCGCTCGACAGGGCGGGCGCCCAGGCCGCGGAGCTTCGCAACGAGCTCGCGGACACCCAGACCGAGCTCGACCGGGCACGGCTCGAGGCCCAGGAGCTCGACGCGCTGCGCGCCAAGCTCTCGGACGCCGAGCTGGCGCTGAGGGAGTCCGAGCAGGCGCACGAGCAGACCAGGGAGCGCATGGGGCGCGTGGAGGGCCGGCTGTCCGAGGCCCAGGGCGCTGCCTTCGTCTCCGAGCGCGCCGCGGAGCAGCTGCGCATGGCTCAGGAGCGCATGCGCGAGGCGCTCCGCCCGCTGGACGAGGACGAGTCGGACGACCCGGCGGCCTAGCCCGGCGGGATCCTCAGGTACGGCAGCGCGAACTCCATGATGCGCTCGAACGCGGGCGCAGCCACGGTGCCGCCGTAGATGTCGCCGCGCGGCGTGTCCACCATCACCGCGACGAGCAGGCGCGGATTCTTCGCGGGCGCGAAGCCGATGAAGGACGCGATGAAGTCGGTCTTCGAGTAGCCGCCGGGAATTGCCTTCTCGGCCGTGCCCGTCTTGCCCGCGAGCGTGTAGCCCTCGACCTGGGCCTCCTCGGCCGTGCCGCCCGCCGCGAGCACGCCCTCGAGCATGTGCGAGACCTGCTCCGCCGTGTGACGCGAGAGCACCCGCTTCGGCGGCGGCGCCTCACCCTGGACGATGTAGGGAGGGCGCATCACCCCGTGGTTCGCGATCGCCGTGTACGCGGTGGCCATCTGCATCGGCGTGACCGCGATTCCCTGTCCGATCGGCATGTTGCCCATCGAGGAGCCCGAGTAGTGCTCCGGGCGCAGGACGATGCCGCCCTCCTCGCCGGGCAGGTCCACGCCCGTCGGGCGTCCGAAGCCGAAGCGGCGCACCCACTTGTCGAAGCGCTTGGCGCCGAGCTTCAGCCCGATCATCACCGAGCCGACGTTCGACGACTCGGCCAGTATCTGGGCCACCGTCTTGGTCCCGCCCCCGCCCTCATGGGCCTCGCCCACGGTCCGGTCCGCCACGGTGATCTCGTACGGAACCTCAAGCGTGGTGCCGGGCTCCACGAGCTTCTCCTCGAGCGCGCCCGAGACGGTGAAGGCCTTGAACGTCGAGCCCGGCTCGAAGTTGGCCTGGATCGCGCGGTTCCGTCGCGCGTACGCGGGCGCGCCGTCCACGTTGTTCGCGTCCACCCGCGGCCAGTTGGCGAGGGCCAGCACCTCGCCCGTGCGCGGGTCCATGACCACCGCCGTGGCACCGACCGGCGTGTAGGTCTGGCCGACGTCGGCAAGCACGGCCTCGGTGCGCTCCTGGATGCGGGCGTCGAGCGTCAGCGCGAGGTCGTCGCCCGGCTGGGAGCGCTTGGTCTCGATCATGCTGATCGGCTCGCCAAGGGCGTCCTTCACGAGCCTCCGCTCGCCGTCCTCGCCGCCGAGCGACTCCTCCTGGGAGTACTCGAGCCCCGACAACCCGGTGTTGTCGGTGCCAACCAGGCCGAGCACCTGCGAGGCCAGGAAGCCCTGCGGGTAGGTGCGCTTCGGCTCGGTGACCGTGCCGATCCCCTCGATCTCGAGCTTCTCGATGTCGTCGCCGAGCGTGGCGTCCATCTTGCGGCGCAGGTAGACGAAGCCCGTCTCCCTGTCGGAGAGCTTGCGCAGCAGGTCGTCCTCGGGCTGGCCGATGAGCGGCGACAGCTCGGCGGCCACCTCCACGGGCTCCTTGATGAGGAACGGATTGGCGAAGACGGTCACGGAGTCCTCGGAGACGGCCAGCTCGACCCCGTTGCGGTCTTCGATCGTGCCGCGGCTCGCCGGGTCGTCGATGTCCTCGATCTGCTGGCTCACGGCGCGGTCGGACAGGGACCCGGCCCTGACGGTGCCAAGCCAGGTCGCGCGCAGGGCCGCCAGGCCGAGCAGCAGGAGGAAGAGCGCGAACAGCAGACCGATGCGACGCTCCACCAGTCGCACGGGCGGACGCCCCGGCCCCCGCTGGCGGCGCCGGGTGGGCGGGCGGCGCTGCGTCGCGGGCACGGCCTAGCCCGCCGGCTCGGTGGTCGTGGTCGGCGCGGTGGCCGCCGGGTCCGCGGGGGCGGCGGCGGGATCCGTTGTGGCGGCGGGGTCGGTCGTGGCGGCCGGGTCGGTCGTGGCGGCCGGATCGGTGACCGCCGGGTCGGTGACCGGCGCCACCGGCTCGGGCGCGACCGGCTCCGGGGCGACGTAGGTGAGGTTCGGTGCGGTGATGCGCTTCACGGCCTGCCCGGCGTCGCGCGTCGGGCGCGCCTTCAGGTAGCGGACCTCGCCCGGGGCCGGCAGCACGAACCCGAGCTGCACGGCCGCCTCCTGGATGCGCTCGCTGGAGGCGAGCCGGGCCTCGTCGAGCAGCAACCGCGCGTTCTCGCGCTTGAGTGCGGAGATCCTCTCCGCGTCGCGCGCGATATCGCGGTTCATCTGAAGCAGGTCCACGTTGAAGAAGACGATTCCGGCGAGCAGAACGAATACCAGCGCGATCCAGCCGCGGCCGGAGAGGAGCGCGTCGAGCAGGCTGCCGGTGCGCGCGCGGGCGGCGCGCGCGAAGGGCGCGTTGAGCACGCGGACGGGAAGCGCGACGGCGGGCGCACCTGCGGCGGCCCCGGACACGCGTCGCTGTGCGGCACCGCGCTGCGCCGTGGTGCGCCGCCGCGCCGCATGGCGCGCAGGCGCCTGGCGCTGCGTCGGTGTGCGACGGGCGGGGGCCTTCGGGCGCGGCGCCGTCGCTGCTGCTGCGCGGGCCATCAGGCGGCCTCCCTGAGCTTGCGGGCCGCCCGCAGCCGGCCCGACTTGGCGCGCGGGTTGTCGGCGATCTCGCCGGCGGTCGGCACCACGGCGCGGCCCCCGATCAGCTCGGCCTCGGGCTCGCGACCGCAGACGCAGACCGGGAAGTCGGGCGGGCATACGCAGCCGCGTGCCCGCTCGGCGAGGAAGCGCTTCACGCGCCGGTCCTCGAGCGAGTGGAAGGAGATCGCCGCCAGGCGGCCGCGCTCGCGCAGCAGCTCCCACGCGAGCGGGAGGGCGCGGTCGAGCGAGTCGAGCTCCGAGTTCACCGCGATCCGGATCGCCTGGAAGACCCGCTTCGCCGGGCTGCCGCCGCCGAAGCTGCGCCGCACCGCGGCGGGCAGGGCGCCCTCGATCGCCGCGACCAGCTCGCCCGTCGTCTGGATCGGCGACCGCTCGCGGCGGCGCACGATCTCGCGCGCGATCCGCCTCGCGTTCGGATCCTCGCCCAAGCGCCGGAACAGCTGGGCCAGCTGCCGCTCGTCCCAGGTGTTCACGATCTCGCGCGCGTCGAGCTGCTGGCCAGGGTCCATGCGCATGTCGAGCGGCGCGTCGTACGAGTAGGAGAAACCGCGCTCGCGCGCGTCGACCTGCATCGACGAGATCCCGAGGTCGAGGTAGACGACGTCGGTGGCGAGGCCCTCCTCGAGCAGCAGCGCCAGCCCCTCCGCGTAGTCCATGCGCAGGAAGCGCGTCTCGCACGCCACCTCGCGCGCCAGCTCCTCGAAGTGCTCCTCGGCCGCGGGGTCGCGGTCGATGCAGACCAGCGTGCCCGACGGGCCGATCCGGTCCGCGATCAGGCGTGCGTGGCCGCCCGCACCGAAGGTGCAGTCCACCACCGTCTCACCCGCCGCGGGCGCGGTCAGCTCGATCAGCTCGCCGGCAAGCACGGGTACGTGCACGCGGTTCATGTCAAGAAGGATTGCCAAGACGCTCCGTCACCTCCCCGATCTCGGCGTCCAGAGCCTCCTGCTGCTCCTGCCAGCGCTCCTTCGACCACACCTCGAGGTGGTCGCCCACGCCCACCACCACGACCTCCTTGTCGATGCCGGTGTGGGTGAGGAGCGGCGGCGGCAGCGTCACGCGCCCGCTCGCGTCCAGCTCGATCTCGAAGGAGTTGCCCTGGTAGAAGCGCGACAGCTTGCGGTACTCCGAGCCCATCGGGTTGAGGCCGCCGAGCGCGCGCTCGATGATCGCCTCGTGCGTCTCGGGAGTCCACACCGCCACGCAGGGCTCCGGGTCCTTGGCGAGAACGGTTCCACTGGCGAATGCCGTGCGGAACCGGGCCGGAATGCTGAGCCGGTTCTTCGCATCCAACGAGTGCTCGAAGTGGCCGCGAAATGCCAAGGGATCTGACCAAGGAGTTCGGACCGGAGTGGCGGAGTGGGAGGAGCCCCGCCACTCCGGTCGATTCGTGCTGCCACGGTACCCCACTATCTCCCACTCTGCAACACGATTCCCCACCTTTCCGTCCGATGCCGCTGGCTGGGCGCGCGTGCTTCCCTGGTTTTTGGCTCTGTAGTGCGGATTTTGAGGGGTAGGACGGAGTGGGTTGAGCCCCGCTAAACGCGCCAGATCGCGCCCGGAGAGCCGAAATGGGCGCAAGTCTGCATGCGAATCGGCACTTTGGTGGGGTTCTTGCAGTACGCCGCAACCGCCCCGGGGCGGATCTGTCGGGGGAGGCATGAACCGAATACGAACTCCCTCACCAGCACTGGTCGTCGCCTGCCTCGCGCTCTTCGTGGCGCTGAGCGGCGTGGCGTACGCGGCGGCAACGATCGGATCTGAGGACATCGTCAACGGGTCGTGGCGGACGGTCTGGCTCGGCACGGAGTGATCTCGAACCTGGGCGCGCTCGTGCGCGGTCGCGGGATCACGTCGGCGAGCAAGACCGGCGACGGCCAGTACCAGGCGATCTTCGACGCCGACGTGCGTAACTGCACGTACTTCGCCACGCTCGGTGACGAGTCGGCCGCCGGTCCGGGAACCGGCCAGATTGCGGTGACCTCCGCGCCCAGCAACGTCAATGGCGTGCGCGTGGTCACACGGAACAGCACAGGTGAACTGGCCGATCGCTCGTTCCACCTGATCGTGTCCTGTTAGGCGCGCTCTCGTGAGGCTCGCCTAGAGCGGCAGGGCGTCGGCACCGCCATCGAGCAGCGCGGACGCCAGTGCTGCCGCCACCAGCAACAGCACCGAGGGCACCAGCAGCAGCGCCACGACGAGCTGGATCTTCGGGCCGGCGCGTGCGGCGTCGTCGCGGATCCGGCGCGCGAGCGC
>Ga0126306_10000400_pt1 | contig 19687 bp, 19 predicted proteins | sample Plot27_FD_92592 | JGI IMG/M metagenome (GOLD analysis project Ga0126306, IMG submission 92592) | Serpentine soil microbial communities from UC McLaughlin Reserve, CA, USA - Plot27 | ecosystem: Environmental > Terrestrial > Soil > Grasslands | place: USA: UC McLaughlin Reserve, Lake County... | reverse complement strand
GTTGAATGCAGCGGCGGCCCAGTCCCTAGTCGTCGAGCCGCCCGCGCTGTACTCGGTGAAGCCCGCCGCGACCAGCGTCGCCGGCGGGCCGGCCACGACCGCGAGGTCGAAGGCGCGGCTGGTCACCGGCTGGCCCGCCGGCACGACGTTGCCGTACATGTCGAACCGGCGGAGCTGAAGGCCGCTGCCGTCGGCCTCGACGCGCGCGACGAACGCGTCGGTGTCCGAGCCGGGGCGCGTCGCGCCGGCCGCCCAGAGCCGCCCTCCGTGCACGATCAGCCCGCCGCGGTTCATTTCGGGCTCCGCCACCGCGAGCTCTCGCGCGCCGCTCTCGCCGAAGCCCAGATCGTCGTCGCCGCTCTCGGTGTAGGCGCGCAGGAACGACTTGAAGACGTTCGCCGGCCCGGCATCGGTATCGGCGACCGTCAGCGCCACCGGCCCGCCGCCGGGCCGGAAGTCGACGTCCAATCCGCGGTCGACTGCCGGCGTCGCGGTGAACTTCACGCCTTCGATGCCGAAGCCAGGCATGGGTGCGCCGTTGGCCTGGCGGAGCGAGACGAAAGCGTCCTCCGCCGATGTCGCCAGGCGTGTGCCCACGACCGCGATTCGCCCATCGGAGCCGAGCGCTATGCGCGCGGGCACGTCGCTGCTCGTGGTGGCCGACGTCGGGAACCGCTCGAGCCGATTGGCGCCAACGGGCGACCCGAACGTGCTATCCGGCGTGCCATCGGCCTTGAGCCCGACGATCGCGACGTCGAAGCTTGGGGTGCTGGTGCTAGCCCCTGTGTCGGTGGCCGCCAGCACGCGGATGTCGCCGCCCGGAAGCACGGCGATGCCGGTGCCGACGTCGGCCCTGGTACCCGTGGTTGAGATCGAGATCGTCAGCTTCCCGTCACCCGAGAAGCCGCTGTCGAACGACCCGTCCGGGAGGTGCGCGGTGATGCCGATGTCCTGGGTGCTCGTGCCGCCGCCGCGCGTGACGCCGACCGTGTAGATGCGGTCAGCGGCGACCGCCACGACGGCCGGTATGTCCTCGATCGCCCCGGGCGTGAAGTCGGTGCGCGCGATCCCCGTAGGTGGCGCGAACGCCAGATCGGTGCTCAGCGTCGGCGGCGGCGCCTGCGCCAGCGCCGGCGGCGCGAAGGCGACAGCCAGCAGTGCGGCGAGCGCGGCGGTGGTCCTGAGCATGGCTAGCTCGTCCGCTCGACGATCGACCGGCTGCCGTCGCGGTGCCGGAACACGAGCTTGACGAGCCCCCTGCCGGCCGCGAACCAGGTCGTGCGCCGCCCGCTCCCGAAGCGGTAGCCGTGCTGCGTGAGCTTGGAGCGCACGACGGTCGCCCGGAACAGCCCCGCCGGCGTGCGCACCCTGCGGTTCGTGGCGATCACGCGCGCCACGCCCGTGACGCCGAACAGCTTCCAGTCGCGCCCCTCGCGCGAGCTGCGCCACAGCACGCCCTTCTTGGCCGGCACCGGGACGATCGGGTTGAAGCCGAACGCCATGAAGTCGAACGGCGTGTAGAAGCGCAGCCGGTCCGCCCGCGCCGCGCCGCGCGGGCCGAGCGACGGGAACTTCGCGCGCGTCGCGGCGCGCGTCGCGCCCGAGACGAGCGTGATGCCGCTCAGCCGCGTCGAGAAGAGGTAGCTGCCGGCGACGGCGATCGGCCCCGACAGGTGCTTGACGTTCACCTGCGCGGTGCTGTTGGCGACCTGCGCCACGTCGACCCGCTGCACCGACCACTTCTTCATGTGGCGCGTGTTGCGCCAGCGATAGGTGGACCTGTCGCCGCGGCTGAACGGGAGCAGGCTGGCGTCCGACGGCGCCGTGAGCGGGGCGAGGTTGGTGGACTGGAGCTCGGCGCGGCTGACCTCGCCACCGGCGTGGTGCAGCTCGAGCCTGACGGGGCCGACGCCGCGCACCCACCAGGCCGTGCGCAGTCCGCTGCCGAACGGGTCCCCGAGCGCGCCCGCCTGCGTGACCCGCGACTCCACCTTCGCCGCCTCGATCCCGCCCGGGAACGCCGGCACCGTCACGCGCTCGCGGCCGACGTAGCGGTTCTCGCTGGCGACGTCGCTGTCGGCGCCGCCCTGGGAGCCCCAGCGGGTGCCGCGCAGCAGCGGCTCGGCCAGCACCGGCGATCGCGTGCCCCAGATGAGCAGGTGCAGCGCGCCGGCGAGGCTGTTGCCGCACTCGACCGGCGACGCGCAGAGGATCGGGAACTGCCGCGGCGGCGGGGTGCTCTGGTAGTTGAGATTGACCAGGCCGGCGTCGGTGTGCTGGAAGTCGAGCGCGCCTGCGCCGGGCAGGTCGTATGGGCCGGCGCCGGTCTCCTGCCAGCGGATGCGGAACGTGGTGCCGCTGCGCGCCTGGAGCCGGTAGCGCTCGGTCCTCGGCGTGGGCGAATAGGCGCTGTTGGACCAGGAATAGGTCCACTCCGCGCCGTCCGAGCGCGGCAGCCACTGGTCGGCGACGTCGTCGACGCCGGCGGCGGCAGCCGCGGGCTGCGCGGCCAGGAAGAGAGCAAGGAGGAGTGCAGCCGCGCAGGCGACCGGGGGGGTGCGAGGCATTCCACAACCTATACGGATGGCCGGGCAGTCTGCAGGAACGGTCACCGCAGTGACCCTTTGAGCGTTCAGGCCGGGCGGATGCTGACCGGCAGCCCGCTCTTGGGACCGAGCGTCGGCGTCTGGCGGATCTCGAGCCGGTGGCCCGGCGGCAGCTCGAGCCGGTGCTCGCGCAGCACGCGCGCGGCGATCGCCTTGATCTCGAGCCGGCCGAAGCGCATACCGATGCACTGGCGCGAGCCACCGCCGAACGGGACATACGCGCCCTTCGGCAGCGCGGCGCGCCGGTCGCGCGTGAAGCGCTCGGGGCGGAACTCGTGCGGGTCCTCCCAGACGTCGGGCAGCCGGTGCGACGCGTACGAGGAGTAGTTGACGGGCGCGCCCTGCGGGACCGTGACGCCCTCGAACTCGAACGTGCGGACGGCGCGACGCGGCCCGATCCATGCGGGCGGGTACAGCCTCAGCGTCTCGTCGAGGGCCAGGTCGAGCTGCGGCAGCCCCCCGCCCATGAGGTGCTCGTATCCCGGCGGCCGCCGGAGCGCCGCCAGCTCCGCCGCGATCGCGTCGGCGACATCGGGCCGCAGCGCGAGCTCGCGGAACAGGAACGCGACCGTCGCCGTCGTCGTGTCGTGGCCGGCGAACAGGAGCGTCATCACCTCGTCGCGCACGTGCGCGTCGGACAACCGGGTGCCGTCGTCGTCGGACGCGTCGAGCAGCAGCGACAGCAGGTCCTCCCCGCGCTCGCCGCTGCGACGGCGCCGGGCGACCTCGGAGAAGATCAGCCCGTCGAGGCGCCGGCGCGCGCCCACCAGCGCCGCCCACGGCGTGCGCGGGCCGCGCAGCACCTGGAGCCAGTACTCGCGCCCGTAGTAGCCGAGTGCGCGCTCGAACTCCCCGGCCGGGTCAAGGCCCGCCGGGCGGCGGTCGGGATCGAGCCCGAACAGCGCCCGCATCGCGACGCGCAGGGCCAGCTCCCTCGCCCACCGGTACAGGTCGAGGCGATCGCCCGTGCGCCATGGCGCGACGGCGCGCTCGATCTCGGACTCCATCGTGCCCAGCGAGGCGGCGATCCGCTCGCGGTGGAAGGCGGGCAGCATGATCCGGCGCGATCGGTGGTGGAAGTCGCCGTCGGTCGTCAGCAGGCCGTCGCCGAGCAGCGGGATCAGGTCGGCGAAGGCGCCATCGCGCCAGGTGAAGTCGGAGGCGTGCGAGACCAGGATGCGGTGGTTGGCCGCCGGACCGAGCATGAACACGACGCGCGTCGTCAAGACGCGCAGGCTGAAGACGGGGCCGTAGCGCTCGTAGGCGTCCAGCAGCAGGCCGAGCGGGTCGGTGATGACCCGGTGGGTGCGCCGGATCGAGGGCATCGCGTCGCCGGCGGGGTACGAAGCGGGCGCGTGCAGCTCGGCCTGCAGGTCGTTCGCGACCCGCAGGATCGGGTTGGTCGAGATCGGCGGCGGGCCGGCCAGTGACACGGCGTCAATCTACACTCGCGCGGGCGGGGCGCGCGGCAGCCCAGGCCGCGGGCTGGTCGGCTATCCGAGCTCCCGGGCCGCGGCCATGCGCGGCGCAGTCTGCCACCCTTGCCCGACCCCTTGGAGCCGATGACTCCCACCAGCGCCATCGCGCCCCAGCCCGGCGAGATCGACGAGCCTCCGCGCGGGCTCTCGCGCCTCTCGCTGATCGGGGTCGCGATCTCGGTCCTCGCCGTCGCCGGCGTGGTCTGGTGGGCGCTGCGCCAGGAGCCGCCCGAGTTCCCCGACACCGCGAGCGAGTGGGCCGCGCTCGCCGGCGCGATCGCGCTGTACGCGATCGCGACGCTCGTGCGCGGCGAGCGCTGGCACTCGCTGCTGCGCGCCGAGGGTGCGCGACCGGCGCGGGCCGACTCGCATCGCCTCAACGTCGTCGGCTATGCCGCGAACAACGTCCTCCCCGCGCGCGCGGGCGACGCGGTGCGCATCTTCCTCACGGCCCCGCGCGCCGACACATCCAAGAAGGCCGTGCTCGGCACGCTGCTGGCCGAGCGCGTGCTCGACATCGCGGTGATCCTCACGTTGTTCGTCGTCGTCGGATACGGGCTGCTCGGCGAGGCGGGGGCCGGCGACCTCCAGTGGATCCTCCTCGCGACCGCGCTGGTGATCGCGGGCGCGGTGACCGCCGTGGTGCTCGTGCGCCGCAACGAGCGCCTGCACCGGTTCGCCGCGCCGGTTCTCTCCTCCACGCTGCAGCTGCGCGGGCGGCACGGGCTCAGGCTGCTGGTCGCGACGCTGGTCGTATGGGCGCTCGAGGCGGGCGTCTGGATGAGCGTCGGCGCCGCCGCCGGCTTCCCGATGGACCCGATCGAGGGCTGCTACATCGTCGCGCTGGCGAGCGTCTTCGCGCTGATCCCGTCCGGTCCCGGCTACGCGGGCACGCAGGACGCCGCGGCGATCACCGGGATCCTCGCCCTCGGCGGGACCGAGTCGCAGGCGGTCACGTACCTGATCCTCGTGCGCTTCGTGATCGCGGTCCCGATCACGGTCGTCGGGCTCGGGCTGATGGCCGCCCGCTATGGCGGCCTGCGGAGGCTGCGCCCGGCGCGATGAGGCGCCGCGGGGTCGAGCTGCTCGGCTACGCCGGGCTCGTCGCGGCCGCGCTCGCCGTGCGGCTGATCGGGCTCGGCGACCGGCCGTTCCACCACGACGAGAGCCAGGACGCCTACTTCTCGTGGCTCTTCTTCACCGAGGGGGAGTACGAGTACCAGCCGATCCTGCACGGGCCGCTGCGCTTCTACCTGACGTCGGCGGCCTACGTGCTGTTCGGCGACAGCGACTACACCGCCCGGCTCGCGCCCGCGCTCATGGGCACGCTGATCGTGCCGCTCCCCTACCTCTTGCGCGATCAGCTCGGGCGCGTCGCCGCGTTCGCCGCCACGGCGGCGCTCGCGTTCGGCCCGTCGTATCTGTACTACAGCCGCTTCGCGCGCGAGGACATCTACGTCGCGTGCATCACGCTGGCGCTGCTGGCGGTCGCGTTCCGCTTCCTCGACCGCCCGCGCCGCCACCAGCCCGCGCTGATCGGCGCGCTGCTCGCTCTCTCCTTCGCGACGAAGGAGTCGACTTTCATCACGGTCTTCGTGGCGGGCACCTTCTTGATCGCCGCGCTGGTGCTGCAGACGCGCCGTCACGGCTTCCGCGACGCGCCGCTGGTGCGCGCCGTCGCCGCCGTCGGCTGGGAGTCGTGGGCATGGGCGCTGGCGTCCTTCGCGCTCGTGTTCACGGTGCTGTTCACCGTCTTCCTCACCAACCCCGCCGGCCTCTGGGACGGCATCTACGAGGGCCTCGACTACTGGCTCGCGCAGCACGGGCCGGGCCGCGGCGAGAAGGAGTGGTGGTTCTACGCCGTCGTCCTGTTCGCGGAGGAGTGGCCGGCGCTGCTGCTCGGCGCGATCGGCGTGGTCGCGACCGTCCACCGGCCGACGCTGCTGCGCGCGTTCCTCGTCTGGGACTTCCTGCTCTCGCTCGCGATCTTCTCGTGGGCGAACGAGCGCTTCGCGTGGCTCGTGCTGCACCCGTTGCTGCCGCTGCTGCTGCTGGCCGGGCTCGGCGTGCAGGCGATCTGGGACGCGCGCTCGCGGCTCGGACTCGCGCTCGTGCTCGCCTGCGCGCTCTACGCCGGCTACGCGTCGTGGTGGGCGAACGCCGAGAACGGCGCCGACCCGCGCGAGTTCCTCGTCGCGACACAGTCGGCGGAGGCGGTCAAGGGCGTGCGCGACGAGATCGTGGCGGTCGCGGAGCGTGGCCGTCGCGAGGGACGCGACGTGCGGATCCTGGTCGACTCCGCCCAGGGCGCGACGTTCCCTTGGGCCTGGTACCTCCGCGACCTCGACGTCGGCTACCTGGACCTGACCGGCGCGGCCATCCCGTCGGACACCGACGTCGCGATCCTCACCGAGCGCAGCCGCGCGCGCCTGCGCGGCGAGCTGGCCGGCTACGACGGCCGCCGCTTCCCGTTCCGCGTCTGGTGGGTGCGCGACTACGGAGCGATGTCCCCGCGGGCATGGTGGGACTGGTTCGCGCACCGCGAGCCGTGGAACCCGACCGGCGGGCTGCCCGAATGGCTGTACGTGCGCCAGGGGGCGTGACCGAGAGCGCCGGACCCGCCGCCTATCGGTCGAGCCGCCACACGATCGTTCCGTCGCGCTCGTACACACGACGGCCGAGCGAGTCCCACTTCGCGACGCCGGCGTCCCCGTACTCCGTGCGCTCGAGCCGACCGACCACGATCCAGCGCACGCCGTAGCGGCGCAGCAGCTCCTCCGCCCCGGCCGTCGTCGGCGACTCGTACATGCGCTCGACATCCTCACGCCGCGTGCCCACGCGATGGCCCCACTGCAGCTCATGACCGGGCCAGCCGAGCACGGCGGGGAGCCCGGTGAACGTCGAGATCCGCGCGTGGCCGAAGGTCGAGTAGTCGTCCCCGACCGCCTCGAGCACGACGCCGCGCCCGCCCGCCTCGTCGTTGAGCCACTCGATCGCGCCGACGTCGCCCGCGGCGCGGACGCGCAGCCAGCCGAGGCCGTCGAGCGTCGGCGCGCGCGCGAACGCGTCCTTGCGGGCGTATGTGCCCGCGACCGGATAGACGAACGCCGCCGCCGCGAGCAGCGCCGCGAGCGGCCCGAGCGTCCAGCGCAGCCAGCGCCGCGCGAGCCATTCGGCGCGCCATGCCAGCGCGCCGATCGCGGCGAGCCCCAGCAGCAGCCAGGCCTGGTAGCCGAGCTTGAAGACGGTGTTCATGCGGTAGAGCGGCCCGCCGTCGAACTCGTCGCGCACGTAGAGCAGCTCCGGCCCCAGCAGGCACGCGACGCCGCCCGCGACCAGCAGCCAGACCAGCCGCACCGCCGGGCCGGCGGTCGCCGACAGCAGCGCGCCCACCGCCACCAGGAGCGCAACCGCCAGCAGCGCCACGTGCGCGTACTGGAGCGCTGCGAGCAGCGATCCCGCGAACAGCGCAGCGACGACGATCCAGGCCGCGTTGCGTCCCGGGCGCCGCGTCGCCATCAGCCGCCCCGCGTACGCGAAGGAGACGATCCCGGCGAACGAGCCGAACAGCAGCACCTCGTCGCGCAGCCAGCCGGCGAAGCCCCTTCCCTCCTGCACCACCCCGATCCCGCGCGCCGACGGGTCGAACGAGAGGTGGAACGGCAGCATGAGCAGCGCGCTCGCGGCGAGCACGAGCAGCAGCCAGCGTGCGGCGGCGGGCCGCGCCGGCCGGCTGCGCGCATCGCGCAGCCACGCCACGGCGGCGAGCGCGAGCAGCCCCGCCATCACCGGGTACGACCACGAGTTGACCGCGTAGAGGAAGCCGACCGCAAGCGCGGCCGCGCCACCCTCGAGCAGCGCGCGCCCGCGCGGCGCGAGCGGCGGTCCCGCGAGCACGATCTGCAGCGCGAACGCGAGCGCGAGCAGCGTGAACGGCAGCGCCAGCACGTGCGCGTGCAGGTCGCCGAGCAGGAACGAGAACCACGGGAACTCGTTGATCGTGTCCTCGATCACGCGCGAGGCGGCAAACCAGTCGTACTCGCGCAGCGGGCCACGCTCGGCGATCAGCAGCCGCGCGCCTTCGAGGTTGCCGGCCACGAGCACCAGCGCGACCGCCGCCAGGCCGGCGCGCACTGCGCCGCTCGGCCCGCGGGCCGCGGCCCAGAGGGTCGCGCCGATCGTGAACAGCGCCGCGGCCGTGAGCGCGAACAGCGCCGCGACGGCGACGTTGTAGCCGTGGTCGGGCGCGACCGCTGTGAGCTTGACCAGCATCGCCATCGCGAGCTGGCCGAGGTAGTAGTAGTTGACGTCGGCGCCTGCCATCCACGGGTCCTGCGGCGGGAACGTCTCCGCCCGGTTGGCCGCGTTCAGGAACGCCATGTCCATCGGCTTCTCGGTGTTCCAGACGTCGGGCGAGTAGGCGACCAGCAGCGCCATCGCGGCGAACGCGACGAGGAAGACGGCCTCGGCGCCCCAGAACAGCCGCTTGCGCAGGGGGTCGGGCTCGACGGGCACCCGCGCCGCGAGCCGCCGCCAGCGCCGCCGCGCGAGCCGGCCCCGCGGCTCTCCGCGAGCGGCCGCCCGCCGCGCCTCCCATCCGCGCACCCATGCGAGCAGCCCCAGCGCGCACACGAGCGCGATCCAGAGCGCGGCGCTGAGCGCGCTGTAGGGAACCAGCGTGGTCGCGCCGCCCAGCCAGACCAGCCAGGTGGCGAGCAGCAGCCCGAGCACCTTGCCCAGGCCGATCCCCGCCCCGGGCAGGCGCGCCAGCAGCATTCCGGCCAGCGGCGCCGCGCCGAGGCCGATCAGCTCGATGAGCGCCCAGAAGCGCAGCGCCTCGGTCACGGGCCGACATCTTGGCTGGTGGGCGGGACGGTACTGTCCGCGTCCTATGCCGCTGTACGACGCACTCGCCGAGCTACCGCTCCAGATCGACTCCTATGCGCTCGAGGGCCGCCAACGCACGATCTCGCCCGAGTTCGAGCGTGTGACGACCAGCGTGCACCTACATGGTGGCGACGAGGAGGGGCTCGGCGAGGACGTCACGTACGACCCCGCGCTGCAGCGCGCGCAGCAGGAGATCGGTCCTGTGCTGCCGCTGCGCGGCAGCTGGACGCTCGACTCGTTCTCGCAGCGGCTCGAGCAGCTCGACCTCTTCCACGGCGCCGACCCCGGGATGCCCGCGTTTCGCGACTACCGCCGCTGGGCGTTCGAGTCGGCCGCCGCCGACCTCGCGCTGCGCCAGGCCGGCCGCTCGCTGGCCGACGTGCTCGGACGCGAGCCGCAGCCGATCCACTTCGTCGTCTCGCTGCGGCTCGGGGAGCCCGCGAGCGCGGAGCCGGTCACGAAGCGCCTGGCCGCGTACCCGGGCCTCCGGTTCAAGCTCGACTACTCGCCCTCCTGGGACGAGGAGCTGGTCGCCGCGCTGGCCGCCACCGGCGCCGTCGAGTCGATCGACTTCAAGGGCGCCTACAAGGGCACGCCCGTCGACGTCGACACGGTTCCCGAGCTCTACCGCCGCTGTGCCGAGGTGTTCCCGCAGGCCTGGCTCGAGGATCCCGACCTGACCGATCCCGGCGCCGACGAGGCGCTGCGCCCGTTCCGCGATCGCATCACGTGGGACGCGCCGATCCACGGGGTGCCGGACATCGAGGCGCTCCCGTTCCAGCCGCGGACGATCAACGTCAAGCCGTCGCGGATCGGCACCTGGAAGAAGCTCCTGCACACGTACGAGTGGTGCGCCGATCGCGGCATCGTGAACTACGGCGGCGGGCAGTCGGAGCTGGGCGTCGGGCGCGGCCAGATCCAGTACCTGGCGTCGATCTTCCACGCCTCCGAGGCCAACGACATCGCGCCGTCCGGCTACGACTGGGTCGACTTCCCGGTCACCGGCCTACCGACCAACCCGCTCCCGCCGGACCTGGATCCGACGGGCTTCCGCCGGCGCTCGTAGACTCACAAGGCGATGGCCAAGCAGCGACAGGTGAAGATGGAGCAGAAGGGCGCGCTGGCCGCGATGCAGAAGCTCGAGTCGCGCTCGGACGAGGAGCTCGAGGCCGAGACGCGCCACAGGGCGGCCGCGCAGGCGATCCTGGGAGCGCGCGCCGCCGAGCGGATGGACGCCAAGCGCTCGCGTGAGCACTTCCGCGCCGCGATCGCCGCCGCGCGGCCGCAGGAGCGGCTGCAGCTGCGGCGCATGGCCGAGGCCTCGCTGGCGCTGGCCGAGCGCCGCGCCGGCGACCTCAAGGTCGCGGCCGAGAAGCTGGGCCAGACGCCTCCGACCAGCCGCCAGCTGCTCGCGCTGCGGCTGATGGGGATCATCGCCCCGCCCCCGAGCGCCGGCATCCCGCGCCGCATCGGCGGCGTGCTGCTGCTGATCCTCGCCGTGATCCTGGCGATCGTGCTCGGCTGGGCGATCGTCCAGCTGATCGCGCTGCCGTTCGGCGGCATCGGCACCGGCGTCTCGTTCTTCTGGGGCTTCCTGCTCGTCTGCGTGGTGCTCGGCGGGCTGATCTTGTTCGGGCGCCGGCGCCAGAAGCGCGCGCGCGAGCGCGCCGCGGAGCAGCGCGCGTCGCAGTTCAAGCGCTGACGCCCTGGCCGAGCAGCTCGCGCATGCGCTCGGCCGCGACCGGCGCGTCGGAGCCGCGGTTGTTGTTGAAGTGCAGCCGGACCTGCTCGGCGCCGGCAGCCAGCTCGCGCGCGCGGGCGCCGATCTCCTCGAGCTCCTCGTCGGCGTAGCGGTACGCGAAGCGCTCCGCGACGCTGCGCCCGCGCACGTAGCCCTCGGCGTTGCGGCCGTGCGCGCGCAGGTACGCGACGGCCGGGTTGGTGACCGCGTCGACCGGCGGCATGATCGTGATCTGGCGGCCTCGCGGCGCATCGACGCCGACCCACACGGCGCCGTGCTCCTCCATCCAGCCGAGCGTCGGCTCGAGCCTCCCGCGCGTGGTCCACGAGCGGTGGCGCAGCTCGATCGCGACCGGGTGCGGGGCGAGCCGCTCGACGAGGCTCTCCAGCTCGTCGAGGCTGTGGGCATGCGGGCTGAATGCGGGCGAGAGCTGGAGCAGGAACGTCGCGAGCTTGCCGGCGTCCGCGAGTGGCGCCACGGCATCCAGCACCGCGTCGGCGAGCGCCTGCTCCAGCCGCTCGTCGAGCCGCACGCGGCCGCGCGATCCGGTCTTCGCCCGCTCGCGCAGCGGCTTCGGCAGCGAGTCCAGCGCCGCGGAGTGCCGCGAGAGCAGGCGGTGCAGCTTGACGTCGAACGTGAACCCGTCCGGCGTGATCTCCGCCCAGCGCTCCACCTGGCTCGCGGCCGGCACGGCGTAGAACGTCGAGTTGACCTCGACCGCGTCGAAGCGCTCTGCGTAGTACGGCAGCCGGTCGCGCGCAGGCAGCCCGGCCGGGTACCACTCCTCGACGAAGCCCGGGTCCGACCAGCTCGAGGTGCCGATGTTGATCGATCCGCCCATTAGGGCAGGTGTACCCGGATAGTGTCGCCATTGATGGGTCAGGTGCTGCATACGGCGAGGCTGGATCTCGTGCTGCTGGGGCCCGCCACCGCGCGCGCGCTGACGGCCGGGATCAAGAACGGCCATCCATGGGCCGCCGGCTACCCGCTCGCATCGAGCCTGCTGCGCGCCGAGCTGACGGCGGCGGCGGCCGCGCAGCGGCACCCGCTCGGCAGCTTCGGGACCTACCAGTTGATTCGCCGCGCCGACGACCAGGTGATCGGCGACGTCGGCTTCATGGGGCCGCCGGACGCCACCGGCGCCGTCAGCGTCGGCTGCGCGATCAGCGAGGACGCACGAGGACAGGGCTACGCGACCGAAGCACTCTCGGCCGTGCTGGAGTGGGCGCGGCGGCAGCCGGGCCTGACCTGCGTGCTGGCGGACACGACGCGCTCGAACCTCGCCTCCCAGCGGCTGCTCGAGCGCGTCGGGCTGCACCGCATCGGCGAGGACGGCGAGCTCCTGTACTACATGCTCTAGCCCTAGCGCCGCACCCAGGCGTCGGTGCCGTCGAGCAGGCGGCTGATGGAGTCGGGCAGGTGGTCGGAGGCGATGTCGTCGAGCGTGATCCCCTCCAACACGCCGCGAACGCTGGCGCGGACGGCGACCCAGGTGTCACGCAGCCGCATCGTGTGGCCCTGGTACTCCATGTCCTCGGGCGCGTGGCCGGCGACCGAGCCGAGCGGTCCGTCGACCGCGCGTATCACGTCGGCGACCGTGATCTCGTCCGCCGGGCGCGCCAGCGCGTGCCCTCCGTCGGGCCCGCGGTGGCTCTCGACGATCCCGGCGCGGCGCAGCTCGAGCAGGATGTTCTGGAGGAACTTCTGCGGGATGCCCTGCGCGTCGGCGAGCCGCTCGGCCGTCACGGGCCGCCCGCCGCCGGCGGCCGCCAGCTCCACCAGCGCCCGCATCGCATAGTCCACCTTCGCCGAGATCCGCACCGGGACATTGTGCTCACATCCGCCTCGTGTGCCACGTTGAAGGGCCAGTGAAAGCCGTTGCACTCCCCCCTTTCTGGTCGCTGGTCGAGGCGCACGGCGACGAGCTGCTCGTGCACGCGCGCCGCATGACCGGCGACTCCAACGGCGAGGACGTGCTGCAGGAGGCGCTGCTGCGCGCGCTGCGGGCCTACCCGCGGCTGCGCCACGCCGAGCACCTGCGCGCGTGGCTCTACCGCGTGACGACGACGACCGCGCTCGACCACCTGCGCGCGCGCCGGCGCGAGGTGCTGACCGACGAGCCGCCGGTCCCCGCGTCCGAGCCGGAGCACTACGACGACGCGTTCGAGTCGCTGATCGGCGAGCTGCCCGACGGCACGCAGGCCGCGCTGCGGCTGCGCTTCGTCGAGGACCTCGACTACGACGGCATCGCCGCGCGACTCGGCTGCTCGGCCGTGGCCGCGCGCCAGCGTGTGTCCACCGCCATCCGCACCCTTCGCACCCAGGGGATCCCCGCATGACACTTCCCGCCCGCCTGCTCGAGTCGATCGCCTCCGCCGCCGTGCGCGAGGGCCTCGCCGACGCCGTCTACACCCGCCTCGACACGCCGATCGGGAAGCTGCTGATCGTGCAGGGCGAGCGCGGCGTCGTGCGCGTCGGCTTCGCGGAGGAGCCCGTGGACGCGCTGCTCGCGCAGGTCGCCGGGCTGCTCGGGCCGCGGATCGTCGCGTCCGACCGCGAGCTCGCCGCCACCCGCGACGCGGTCTCGGCCTACTTCGAGGGGGTCGACGAGCGCATCGACCTGCCGGTCGACCTATCGCTCGTGCGCTCGGACTTCCGCCGCTCGGCGCTGACGCTGCTGCGCGACGAGGTCGGGCCCGGCCACGTCGTGACCTACTCCGCGCTGGCCGCGAAGGTCGGGCACCCGAAGGCGGCGCGCGCGATCGGGAGCGCCTGCGCGACCAACCCGGTGCCGATCATCGTTCCCTGCCACCGCGTGCTGCCGGGCAGCGGCGGCGTTGGCAGCTACGGCGGCGGTCCCGACGTCAAGCGGCTGCTGCTCGCGCACGAGGGCGCGCTCGTCGCCTAGGACGCCTCCACCTGCACCGATTCGATCACGATCGGCTCGACCGGCTGCTCGTCCGGGCCGACGGGCGCGACGCCGATCAGGTCGACGACGTCCTGGCCCTTGGTCACCTTGCCGACCAGCGCATACTCGGGCGGCAGTTGTGCGTCGTCGCCGGTGACGACGAAGAACTGGCTGCCCGACGTGCCGGGATCCTCGATCGCGGTCTTCGCCATCGCGACGACGCCCTTGTCGTACGTGAGGTCCTCCGGCGGCGCCTCGACGATCGAGTAGCCCGGGCCGCCGCTGCCGTTGCCCTTCGGGTCGCCGCCCTGGATCACGAAGCCGGGCACGATGCGGTGGAACCCCAGCCCGTCGTAGAAGCCCTTGTCGGCGAGGAACTTGAACGAGCCGCCCGTCTTCGGGGCGCGCTCGGCGTCGAGCGTGATCTCGAAGTCGCCGCAGTTGGTCTCGATGGTCGCGACGTACCTCCTCGCCGGGTCGAGGAGCTGCTTGGGCTTGGCCAGGTCCGGGTCCTTGGGCTTGGGCTTGGCGACCGGATCGCAGCCCGTTCCCTGCTCGCCGCCCGTGTCCTCGGGGGCCGGCGTCTCGATCGGGGTCGACGCCGGCGCGGCCTTCTCCTCGTCGTCCTCGCCGCAGCCGGCGACGGCCATCACGAGGCATGCGAGCAGGAGCGCCGGCAGCCGCGGCATGGGCGGCGATGATAATGACCCAGCGTGCCGCTGACTCCAGTCCTCGCCCGCTACGACCACGTGCTGCTCGACCTCGACGGCTGTCTCTGGCTGGGCGACGACGCGCTCGAGGGCGCGATCGACGCCGTGGCCTCGCTGCGCGAGGCCGGCAAGGGCATCGCGTTCCTGACGAACGACGTCCGGCACGCGCCCGAGGAGTTCGTGCGCAAGCTCTGGCGGCTCGGGTTCCAGGCCAGCCTTGACGAGGTCGTCACATGCGGCGCCGCGCTGCAATTCGTCCTGGCCGAGCGCAGCGACAAGGGCGCCGCGTTCGTGATCGGCTCCCAGGCGCTGGTCGACCACGTCGCCGACGCCGGCATGCGGATCGTCAACAACACGCAGTTCGCGACGCGCGCCGACATCGTCGCGGTGGGCGCTCACGAGGGCTTCGACTTCCGCGAGTTGCGCATCGCGACGCAGGCGGTGCTGCGCGGCGCCGAGCTGATCGGCGTCACGCGCGACCGGACGTTCCCGATGCCCGACGGGCCGTGGCCCGCGTCGGGCGCGGTCCTCGCCGCGGTCGAGGAGGCGACCGGGCGGCGCGCCGAGCGCACGGTCGGCAAGCCGGAGCCCGACATGTACGCCGCCGCGCGCGACCGGCTCGGCGAGGGGCGCTACCTGGCGGTCGGCGACCGCCTCGACGTCGACGTGGCGGGCGCCCGCCGCGCCGGGATCGACAGCGCACTCGTGTTGACGGGCGGCACGGCGCGCTCCGACGCCGAGGCCGCGGATCCGCGCCCGACGCACGTCGCCGACTCGCTGGCCGCGCTCGTGCTGCGATGACCACGCTGCACGCCCGTGATCGAATCTCTGTCATGACCTCCGCCTCGCATGACCCCGATCCGCGCGTCGACCAGTACATCGACGCGCTGCCCGACTGGCAGCAAGCCATCTGCCACCAGGTCCGCGAACTCGTCCACGCCGCCGATCCGGAGGTCGAGGAGACGATCAAACGGAAGGTGCAGCCCTACTTCGTGCTGCAGGGCAACATCTGCGCCTTGCTGGCCACCAAGGATCACGTGAACGTCTTCCTCTACGACGGCGGCATCGTCCCGGACCCAGACGGCATCATCACCGGTGGCCACGACAACAAGACGGCCCGGACGGTCGCCATCTACGAAGGCGAGACGCTCAACGCGCCGGCGCTGCGCACGATGTTCGAGCAGATCATCGCCAACAACCGCGCCGGCGGATGGCGCCGGTTGAAGCGAGAGGCCTGACGCCTCCGCGAACCGTCCTCGCCTGGCCCCGCTACCGGGGATCGCTTTGCCCCCCGGCAGGCTGGAGGGGGATACTGCGAGTGATGTCGCAGGAGAGCTACCTGCTGGCGAACCAACCCTCGGAGTTGGAGCGGCTGCAGCTGCAGTCGCTCGTGTGGGAGCCAACCGGGCGGCAGCTCCTCTCGCAGGTCGGCGGCGGATCCGGCGGACGCGCCCTCGACGTCGGCTGCGGAGCCATGGGCTGGCTTCGGATCCTCAGCGACTGGGTCGGCCCGTCCGGCCAGGTCGTGGGCACCGACATCGACGAGAGCCTGCTCGATGCCGCCCGTTCATTTCTGGAGGCAGAAGGAATCTCCAACGTGGAACTCGTCGTCGACGATCTGTTCGAGAGCAAGCTGGAGCCGCAATCGTTCGATCTCGTCCATGCCCGCTACGAGATCGCTCCGCTCGGACGCGGCCGTGAGCAGGTGGCCTCGCACCGGCGGTTGGTCAAGCCCGGTGGCTCACTGGTCCTGGAGGAGTGGGACCTGAGCTCGTGGCACTTCAATCCCACCGCCCCCGCGGCCGAGCGACTGATCCGATCGCTCTCCGAGATCTTTGCCGGCCTGGGCGGCGAAGCCGGTCGCGCACTTCCCGAACTGCTCCGCGAAATCGGCATCGACGAGCCGGGGATCGACGCCCACGTGATCGCGCTCGGACCAGGCCATCCCTATTTGCGTCTGCCGCTTCAGTTCAGCGTCGCGCTCGAATCGCGCCTGCTCGAGAAACTGAGCGGGGACGAGCTGGCCTCGCTACGCCGCGAAGCCGAGGCCGAGTTGGCCGAGCCGGGCAGATGGGGCACGACCTTCACCCTGATCCAGAGTTGGGGCAGGCTCGAAGGCTGACAGCAGCGGAACGCTCGTCGAACCCCGCTGCCCGAGAGTGCTCCTCGTTGCTGGCCGCGCGCGCCGTTTAGGCTCGGCGGATGGACGCCGGCGCCGAAGACGCCAACCGCAAGATCTTCCCTGATGTCACGATCGTCGAGCTCTTCGTCGATGACCAGCCGCTCGTCGTTCCGGCCGCCCGCTCGACGCGAAAGATCCCGTCGTCCAAGCAGGTCACCGTCCGGTCTTCTCGGCTGGTCAAGTGGGGCTGGATCTCGACGTTGCTGATCGCGCCGGGTCGGGGCACTCTTCGGAGTCGCAACGGGTGAGGGTGAGCATCGAGCAGGGCACCGGCGATTACTTCTGGCAGGCCGGAGCTGCTTACTGATATCGGGCGGTCATCGACAAGCAAGGTGTCGACGCGCTCGTGTCGGTGCATGACGTCGCACCGCTATGCGCCCCCGGAGCCCCGCTAGCGTTCTGCGCCCGCAATGGCCCGGCGCACGCTCTGCCTCATCGTCAACCCCAGCGCCGGCCGTGGCCGCGCGGCGCGGCTGCTGCCGCGCGTCGAGCAGGCGCTGCGTGCGCGCGGGCTGTCGTTCCGGGTCGAGCGCACGCACTCGCTCCCGCACGCGCGCGAGCTGGCGCGCGCGGCGCTCGCCGCCGGCGAGGTCGCCGCGGCGATGGGTGGCGACGGGCTGCTCGGGGCGATCGCGGGCGAGCTGCGCGGCACCGACGGCGTGCTCGGCGTGCTGCCGGGCGGCCGCGGCAACGACTTCGCGCGCAAGCTCGGCATCGGCCCCGATCCCGAGCGCGCCTGCGACGTGCTCGCGGGCGGGCGGGAGCACGCGATCGACGTCGCGGAGGCGGGCGGGCGCACGTACCTCGGGATCGCCTCCGCGGGCTTCGACTCCGACGTGCAGGACATCGCCAACGCGACCAAGCTCCCGCTCGGCGAACTGGTCTACGTCTACGCGACGCTGCGCGCGCTGCGCGGCTGGCGCCACGCGCGCTGGCAGGTCGCGGTCGACGGCAACGCGCAGTCGTTCGAGGGCTACTCCGTCGCCGTCGCCAACTCTGGCGTCTTCGGCGGCGGCATGTACCTCGTGCCCGACGCCTCGCTCGACGACGGCCTGCTCGACGTCGTGCTCACGCGCGCGGCGAGAAAGCACAGCTACCTGGCCGGCGTGCCGAAGGTGTTCAAGGGCACCCACGTCGACAACCCGGACCTGACGTTCCTGCGCGGGCGCGAGATCACGTTCCACGCCGACCGGCCGTTCGCCGCCTACGCCGACGGGGACCCGATAGCCGACCTGCCCGTCACCATCCGGGTCGTGCCGCGCGCGCTGAAGGTGCTGGTCCCATGACGCTGCTGGGACCCAAGGTGGCCGCCGCGAAGGCGGTCGGCACGGTCGTCCGCGCGGCGGGCCGCGGCGGCGGGACCTCGCTGCCGGGCAAGCTGCTCACGCGCCTGGAGCCGCACGCGATCTGGCTGCTGGCGCGCCGGCTCCCGCACGGCAGCGCGGTGATCAGCGCGACGAACGGCAAGACCACGAGCGCGGCGATGACCGCGGCGATCCTCGAGCGAACCGGCGAGACGCTCGTGCACAACCGCGCCGGGGCGAACATGGCGGGCGGCGTGGCCTCGGCGCTGGCGGCCGCCGCGCGGCACGGCGGGCGCGAGCTGGCCGGCGAGCTGGGGCTGTTCGAGGTCGACGAGTTCTGGCTCGGCCCTGTCGTCGAGGAGCTGGAGCCGCGCGCGCTGCTGCTGGGCAACCTGTTCCGCGACCAGCTCGACCGTTACGGCGAGCTCGAGATCATCGCCGAGCGCTGGGCCGAGGTGGTGGCGGCGCAGGCCGCGCGCACCGCGCTGGTGCTGAACGCCGACGACCCGCTCGTCGCCGACCTCGGCCGCGCGCACGAGCCGCTCTACTTCGGCGTCGAGGACGACTCGCTCGCGTTCGCCGAGCTCCAGCACGCGGCCGACTCCAAGCACTGCCGCCGCTGCGGGCACCCCTACGCCTACGAGGCGATCTACCTCGCGCACCTCGGCCGCTACGCGTGCCCGAACTGCGGCACGCGGCGACCCGAGCCCGCCGTCGTCGCGCGCGAGGTGCAGCTGCGCGGGATCCGCTCCGCCGCGTTCACACTCGTCACGCCGCAGGGGAGCGAGCGCGTCGAGCTGCCGCTCCCGGGCCTCTACAACGTCTACAACGCGCTCGGCGCGGCGGCGCTCTGCCTCACGCTGGGAGCGCCGCTCGAGGCCGTCGTCGCGGGACTGGGCGCGGTCGCGCCCGCGTTCGGGCGCGCCGAGACGCTGCAGCTCGACGGGCGGCCGACGTCGATCCTGCTGGTCAAGAACCCCGCCGGCGCCAACGAGGTGCTGCGGACGCTGGCGCTCGAGGGCGAGCAGCTCGACCTCTTCGGCATGCTCAACGACAACACCGCCGACGGGCGCGACATCTCGTGGGTCTGGGACGCCGACTGGGAGCTGCTGGCGCCCTCGCTGCGGCACATGACCTGCTCCGGCACGCGCGCCGCGGAGCTGGCGCTGCGGCTGAAGTACGCGGGCTTGGAGCCGGAGCGGCTGACCGTCGTTCCCGCCCTGGCGGACGGGCTCGACGCGGCGCTCGCCCGCGGCGAGGGGCCGCTCTACGCGCTGCCGACCTACACGGCGCTGCTGGAGCTGCGCGACCTGCTCGCCCGGCGCGGCCAGGTGCAGGGGCACTGGCGATGAGCGCCGCGACGTTCTCGCCCCTCGTCGTCTGGCACGACGTCGAATGCGGCGGCTATCGCGCGGATCTTCCGCTCTGGCTCGAGCTCGCGGACAGCGAGCCCGGGCCGGTGCTCGACGTCGGAGCCGGGACCGGGCGCGTCGCGCTCGAGCTGGCGCGCGCCGGCCACTCCGTCACGGCGCTCGACCGCGAGGCGGAGCTGCTCGACGCGCTCCGGTCCCGCGCCGGCGGCGCGAGCGTCGAGACCGTCGTGGCGGACGCCGCTGGCTTCGCGCTGCAGCGCCGCTTCGGGCTCGTGATCGTGCCGATGCAGACAATCCAGCTGCTGCCCGAGCGCAGCGGCTTCCTCGCGGCGGCGCGGCGCCACCTGCAGCCCGCCGGCCTGCTCGCGATCGCGATCACCGCCGGGCTGGAGACCTTCGGCGAGCTTGCGGAGGACCTGCTGCCCCACCCCGACGTCGGCTCCCTGGCGGGCTGGCGCTTCGCGTCGCAGCCGACCGCCCTGCGGGCGCTCCCGGCCG
>Ga0126306_10000399_pt1 | contig 19693 bp, 17 predicted proteins | sample Plot27_FD_92592 | JGI IMG/M metagenome (GOLD analysis project Ga0126306, IMG submission 92592) | Serpentine soil microbial communities from UC McLaughlin Reserve, CA, USA - Plot27 | ecosystem: Environmental > Terrestrial > Soil > Grasslands | place: USA: UC McLaughlin Reserve, Lake County... | reverse complement strand
GCCGTACGTGCGAAGGGTCGATCAGTAATCAAGGTAACTCCAGCGGTCAGACCTGCCTCGGCGGCCAGATCAGGGTGTCCTGTCTGGCGCTGAGGTGCAGCATCGGCTCGCCCTCGAGCCGGATGCCCACCTGATCCGCCATGCCCTGCGCCTCCAGCTCACCTGACGCAGGCTGCAGCGGCCAGGGCGGGTGGTGGATGTCGATTCGAAGCGGCCGCCCCCGGTCGTCGAGCGTGTAGGCGCAGTAGCGCTCGGCGAGCCAGCGCGCGAGCGGGTCGTCGGTGTCGGCTCCCGCGGGAGCGTATGAGCCTCGGAAGCGAGCCGGCGGGCCGGCCGAGTCGATGCGAGCGCTGTGGTAGTCCACGCGCGCGCCGGTGTGCACGACCCGCATCCGCGCGTGGAAGTACGGCAGCCGATAGGTGCGGCGCGCGGCGATGACGGCCGCCCGGCGCGCCGCGTCGAGGCTGAGGAAGTAGATCCCCGGCTTGCCGTCGAGCTCGACGTAGGTCCTGACGTTCAGCTCGGGGAAGTGCGAGACCCACGGGAGCGGTGGCGTGCCGCGAAGCCGCAGACCGCGCACGACGAAGGGCGTGATGCCGAGCCACGTGCTCCCCTCGGCGTCCTCGTGAAGCGGCAGCGCGGCGGGCACCACCCGCCGGAGCGCCTCGGCGGGCACGCGCCAGTGCGCGAACAGCAGGTCGCACCAGGTCTGGCCCTGAATCCACGCGCCGTCCGGCAGCGGCCAGGGCCGGTGCGCCAGGTCCTCAAGCGTGCGCCGCTGCAGCCGGCTCGCGTTCGCCATCCGGCGACGGTACCGGTGTGCCGAGTGAGTACGCGGCCGGGTCGAAGCGGCGCAGCTGCCGCCTGAATGGCCAGGTGTACGTGGGCCACAGCGCCGAGTTGTGGCCGTTCCGGTCGATGTAGTAGCTCGTGCAGCCGCCGCTCACCCACACGGTGTCCTTCGTCATCCGGTCGAGCTCGGCGTTGTAGGCGGCCTGCGCCTCCTCGCGCACCTCGAGCGTGCCGGCCCGGCGGGCGCGCATCGTGCGTAGGGCGTCGAGCACGTAGGCCAACTGCGACTCGATCATGTAGACGATCGACGTGTGACCGAGGCCGGTGTTCGGGCCGACCAGTAAGAACAGGTTGGGATAGCCGGCGACCGTCGTGCCCTTGTACGCGGCCATGCTGCCGTTCCAGGTCTCGGCGAGCGTGCGGCCGTCCCTGCCTCTCACGCGGTCGGCGATCGGCACGTCGGTGACGTGGAAGCCGGTGCCGAAGATGATCGTGTCGACCTCGCGCTCGGTTCCGTCGTCGGCGACCACGGAGCGCGGCCGGACCTCCGTGACCCCGCCGCTCACGACCTCGACGTTCGGCTGCGCGAGCGCCGGATACCACTCGTCGGTCGGGAGGATGCGCTTGCAGCCCATGCTGTAGTTCGGCGTGAGCTTCCGGCGCAGCTCGGGGTCCTTGATCTGCGACCGCATGTGACCGAGCGGGAGCTGCTCGAGCAGCTTGTTCACCGGCGGGTGGCGGAACAGCAGCACGAACAGCTCGCGCGCCAAGTAGATCCCCGCCCGCATCGCCAGCTGGGCCGGCGGGAAGAGCCGGTAGAGCGTGCGCTCCCAGCCCTTGAGCGGCCGGTTGCGGTGCGGCACGACCCACGGCGCCGTGCGCTGGAAGACATGCAGCTTGCCAACCTTCGGCTGGATCTCGGGAACGAACTGGATCGCCGATGCGCCGGTGCCCACCACCGCCACCCGCTCGCCGGTCAGGTCGTGGTCGTGGTCCCACTGCGCCGAGTGGAAGGCGGTGCCCTCGAACTCGGAGAGTCCCGGCACCTCCGGCAGCGCGGGCTCGGACAATGGCCCCTGCGCCGCGACCAGGAAGTTCGCGGTCATGGGACCGGTAGAGCTATCGATCCGCCACAGCCCCCCGTCGTCGTCCCACTCCGCGCTCTCGAGCTCGGTGTCGAAGTGGACGTGCGGCAGCACGCCGAAGCGCTCGGCGCAGTCCTTCAGGTAGTCGAGGATCTCCTCCTGCGGCGAGAAGGTGCTGGACCAGTTCGGGTTCGGCGCGAACGAGAACGAGTAGAGGTGCGACGGGACGTCGCAGCGGCAGCCCGGATACGTGTTGTCCCGCCAGGTGCCGCCGATGTCTCCGGCCCGCTCCAGCAGCACGAAGTCCTGCTCGCCCTCCTGCTTCAGCCGGATCGCCATGCCCAGCCCGGAGAACCCCGTGCCGATGATCGCGATCCTGTGGTGCCGGGTCACGTGAACCTCCGTAGTCCTGGCAGGAGCAGCTCGACCGTCCAGTCCGCAAGCTGCTCGACGTCCGTGTCCGGGTGGTCCCACATCCAGTGGGCAACGCCCTCGTAGGCCGAGTTGACGGCGTTCGCGGCGAGCTCCAGCTCGCGCGGGTCCACGTCATCCACGGCGATCTCCCGCATCAATTCGAGAATCAGCGCCGCCTGCCGCTTCCTCACGCGCACGGCGGCATCGGAGAAGCGGCCCTCGTAGAGAAGCTCATAGGCCACGCGGTTCTCGGCGGCGAACCTGAGGAACGCGAGCCCCCCGGCACGCAGACGGCCCTCCGGATCGGGCTCCTCGCTGGCCTCATCGGCCCCGCGCGCAGCCTCCGCGATCGACTCCGCGAGGCGCATCGCGAGCCCCTCGAGGCAGGCCTCGAAGAGGCCCTCCTTCGAGCCGAACAGCTCGTAGATGACCGGCTTCGTAACGCCCGCGCGACGCGCGAGCTCGTCCATCGACGCCTTCGCAAACCCGCGCTCGGCGAACAGCTCCTCACCGAGCTCGACGAGCTGCCGCGCACGCACCGCCCGGGGCACGCGACCGTGACGAAAGTCCTCTATCCGAGCAACGGCAGACATAGTTACTCACAGTAGGTTACCGAAAGTAGGCGCGGTTCAAACCCGGGTGTGCCGGATTACCCGCGTATATCGCGGGTCAGGCGGCAAACCCCCCTTCGGCGCAGCCGTTCGCCCGCGCAAGCCGGGCGTCACGGATCAGGCGGCCGGGGCTGCCTCGGGCTCGGCGGGCTCGCCGCCGTCCCCTGCCGCCGCCGCGCCGTCGGCTGCCTGGGTCGCCGCGCGGTCGGCCTTCGCTTCGGCGCTGGCCGCCTCGGCCTCGGCGCGTTCCTCCTCGGACTGGCCGGCTGGTGGTTCCTTCGCCCAGTCCTCGTCGAACTCCACGCGCCACTTGCCGTCGTCGCTCTGCTCCAGGCGCAGCTTCGCCCTGAACGTGCGGCCGGCGCGCGACCTGAAACCGGTGACGGCCTTCTCGGTGCGGCCTACGGGCGGGTCGTCGCCGCGCTCCTTCGACTGGCGGAGCGACTCGATCAGCTGCTTGGCCACCGACACCGGCAGGCTCTTCCCCGCCTTCTGCTTCCAGATCACGAACCCGCAGCCGGGGTCCTCGCGCGACCAGCACGAGTAGCCCTTCCGGTTCTCCGTGATCTCGCGGCCGCAGATCGGGCACGGGCCCAGCTTGGCCCGCTCGATCTGCACGCCCTTCAGCTTGTCGAGCTCCTGGACGGTCTCGGTCGTGAACTTCTTGATGTCGTCCATGAACGCCGGGCGCGTGTCCTGGCCCTGCTCGATCAGGCCGAGCCTGCGCTCCCAGCTGCCGGTCAGCTCCGGCGAGGTGAGCCGGTGCTCGCCGAGCAGGCGGATCACCTGGATGCCCTTCTCGGTGGCGACGAGCGATCGGCCGTCGCGCTCGATGTAGCCCACATCGACGAGCCGCTCGATGATCGACGCGCGCGTGGCCGGCGTGCCGATGCCCGAGTCCTTCATCGCCTCGCGCAGCTCGGCATCCTCGACCTCCTTGCCGGCCGTCTCCATCGCGCCGAGCAGCGAGGCGTCCGAGTAGCGCCGCGGCGGCTGCGTCTCCTTGCGCATCCACTCGACCTCGCGCGTCTGGACCCCCTCGCCCTGCTCGAGCCGCGGCAGGAGCTGGTCGCCGCCCGAGTCGTCGTCACTCCGGTCCTGCTCCGACAGCTCGCCGTACACGGCCCGCCACCCCGCCTCGATCAGCCGCCGGCCCGACGTGCGGAACACGTTCTCCTTCACCGTGGTCTCCACGCGGGTGCGCTCGAACACGGCCTCGGGATGGAACACGGCGAGGAACCGCTTTGTGACGAGGTCGTAGACCTTCACCTCGTCGGAGCCCATCTTCGAGAGGTCGTGCTCGGAGTTGGTCGGGATGATCGCGTGGTGGTCCTGGACCTTCGCGTCGTTGACGACGCGGGCCAAGGGGAGCTTGTCGAGGCCGAGCACGTACTTCGATGCTGCTTCGTATTGCGCGTTCCGCCCGATGTTCTCGGTGGTCGGCTTGATCTCGGCGACCATGTCGCCGGTCAGGAAGCGCGAGTTGGTGCGCGGGTAGGTGAGCGCCTTGTGGTCCTCGTAGAGGCGCTGCGCCGCCGCGAGCGTCCGGCGCGCGGAGAAGCCGTACAGGCTGTTGGCGTGCCGCTGCAGGCTGGTGAGGTCGTACAGCAGCTGCGGCTGCTCGCGCTGCTCCGTCTTCTCGAGCTTCGTGATCTCGCCGGCGTGGCCGGTGACGGCCTCGACGATCGCCTGCGCCTCCGCCTCCGACGGCAGCCGCTTGCCGCCCAGATACCGGCCGGCGTAATGGCGCTCGCCCGTCGCCTCGAACTGCGCCTCGACGAGCCAGTACGGCTCCGGCACGAAGTTGCGGATCTCCTGCTCGCGGCGCGCGACCAGCGCGAGCGTTGGCGTCTGCACGCGTCCGAGCGAGACGGCACCGTCGAATGCCGCCCGCAGCCTGATCGACGCGGCCCGCGTGGCGTTCATGCCCACCAGCCAGTCGGCCTCGGAGCGTGACCGGGCCGCCTCCTCCAGCGAGTGCAGCTCCTCGGCCGGCCGCAGCTGCTCGAACGCCTCGCGGATGGCCGTCTTCGTCATCGACGACAGCCACAGCCGCTGCACCGGCTTCTGCACCGGGGCGAGGTCATACACGTACGCGAAGATCAGCTCGCCCTCACGGCCGGCATCGCAGGCGTTGACGATCTGCTCCACGTCGTCGTCGGCCATCAGCCTGTGGATGGCGCGCAGCTGCTTGCCGGCGCGCTCGTCGTTCGGGATCAGCTTGAACTTCTCGGGCAGGATCGGGAGGTCGGCGAAGCGCCACTTCTTCAGCTTCGGGTCGTACTCGTCCGGGGGCGCGAGGCCCACCAGGTGGCCGACCGCCCACGAGACGATGTAGCCCCCGTTGTCCGTCGAGCCGTCCTGGGTCTCGAGGTGCGTCTTGTCCTTCGACTGCTTGAAGGATCCGGGCAGCGTCGATGCCAGGTCGCGCGCGACCGAGGGCTTCTCAGCGACTACTAGGGTCTTCGCCATCAGGGATCAGGGTACGCATATCGACTCCCACACTCCGACCGGATGGTGGCTGGAGGAGGCCGGTGGCGCCGCTCCGCGGCCCGCGCTGGAGGGGGACCAGAGCGCCGACGTGGTCATTGTCGGAGGCGGCTATACGGGCATGTGGACTGCCTGGCACCTGCTCGATTCGGAGCCCGGCATCCGGGTCCTCCTGCTGGACGGCGGCGTGTGCGGCCATGGCCCGAGCGGACGCAACGGCGGATTCTGCGAATCGCTCTGGTTCAGCGCCCCCGCTCTCCGCGCGCGCTTCGGCGACGAGGCGGCGCGCTCGCTGCTGGACGCGTCGAGCGAGACGGTCGGCGCGATCGGCGCCTGGTGCGAGAAGAACGACGTCGATGCCTGGTTCGACCAGTCGGGCTACCTGTGCGTCTCGACGGGCGATGCGTTCGACGACGTGGGCCTGGACGCCGTCGAGACCGCCCGCGCGCTCGGGAAGCCGGATGCGGTGCGCGACCTGTCCGCGGAGGAGGTGCGCGAGCGGGTGGACTCGCCCGTGTTCGGCCGAGGGGTGCTCGTGCCCGACTTCGCGACGCTGCAGCCGGCGCGCCTGGCGCTGGGGCTGCGCCGCCGGTTGCTGGAGCGCGGAGTGGAGATCTCCGAGAACTCGCGGGTGCGCGCTCTGAGCGCGGTGCGCGGCGCGGGAGCCGCGAATGGCGGGAGCGCGGCGGCGGTGGTGGCGGAAACCGCCGGCGGGCGCGTCCGCGCGAGCGCCGCGGTGGTCGCTGTCGGCCCGTCCTCGCGCTCCTTCCGCCCGCTGCGATCGCGCTTGTCGGTGACCTCGTCGCACATCGTGCTCACCGAGCCGGTGCCCGACGTGATCGAGCAGATCGGCTGGACGGGCGGCGAGTGCATCACCGACGGCCGGACGCTCCTCCACTACTTCCGCACGACACGCGACGGGCGGATCGCGTTCGGCTGGGGCGGCGGCCGGCTCGCGTACGGCAGCCGCGTGAACGGGCGGATCGAGGTGGACCGCGACGTGGCGGCCGAGGCGCACCGGCATCTGCTCCGCATCTTCCCCGCGCTGGAGAGCCGCCGGGTCACCCACGCCTGGGGCGGCCCGATCGACGTCTCGCCGAGCCACATCCCCCAGATCGGCAAGCTGCCGTCCGGTCCCGTGCACTTCGCGCTCGGCTTCACGGGCAACGGCGTCGGCCCCACCCACCTCGCCGGCCGCGCGCTGGCCTCGCTCGCGCTCGACCGGCGCGACCGGTGGACCAGCCTGCCGCTGGTCGGCTCAGAGGCCGGCGCCTGGGTGCCGCCGGAGCCGCTCGCCTGGGCCGGCGGGAACCTGGTCCGGCGAGCATTCCTGAGGCGCGAGGACGCCTACGAGCGCGGGGAGCGGCCCGGCCCGGTCACCCGCGCGATGTGCGCGGTGCCGAAGGCGCTCGGCATCCACGTGGCGCGCTAGGCGGTCGGAGCCGGCTCTAGGGCTCTAATAGCCGCCGTACCCGGGGTACGGTCGGCCGCGGTCCGGCCCGCGGCAGCCCTCGCGGCGAGCGCCCGCCCTGAACGGCAGCCGGATGATCAGCTGCGCCTCGTTGTTGTCCTCGTTGGACTCGTAGAGGCGGTTGTTCGGGTCGGCGATGTGCGCGTACGCGAAGCAGCCGCGCAGGCCGGTCACGTCGATCCACTGCTCGGGATAGCTGGGCGGGTACACGTCGGACCACCCCACCGAGGTGCCGAGCGTCACGTGCTGGGCGAGCGAGCTGTTGCTGCAGGCCGGGTACTGCACGAAGCGCGGAGAGCGCGGCAGGGCCGGTCGCGTATGCACGAGGTCTCGCAGGCAGTACGCCACCTTGGGCCCCGTCCGGACCAGCCTCGTGCGCCTGCCGTCCGGGTCCACGCGCCACAGCTCGAAGCGAGCGGCGTTGTAGAACTTCCACCAGAAGCGGCCCAGGTGGGCGAACTTGAACTGGAGCCGGCCGTCGGTGGCCACTCCGATCTTCCCGCCGCCGCGCCTGTAGATCCGCTGGCGCGCCCGCATGAAGCGCGGGCCGATACGGGTCCCGAACAGCTCCGCCGGTCCCTTCCCGACGCTGTCGATGGAGTTGCCGGCGCGCAGGAGCGTCCGGCCGCGACGGCGTTCCACATACATGCCCCAGGGCCTCCGCATGACGAGGTCGGGGCATAGGAGCTGGGCGGCAATCGGCCCGATGCAGGGGTTCTCCGCAGGCGGCTGCGGATCCTGCGAAGGCCGCGCGAGCGCGGTTCCAGCGAGGCCCGCGGCGCAACACAGCGCAATCACGAGAGCGGCACGCACCGCCAGAGTTGTAGCGACTACGGTGCCCGGAATGCGCATCCTGTCCATCGACGGGGGCGGGATCCGGGGCCTGATTCCGGCGATCGTCCTCACCGAGATCGAGCGGCAGTCGGGCCGCCGGGTATGGGAGCTGTTCGACCTGATCGCCGGGACCTCCACCGGCGGCATCCTCGCCTGCGCGCTGTGCGCACCCGACCCGCTCCCCGCCTCCGAGGTCGTGAAGCTGTACGAGGACGAGGGGCCCCACATCTTCAGCCGCTCGCTGTTCCAACGGATCCGGAGCGCCGAGGGCCTGCTCGACGAGAAGTACGACGACGCCGCGCTCGACCGCGCGCTCGAGCGGTTCCTCCAGCAGAAGCTCCTGTCCCAGACGAGGCCGGACATCATCGTGCCGTCCTACGACACGAACGAGCCCGGCCCGTACTTCTTCAAGACCACGGACGCCAAGACGTCCCCGGATGACGACTTCCCGCTGAACGTCGTGGCGCGCGCCACGTCCGCCGCGCCCACCTATTTCGAGCCGGTCGCGTCGGGCGAGCGCGCGCTCGTGGACGGCGGCGTGTTCGCCACCAACCCGGCGATGTGCGCCGTGGCCGAGGCGCTCAACACCGTCTCGCCGAGGGACGTCGTGCTCGTGTCGCTCGGCACCGGCGAGCGGACGCACAAGCGCGACTTCGACGAGATCAAGGACTGGGGTGTGGCGCGCTGGGCGCGGCCGATCCTCGACGTGGTGTTCGACGGAGTGTCGGACGCAGTCAACTACCAGCTGAGGCGGGTACTTCCCGCGGAGGCCTACTGGCGCTTTCAGGTGGAGCTGACGCTGGCGAGCGACCACCTGGACGACGCGAGTGAGGGCAATCTCGCGAAACTGCGCGGGCACGCGGAGGATCTGATCCGCGACCGCTCGAACGACCTCGACGCGGTGATCACGAAGCTCTAGGTGGCGCACGGGCCGGTGTCCACCGCTCCGCGTGCCCGCCGGAGCGCGCTGCGCACGACGGAGTCCGGCACCGCGTAGCCGGCACGGCCGCGGCCTGCTGCGGCCGCGAAGACGGTCGCCACCACGCGGCCCGATCCGTCCACGACCGGGCCACCCGAGTTCCCGTGGCGCACGAGTCCGCGCAGGGAGGTGATCGTGCGCTGCACCGGGCCGCGCCCGTAGGAGTCCTGGGTGAGGACGGTGGCCGTCTGGCCGAGCCGTGCCGGCCGCACGTCGTAGGGGCCGTTCTCGGGGAACCCCAGCACCGCCGCCGAGGTACCCGGCTTCGCGTCCACGTTCAGCCGGAGCGGCCGCGTCCCGCCGATCCCGGACACGCGCAGGATCGCGAGGTCGTTCCGCGGGTCGTACCAGACCGCCTGAGCGTCCACCGAGGGCCCGTCGCCACCGAGCTGGACGGTGGTGTCGTCCTGGCCGGCGACGACGTGGGCGTTCGTCACCACGATCCCGTCTCGGGCCACCCAGCCGCTGCCCTGCACGCCCAACCCGCAGGCGGTCCCGAGCACCCGCACGACGCTCCGGCCGGCCGCGCGCACCTCGGGGTCGCGGGCGATCCTCGAGTTCGGCGGCGGCACATTCGCCGCCGGTCCGCGAATCGACGGGAACGGGTCGAAGCGCGCGAGCGCCTGGAGGATCGGGCCGGACGGCGGCAGGGCGGCGTTCAGCCTCTGGAGGATCTCCGAGCGCTGGATCGGCTCGCGCAGCTCGCGCGCCCCGGGCGTCTGAAGCGCCACGGCGCCCGCGATCCAGACGAGGAACAGGCCGAGGCAGGCGACGAGCACCGCGCCGCCCACGCCGTCCGCCACACCGAGCTCATCGGGCAGCCGCCGGGTCAGGTGAAAGCCGGCCACCTCCAGCACCGAGGCGAATACCGCGCCCAGCATCAGCGCGACGATCAGCGCCACGAGCGGCGCGTACGGCGAATGCGATCCGTCGCTCAGGAGCACGGGCCCCAGCCGCGAGCCGAGGAACGCGCCCAGCGCGAACCCGGCCAGGGCGAGTCCGCCGGCGATCAGGCCCTGGCCGAAGCCCCACACCGCCATCAGGACGGTGAAGGCGATGATGATCCAGTCGAGGCCGGTCAAGGCGACCCGCAGCCTATCCGCCCGCTGGCCGGGGTAGGCGGGGTTACCATCGACCCCGGTTCCCCCTTGAAGAGCATCCCCCCAGCTCGCAGGCGGCGGCTCACGCATCGCGCCCTGCCCACACTCGTCGGGCTCGCCGCGGTGTCGCTGATCGCGGGGCTGCTCGTGGGCGCCGCCGCCGACAGCGCGGCGGAACGCACGGCCTCCCGCTTCGCGGACGCCTGGCAGCGCGGTGACTACCGCGCCATGCACGCGCTGCTGACGCCGGCGTCCCGGGCCGCCCATCCGCTGGCCGCCTTCCGGCGGGCCTACCGGCGCGCCGCCGCCACGGCGACCGCCCTGCGCGTCGAGCCGTCCGATCCGGAGGACGTCGACGGCGACACCGTGACCATCCCCGTCGTCGTCGAGACGCGCGTTTTCGGGGCTCTGCGCGGCAACCTGGAGATCCCGGTGTCGGACGAGCGGGTGCCGTGGTCGCCCCGGCTCGTGTTCCCGGAGCTCGGCCCGGCGGAGCGCCTCAGGCGGGCGAGCCTGCCGCCGAGGCGCGCCACGATCCGCTCCCGCGACGGCAAGGTGCTGGCCAAGGGGCCCGCGCCCTCGCGGACGTCGCCGCTCGTGGGCATCGCGGACTCGATCGCGGGCCGGATGGAGCCCGAGGAGACGCCCCAGGAGCGGCTGGCGCTATACGCGCGCGGCTTCCCCGAGGACTGGCCGGTCGGGCAGACCGGGCTCGAGGAGGTGTTCGAGGACCGCCTCCGCGGCCGCCCCGGCGGCGAGCTGATCGCCGGCGGCCGGGTGCTCGCGCGCGCCAGGCCGCGCGCCGCGCGGCCGGTCGAGACCACGATCGACACGCGCCTCCAGGAGGCGGCCGTGATCGGGCTCGCCGGCCGGCTCGGCGGCGTGGCGGCGCTCGACCCGCGCACCGGCGAGGTGCGCGCCCTCGCCGGCATCGCCTTCTCCGCGCCGCAGCCGCCCGGCTCGACCTTCAAGATCGTGACCGCCACGGCCGCGCTCGAGCGCGGGATGGTGAAGCCGTCCACCGAGTTCCCCGTCGAGACGCATGCGATCGTGGACGGCGTCGAGCTCGAGAACGCCAACGGCGAGGCGTGTGGAGGCACCTTCCGCAACTCGTTCGCGCACTCGTGCAACTCGGTGTTCGCGCCGCTGGGGATGAAGATCGAGGCCGGCCCACTGGTGGACGCCGCCGAGCGCTATGGCTGGAACGCGAAGGCCACCATCCCCGGCGAGGTGCCGAGCACGCTGCCGCCGGCATCCGAGATCGACACGCCGCTCGAGGTGGCCTCAACCGCCATCGGACAGTTCGAGACGCTCGCAACGCCGCTCCAGATGGCGTCGGTGGCACAGACGATCGCCACGCGCGGCGTACGCTTCCCGCCCACGCTCTCGCCCACCCGCCGCCCGCGCGGCGTGCGGGTCACATCGCGGCGCGTGGCGCGGACGATCGGCTCGATGATGGTCGACGTGGTGGCCTACGGCACCGGCGTGGCCGCGGCGCTGCCCGACGTGAAGGTGGCCGGCAAGACCGGCACCGCCGAGCTCGAGGACACGCGCGACCCGGAGACCGGGGAGACGCTGCCGCCCGACCCGAACAACACCGACGCCTGGTTCACCGCGTACGCGCCGGCCGTGCAACCGAAGATCGTGGTGGCGGTGATGCTCGTGCGGGCGGGCGCCGGCGGGGCCACCGCCGCCCCGGCCGCGCGCGTCGTGCTGGACGCGGCTACGCCGTAGTTGGCCAAGCGCGGGGCGGTGCCCGGTGCGCAGGCCTGCCCTCAGATATCCAGATGGAACGTGAGGTGGCCGCCGGTCGGCCCCTCGATCTCGAGCTCGAGCGGGCGGTACTCGGTATTCGCGAGCGGCAGCCGGAACAGCAGCATGGAGCCCGCCGTGGGGCCCAGCTGGGCGACGCTCCCGACCTCCGGGATGCACTCGTGCGGCGAGAGCACCCGCGACTGGTAGGCGAAGTCGTTGCTTTCCGGCAGCGACTCGGGCTCGAACTCGTTGCCCTGGTTGTCCACGATCTTGAACCGGTCCGCGGTCTCGGTGGAGTCCTTGCCGCGGTTGCACGCCTGGAGGAAGACGCCGTACAGCGTGGTCTTCGCGTCCGGCTCCGTGCCGGGCGCGACGTACGACTTGTCAGGCGTGATGCGCGGGTTCAGCTCGCGCGTGATGAAGACGTTGTATTCGATGCCGTCGAGCGGCAGCGCGAGGCCCTCGCGGGCCGCCTCGTCCACACCCTGTTCCTCGTCCTTCGTGCCGCAGGCGGAGGCGCCGGCCGTGAGGGCCGCCAGGCAGAGCAGCGTGAGGAGACGGCGCGGCATGCGGGCGGGCATATTAGTCCGGGCCTCAGAGCCTCGACCGGCGGGCCGGGTCCATCCCGGCATAGGCGCCGAAGCGGGCCGCCTTGTCCGGCTCGTACCCGGCGATCGTCGCGCGCTTCAGCTTCACCCGGTCCGGCTCCTCGAACACCATCCGAAGCCGGTCGAGCGCCTTGTTCGTCTTCCGGCGGAGCCAGCCCGCGGCGCCGATCTCCTTGAGACGGTCGACGACCGTGGCCGGCTCGCTGAACGTCCTGAGCTCGACGCGGGTGACGTTCCCGGACTCGCGCGAGAAGTCGTACACCGCCACGGACCGGTTGCGGCCGCGGCGGCCGTAGCGGATCTCCTCGATGATCTGGCGCGGCCGGTCCGCCTTCGTGATCGTCAGCTCGGCGTACTCGTTCGCGAGCGGCGCGTCGAGCTTGAAGCGCGCGGCCGCGCCCACGCCGACCGGCTGCACGCGCGCGAGCCGGTAGTCCTCCATGAAGTGCTCCGTGAACGTGGGCCGCGCGGCGAGGTCGGCAACGAAGTCGAACACCTCCTCGCGAGGCGCCGAGATGATCGCCGATACGGAGACCTCGCGCATGCGGGCGGCATCGTACCGGCCGGTGAGAACCTCGCTGCGCCGACGGCACCGCCCTCGGCTTGCGCGGTGAGCCGCCGCTAGGCGGCGCGGGGCACGACGGCGAGCCTGCGCTCGCTCACGTGGACGCGCTCGGTGCGCACGGCGACGCGGCGCTCCTCGGGCAGCCCGGCGAAGCAGAGATCGCACAGAGTGCGCCCGCCGTCCAGCTCGTGCATGCGCTCTCCGGCGAGCGGAGTGCGGTGGCAGTCCCCGCAGGCGGTGGCGCTCGGAGGGAGCGCGCCGATGCTGCTGCGGACGAGGATTGAGGCGAGGTCGGGCATGGAAAGAGGGTTCTGGATGAGCGGGTAAAGCCCTGCATCCTGAAAAAAGCCCGCTATTACCGGATTTTTCACTTGGCTAGCTCGTATCCATCGATACCATCCTGTGCCCCACCCCCTGAGGAGAGAGATCCACATGGAAGCCTTCAACGCCGGCACACTGGCGGGTGCCGGGTCGTTCAGATGCGATTCCTGCGGGTTTGCCGTCGCTCTTCATGAGCGCGATCCCGTGCCCGAGTGCCCAGAGTGCGGAGGCGAGAGCTTCAGGCGCGCCTCGCTGTTCGGCGACTCGGTGCGCCCGCCGATGCACCATGAGGTCGAAGGAGCGCCGGACTGGCTGGCCGAGGCCCGCGAGGCGCTGGTCCGGGATGGCGACTACCTGGCCTTCGAGGACGACGACCGGGTGCGCGTGTTCCCGCTGCAGGACGGCTGGACGCGAATAGGGCGGAGCCTCTCGGCTCACGTGCGCTTCGACGACCCGACCGTGTCGCGCCGCCATGCGCTGCTGTACCGCGACGAGGCCGGCGCCCGCATCCTCGACGACCGCAGCCTGAACGGGGTGTTCAGGAACGGGGAGCGCGTGGAGCTGGCGGAGCTGGAGGACGGCGACGAGATCTCGATCGGCCGCTTCAGCCTGTTCTTCGTCAGCCTGGTGGGCTCGCCCGCCGCCGCTCAGCGATAGGTGACGATCCGGACGTAGCCGATGTCCACCGGCGTGTCGATGTACTTCGGGTCGACGCTGGCGTAGGGGAGCGGCTCGACGATCGGCACGACGGTGACCGTCGCGTTGCCGTCTCGCTCGATCGCACCCCTGACCGCGTCGGTCGCGATCACCACCTTCTTCGCCTTCGTCAGCGGGTGCGCCGGCCGCGGGTCATACGGGCGGCGCGGCTTGACCTCGCAATGGCCCGGGTCGCCGAGGCAGCCCCCGTGCCCGAACACGTGGTACGAGCCGGCATAGCTGGGGTCGTCGTAGCCGGTGTCCGCGTCCGCACCGGGGTTGTTGACGTACACCCGCCCCTCGTACGAGGCGCCCGCATGGTCCACCTCGTAGAACTCGATGTCGGCGCGGTAGATGTCCGTGTCGAGCGCGCCCACGTCGAGCGACTCCGACTCGTACTTCTCCCCCTCGGTCGGCGGAGTCGGCTCCTCGCTGTCCCCACCGCCGCCCGGCATCTCGCCGGCGTCGGCCCCGCCGACGCCCGGTGGCACATCGGTCCCGCCGGCCACGGCGCCCGTCGCGTAGTCGTATCCGAGCGCGTGCACGTCGAGCACCTGCTGGACGGTGAGGCCGGGGAAGAGCGCGAGGTCGAGGTACTCCGGCGGGATGTTGTTCACGCCGTGACGGAGCTGCCACAGGTACCAGATGCGGTCGATCATCGCGTGGTGCGCCCAGAAGACCGGGTCGAACGCCGACGTGCCGATCGAGCCCATGTCGCCGCCCACCCACCCGTGGACGCCGTCGTGCACGTCCTGGAGCTGGTTGGAGAAGTCGCGGAAGTCGGTGAGGCCGATGATGGTGTCCATCTCGGCGGTCGACGGAAGGTCGGCCGGCGCACCGGGGTTGCGCGTCGTCCTGCGCTCCGGCTCACCGTTGATGGCGGGCACCGGCCCGCTCTGGAGCGGTTCGCCGCCGGCGGTGTAGGCGGCGGGCAGACCGCTCGCGTGTGAGGCGTCGTCGGTCCAGTCCCACCACGGCAGGATCGCGTCCTCGTTCTGGTCGCGCGCGGCGTTGTCGAAGAACGCCAGGTAGGCGCGGTGCCACGGAAGGAACAGGTCGTACGGGAACAGCTGCCCGGTCCCCGGACCGGATCGCGCGTGATGCCAGCACTCGTAGCGGTTGAAGCCGTGGAACTCGGCCCAGTAGATCCAGCTGCGATTGTCCGACGCCGAGAGGGCCTGCATCTTCTCGTAGGCGTCGGCGAGGGCCGCCACGTTCGCATGCTCCGCGCTGGGCCGGACTACGATTCCGTTTGCCATTGCGCCTCCTTGGCGGTGCGAGTTTCCCGATCATCCTCCATTGGTTCAGGAAAGTAAATGGCTACTTACACCTCTTCCCCAATCCCGGTCGGTACGTTCGAGGACCCTGTCGGCGCGGAGCTCGTCTTCCGGGGGGTCGAGCAGGCGGGCCCCTCGTTCGAGGGGCGCGTGTTCCTGAATCGGCCTGATGCGGACGAGACCACCGAGCGCAGTCCCGAGACCGGCTACGCGGGGTCATTCCACGTGTACGGCTACGGCGAGCACCCGCCGCCGGCACTCGCCGGCGAGCAGGCGAGGCGCGAAGCCGGTGGCGCGCCCGTGGCCCCGATCGAGAAGCGCCTGCGGCCGGACGCGGCCGCGCTGCGCAGGGCGCTCGAGGGTGCGGCCGAGCTGACGGTCACCGTGGTGCCCGTGCCCGCGGATCCCGGCGGCGAGGTCCCGGACCGGCCGTTCCAGGACATCGAGGTGGTCTTCGGCCGCGGCTAGCGGGGGCGCGCGGCGAGCTCTGCAAGCCCGTCCTCGCGCGACTTCACGGGCCGGTAGCCGAGCTCGCGCTCGGCTCGCGAGATGTCGATCGTGCACTCCTGAGAGGAGACCCAGACGGCGAAGCGTGTGAGGGGCGGCGTGCCGGGCCGCTTCAGGCGCCGCCACAGCCATTCCGAGACGCGTGCCGCCGTGTTCGCGACCCCGGCCGGGACCGACTTGTCCGGAACCTGCACGCCCTGCGTGCCCACGAGTGCCGTCAGGAACTCGCGGAACTCCACCGGCTCGCCGTCGGTCACGAACCACACGCCGCCCGCCGGCCCGCGCGTGCCCGCCAGCCACAGGCCCTCGACGGTGTTGTCGATGTGGGTCGTGGCGGTCAGGTGGCGGCCGCCGCCGACCCAGCGGAAGCGCCCGGACCGCACCATCTCGACGATCTGAGGCAGCAGGGTGGTGTCGCCGCGGCCCCAGACGAACCGCGGCCGCACCACGACGGTCTCGAAATCGGCCCCACGAACTATCTCTTCCGCCTTCGCCTTCGAAGACGAGTACAGCGCGGGTGAGTCCGGCCTCAGCGGAGCGCTCTCATCCACGTTCACCAATGGCTGCCCGGCCATCAGGGCAGCCTCCGTGCTCACATGGACCAGCCTCCGTACGCCCCCGGCCCTGCAGGCAGCAACCACGTTGCGCGTGCCCTGCACGTTGACCCGTTCGAAATCGGCGGGATCGCCGAAGTCCTCGACCTTCGCCGCGGCATGGAAGGCGATCTCGCAGTCCTCGACCCGGAGGTCGTCCAGATCGCCCATCACCGGCTCCGCGCCGAGCTCGCGCACGCGCGCGGCGGCCTGCTCCGAGCGCGCCAGCGCCCGCACGTCCCAGCCCTCGCGCCGGAGGCGCTCGATCAGCGCGCCTCCCACGAAGCCGGATCCGCCGGTCACGAACGCGGTGTGCATCTCAGCGCTCGTCGCGCGGGCCGGTCCAGAAGGCGTCGCCCACGGTGACCGTGCGGGCGATCTCGGCCTGGTGCCGGAGCGAGTGCGGGTCGCCGTCCTCGTAGGCGAACATCGCCTCGGCGCGGATGCGGCGCACCTCGCCGGAGCCGCCCAGGTACTGGTCCACCACGCGCGCGCAGCGGCGCCCCTCGGCGATCGCCGTCACGACGAGCGACTGGCCGGTGCGCGCGTCGCCGCAGGCGAACACGCCCTCGACCTTGGTGCCGTACACCGCCGCCTTCACGTTCCCGCGACGGTCGACGTCGAGGCCGAGCTGCTCGATCGCGCCCTCGTGCTCGGGGTGGTCGAAGCCGATCGCGATCAGGACGAGCTCGGCGCGCTCCTCGAAGTCGCTGCCGGGCACGGCGTGCAGGTCACGCGAGGAGGTGCCCTCCACACGCCGGCCCTCCACCCCGGTCACGCGCCCGTCCCCGCCGCGCAGCGCGGTCACCTGGGTGCCGAAGCGGCGCTCCCCGCCCTCGTCCAGCGCATAGGTGGTGCCGGTGCGCTTCGGCGGCAGTGGCCACGGCGTGCCGGGCGGGCGGCCGTCACCCGGGAGCGGCGGGTACACGTCTAGGAGCAGGACGTCCTCCGCGCCCTCCCGCAGCGCGTTCGAGATGCAGTCCATGCCGGTGTCGCCGCCACCCACGACCACCACGCGCTTGCCCTCGGCGCTGATCACGCGGCCCGGCGGCATCTGACGGTGCAGCCGGCCCTCCATCGCGGCGACCGCGCGGTTGCGCTGATACAGGTAGTCCATCGCGAAGTGCACGCCCGCGAGCTCGCGGCCGGGCACGTCGAGGTCGCGATGCACGCGCGAGCCGATCGCCACGACGACGGCGTCGTGGTTGCCGCGCAGCTCGCCCGCCTCGAGGTCCGCGCCCACATCGACGTTGCACTCGAACCGCACGCCTTCGTCCTCGAGCAGCTTCACACGCCGGTCGATGATCCACTTCTCGAGCTTCGCGTCGGGCACGCCGAACCTGAGCAGGCCGCCGGGCGCCTCGTCGCGCTCGTAGACCGTCACGGTGTGGCCCAGCTTGTTGAGCTCCGCCGCCACGGCGAGTCCGGCCGGCCCGGAGCCCACCACGGCCACCGTCCGGTCGGTGCGCGCCTCCGGCGGATCGGGCTCGATCCAGCCCTCCTCGAACCCGCGCGTGACGATCGCCAGCTCGATCTGCTCGATGGTCACGGCGTCGTCGTTGATGTCGAGCACGCACGCGGACTCGCACGGCGCGGGGCAGATCAGGCCCGTGAACTCCGGGAAGTTGTTGGTGGCGTGGAGCTTCGTGAGCGCGTCGCGCCAGTGATCGCGGTACACGAGGTCGTTCCAGTCCGGGATCAGGTTGCCGAGCGGGCAGCCCTCGTGGCAGAACGGCACGCCGCAGTCCATGCAGCGCGCGCCCTGGTCGCGCAGCGTGCGGTCGTCGGGCAGCGAGAAGTACTGCCGGTAGTCGTGCACGCGCTGTTCCGGGTCGCGCTTCTCGAAGCCGACCCGCTCGAGGCGGAGGAATGCGCCGAGCTCGCCCATCGCCTAGATCGGTCCCCCAGCCGCATAGCCCGGGCTGGCGGCCGGCCCGGCGGCCGCGGCCGCCACCTCGGCCTCGCCCTCGGCCGCCAGCTGCTCCGCGAGCGCCCGCTTGTAGTCGTGCGGCATGACCTTGACGATCCGGTTCAGGGTGGCCTGCCAGTCGTCGAGCAGGCGCGCGGCCACGGCCGAGCCGGTGCGCTCCCTGTGCTCACGGATCCAGCCGCGCAGCTCCTCGCTCTCGTCCGGCGTGATCGCGTCGAAGCCCACGAGTTCCGTGTTGCAGCGGCCGCGGAAGCCGCCGTCGGCGTCGTATACGTAGGCGATGCCGCCGCTCATCCCGGCGGCGAAGTTGAGGCCGGTCGGGCCGAGCACGACAACGCGGCCGCCTGTCATGTACTCGCAGCCGTGGTCGCCGAGCCCCTCGACGACCGTGATTGCGCCCGAGTTCCGGACGGCGAAGCGCTCGCCGGCGAGGCCGCGGAAGAAGGCCCTGCCGGAGGTGGCGCCGTACAGCACCGTGTTGCCCACGATCACGTTGTGCTCCGCGGCGAACGCGGCGTCGGCCGGCGGCCGCACGACGATCGTGCCGCCCGAGAGGCCCTTGCCGCAGTAGTCGTTCGCGTCGCCGTCGAGCACCAGCTCGACGCCGTGCGCCAGCCAGGCGCCGAAGCTCTGGCCGGCCGATCCGGTGAGCGACACGTGGATGCTGCCCTCGGGCAGGCCCTCCTCGCCGTGCACGCGGGCGATCTCCCCCGACAGGAGCCCGCCGACGGCGCGGTTCTTGTTCTCGATCCTGCGCTCGAGCCGCACCGGCCTGCCCTCCTCGACCGCCGGGCGGCAGAGCTGGAGCAGGTCCACGTCGATCGAGTCGTACAGCACCGGGTCGGGCCGGCGCACGCACCGGCGGGGCGCGTCGGGCTCGACGTTGTCCGGCACGGCGAGCAGCGCGCGGAGGTCCACGTCCTGGGCCTTCCAGTGGTCGGCCGCCTGATCCGCGTCGAGCAGGTCGGTGCGGCCGATCAGCTCCTCCATGGTGGGCACGCCGAGGTTCGCCATGATCCGGCGCGCCTCCTCGGCCACCATGAAGAGGTAGTTCACGACGTGCTCGGGCTGGCCCTCGAAGCGCGCGCGCAGCACCGGGTCCTGCGTGGCCACGCCCACCGGGCAGGTGTTCAGGTGGCAGACGCGCATCATGATGCAGCCGAGCGCGATCAGCGGGGCGGTGGAGAACCCGTACTCGTCGGCGCCGAGGATCGCGGCGATCACCACGTCGCGGCCGGTGCGCATCTGTCCGTCGGCCTCGACGAGGATGCGCGAACGGAGGTCGTTGCGGAGCAGCGTCTGCTGGGTCTCGGCGATGCCGATCTCCCAAGGGATGCCGGCGTGCTGGATCGACGCCTGCGGCGACGCGCCCGTGCCGCCGTCGTGGCCCGCGATCACCACGTGGTCGGCGTTCGCCTTCGCCACTCCGGCGGCGACGGTGCCCACGCCCACCTCGGAGACGAGCTTCACCGACACACGCGCGTGCGGGTTCGCGCAGCGGAGGTCGTAGATGAGCTGCTTCAGGTCCTCGATCGAGTAGATGTCGTGATGAGGCGGCGGCGAGATCAGGCCCACGCCCGGAGTCGAGTGCCGCAGCCGCGCGATGTAGCGGTCCACCTTGTGCCCGGGCAGCTGGCCGCCCTCGCCGGGCTTGGCGCCCTGGGC
>Ga0126306_10000398_pt1 | contig 19712 bp, 17 predicted proteins | sample Plot27_FD_92592 | JGI IMG/M metagenome (GOLD analysis project Ga0126306, IMG submission 92592) | Serpentine soil microbial communities from UC McLaughlin Reserve, CA, USA - Plot27 | ecosystem: Environmental > Terrestrial > Soil > Grasslands | place: USA: UC McLaughlin Reserve, Lake County... | reverse complement strand
TCCATCCTGGCTGGGGCGGCACAGGGCTTCTGGTGGCTGGTCGTCGCCCGCGCTGTGCAAGGCTTCGGGATGGGCACCATCATGCCTCTCTCCCAGACCATCATCGGTGACATCATCAGCGCCCGCGAGCGCGGCAAGTACATGGGATATATCGGCGCCGTCTTCGGCGTCGCCTCGATCGCAGGGCCGCTGGCCGGCGGTTGGATCACGGATAGCTTCTCTTGGCGCTGGCTGTTCTATGTGAATCTTCCTCTCGGTGTCGCCGCGCTCGTGTTCATCGTCGCCTACCTGCACTTGCCGCACCTCCCGAGGAGTCACAAGCTGGACTACGTCGGCTTCATCGCCCTGCCGCTCGCGCTAGTCGCAGTGTTGCTCGCGACCACCTGGGGAGGCACCACCTACCCGTGGGACTCCTGGCAGATCGTCTCGCTGTACGCCGTCGGCGTGCTCGTCCTGATCGGGTTCCTTATCAACGAGTACAACGCCGACGAGCCGGTGCTGCCCTTGAGGCTCTGGAAGAACTCCGTCTTTACCCTCTCGAATGTCTCGAACATGGCGATAGCCATGACGATGTTCGGCGCGATCTTCTTCATCCCCGTCTACGCACAGGGGGTCATTGGGTTGAACGTCACCAACTCGGGGGCCGTCCTCATCCCCCTGACGGCGTCCATGATCGTGGTCAGCATAGTGGTGGGCAGGCTCATCACCCGCACGGGGCGCTACAAGGGGTTCATGCTCGCGGGGCTGCTCGTCATGATAGGCGGCTACTTCCTGCTCACGCGCCTTGGGTACGGCTCGACGCAGGCGGACCTCACGCTGGACATGATCGTCGTGGGCCTGGGACTCGGGGCCGTCCTGCAGACCTACACGCTCGTGGTGCAGAACGCCACCTCACGCGAGGACCTCGGCGTTGCCACCTCCACCACGCAACTCTCACGCTCATTAGGGGCGACGGTGGGCACGGCGTTTTTTGGAACCATCATGACCAACGGTATGAAAACCGAGATCCCCAAGCACCTGCCGTCACAGGCTCTCCAGGGTCCGCAGGCGGACGAGCTCTCCGACGGAAGCGGGGTCGGGGCGGTACTCGACCCCAACACGCTCAACCAGCTTCCTGACGCCGTCGCGACCGGCATCCGGGAGGGTCTGGCCGCGGCTATGCATCCGGTGTTCGTCGCCGGGTTGCCGATCATAGCGATCGCTTTCGTTGCCACCCTCTTCATAAAGGAGCTACCGCTTCGCACCGTCGCCTTCGCCGACATGGAAGGGGGCGCGATCGCGCCGAGCGACGCAACTCAGAACGGTACGGGAACGCTATTGCGCTCCGGCCTTGCTGTCGCTTACCTCTCCAGGCTCGTGGAGAGCCGCCGTTGGAGTTCTCCCGAGATCCTACGGGCCGCGTCGGAGCTCGTGGAACCCAATGGTCAAGTCTCTGTGCGCGAGCGGGCGGTCAGGGCCAACGAAGAGGTCCTCAAGCCGTTGTCCAGAAACCTACTTACGAGCTACCTACTCGAAAGGCGAGAATCCGGTCCCGAGTGGAAGGGCTGGCGAGGTACGTCAGCGCCCGACAGTGACTGGCAAACGATCAGGCCAAGAGAACCAAGCGACAAGATGGAGATGAGTGGCCGGCGGAGGGACGAGGAACCATGGCAAGCGCGAGGAGGCTCGGGCTGCGGCCGCATGGGCGATATTGACACTACTCTGACACCACCGGGAGCGCAATACGATGCAAACACGCAGCAAGCCGGAGAAAACACAACCCCTTAGATATGCGAGATTTGCAAGAGCCTGCAAACCCCAGCAACACCCATTGGCTCACTCGTAATGAGATGAGGTCAGCGGTTCGAGTCCGCTCGTCGGCTCTCTGATATCCCCGTAGATAAGCCGAATACGGCGAATGAGCGAAGCCCCCTGAGACGAGTGTCATGGGGCGTGCTCGTGATCGGCAAGCACTTCATCGATCACGTGTCGGGCGCCGCTGACGCCTACGGGGTTAGTATCCAAGTAGTACGGGATGAAGATCAGCGCCCAGGATAGTGCGCAGCCCCGACCTCGCGCCCAAGTCGCGTCATCGACTGCTAGCGCCGCGTGGAACACATCCCGGCTCTCGCCGGAGAATAGGCCCCACGCGATCATCAAGTCGCAGGCGGGATCCCCCACGCCCAGACCCCCGAAGTCGATGACGGCGCTTAAGCGCCCCCGTTCGACCAGCAGGTTCCCGGGTAGGAGGTCTCCGTGGAACCAGACAGGTGCGCGGTCCCATTGGGGTGCCTGAAGGGCCGCTTCCCACGCCGTCGTCACTGCATCGATGTCGATTATGTCGTGCAGGGCTGCGATAGCCTCCCGCGTGTAGGTGTCTCGCAAGGCCAGGGGAACGCCGCGCAAGTTGTGGTCCACAGTGAACGGCCCGCCCGTGGGATCGATCCGCTGCAGGGCAGCGATGAAGGCTGCCAGTTCCGTCGCCGCCTGGCATGGGTTGGCGATGCGCTCGATGGTCGCGTTCTCGGCCTCGAGCCACCGGCAGACGGACCAGTGGAAGGGGTAGCCTTCGCCGGGTGTCCCCTTCGCGAGCGGGGCAGGGATGGCAAGCGGCAGGTGCGGGGCAAGTCTGGGAAGCCACTGGTGCTCCTTGTCCACTTGCCCGGTTGCCCCTTGGATGCGGGGTAGTCGCACGACCAGGTCGTCGCCGAGCCGATACAGCGCGTTGTCTGTCCCTGCCGAGGGGACGGGCTGGATGGGGAGGTCTGCCCACTGGGGGAACTGCGCGGCGAGTAGTCGGCGCACGAGAGCTATGTCGGTGTCTACCTCGTCGGCGTGCAACTTACCAGCGAGCATGAGCATCTTCCTCGAAGCCCGCCTTGCCTAGCCGGGATGAACGAGCTAAGCACGCGGTGTTCATTCGATGCCCTACTATCCTCCTCGATCGTAGGCTCAGAGTCGATCAGGAGGCGCCATCCGGTAAAAGAATCGGCCCAGCCCTCCCCGGTTGATCGCAAACGCGAGCTTGAGGAAGTTCTCCTGCAACCCGGCGTTCTCGAGAGGACCTGCATACACCGGCTCGTAGCCTGCATCTCGGTTGAGCTGCTCGACAGTCTGCCGCGCCTCCTCGTCACCGCACCACAAATTGCTCGGTGTCGAGCGCGCTTCGCCAATCCTATAGTAGAGCGCTGCGAAGTTGGTGTTGAACGACTTCGCCGTCGGACCGTTCGTCCTCGACTTCACGAATTCGGCGTTCGAGGAGTAGCCCTCCGGGGGATCCGCGCCCACGAGGTTCGTCGCGTCGACAACCATTTTCCCCTCGATGCCTTGCGCATTGTCGAGGGCCTCGACGATCGCGCCGCCAGGAACCGCCACGAGTACGGCCTCTGCCTCCGAGACGTCACCGCTCTCTCGCCCGATCCTCTTCACGTCGTGGCCCGCCTTCTCCCAGAGATCCGCGAGCCCGCCACCGACGTTGCCTCTGCCGACCACAGCGATCTTCATTTCGCTCCTTCTCTCTCGCTTCAGTAGCTAGCTCAAATGGCTGATCATATCGTAGACGCTAGCGAGCACGATCGTGAAGCAGCTTATGCTTCGATTGACACCACTCTGACACCACTGCGAGCGCAATCACCCACCGTAGCAATAGTTTATGAAATGCGCTCTCTAGGGTCGTTTGCTGTGCTCCGTGATCCGGCGTAGTTCCCGCCAGGCCCGGCGCAGATCGCCGCCCGGTCGTATACATTCGACGACGGTTCCCGGTATGAGCCAGAGAGCCGCACCGATCAGTAACGCCTTGGCCCGTGGAACTCCCAAGGCGTGTCCGTAGAGGGGGATGCCAAGACTCGTAAGCCCCGTACAGAGCGGGCCGCCAAGGTACATCAACATCCGCGCTAGCGGACGTGCCGCCTGGCGGGATGCCGGGTCGGTCCGCGCGCTGAAGAGCGGCACATGCCTAAAGACCCAGCGCATCCCGGGCGGGTACCAACCGGGAGCTGTGGTGCCATGCACTCCGTAGCCTAAGAAGCGGATGCCGGCGAGACGCCCGACGGCCCAATGGCCGATCGCATGGTTGCAAAAGTAGGTGACCATCCAGCCGCCCACAAGCATGCGCGCCCCCCACGGCGGGTTCGCCCGGGCCGCCCGCGTGACCAACCGTAGGCCGCCGAAAAGCCCACCTAGCTGGATCAGGTTGCCCAGGGCAATAGAGAGCTCTAACCAGGGTTGTGTCCGCGAGTGCCGTGTCATAGTTCCTCCATTGTGCCAATATCGCCGTTGCGCCGCAGGACCTAAAGGATTGCGCCATGAACCCAAACTTCCGCATAAGACTGGTGGACGAAGGGATACTTAGGTCGCTGCGATGGAGCCCGTATTCCTTTTCCTTACTGGCCAGACGAGGGTACATCGCTGAGAATCAAGGGTCCTTCCGTGCGTTCCAGTATGTCGAGCACGACCCGGGAGGCCCGCAGCCGCCCGTTCCTTACCTCTTTGTCGTACCCGGCCGGGTAGAAGGCGTCGACCAGGGCGAGCGAGCTTTCGGCGACGCGCGCTTCCGTCCGGAGGATGACGTTGTAGCCCTGAGCCGTTTTGGGCAGCGTGTACAACTGAGTCGCTCCTAATTGGAGACACGACATGGTGGCGACCCCGTACTCGCCTACCCGCATACCCTCGTCCTTGGCGAAACGGAGGTTCTCCATTCCGGACTTGCGGGCCAACGCCTCGGCCGAACCCTTGTCCACCTCCTGGAGGAAGACCACGTCCGCGCTACTTGATCCCTGCGGTCCTTCAAAGGCTGCCACGGCTCAAGACTGCAAAGTAGCGCCCGTAGCTCAACCGTACAAGCGAAGCGAATCCACGAGTATGATTGCTGCACTGTGCGACTCGCAGATCGTCTCCAGGAGGTGCAGTGAGGGGCCGAGGGCGTCAGCGCGGCGGCAGGGCGGCGCCGCTGCTGCTGGTCCTCGTCCTCGTCCCCTGCATTGTGTTGGCCATCTACGTCTTTTCGCCCCCCGAACGACCGACGGCGACCCCAACGCTGACGGCCGTGGATCGACCGGCCTCGGCGCAACCCCCGGAACCGCCCGTGGCCCCCGAGCGGGTTCGTGCGGTCGAGGAACTGGACGAAGAGCTCCGGGCCGTCTCCAGTATGCACGCTGGCGCCCACGGCGTGGTGGTCTTCGACCCATACTCTGGCAAGAGTGCCTCGCTCAACGCCGACCGGCGCTTCGTGGCCGCAAGCCTCAGCAAGCTCTACGCTTTGCTCACCCTCTACAGGGCCGCCTCCCGAGGCGAGTTGAGCCTGGACGACGAGATAACCATTCGCTCCTCGGACGTCTGGGCGGAGGGAACCGGCGTGCTCTACCGCTACCCCGTCGGGACCACCATGACCTTACGCGAGTGCGCGACATTCTTGATCAAGGAGAGCGACAACACCGCCGAGGTCATGCTCAACCGCTACCTGGGGGAGGAGGAGATAGAGGCTGAGCTTCGCCGTTTGGGCGCGGACTCGACTAGCTACTGGATGCCCAACACCACCACGCCCAACGACATCCTGCTTGTGCTCAAGGCCATAGCGAACCCCTCCTACACGAGCCCCGAACTCTCCGCCGAGATGCTCGACGTCATGTCGGGCACTGCCTTCGAGGATCGCTTGCCCCGGCCGCTACCAGAAAACGCCCGCATCGCCCACAAGATCGGCTCCTACGAGAGCACCTTCAGCGACGCCGGGATCGTCTTCCCCGAGGAGAAGAGCAACATCGAGCAGGCATACTACGTCGTCGTCTTTTCCGAAGGGGCCACCGAGGCGGAAGCCAGAGGAACGATCCAGGATGTCTCCCTCGCGGCTTACCGCGCTTTGGCTCCCCCCGATGCTCGGTGAGGGGGCGTTCATCACCGCTGCTATCATGCCTCCGCGAGCCGGGTGGGGGCCTCAGTAAGGTGCATGTGGGCTCGCCTCGTGGCAGCATGAGTAGCAGGGAAAGGAGTACGCACCATGGCACACCCCGGAGACGTCGTGGAAGCTCCGCTTCTCGGAGCACGGGCAACCTTCCTCGAAACCGCCGAGCAGACCAACGGCGAGCTCTTACGCGTCGAGGTCGTGCTCCCCCCGGGCTTCTCCGTCTCCGAGCACCTCCACCCGGCCCAGGAGGAGCGCCATAAGGTCGTGCGCGGCACTCTCAGGGCACGCGCAGGGGGACAACAGCGGGACTTCGTGGAGGGTGAGACGGCGATCGGTCCTCCGGGGGTGGCGCACGCCTGGGGCAACCAGAGCGACGGCGAGGACCTGTGCATAGTGTCCGAACATCGGCCCGCGTTGCACATGGAGGTGCTGCTAGAAGGCGGCTTCACCATCGCGCGGGATCTGCAGGCCGACAAGAAGGGCGTTCTCAAGCACCTCCTGCGGATGGCGGTACTCCTGGGCGAGACCAGCGACGACTTCTACATGACCCAGTGGCCCATGCAAGCCCTACTGAGGTTGTTCGCGGCGCTGGCCCCGATCGGCAGGCTGCTTGGGTACGAGCCCCTTCGGAGCGAACCACGGCGAGGCGTGCTAACCACGATGGGAAGAGGCGTCGCGGTGGGAAGCGTCCTCCTATCCTTAATGCTCGTCATACTCCGGCGGCGTAGGTACCTGCGCATGAGATAACACCCTAACCCCAGACTTCCGAGAACACACCTTCTAGAGAACTCGTTGAATGACTTATTGGTGGAGTCGGGCCCCACGTCTTAGTCCTTGCGAGGATCGAACGGTTCGCCCTTGATGTTCGAGAGGGTTATCACCGTCCGATCCGGCGCCGATGGGGTCCGACAGATCGCCAGACAGGAGTTAGCCTACGCGCCGGAGCGAGTGGCAAGTTGGCGTTCTCGGAGGTCCGGGGCAGAGAGTGGTCCGGAAAAACGGTCCGTTTTGGGGATTGCGCGAAGCCCACATGAGACCGTAAGCTGCTTGCGTTCAGGTGCCAAACAGGAGGAGGTTCCCGTGGATACGAACATCGATCGTTCGACGCTCGAAGAGCTCCGAGCAGGCTTGCGGGGCGATGCCTACGGCCCCAGCGAAGATGGCTACGACGAGGCGCGAACGGCGTGGAACCTCAACGCCCACCAGAGCCCGGCGCTCGTGGTCGTCGCCGAGGGCGCCGCGGACGTGCTCGCCGCGGTGCGCTTCGCCCTCGGTCAGGGACTGGGCGTCGGGGTGATGGCGACCGGCCACGGCGTTGCCGCCCCCGCTGACAGGGGCGTCCTGATAAACACCTCGCGCATGAAGGGCGTACACGTTGACCCCGTCACCCAGACCGCTCGGGTCCAGGCCGGCGCGAAGTGGGCGGACGTGGTCCCCGAGGCCGCAGCGCACGGGCTGGCCGGTCTGCAGGGTTCGACCTCCCAGGTCGGCGTCGTCGGCTACACGATGGGAGGCGGATTCGGCTGGCTCGGCCGCAAGTACGGCTTCGCCGCCGACTCCCTTAAGGAGGCCGACGTGGTCACCGCCGATGGCGAGCTTGTCAAGGTTAGCGCCCACGGGAACGCGGACCTCTTCTGGGGCCTGAAGGGCGGGGGGGGCAACTTCGGGATCGTCACCTCCCTGGAATTCGCCCTCTATCCCATAACCCACGTCTTCGGGGGGAACCTCTTCTACCCCGTGGAGAAGGCCGAGGAAGTCCTGGAGCTCTACGGCCGGTGGTACGAGGATCTCCCTGACGAGGTGACCTCGGCGGTGGCGTTCCTGAACGTCCCGCCCATGCCGGACATACCGGAGCCGCTCAGGGGGAGATCCGTTATAACGGTGAGGTTCTGCTACACGGGTGAGAGCCTCGAAGTGAAGGGCGAAGAGTTGCTGGCGCCCTGGCGGGAGCTCGGCGAGACTAAGATTGGTGAGCCTATCATGGACACCTTCGGGGTCATGCCGTACGAGATGATGGACATGATCAGCATGGACCCTGTGGACCCGCTCGGGGCCTACGGCCACTCCGAGATGCTGCGCGACCTCTCGCAGGAGACCCGCGAGGTGCTCGTGAAGCTCGCGGGTGCGCAGTCCGACTCGCCCCTGATCATGCTGGAGCTGCGCCAGCTCGGCGGCGCCCTCTCGCGCCCGCCCGCGAACCTCAACCCCATGGGTCGCAGCGACGCGCGGTTCATCCTGAACGGCATCGGGGCTACCTTCAGCCCCGATATGGCCCAGGCGGTGCAGGCTTACCTTGCCTACATCGCCGAGACGGTGCGACCGCACGCCAGCGGCACCCAGTACGTAAACTTCATGGACCTCGACGGGGCGACCCCCGAGCGCGTGAAGGCTGCCTACTCACGAGAGGACTGGGAACGCCTGGTGGAGCTCAAGGACCGCCGTGATCCGGATAACCTCTTCCGCTTCAACCGCAACATCCCGCCGTCATCAGTCGCGGTTTAGCCCAGGCTTGCGGAGAGGAACACAAAGAGGATCGTGCGGCCTCCCCGGAAGACACGGGGTGAGTGCTGTCCGCAAACGTACCCATACGTGAGAAGACGACGTACAGATACACAACCAGACGATCGACGCTACCGTAAACATGCCGTGGGTTTCGTACGGTCTCGACCGGCATCGCACATGGCCGGTCGCGTATTCGTCGATGATCACGACTGTGCTCCTCGCTCTTTGGGGCACGCAAGTCGCCGTTTGCGACTTGGCGCCCGCGTTAACCTCCCCAGCTCTCGATGGTCGGTGAGAAGTCGAGGTGGTACCGGGTATATCCAACCTCGCGCCACTTCTGAGGTGGCTCGTTTCAGTGGGGCCTGGTCACACCTATCGTTCCAGCCGTTTTCGTAAGTGATGGGTGCTTGGGCAAGTTCCTCGCCGGTCGCGTCGTCCAGGCAGGCAACGTTGACGGCGTAGAACTTGCCACCCAGTTCTTCCATGTCTCCGTAGCTGGCATTCGAAGCGGACCGCGCCGCAGTGGCCGCTGCCGTGATGGGTCTTTTTATCCGTCCTCACCTCGTTGTCCCTCCGGCATGGGCGCGTCGAGGAACCCGCCGATCATCGAGAGCAGCCAATCGGCGCGGTCCAAGAGCCCGCTGCCTGTTGGCACGAAGTGCGCGGTGCCGGGGAGCACGGCGAGTTGGGACTTGGGGAGACCGGCCAGGTCCCCCATCACACCGCCGCCGAGCAGCCGGAACATCCTTACTGCGTGCTCGAGGCGGATGGCGTCGGAGTCCCCTATGATAAGCAGGGTGGGCGCTGCGATCCCCTGGATGTCCTCCGGCGGCCAGGCAAAGGGCTCCATGTCGAGTTGCTTCAGCTTTGCGACTAGATTGGGGAAATCTTCCGGGTTCGGCGCGGTCCGGAGGTAGGCCTCTTCGATCGGGGAGCCGGCGAAGACTTCGGGCGTTATGGTCGGGATCATCTCCAGCAACTCGGGGTACATGCCGTCGCTCGTGTAGGAGGCTGAGGCGACCACCAGCTTGCGCACCACCTCTGGGTGCCGGATGGCGATCTGCAGGGCGACGCCGCCCCCATGCTGTAGCCGAAGACGTTCGCCTTTTCGATCCCGAGGTGCCGCAGCAGGGCGGCGGTATCGTCGGCCATCCCTTCGTAGGTGATGGGGCGGTCGATGTCGGCCGTGTGCCCGTGCCCCTGCAGCTCGACGGCGATGACCTGCCGGGTCTCGGCGAGGGACGGCACTATCTCTCCCATCGCATCGATCGTCATGTAGGCGCCGTGGAGCACGACCAGCGGTCGGCCCGTGCCATGTATCTCGTACTACATCTCAAGGCCGTTCACGGAAGCGTAGTCGCCAGCTCCTAGGCCCCGCGTGTCGTCGCCGTTGATCATGAAGGGTTGGCTCCTCCCTTGGCGATTGATATCGGCTGGTAGCAGCATAAGGCAATAATCCTAAACAACCAGAGAATATTACAAAGCAAACAAGAGAAACAGGATCAGTACCTTAGATGGTAAGTGACGGGAAAGCATGGAGCACTTCCTTACCCACTCCCCCTGCCCGAGCTGCCCGAACCCACTGGCCGGGCGTAGCGCCGCTCGTCTGCTTTCCGCTGCGCCTAACTCTGCGTATACGTGCCATAAGAGAAGGCGTTATAGACGTCGAGGAGCTGAAGTACCGTCCCCCAAGGGAACCCTGACCGTAACGTTCGTACCCTCGCCGGGTGGGCTCCGCAGATTATGGTTCTAGAGAAGGTCGCGGGTTCGTGCCCCGTCGGTTACCCTCCTATTTGCAGGATGAGCGACTGAGGCAGAGCTACATATTGGCCGATGGCTCTACGAGGATCGCTAGCGGACTAAGAACGCCACAGAGAACACGTGGTAGGCTCCGTAAACGGACGCCACGACACAGAGGGAGATCGTTAGGGCGATCAACACCCTCACCGCAGAGGCCGACGTGTCCCACAAGGCTTTGATACGCTGCAGCGCCTCCCTCAGTTTTACCTCGCCCCGGTCCAAGAGGAGTGCGACGTGCGACACCTCGCCGGCTACTATGCCCAATCCCACGAAGAAGGTGCCCCAGCCGGGTCCCGGCAAGGGTGCTAAGACGAGGCTTACGATCGCTATGGTAATGCCGAAGGCGATGTAGCAGGCCCTCTTGAGCATGGACCGGTCGCGACCGCTTTGCTGGCGGCGACGATAGCGGTCCCTGAACCGACAACCGGGCGCGCTCTGCTTGAGGAACCAGCGCCACTCCTCTATCGAGTTCTCCAATGCGTTTTCCAATGAGCCTCCTGAGCGATTACGGGCTTTCTCTTACGCGGCGTGCTCTCGGTGTATAACTGGGGCGAGCGTAGCCTACGTCCGCGGCTTTTTACCGTGGTGTGAGTACTCTAGTAACTCTGCATAACAGCTCGGCGAAAATCGGGTAACGCTTGGGCCAACGTTTTGCAACACTTCAGTAACAAGCGCGACGGCAGCTTGTTCATTAGCAAGGAGGCTCCGCAGATGGTCAAGGTCTAGGGCGTGGGGCGTCGACTGAGCTGTTTGGTACTCGCCGATCAGGGCTTGGTCGCCCTCGGCAACGGCAACGCCCTTCTCGTTTGATCGCCGTTCTTAATCGTGGTCTCTGCAACCCTCAGAAATCCGCCCCACAAGCGATGTACGCCAGCATACCCTGTGAGCAGTGCATTCAGGACGATGAATCTCTATGCACCGCCACCAGTTATCGTGAACACCTCTCGCTGGCGAACCTCCGACACCGAGCTTCTGCAATCTGTCGAGGCGCAAGTTATACAAGACTTCGGATAAGGACTTCCGAGAGCACCAACGTTGTGCGCGGTTGGGTCAATAAGCTCAGAAGGACGGTCCGGAGTCGGGACTATAGTGCAGCTCTAAGGCCCGATGCCGAAGCGGGCCATGGCCTCGGGGATGAGCTCGTCATGCCAGCTCACCCCGTAGCGCTCGCCGAGCTCGGCTCGGGCCTTTAGCCGCTCCTCCTCCTCGATCGCGCTCGACACGATCTGCTCATACTCGTCGTAGTAGTTCTCGAACTCACCTGGGGTATGAAACTCCAGGTGCCGATTAGGCCCCGTGCCCGTGTTGCAGAAGGCGTGGTAGACCCCTCGTGGCTTGACGACGAACGAACCGGCCGGGGCGACCACGATCTCGCCACCGACATCGAACGTCAATTCGCCCTCCAACACGAAGGTGCACTCGTCCTCGCGGGTGTGGGTGTGCGGCGGGATCATCTCGCCCGGAGGGAGGCCTGCCTCAATGATCGTAAACGCACCGCCGAAGCTCTCCGCCGTCACCTTGTGGGTTATATGCAAGGTGGGAAGGTAAGCGCCTTCGTCCGGACCGATGAGGATCGTCTTGTTCTCCTTCGCTGCCACGGCTTGTCCTCCTTCGCAGCCCGCTTCCCAAGCAGGCTAACCCTTTCCACCGTAAAACATGATGCCACCTACCAAGGCTCGGGGCGACCTTCCGAGAACGCAACTTACCGACGTTGGGTAAATAGCGTAGGCTGGTGGGGTCGCGCGCAGCCCGCGAGCCCTTAGAGGAGGTTCCGATGCCTTGGATGCCGGAGGTTTTCACCGCCCCCATAGCCGAAGCCCGACGCCAACGGGAGGCCGCGAGCGCCAACGACGCCGTCCCCTACTACGAGGGGATCATGGCCAACCAACCCGACGCGCTCGTACGCTCTTTCGCCGCACAGCCCGTCGTGGACGATCCCCGCGTCGGCTACGTGGAGGGCGCAAGGAGGCTACGCGCCTTCGTCACAGGGACGGCGGAGTGGTTGCGCGAACGCGACGCCGTGGTGGATAACGTGGCCCTCACACGCTCCCTCACCCGCACGGTCGAGGAGGTCGTGCTGCACCTCCTCGGAGATCACGGGGGACGAGTGGAGCTGCCGGTGGCCATCGTGAGCGACCGCAACCCCGACCGCGCGCTGAAGGCGATCCGCGTCTACCACAGCATGTGGCCACTCACCGGCAGACACACCGTACGCCCTCCGATGCTTCCCGAGGACCCAAGTCTGCACGCCGAGGGGACGTCTGGCGACTACCAACGAGCGCTAGCCGAGGGCAACCTGGGTGCCATCGTGGCGATCTTCGAGCCCGACGGCTACGCGCGCGAGCCGAGTGGGGGAGCGTACCTCCACCGCGGCGCCGAAGGTCTACGTGAGCTTTACGCACACCTGTTCGCCAACGGCGGCGGCATTTCGCTGGAGCACTGCACGCTCACCGACGACGGCGTGCGATGCGCCATCGAGTACAACTGCGTGCGATGGGGAGTAACCGATATCCCGCCCCAGGCAGGCGTCGCGGTGTACGAGCGCGCGAGCAGCGAGCTGCTGAGCGCGGCGAGGATCTACGATGACGTGGAGCCGCCGGACATGTCCGACACGTCCGCCGACTAGTCAGAACTTCCGAGAACACTAAAGACAGCCCAAGTTCCGAGAAGGCACCTTCTAGACACCTGGGTGAATAAGGGTAAGAAGAGCAAGGGCCAGAGCGCCACAGCCGTTTGAATTGGTGCTGCATGAGATTGAAAGGAAGCACACCTCTTAAACGCTTAGTGAAATTGGATCCGTTGCCGAGAGGCTGCTTGGCAAACTTCGTAGGACTCTGTTTCAACGCGCTCCGGTGAGTAGGGCTCTAGAAGGCTACCCTGAGCAGGTGAAGGATCACGATAACCAGCCATCTTGCTACCCCGCCGACGGCGCAGATGATGAGGGTCAAGAGGTTGACGGGCACGCCGACGTCGGCTTCCCCTGCGGAGGAGGAGTAGATGGTGTTGCCCGGTGTGCGACCGCCGTTTGTGAGGTCGCGCCGGGGGGTAGGGGAGGAGCGTGGCCGACGAGACGCTGCCCAGGGTGGAGTTGGCGCACCGCTATGCCGACCTCGGGAACGTGCGGCTCCACTACGTCGAGGCGGGGGAGGGACCGCTCGTGTTGCTCTTGCACGGCTTCCCGCAGTTCTGGTACGAGTGGAGGCACCAGATCCCGACGCTGGTCGAGGCCGGCTTCCGGGTGGTCGCCCCGGACATGCGCGGCTACAACCTCTCGGACAAACCGCCAGGAGTGCAGGCATACCGCGTCGAGCTGCTGGCACGCGATGTGGAGCGCCTGATCCTGGCCTGTGGAGCACGGACGGCTGTGGTGGTTGGGCACGATTGGGGCGCTATAGTTGCCTGGATCGCGGCGATGCGCAACCCCGGGCGCGTCAGGAGGCTTGCGATCCTCAACGTCCCCCACCCGGCACGCTTTCTGGACGGGCTTCTGAGCCCGGGGCAACTGCTGAGGAGCTCTTACATGCTCTTTTTTCAGATCCCGCGCTTGCCGGAGGAGGTTATCCGCGCAGGTGACTTCGCTCTCCTGCGCTCCGCCTTGCTTGGAGACCCGGTGCGGGCGGGCGCGTTCACTGCCGAGGATATCGAGCGGTACGTAGGGGCGATGGCGCGGCCGGGGGCGCTCACCGCGACCCTCAACTACTACCGCGCCTTCCTGCGGAACCCGCGGGAGACGCGGGCGCTACTGAAAAGGATAGAGGCTCCGGTGCTCGTGATCTGGGGCGAAAGGGACCGATTCTTGAGCCGAAAGCTCGCCGAGCCGCCCCGGCTCTGGGTACCGAACCTCCTGCGCGTCGAGCGCCTGCCGGACGCGAGCCACTGGGTTGCGGAAGACCGCCCGCTGGAGGTGAACACCCTCCTCCTAGACTTCCTGCGCTCGCCTCTTACCGCCCTTCCGCGCTGACTTTCTGGGATCATACGTTCTGCTCCCTTGTAAGCTGAGAATATGCGGGCCAAACCGGAAAACGGGTCCGAAGCGAGCACCTAGAGGCTGCTATGGATTCGACCCGAGCACGGTTATCGCTCGATAGAGGAAGCGGCGCGTGAAGGCGACGGAGTCCAGCCTCGCTAGCGTCTGGAGCAGCCGCTCGTAGTCCCTGGCCAGCGGCGTAACCCGGCCGAAAGGCATACCTCCTCCGCGCCCTGCTGGCCGAGGACGGCGGCGAGGTTCTCTTCCAGCGCGAAAAAATTCGATTGGCTCAGCAATAGCTTGTTCGTAGGCAACGGCATTCGCCTCGAGCTGTTGGTTGCCACACCGGCCACCGCCGGCACCTCCCCCACACGCCGAGGTATCCGCGGGCGGCATGTAACCCACGCACTTTGACAAGACAGCTACACTGAGAGTGAGGAAGAGGAGGACGCCATGACACCACCCGGCGCCGGAGAGAACGGTATCACCCCTGAGCCGCCTCCGCCCCAAAACCCTCGGAGACTTCGCGCCGCGGAACCCGCCCAAGCGGAAACTACCCGGCGCACTCCGAAGCATCCACCACACAACCTGCCTTTGGAGCTCTCCAGCTTCGTCGGACGGGAGAAGGAGCTAGCCGAGGTAAAGCGGTTGTTGGAGAACAACCGCCTCCTGACGCTCACGGGCTCGGGGGGGTGCGGCAAGACGAGGCTGGCTCTGGCGGCGGCGGGCGAGCTGGTGGAAGCGTATGAGGACGGCGTGTGGGTGGTAGAACTGGCCTCGCTGGCAGACCCTGCTCTCGTGCCCCAGGCGGTGGCCTCCACCATGGGCGTGCGCGAGCAGCCGGGCCGTTCGCTGACTGAGGCGCTCTCGTACTACCTCCGGACCAGGAAGGTGCTGCTGGTTTTGGACAACTGCGAGCACCTGATTGACGCTTGCGCCGAGCTCGCTGAGGCGTTGCTCCATTCCTGTCCGGAGCTGCGTATCCTGGCCACCAGCCGGGAGGCTCTGGGCATCACCGGCGAGGTCGCCTGGCCCGTTCCCTCGCTCTCCCTCCCCGATATCCGGCGCTTGCCGGATATCGAGAGCCTGACCCGCTACGAGTCGGCTCGCCTCTTCGTTGAGCGGGCGGCGGCGGTCAAGCCAACCTTCGCACTCACGGAGCTAAACGCGCCGTCCGTGGCGCAGATCTGCTACCGGCTGGACGGCATCCCTCTGGCCATAGAGCTTGCGGCAGCGAGGGTGAAGGTGTTGCCGGTGGAGGAGATCGCGAACCGGCTAGACGACTGCTTTAGGCTGCTCTCCGCGGGTAGTAGGACGGCGATGCACCGCCACAGGACGCTGCACGAGACGATGGACTGGAGCCACGAGCTGCTCCCGGAGGAGGAGCAGATCTTGTTCCGGCGCCTGTCGGTGTTCGCTGGCGGGTTCACGTTGGATGCTGCGGAGGTGGTCTGCGCGGGAGAGGACCTCGAACGGGACGCAGTGCTGGACTTGCTCTCGCACCTGGTGGACAAGTCGTTGGTAATGGCGCGGGAAGAGAGTGGTGAGGCGCGCTACCGCTTGCTGGAGACGATCCGGCAGTACGGGAGGGAAAAGCTATCGGAGTCAGGCGAGGCAGAGCTGTTCCGGGAGCGGCACGCGGGATACTACCTGGCGCTGGCCGAAGAGGCCGAGCCGGAGTTGAAGGGAGCGTGGCAGGTAGCGTGGCTGGAGCGATTCGAGCAAGAGCACGACAACTTTAGGGCGGCTATCTCATGGTCGCTGGAGCGAAGCAATCTTCAAGACGCGGCCCGGCTCGGTTGGGCGCTGTGGCTGTTCTGGTGGATACGCGGTCACTTCGCCGAGGGACGGCGGTCGATGGATCAGGCGTTATTGGCGGAGGGTAACGCTGCCATGCCGGCGTCCGCTCGGGCGCAAGCCCTGTACGTCGCGGGTACGATGGCATGCGGTCAGGGTGATCACCGATCGGCCGAACCGTTGCTCGACGAAAGTGCGGCCTTGTTCAGGGAACTCGGGGACAGGCGAGGAGTCGCGTACGCGCTGGGCAGTGCAGCTGTCTTAGCGATCACCCAAGAGCGGTATGAGCGTGGGATTGTTTACTCTGAGGAGGCTACAGATCTCTTCCTCGAGGTGGGGGACAAGTGGGGCGCCGCGCCTATGCTCGGTTGTTCGGCGGTGGGCTGGCTCAACCGGGGCGAGCACGGGCGCGCGAATAGCCTGGCGGAGCGAGGACTGGCGCTGTGTCGGGAGACGGGCGACAAACACGGTACCTCCATCGCGCTCAGTACTCTGGCGGGGGTAGCGCAAGCCGAGCGGGATTACGAGCGGGCGCGGGATCTGTTCGAAGAGGGGCTAACCGTCTCGGCGGAGTTGGGGAACCAGGCCGACGTCGTCCACTGCCTGGCGGGTCTAGCGTCCATAGCCGCGGCGGAGGGCACGATAGTGCGTGCCGCCTGCCTGTGGGGAGCTGCGGAGGCGCTGTTCGAGAAGATCGAAGCGGTGTACGCCTATGTACCCGACCGCTCCCTCCATCGGAGTCAGGTAACTGCGCGCTCTCTGATCGAGGAGGCGGCATGGGAGGCGGCTTGGGCCGAGGGGCGGACGATGAGCCCTGAGCAGGCCATCGCGTACGCCCTGGACCACTCGGCAACGCCGGAGACCGCCTCCCCAGAGACCTACCCCGCAGGGCTCAGCGCCCGGGAGGCCGACGTGCTGCGTCTGATCGCCACCGGGCTGACCAATGCCGAGGTCGCAGAGAAGCTCTTCCTCAGTTCCCGCACCGTCGAATGGCACCTGAGTTCAATCTACCGCAAGCTGGGGTTGCACTCGCGCAGCGAGGCGACCCGCTTTGCCGCCGAACAGGGCCTCCTCTGACGGTGGCATTTCCGCCAGCGATAAGCTTTTCGTCATTGGGAACCCGGCCCTTCGGCTTTCGTTCTTGCTTTCCGGCTAACTACTGAACGCGGCTACAGCTTGTCCTTCCGGAGGCTTTCGAGTTCATCGCCCAGGCACCCCTACCGGGTGCTGCTACCGGGCGGCGGAGAAAACCCGGTACCCCAAACCGGTAATTCTACTGGTGTGCGCCCACCCTCGGCGCCCTAGAGTTGCATCACTCGAGCAGAGCGTCTTTGAAGTAATCGGAGGAAGGAGGTACGCGACATGGCTGAACGGAAGGCTGCAAACGGACTGGACTTCGAGGCCCTGCGCCACGCCATCGAGCGATGCGACCTCGATCTCATGCTCGGCTTCTACGCCGAGGACGCCGAGCTAAGCATCGTCAACGCCGACTCACCACAAAGCTTACCCTTCGAGCTTCGCGGAAAGGCGGAGATAGGTAAGCATCTGCGAGCGGTCTTCGGCCAGAAGATGCCCCACCGCGTCGAGCGGGAGGTCGTTGGCGAGGAGCGGGTGACGTTCCGAGAAGCGTCCGAGTACCCGGACGGCAGCCGGGTGTGGGTCGAAACAACGCTGGATGTGCCCGACGGCAAGATCGTCCGCCAGGTGGACGTGGTGGCAAGGGACGCACAGCCAGATCGCAAGGAAGATGCCAGCCAAGATCACCCCTACTCGAAAACCCACCCGGACACCCCCCCAGGGGTGGATGCGCTTCCAACCGGCGATCTCTCATGATGCACAGGTCAGTGATGGTAGGGAAAGGATACATCAAGTGAAACCTTCGGCTCTAGCTTCCGGAACTCGCTCTATCATCTGCCCCAGCTGTGAAGCGGGCGAGTTGCGACCCAGTGGCCACCAGAATGGGGTCCAGTGCCCAGTGTGCGGCTACGCGCCGAGTCATGGCCTCCTTGAAGCGCTCCAGCAAGTAACTACTCTGCCAGACGCCCTTGGAAACCACGCCTGTGAGGAGTGTGGTCACCCAGAGATGCGCCGCCTCCCCGACGGGGTATGCCACTGTCCGGGGTGCGGTTCGGAGGTTCTATCCACAAGATCTAAACGCTGCGCACAAACGGTCGGCACGAGCGGAGATCATCTCCAACGCAGTGGCGGAAATCCCGATGCACCGCCCCCAGGTAGGCATGGGCCCAAGAGTCCCATAAGACCCTAACAAACAACGTCGAGCAAGGGAGGATTCTTAGATGATGTCCAGTCTTTTGAGCGTGGCGAGGCGACACCCGATCATCACATTCTTCGTCTTAACCTACGCGATCTCCTGGATCCTCGAGAGCCCGCTCGTCTTCCTGCGAGACGCCGTCACCGACACTCAGGGCTTGGTCTTGGTCCTCCTCGCGTCTAACGTCCCTTCCGCGCTTGCGATAGTGCTTACTGCCATTGTCTTTGGCAGGGGAGCCCTACGCAAGCTCCTAGCTCGGCTCCTGATCTGGCGCGTCAATCCCCTCTGGTATCTGGTGGTAGTAGCACCGGCCGCCCTCGCAGGGGGCATAGTTGGCTTCAATGCCTTGCTGGGAGGCCCTGCCATAAGTGTCGATGCGACGCTGCTTGGCGTCGTGATCATGCTAGCCTTTATGATCGTCCCCGGCAGTGCGCTGGGCGAGGAGATAGGGTGGCGGGGGTACGCCCTGCCTCGTCTACAAGCCGGAAGGAGCGCACTGAGCGCCAGCCTCATCCTCGGAGTGATCTGGGGTTTCTACCACCTACCGCTGTACTTCACAGGACAGGCCTTCCGACCTCCCAGGCTCTTTGTCCCATTCGTCATTGGGATCATCGCTCTGAGCGTCATCCTCACCTGGGTGTACAACAACACCGGGGGTAGCCTTCTGATGGTGGTCCTGATCCACGCCACATTTAACCTTCCTCTGACGCTCTTCCTTGAACCCCTCGGGAGCCGGATGGCGCTGCCCGCTTGGCTCTATTTCGGGCTCACTGTCGTGGTTGCGATCGTGGTGGTCATCTGGGCCGGACCGAAGCACCTTTCCCGCAAGCACCATAAGCAGGAGGAGAGAGAGGAGGATGCTGCGGAGCCTGAGGTAGCTCTGCCTGAGGACGTTAAGCCCACCCCCGCGTGAACTACTGAGAAGCGAACTACTTCCGAGCGATTGGAAGGGAAGTTCAGAGGCGAAAGGACCGGAGTCCTCCACGTGCTCCGGTCCTCCTCTACTATGTCGCCCTTATTAACCCAACCGCGTAGAAGGGGTGTTCCCCGAAGTTCGCCAACCAGACGCCTACCCCCGTCGCTCTGCGTCGACCTCTCATCGTATTCCAGGCCCCTACTGGGTGGCGCTACTGGGCGTCGTTGGAAAAACCCGGTACCCCAAACCGGTAGTTCTACTGGTGTGCCGCTTCTCTCGGCACCCTAGAGTCCCATCAGGCCCTAACAAACAACGTCGAGTAAGGGAGGATCTCAGATTGTGTCCAGTCTTTTGAGCGTGGTGAGGCGACACCCGATCATCACGTTCTTCGTGCTGACCTACGCGATCGGGTGGGGATGTATACCGTTCTGGACCTTCCAGGCAGGCTCGCCGCTGCTCGCCGCCCTCATCGTGATCCCCATCACCCAGGGCGTTGCGGGGCTCAAGGAGCTCGGCTTGCGGATGATCCGCTGGCGCGTGAGGTGGTACTGGTACGTGGTGGCCATAGGACTCCCGCTTG
>Ga0126306_10000397_pt1 | contig 19722 bp, 26 predicted proteins | sample Plot27_FD_92592 | JGI IMG/M metagenome (GOLD analysis project Ga0126306, IMG submission 92592) | Serpentine soil microbial communities from UC McLaughlin Reserve, CA, USA - Plot27 | ecosystem: Environmental > Terrestrial > Soil > Grasslands | place: USA: UC McLaughlin Reserve, Lake County... | reverse complement strand
GGATCATGTCGGCGCGCACGAAGCTCGTGACCTCCAGCCGCCGCAGGCCCGTACGCCCGAGCAGCTCCACGAGCCGCACCTTGTCGTCAGTCGAGATGACCTCGGGCTCGTTCTGGAAGCCGTCCCGTGGGCCGACCTCGCGAATCCGCACGTGTTCGGGCACGTTCAGATTCTGGCAAGGCCGCCGCTCACGCCGAGCGACTGGCCCGTCACGTACGAGGCGTCGTCGGAGGCGAGGAACGCGATCGCGGCGGCCACCTCGTCGGGATGGCCGAGTCGGCGGAGGTTCGTCGAGCCGATCATGTTGTCGACGATCCGCTTGCCGATGTCACCGAGTGCCTCGGGCGCCGCCATCAGGAGTGGCGTCTCGATCGGCCCCGGAGCGACCGCGTTCGAGGTGATCCCGTAGCGCCCGTTCTCGATCGCGATCGCCTTGGTGAACCCGAGCACGCCGCCCTTGGCCGCCGAGTACACGGCCGAGCCGCTCGATCCCACGCGGCCCGCCTCGGATGACACGTTCACGATCCGCCCCCGGCGCCGCTCCTGCATGCCGGGCAGCACGGCGTGCGTGCAGGCGATCACGCCCACGAGGTTCACCGCAAGCACGCGCTGCCAGAGCTCCTCGTCCGTATCCGTGAACCAGCCCCACTCGTCGTAGCCCGCGTTGTTCACGAGCACGTCCACCGGCCCAAGCTCGCGCTCGGTGGCCTCCAGCGCCGCGCGCACCGAGTCGGTGGAGCGCACGTCGAGCTCGAAGGCAGTGCCGTCGACCTCGTCGGCGATTCCGCGCGCGCCATCCAGGTTCACGTCCGTGACCGCCACCCGGGCGCCCTCGGCGGCCAGCCGTCGGCAGGTGGCGGCACCGATCCCGGACGCTCCGCCGGTCACGAGTGCTGTTCGGTCAGCGAGTCGCATCGGGCCGGCTCGGCAGACTACTCGCAATGGATTCCGTGGTGGTGGTGTCCGGTGGAAGCGGCGGGGCGAAGCTCGCGCGCGGGCTGCTCGATGCCTGCGACCACCTGGTCGTGATTGCCAACACGGCCGACGACGTGGACGTCTACGGGGTGCACGTGTCGCCCGACCCGGACCTCGTGACCTACTGGCTGGCCGACGAGATCGACGAGCGCGGCTGGGGGCTCCGGGACGACACCTGGCAGGTTATGGAGGCGCTCGAGCGCGCGGGGCGCCCACACTGGTTTCGCCTCGGCGACCGCGACCTCGCGATGTGCCTGCTCCGCACCGAGGAGCTGCGCGCCGGTCACACGCTCACGGAATCGCACCGGACGGTGGTGCACGCGATGGGCGTGAGCGCGCACGTGCTGCCGATGAGCGACCAACGCGTGTCGACCTGGGTCGGAGCGCGCGGGCGCACGCTGCCCTTTCAGGAGTTCATGATCGTCGAGCAGGCCGAGGGGCCCGTCGAGGCGGTGGAGCTGCGCGGCCTGGAGCGCGCGCGGCCGACGGACGCGGTCCTCGAGGCGATAGCCGGCGCGGACGCGATCGTGATCGGTCCGTCGAACCCGGTCATCTCGATCGGCCCGATCCTCGCGCTGCCGGGGATGCGCGAGGCGCTGCGGGCCGCACCCGCCCCGGTGGTGGCCGTGAGCCCGTTCGTCGGAGGCCGCTCGACGAAGGGCCCCACGGAGGAGTTCTGCGAGCACGCGGGCATCGAGCCGAGCGCGTCCGGCGTGGCGCGCGCGTACGCTGAGGTGATCGACGGCATCGTTTCCGACGAACCGGCCCATGGCCTGCCCGGGCTCGTCACGGACACGCTGATGGAGGGCGCCGAGGACCGCGCGCGCCTGGCTCGCGAGGTCTTGGGCTTCGCGGCGTCGCTCAACGGCTGAGCTGTACGCTGCGCGGTACGGCACGCACGATCGCCATCCTGCCGGTGAAGAGCTTCGGCGCTGCGAAGCAGCGTCTGGCCGACATGCTCGGCACGGGCTCGCGCCAGGCGCTCGCGCAGGCCATGTTCAGCGACGTGCTCGGTACGCTGCGCCGGGTTCCCGGGCTCGACGAGATAGCCGTGATCACGGGGGACCGAGCCGCTCAGGCGGCCACCTCGGGCGACCGGATCACGGTGCTCCACGACGGCGCGCAGTCAGGCCAGTCGGATGCCGCCCTGATCGGGATCCGGTACGCGCTCGACGCCGGATACGACCGCGCCGTGCTCGTGCCGGGTGACACGCCGCTGCTCGAGCCGGGCGAGCTGACCGGCCTGATCGCCGGCACGAGAGCCGTCGTGGTCGTGCCCGACCGTCACGGCACCGGCACGAACGCGCTCGTCCTGTCGCCGCCGGACGCGATCGCGCCGAGCTTCGGGCCGGACAGCTTCGCGCGCCACCTGGCGGCGGCCGAGGCGGCGGGCGTTCCGCACCGGGTGGAGGAGGTGCCCGGCCTTGCGCTCGACGTGGACACACCCGGCGACCTGGCCGAGCTGGCCGCAGCGCTGGAGGGCCGTCGTGGACGGGCGCCCTCGACACGAGGCGCGCTGCGCCAGCTCGAGCGTGCCGGTGCGTGGACGGCCCCCGTGCGGGCCTCGGCCTGACCGCGCTCAGCGTCACCCCTCTGGCTACGCTGCCGCCGGTGCGGCCCGGTGACGACCTCGCGGGCCTGGTGGCCGCTGCCGCTCCGGCAGACCTCGGCGACGGAGACGTGCTGGTGCTGGCGCACAAGGTGGTCTCGAAGGCCGAGGGGCGGATCCGCCGCCTGGACGAGATCGAGCCCGGCGAGCGCGCTCGCGAGCTCGCGGGCGAGCACCGCAAGGACCCGCGGCTCGTGCAGGCCGTGCTCGACGAGTCCGCGCAGCTGCTGAGAGCGGTCGACGGGACGCTCATCTGCGTGACCCACCACGGCTTCGTGTGCGCCAACGCCGGAGTGGACCAGTCCAATGCGTCCGCCGAGGGCGAGGAGCTCGTGCTGCTGCCCGAGGATCCGGACGGCTCGTCGGCGCGGCTGCGCTCGGGCATCGCCGCCGCGCTGGGTGTGAGCCCCGCGATCGTGATTGCGGACTCCTTCGGCCGCGCCTGGCGGCTCGGGCAGACCGACGTGGCGATCGGCGTGGCCGGGCTCGTGGCGCTCGACCAGTGGATCGGACGGCCCGACGCGTTCGGCCGTGAGCTGCGCGTGACCTCGATTGCCGTGGCCGACGCGGTTGCGGCGGCCGCGGACCTTGCGCGCGCGAAGGACTCGCTCGAGCCCGCCGTGCTGGTGCGCGGCCTCGAGCGCTACGTCACGCGCAAGGACGGACCGGGCGCAGCGGGGCTGCGGCGCCCGCCGGAAGCGGACCTGTTCCGCTAGGCAACCGTTACGGGCAGCCCGAGGACACCACCACGCGCCACCAGCGCATCACCATGCCGAGCAGCCCGTAGCGAGGGCGGACGTGCCAGTGCGTGCAGCCCGGCTCGCCGATGTCCTCGTTCGAGACGTGCACCCAGCGGTGGCTATCCGGGTCCAGCAGCATCTCCTCGATCAACCGCCGGCTCCCCTCCTCGGCAACGCCGCGCTCCTCGAGAGCCGCGCGGCCGCGACGGAGATGCTGGACCAGCTCGTCGCGCAGCTCCTCCAGCTCGCCGAGGGTGAGCAGCCGAGGGCCCGCGCGCTGGGGCGTCGCCGGGAGCAGGTCGAGGCCCTTTCGCGGCCAGGCCGAGCAGAAGAGGCCGACCGACTCCTCCTCCAGCCGGCGCACCTGGGCGAGCAGCGTGCGGCGCGCGCCACGCTCGTCCGCATCCGTGGGCGGAGCGAGCGGCGCGAGCGGCTGTGTGAGCGTGCTAGCCGCCAATTGGGGCCCTCGGGTTCGATCCCCAGAAGATCTGCGTGCCGACCATCCCCACCAGGTGCACCATCACGGTGTTGAGCACCATCGACTTCGCGGTGGCCGTCCCGACCCCCACCGGCCCGCCGGAGGCCGTGTAGCCGTAGTAGCACCCCACCAGCACGATCACCGTCGCCATGGCCATGCCCTTGATCAGGCTGTAGAACAAGTCGGGCGGGTTCTGGAACATCCAGAAGATCAGGAAGAAGCCTCCCGACGACACCTCGCCGATCTGCTGCACCACAGCTATGTAGCTCGCGAGGAACCCCGCCCCGATGGCGGCGATGTACATGAACGGCAGGACCATCCAGGCGGCCAGCAGGCGTGTGGAGCAGAGGAAGACGAGCGAGTTGATGCCCATCACCTCGAGCGCGTCGATCTCGTCCGAGATCCGCATCGCGCCGATCTCCGCGACCAAGCCGGTGCCGACCTTCGCGGACATCATGTAGCCGAAGGCATAGGGCATGATCTCGCGCAGATCGCACCAGGCGCTGAACACCCCGGAATAGGCGGGCGCCCCCGTGGACCGGCTGAAATATGCACCCTCGATCCCGCACTGGAGGCCGAGGATGAACGCGAGGCCCCAGATCACGATCGCCGAGCCGAGGATCAGGATGCCGGCCTGCCTCAGCGCCTCCCCGAAGAAGTGGAACACGCGGCCGCTGAACACCGCCCCCATCACGCGCGCGCAGAACTGCGCGAGCTCCCCAAACGAGACGACCCAGGTCGCGTTCGGGACGGCGAGCACGCGGCGCGTGCGAGCGTTCGTCATTTGATCACCGAGACCTCGGGGTGCGTGGCGAGCAGCGTCTGGGTGAAGACGTAGTTGAAGGCGAAGATGCCGAGGAAGGCGATCACCACGCCCTGGTTCACGGCGCGGCCCACGCCCTCCGCGCCGCCCGAGGCGGTCATGCCCTTGTAACAGGCGACGATCGCGATGATCGCCCCGAACAGCGTGGTCTTGACGACGGACCCCCAGAGATCCGTCGTCGAGGCGTTGTTGAGCAGCGTGGCGAAGAACGGCCCGAGCGGCGCATCGAAGGTGAGCGTGGCCAGCACGCCGCCGAAGATGCCGAAGATCAGCGCGTAGATGTTGAACAGGCCGCAGACGACCATGAGCGCCAGGAAGCGCGGTACGACCAGGTTCTTGATCGGGTCCACGCCCAGCACCTGGAGCGCGTCCAATTCCTCGCGGATCTTCCTGGCACCGAGGTCCGCGGTGATCGCGGTGCCGCCGACGCCGGCGAGGATGATGGCCGTGACCGTGGGTGCGAACTCGCGGATCGAGGCGAGCACGAAGAAGCCGCCGAGGCGGTCGATCGCGCCGAACAGGACGAGGAAGTTGCCCGCCTGGAGCCCCGGAGCGCCGTAGCCGAACGCGATCGTGGAGATCGTCAGGGGCAGCCAGCAGAGCCGCAGCATGAACAGGAACTGCTGCACGAACTCGGTGCCGTAGGGATACGGAGCCCGCAGCGCCGACACCAGCGTCTTGCCGGTCAGGATCATCATGTCGCCGACCTGCTCGAGCAGGTTCTTGGTCGGCAGGAAGACTCGGTCGGCGGTGGCTCGGACCATTCGAGCAGGTGTGCTATCACACTACTGGCACTTTCGCAAGAACCGCCGTGCGCTGGGGTACTTCTGTGCTGTCACATCGGCACAGTGCGATAGCATGTGGCGCATGCCGGGCGAGCTCGATCTCAGCGTGGACCGCGGGACCGGGATCCCGCTGGGTGCGCAGCTGGCCGGCCGCTTCCGGACGGCGGTCCAGAGCGGTGCGCTCGCGCCTGGCGCGCGCGTGCCGAGCGTTCGGGAACTGGCCGACATCGCGGGCGTGAACGTGAACACGGCCCGCGCGGTCTACGCCCGGCTCGAGTCCGAGGGTCTCGTGCGCAGCGAGCAGGGCCGGGGCACGTTCGTCGCGGCTCGGGGCGGCGGGGCAGGCGCGCGTGGCGGCGCTGCAACCCGGCAGGAACTTCACCGCCAGATCGCCGCGCTCGAGGCGGCCCTCGTACGACTGCCACCCCCGCCACTCGGCCCCGATGACTCCAGAGCGATCCCACCGCCGGGACGAGCCGCCCTGCTCTCAACCGAGGACCTCGAGGCCGTGCGCGACCGCCTCGTCGTCCGCCTCCGCGAGCTCGACGTGCAGCGCGCCGAGGTTCTCCAGCGGCTTGACGAGCTCGGCGCCGAGGACGAGCCGACGGTCGCGCCCGAGGCAATTCCGTCCCGCCGCGCCACCCCCAGCCTCGCCGGGGCGCGTATCCGCTGGGTCGGCGCCTAGGAAGGTGCGCTCGGCTGTGCTGGCACAACTGGAGGATGACCGCAACTCCCTGGCGGACGCCGTGACCGGCCTGCTCGCCGTCGCGGTCGTGCTGGGCAGCGCCGCCTTGTGGATCGGGATCCCGTTCGGCGGGCTATGGCTCGCGGGCGAGTTCACCAGCACCGCGCAGGGCTTCCTGTTCGCAACCCTCGGCGGCATTCCGCTCGCCATGACGGCCGCCGCCTGGCTGCTCTACCGCGTGAACGACCTCTACGAGCGCAGCCGCGGGCCGCAGCCTGACGCAGGGCGGCGGCGGTCGGCCTGGCTCGTCAGCTCGAGCGACGAGCGCAGCGGCGTCCGCCGCGCCCGGGCACCGCGCCCGCTCATCGACGTAGCGATGACGGTCTCGGCCACCACAGCCCTCATCCTCATGGCGATCTGGTTCTTCTTTTACAGCCAGATGTGGCTCGTCAACCCGCTCTAGCGGCTAGCTGCGCGCGAACGGGTCCGGCGCGCCCAGTTCCGTGAAGTCCCTGACCGCGTAGGCCTCGCCGGGCACCCCACCCACCACGAGCACGCGCATGCCCTCGTCGCCCGGGTAGAGCTTGCGCTTCGTGCCGGCCGAGACGCGCACCATCGTCTCGGGGTCGATCGCGATGCGCTCGCCGTCGATGTCGATCTCGCCGGCGCCGCGCATGGTCACGTAGACCTCCTCCTGGCCGTCCTGGGCATGATCGTGCTCTGGATAGCCGTCCACGTTCGGCGGGAAGTCGATCACCTGGATCCCGAAGGAGCTGATCCCGAGCTCGGCGCGAGCCTTCTTGAAGGAGCCCCGGACGATGGCCTCCATGTCGTCGATTCGCCTGACCGCGTAATCCGGCATGCTGAGTTCTCCTTGAGGTATGAGTAGCGTGATGCAACCCTACCGGCAACGGTCTCTGGCGGTCCTGCGGGTGATCCTCGCCTTCAGCATCCTGTCCACCGCGGGCCACTACTCGCACAACTTCGTCGAGATGGACAGCTACCCCGGCGGTGGGCCGGTGATCCAGGTGCTGATTGTCCTGTCCTGGCCGCTGCTCACGGCCATCGGACTGTACGGGTACAGGCTCTACAAGCAGGGTCGGCTTCGCGACGCCCACGTGCACCTGCTGATCTATTCGCTGACGGGGCTGATCACGCCGCTGCACTTCGTGTACGGCTCGCCCGACATCGCGCCGTTCTGGTACGCGACCATCTTCACCGACTTCCTCGCCGGCGCCTGGATCGTCGCGTTTGTGGCGTGGTCGGCTAGCCGACCGGCTCCGCTCCGCCCACACCCTTCGCCCCCGGTGCGATCACGAGGTTGAAGTAGGCGAAGCCTGCGATCAGCGCTCCGACGATGGGCGCGAGCACGTAGACGAGCAGGAAGTCGCCGGCGCCGCCGCTCCAGTCGCCGGAGACGATGGCGGGCCCGAAGCTGCGCGCGGGGTTGAAGCCGGCGCCGGTGAGCGGCGCGAGCACCATCACGAGCATGCCGAGCGCGGCGCCGATGGCAAGCGCGGCCCACTCCTTCGTGGCGCGCGGGTTCACCGCCACCCCGACGATCACCCAGACCAGGAAGAAGGTGCCGATCCCCTCCACGAACATGCCGGGGAGGATGTCGCCGTCCAGGCGTGTCGACACGGCCGTGATGCCGTAGTGGACCGCCCTGCCCTCGTCCTCGAGGAGCAGCTTGGTGAGCAGCGCTCCGGCCACGCCGCCGCCGAGCTGGGCGACGATATAGACGGCCGCGTCGGGAGGCTTGATCTGACGCAGGGCGGTCATCGTGACGGTGACCGCCGGGTTGAAGTGCGCGCCGGAGATGAGCGCGAGCGTCTGGATCAGCGCGAACAGCAGGAAGGCGTGCACGAGCCCGATGACCGAGAAGTCGATGAAGGGCGCGGGGTTCGCCGGGCTCGGCGCGCTCACGTACAGCGAGACCACTGCCGTGATGAAGAAGACGAGCAACAGCGTGCCGACGAACTCGGCGATATAGGCCGCGGGCCCACGGTCCTGCACTTCGGTCACCTCCGGTGGGGAATTCATGGTGCTTCAGGCCTACTGTTCGCCGTCGTGCGCAGATTCCTTCCCCTTTTCGCGTTGCTCGCGTGCCTGGCAGGCTGCGGGGGAGACGACGGTGGAGGCGCGCCGGGGCGCGGAACGCTGGCACTCGACTTCCAGCCGAACCCGGTGCACGCCGGGATCTATGCGGCCGAGAACATCAGGATCCGCGTGCCCTCCGCGAGCACCGACTCGCTGAAGCTGCTGGCGGCCGGTCGAGCGGACATGTCGGTGGTGGACATCCACGACCTCGGGCTGGCGCGCGAGCGCGGCAGCGACATCGTGGGAGTCGGGGCGCTGGTGCAGCGCCCGCTGGCGGCCGTGATCACCCGCGGCTCGGAGGTGCGCCGCCCGCGCGACCTGGAGGGACGGCGGGTCGGCGTGACCGGCCTTCCCTCCGATGACGCGGTGCTGCGCGCGGTGGTCGAGCACGACGGTGGTCGCTTCGAGCGCGTGCGGCGCGTGACGATCGGCTTCTCGGCCGTCCCGAGTCTGATCACAGGACGCGTGGACGGCGTGGTGTCGTTCTGGAACGCCGAGGGCGTGGCGCTGGGCGAGCGTGGCGTGGACACGCGCGAGTTCCGAGTGGACGACTACGGGGCGCCGCGCTACCCCGAGCTGGTGCTGGTGGTCACGCGCGAGACGCTGGACGAGCGCGCCGAGCTGGTGGACTCGATGCTGGCCGAGCTCGAGCGGGGCACTCGTGCCGCGCTGCGCGACCGGGAGACGACCATCGAGGAGCTGGTGCGCGCCTCGGGGGCCGACGAGCCACTCGTGCGCGCGCAGCTCGAGGCTGTGGCGCCCGCCCTGCGACCGCCGCTGCGGCTCGACCGCGAGGCCCTCGAGGGCTGGGCCCGGTTCGACGCGCGCTTCGGGATTCTGCGCAGCGCTCCCTACGTGGAGCGGGCGTTCCGGCTGCCCGGCGGCGGCTAGCGGCCGGCGAGCAGCGCCTCCACGAGCGCGGGCGCCTCACGCGCCATGCGTGAGCGCGGCACCACCCGCTCGAACCCGGCCTCCTCCGCGCGCCGGCGCACGTCCTGCTCCACGTGCGAGTAGAAGCCGAGCCGCGGCAGGCCCGCCTCGGCGGACTGCTCGATGCGGGCGTCCGGCTCGTCCGTCAGGTCGACCACGAGCAGCTCGGCGTCGTCGCCGGCGGCCACCGGCTCATGCCCCGCCGCGCGCAGTGCTCCCTGGAGCTTCGAGCCGAAGAGCAGGTCGGGGCAGAGCAGCGCGACGCGCGCCACGGGATCAGCGAGCGCGCGGCGCGCGCGAGCACCCCTGGTTCACTGCGCGCGGCGGCGGTTGAACTCTTGGCGCACCGACTCGGGGCGGCCCCACATCTGGACCACCTCGACGCGTCCGGAGCGCGCCTCGCGCAGCGCCAGCTCGCCCGCGATCCCCTCGTCGTCGAGCAGCGCGAGCGTGCCGCGCACCGTCTCGGGCGCAGCGGCGTGGCCGAACGTGTGCGCCGAGCGCAGGCGCCAGTGCCAGTCGTGCTCGGAGTACGGCATCGCGTTGATCTGCACGAGCAGGGTGGCGGCCTCGATGTAGCGATCCTCGTCCGCGATCCGCAGGTCCATCTCCAGATGGGTCCAGTCCGGCGGCAGCGAGTCGATCACTCCCTGGAAGTCGTCGGCGAGCGCCACGACCGGAACGTTACTGCGCCGGCTTCACCCGCATCGCGCGCGCAAGCTGGTCGCCGAGCGCGTGGTCCTGGCCGTTCGCCCGGACCGTGAGCGGCCCGCCGAACGGCTCGCGGCCGGCCAGCTCGAGCTCGTCCCCCGGGGCGATCCCCCGCTCCGAGAGGTAGCGCAGCATCTCGGGGTTCGAGTCCGACACGCGCGAGAAGACGCCACGGTCTCCGGGGCCGAGCTCGGACAGAGCGCGGGTCGGGGCCTCGTCGATCTCGCCGTCGAGCGTGGGGATCGGGTCGCCGTGCGGGTCGTGCGTGGGATTGCCGAGCTTCGCGGCGATCAGCTCGGACAGCTCCGGCGAGATCGCGTGCTCGAGCTTCTCCGCCTCCTCGTGCACGCGGTCCCACGGCATTCCGAGCGCCTCGGCCAGGTAGAGCTCGAGCAGGCGGTGATGGCGCAGCACCGCGAGCGCCACTCGCTCGCCCGCGCGCGTGAGCTGGACGCCGTGGTAGGGCTCGCGCGAGACAAGGCCGAGCGACTCGAGCCGCTTGACCATCGCCGACGCGGACGCCGGCGAGACGTCGAGCCGCTCCGCGATCGCCGAGGTGGACACGGGAGCGTCGGTGCGCTTGCCGATCGACCAGATCGCCTTCGCGTAGTCCTGGACGGCGTTCGAGATCTCGCTCGTCTCGCTCCGCGTCGCGGCCATCAGAGCGACACCATCAGCCCGGTCAGGTACATCACGCCGAGTCCGGTGAGCAGGCCCGCGACACCCAGCGGGTGCAGCAGGCGCCCGGCGCCGTCCCGGATGGACGGCGCTATCTGGACGACCACCTGCGCGATCGCCCCGGCTCCGATTCCGAACATGAGCGCGGCGAGGCTTGGATTGAACGCCGAAGCGCCGATCCACGCGCCGAGCACCGCCGGGGCGCCCGCAAGCAGGCCGAGCAGCGCGAGCCGGCGCAGCCGCGCCTGCCGCTCCTGCGCCACCGGCGCCACGATCGCGAGCCCCTCGGTGGTGTTGTGGAGCGCGAAGCCGACCACGAGCGTGGCGCCGAGCGCGAGCGACCCCACCGCGTACGCCGAGCCGATGGCGAGCCCCTCGCCGAGGTTGTGCAGGCCGATGCCGAGCGCGACCAGGAAGGCGGCCCGGTAGCCGGCGCTCGCGAGCCCCGCGTCCGAGCCGCCCGCGTCCGCGTGCCGGCGGCCGCGCAGCCACGCGTCCACACCCGCCAGCGCGAGGAACGCGCCCGCCGCGCCCAGCCACACGAGCGCCGCACCGCCGAAGGCCTCGGCTCCCGTGCCGGCGAGCTCGGTGCCCTCCAGCAGCGCCTCCACTCCGAGAAATCCGAGCAGGCCGACCGTGAAGGCGAGCAGGAAGCGGATCCAGCGCGCGTCCACGCCGCGGATCCACGGCAGCCACAGCATCCCGATCGCGACCGGGATCACGCCGACGTAGATCCCGATCAGCGCCATCAGGCCGTAGAAGTCGAGTCCCGCGTCAGGCGTCTCCACCGCGGCCGTGATCTCGTGGTCGATCGTCGCGCCGCTGGACGTGAGCAGCATCACCTCGTAGTCCTGGCCCTCGATCCAGGGGTACTCGACATCGATCTCCGAGCCGCCGAGACGGCCGATCTCGCTGTCCGACTGGCTGAATGACGCGAACGCGTCGTTCACGATCACCTGCCGCACCTGCACGGGGTCGGCGCCCTGGTTGCGCACGTGCAGCTCGATCTCGTCCGGCTTGAGCACGGTCCGCTCGACGGCCAACTCCTCCTGGGGCACCCCGATTCGGTCGAGGCCGGGCGCGTCGAGCAGCACGAACAGCCCGATGGCCACAGCGAGCACCGCCAGCGGCGCCAGGCCCGCGAGCCAGGCCGGCCGCCGAGTCCTCTGTGCCGTGGCGGGCTCCATCAAATCGACTGTCTGTGACGTGGACCGGGGACGCGGAGCGACGGCATCCGCGTCATCCCTCGACTTCGAAGAAGCCCATCCAGCCCAGCTCCGCGAACTCGCTCACGTGGGCGTGGAACATGTACTTGCCCGCATACGGGAAGCGCAGCTCGAGGATGCCGCGCTCGCCCTGTCCCTGGATGACCGTGTCTGTGAAGTCGCGCGGCTCGAGGCGCGTGCCGGTCGGGTAGTAGTCGAAGAAGTTGGCGTGGATGTGGAATGAGTTCAGCGGGTCGAACTCGAGCAGGTTCACGAGGTAGATCCGCACGAGCTCGCCGCGCTTCACGCGAATCGGCCGGTGCATGTATTCGAACGCGACGGTGTTCACCGCGTAGACCTCGTTCGAGCGGTCGAAGTTTGTGTCGAACCCGTTCATCACCATCACGAGCTCGTCCGCCGGCGGGCGATCGTTCTTCGGGTCGATGATGAACGCGCCGTAGAGACCCTTGGCGATGTGCTCGGCCAGCGGCATCGTGTGGCAGTGGTAGAGGTGCAGGCCGAAGGGCTCGGCGATGAACTCATAGGTGGTCGATCGCCCCGGCTCGACGTTGCCCGCGCCGAGACCGGCCACTCCGTCCTGCGAGGAGGGATGGATGCCGTGGAAGTGGATCGTGTGCGGGTGCTTCGAGCCGTTCGTGAAGCGAATCCGCAGCCGCTCGCCCTCGCGGGCGCGCAGCGTCGGGCCGGGAACGCGCTCGTTGTAGGCCCAGGCGGTGTACCTCACGCCCGGCGCCACCTCGATCTCCTTCTCCTCAGCGACCAGCTCCCATTCGCGCACGCCGCCGACCATGCGCCCCTCGTCGAAGTCGCGCACCAGCTCCTGCGGGTCGAAGCCGTTGGTACGGGGGTCGACAGTGCCGACCGCACCGAGGTGCGCGGCGTGCGCGCCGCCCGCATGCGGCTCCGCAGCGGAAGCATCGAGAGCATGGTGCAAGCGCTGGTGCGGAACGAGCTCGTGCAGCACCGGCAGCGCCGCCGAGGCGGCCGCCGCGCCGCCCAGCAGGCGCCGCCTGGAAAGTTTGCCTTGCCCCAGCTTCATGATTAGCCTTGCCTAAAAGTATCATGGAGGCGTGATCGCCACCAATGACTACGAGCTCGTGACCGAATCGGTCGGACTGGTCGATCGCTCGGAGCGCGCGAAGTTCCTAGTGCGCGGTTCTGAGGCGGCCGACTTTCTCCAGGGGCAGGTGTCGAACGACGTCGAGGCGCTCGAGCCGGGCAGCGGGTGCTACGCCACCGTCCTATCGCACAAGGGCAAGCTGCGCACGGATCTGCGCGTCCTGCGCGGCGACGACTGGTTCTGGCTCGACAGCGAGGCGATCGGGCACGCCGTGCTCGAGCACATGCTCAGGACCTATTCGCTCGGCCGCGACGTGCAGTTCGAGGACGTGACGGAGTCCCGCGCCCTGCTGTCCCTGGTGGGACCTGCCGCCCGCGAGCGGCTCGACGCCGCGCCGCCGGCCGAGGAGCACACCTTCGTCAGTGGTGAGCGCGGCATCTACGTGGCCACCCAGCTCGGGGTCGACGTGATCGCAGCCGCGGGCACGAGCCTGGACGCCCCGCCCGTGTCCGAGGAGGCCGCCGAGTGCCTGCGGATCGAGGCCGGCCGCCCGCGGCTCGGCTACGACATGGACGCGGACACCATTCCCCAGGAGGCCGGCATCAACGAGCGCGCCGTGAGCTTCACCAAGGGCTGCTACGTGGGCCAGGAGACCGTCGCGCGGCTCCACTACAGGGGCAAGCCCAACCGCCACCTGCGCGGGCTGCGGCTCTCAGAGCCGGCGGAGCGCGGCACCGAGATCCTGCTTGGCGAGAAGGTGGTGGGCAAGCTCGGCTCCACGTGCGTCTCCCCCAGGCTCGGCCCGATCGCGCTCGCGCTGGTGCGCCGCGAGGCCGAGCCCGGCGCAACCGTCCAGGTGGGTAGCGCCGCGGCGGAGGTCGTTGACGTACCCTTCGCTCCGCTTGGCTGAGCCACGGACCCCCACCAGCAGGCATGGCCTGTCTCGGGAGAGTCCGCTCGTGAGCTCCCCGCAAGCGCAGGGCTACGACCACGAGGGCAGCGTGCTCGACCTCCCTCGGCCGACCGACGCGCCGCCCGTGGACCTGCGCGAGCTGCGCGAGCTCGTGCCCGCGGCCGAGCCCGGCCGCGAGATCGATGACTGGGGTCGCTCGCAGCGCGTCTTCGATCTGGTCGAGCCGCTGCTCGACTTCTACTACCGGCACTGGTTCCGGGTGGAGGTCGAGGACATCGAGAACGTGCCTGCCGAGGGCGGCGCGCTGATCGTGTCGAACCACTCCGGGGCGCTGCCGCCGGACGCCCCGATGATCATGCAGGCGATACGCCACGAGCACCCGACCCCGCGGCCGCTCTACATGCTCGGAGAGAACTGGTTCAAGGGCTATCCGGGCGTCGGCATGCTGGCGAACAAGATCGGCCTCGTGGGTGCGCATCCCGCCAACGCGCAGCGCCTGCTCGGCGACGAGGGCCGGCTCGTGCTCGTGTTCCCCGAGGGGCAGAAGGGCTCGCGCAAGCTGTTCTGGCAGCGCTACCGGCTGCGCCGCTTCGGCCGCGGTGGCTTCGTGCGCACCGCGATGCGCGCCGGGGTGCCGATCGTCCCCACAGCGGTGATCGGGGCCGAGGAGGCGATGCCGATCTTCGCGCACGTGCCGCTGCTCCAGCGCCTGACGGGCCTGATCTACTTCCCGATCAACCACGCGTTCCCACACTTCGGCGCGGCCGCCGGCCTGATGTACCTGCCCGCGAAGTTCAGGATCCGCTTCCTCGAGCCGATCGACATGTCGGCCTATGCGCCCGAGGATGCCGACGACATTGCGCTCGTCGGCAGGCTGTCGGAGCGGATCAGGCTGCGGATTCAGGAGGAGCTGGACGACCTGGTACTGGCGCGCAAGTCGGTCTGGTTCGGTTAAGTTCCACGGTTGTGCGGACGAGGGTTCGAGCCTGCGCCGGGCTGGCGGTTGTGGCAGTGCTGATCGCGGGCTGTGGAGAAGACGACTTCAAGAACGAGGCGCGCGCGCCGGTGCGCATGGCGCTCACCGGCGTGATCCAGGACGACAAGGTCACGGTCTCGCCCGCCAAGCTCGGTGCCGGACCGGTGGAGATCACGATCTCGAACCAGACCAAGAGCGTTCGCACGATCACCCTGGAGGGCGAGTCGATCAGAGAGCGGCAGGGGCCCGTGGAACCGGGTGACACCACCACGATCCAGACGACGCTCGAGCCGGGCAGCTACGAGGTGCGCGCGGGCTCCGAGAAGGCGGTCCGCAAGGAGATCCAGCCTGCCGTGCTCGAGATCGGCAAGAAGCGCCGCAACTCGAACAACGAGCTGCTGCTGCCGTAGGGCGCCGCGCAGCTGCTGCCCTAGAGCTCCATCTGGTTGGCGGGCAGCTCCCCCGCGTCGTCCGCGCCGGCCGGCCGTACCAGCGCGTCGATCTCGGCGAGCAGTGCGCGGACCCGGGCGGACATCTCGTCGACGAGCCCGTAGGCCTTGTCGATGCCGCTCTTGGCCCCGGTGAGCTGGTTCTTGATCTTGCGCTCGTCGTTGAGAGCGGCGAGAGCGCGCTCGGCGGTCGCGCGAACGGCGTCGGCGTCGATGCCGTCGGCATCCGAGCGCTTCATGAGCGCGCGGGCACGCGCGATCCGGTACGCGTACTCGAGCGGCAGCCGCCCCGTCTCGGGGTCGAGCGCAATCACCATCTTGTCGCCGTTGTACTCGCGCAGCGGCTCCAGCTTCGCCGGCAGCTCCTCCTCCGTGGGAACGACGAGCACCGCGAAGTCGGCGCTCCGCTCCGCAAGGGCGCGGTCAAGCTCCTCGAGCGCCTTCGGCTTCGACAACCGGCTGTCCTTCGCCTCGATCACGATGCGTCCGCGGGCAGGCCCGTTGCAGGCGTCGATCGCGACCACGACGTCGCCGACCTTGCCCGTGGCCTCCTTCAGGTCGCCCACCGCCTCGGCAACGTCGCCCTGAGCGAGCGCGATCTCGTCCAGTGCGGCTGCCACCGCCTCCTCGAAGCTGCGCCCCTTGGCGGTGCCGCGCTCGCGCTCGGCGTCCACCTCCTCGAGCTTCTCCTTCTCGAGCCGCAGCGCCTGCATCTGCTTCTCGAGCTCGGCCATCTTCTCGAGCAGCGCGCGCTGCGTGGCGTCGGAGCGGGCGGCGGCCTGGCGGATCTGATCGACGGCGGAGGCCTTGAAGTCGGCCAGCGGGTTGCGCTCGTCGGACGCCGAGAACTGGCGCACCAGGTCCTCGCGGGACTTGACGAGCGTCTCGTTGACGGCCTCGCGCACCCGGTTCTGCACCGAGGCTGCGCTGCCGTCGCCGAAGCGTCGCTCCAGCTCCTTGGCGAGCTGGCCGTCCTGCTCGCCGAAGACCTCCGCGAACTGCTTCTCGAAGTACTCCGCGATCGTGCGGGCCCTGTCCGAGAACTCCTGCTGCACCTGCCGTGAGGCCTTCTCGAACTCGACCTTCACGAACTCGGCGTTGGCGCCGGCCTGCTCGCGGTCGAGCACGCGCGCGCCGATCTCGACGGCGTCGCGGACGGTCTTGGCGGGGTCGTCGCCGTTCTGCTCGCGCTCGCGAACGACGCGGACGGCGCACTCGTCGTCCACGACGAGACCGTCGATCGCGACCACGTCGCCGAGCACGCGGACGTGGGCCTGCCTGAGTGGAGTGGCTGCTTCCATGTGGGACTGACGAGCGTACGCCGCCGGTCGGACGGTGCTAGGCAGCGAACACGCGCGGCATGTGGCCCGGCTGGTTCTTCACGAGGTCCCGCGCCAGCCGTTCGGCCGGGCGGCCCTCGATCATCGGCCGGACGTCGTCCATCGTCAGCAGCAGGCTGACGCTCGTGGCGATCTGGTAGTCGGCCGCGTTGCGCTCGGCAGCACCGATCACACCGCGCTCGATCAGCTCGTCGACGCGGTCGACCATGCCCGGCAGCGCGGCGAGGTCACGCTGCGCGGTCTCGTCCGTCGCGCGGTTGTAGCGGCGCGCGGCCATGGCGATCGGCGCGGCCGTGCGGGCCGCGATCGGCGTGGGAATGCCGAGCTTCGCGCCCTCCAGGTAGCTCTCCAGCGTCGAGCGGTCGCGCTTGAGGGCGTTCCAGATCAGACGCCGCGGTACGGGCTGGAGCACCTCCTCGCCCCAGGCCTCGGCCTCCACCACCTCCCGGCGGCGCTCCGGATCCGCCGGGAACAGCGGCGGCGACGGGATCAGCGCGTCGAGCGCCAGTGCGATCTCCCGCGTGCCCTGGACCTTCGCGCCGTCGAGCTTGATGGCCGGCACGGTCTTCTGCGGGAACCCGAGCGCCCTCAGGATGGTCCGGTGCGTGGCCGCGACCAGGTCGACGCGGCGGTAGTCGACCCCCTTGTGCTCGAGCATCAGCTGGGCCGCGAGCGAGGGATGCGAGGCCGGAATGGCGAACAGGGTCGCGCGCATCGGCCGATCCTATGGGACCGGCTCGTACGAGCGCGAGCGCGCACGCAGGCTGCTCGGCTGCACGCCGGATCATTCTCCGGATCGAGCTGGTACGAGCGCCACTCGCGGGTCGCCCTTGAGGGTGGAGGGAACCACACCGCTCGATCCGGACGGTGGCGCGGCTCACAGGCGCGGCGACAGCAGGAACGGAAAGCGGCGCCCGGTGCGGATCGTTTTCAGCGTGCGCCCGTCGGCGATGTCGATCACGTGGGCCGTTCGGATTCGCCTGACCCAGACGTATCCGAGGCCTCCTCGACTCCCGAGCAGGACCACCTCCCGGCCGGGGAAGCGGGTGTAGGCGCGCCGCCCGGCGCGGTCGAAGGCGAGCAAACCGGTGCTCTCGGTGCGCCGGCCGGCGTCGAAATAGCGCTTGCCCGAGGCGAGAACGGTGTCACCCGCCACGTGCATCGAGTCGGTGCGGGGATCGAGTGTCGCGATCGTCCAGGTACTGGTGTCGATCATGCGGATGCCGAAGGGCACTGGCCAGCCGGGCAGCCGCCGGCCACCTGCGGGTGGCCAGTGGTCGCCGGTCACGGCGATGCGCCCGTCGCCGGCCCAGGCTGCGTTTCGCCACCAAACGCCGACGTTGCCCTTCGACGCGCTCGCTCCAAGCGAGTGGTAGTCGAACGGCGCCCGAGGCGAGGTCGACCGTCGCGGCGAGCAGTCCACGTGCGGCGACCACGTAGAGACGACGCGCCTCGTGATCGACCGTGACAGCCGGCGTCAGGACTCGCCCGGCCGGGTCGGACGGCTCGGCGTATTCGGCGCCGGCCTCGATGCCGTCGAGCGTGATCCTCCGGATCCCGCCGTTCTCGTCCGCGAGCAGGATCCGGAGCGGTCCGACGCCCTCACTCGGCCCGAGCGCTACCGCGACGCCGCCGGGGACCGTCAGAGAGTCTACGTTCCAGCCGGAGTACGCACGGCGCGCGACGACCTTCCTGCTCGTGGCGTCGACCCAGAGGAGTCGCTGGCGGCCGAAGCCCTCGCCACCGACCGCGAGCACGCGGTCCGGACTGACCCAGCCGACGGTGAGCCATCCCTGCCGGCCGACCTCCGCCACGCCCATCGAGCGCCAGCCCGCGATGTCGACGAAATGGATGTGCGCGCCCCGGCGCGTGCCTCGGCGCCAGGGGTTCGCGAACGCGAGCCTGCTCCCGTCCGGCGCGACGCTCAGACCGGAGCCGCCGCGGAAGGTCCGGATCGGCCGTCCGACCTGCTGGAGCGTCCGCGGGTTCAGCCGGAACAGGAGGTCGCTGCCGTGCCCATCCCTCATCCGGACGAGCGGCACGTTCGCGGGCGTCCCCCGCGCTCCGACGGCGGGCGCGAAGGACGCCGAGAGGAGCAGGGCGAGCAGCACTGCGGTCGGCCTCATGACCCCTACGCCGCGCGTCCTCATTTAGGTTCATGCATCTGCTTTACTTGCTTGCGTGCAAGCAATCACCGCGACCAACGTCGGCCGGGACCTCGGCCTCCTCCTCAAGCACCTGCTGGGCTCGAACAACCGCGAGTTCTTCGCCGCGCTCCAGGACGCCGGCATCTCCTTCTCGCAGCTGAAGTGCCTCGGCCTGCTTTCGAACGCTGACGCTCCGCTCTCCCTTGGCGCGCTCTCCGAGGAGATCGGCCTCTCCCTCGCCGCCGTCAGCCGTGCGGTCGACGGCCTCGTGCAGCGCGGTGAGCTGAAGCGCCAGGAGGACCGGAACGACCGCCGTTCCAAGCTCGTGTCGGTGAGCGCGCGTGGACGCAGGACCTACGAGCGCATCGTCGCCGTCCGCATGGCCGGGATCGAGCGCTTCGTCGATGGCCTCGAGCCGGACGAGCGCGATGCGCTCGGCGCCGCCGTGGCTCCGATCGTCGAGAGGCTGGGCCGATGACCGAGCGGATGCGCCTCAACGAGGGCAACCGGCGCTGGTGGACGCTGGCGGCGATGTGCTTCGCCCTCTTCATGATCATGCTCGACAACACGGTCGTGAACGTCGCGCTGCCCTCGATCCAGGAGGACCTGGGCGCGTCGCTGCCGGCACTCGAGTGGACGGTCAACATCTACACGCTGACCTTCGCCGTCCTGCTGGTGACCGGCGGGCGGCTCGGGGACATCCTCGGCCGCCGGCGCATGTTCCTCTTCGGCGTGGTCGTGTTCGCGCTCTCGAGCGCGGCGATCGGCCTTGCGCCCGACCAGGGCTGGCTGATCGCCGGCCGGGCCGTCCAAGGCGTCGGCGCGGCTTTCATGATGCCCGCCACGCTCTCGATCATCACCGTGACCTTCCCGCCGGAGGAGCGCGGCAAGGCGATCGGCACGTGGGCCGGCGTGTCCGCGCTCGCGCTCGCGATCGGGCCGGTGGTGGGCGGCGCGCTCACCGAGTACGTGTCCTGGCGCGCGATCTTCTTCTTGAACCTGCCGGTGGCCGTGGGCGCGGTCGCCGTGACGCTGTTCGCCACGCACGAGTCGCGTGACGAGAGCACCGAGCACTCGATCGACTGGCCCGGCATCGT
>Ga0126306_10000396_pt1 | contig 19734 bp, 15 predicted proteins | sample Plot27_FD_92592 | JGI IMG/M metagenome (GOLD analysis project Ga0126306, IMG submission 92592) | Serpentine soil microbial communities from UC McLaughlin Reserve, CA, USA - Plot27 | ecosystem: Environmental > Terrestrial > Soil > Grasslands | place: USA: UC McLaughlin Reserve, Lake County... | reverse complement strand
GTGGCCGCCGCGACGCAGAACAGCACGGCCGCGAGCGCCTCGGTCCCGTCGTCTCCGTCGGCGAGCAGGATCAGCCCCATCACGACGGGCGTGAGGACGATCCGCGTCGCGGTGCCCGCGGCGAGGAGGCGGGCGGAGCGCAATCCGCCCCGGGTCACGTTCGGGATCGCCACGAGGCGCGCGGATGCTACCGCGCGCCGCGTGAACGCCCCACGCCTTCGCGGGCGCGAGCTGCGTGCGGCGTTGACGGCAGCGCGTGGCGCGCGGCCGCGGCCGCCTCCTCCGGATCGGCGTCGCGCAGCGCCGCCTTGACCGCCGGGATGCGGCTCGCGGCCATGCTCAGCTCGCGCACGCCGAGGCCGGCGAGCAGCACGGCGGCCGTGGGCTCGCCGGCGAGCTCCCCGCAGACGCCGACCCAGCGGCCATGGGCGTCCGCGGCGGCGATCACGCTGGCGACGAGCGCGAGAACCGGCGCGAGCGCGTCGTCGAGCAGGCCCGCGAGCGCCGCGTTCCCGCGCTCCGCCGCCATGGTGTACTGCGCGAGGTCGTTCGTTCCGATCGAGAAGAAGTCGATCTCGGGAGCGATCTCCGCCGCCTGGAGAGCCAGCGCCGGCACCTCGACCATCACGCCGACCTCGAGCCCGGCGCTGCTGCCGAGCGCGGCGCGCTCCTCGTCGAGCAGGGCGCGGGCGGCGCGCAGCTCCGCGCGCGTCGCGACCATCGGGAACATCACCGCGAGCGGGTGCTCGGCGGCGACGCGCAGGATCGCGCGCAGCTGCGTGCGGAAGAGCGCCGGCTCGGCGAGCGAGAGCCGGATGCCGCGACGGCCGAGGAACGGGTTGTCCTCCGGCGCCTGGCGCAGGAATGGGAGCGGCTTGTCGGCGCCGGCGTCGAGCGTGCGGACGATCACGAGCCGGCCCTCGAGCGCTTGCGCGATCTCGCGCAGGACGTCGACCTGCTCCTCCTCGTCCGGCGGAGTCGCGCGGTCGAGGAACAGGAACTCGGTGCGGAGCAGGCCGACGCCCTCGGCGCCCTGGTCGACGGCAAGGCGCGCCTCCGCCGGGCTGCCGACGTTCGCGAAGACCTCGATGCGGCGGCCGTCGCGCAGCGCGCCCGGCTCGCGTGCGCGGGCCAGCATCGCCGGGCGCGCGGCGACCTCGGCGTCGCGGCGTGCCTCCAGCTCGGTGACCGCCTCCGCGCCCGGGTCCACGTCGAGCACGCCCGCCGCGCCGTCGAGCACCAGCGGCGTTCCCTCGGGCAGCGCGAGCAGCGTCTCGCCGAGGCCGACGACCGCCGGGATGCCGAGCGCGCGGGCGAGGATCGCGGCGTGGCCGGTCGGTCCGCCGCGGGCCGTCGCGATCGCCCACGCGACGGCGGGATCCAGGCCGGCCGCCTCGCCCGGGGTCAGCTCGTCGGCGACGACGATGCCGGGCGCCTGCGGCGCCGCGCCGGCAGGCGTGCCCGCGAGCCGGGCGAGCACCCGGCGGGCGACGTCCTCGACGTCGACGGCGCGCTCGCGCAGGTAGGGATCGTCGAGCGCGCGGAAGGCGGCCGCGGCATAGGCGGCCGCGGCGTGCCAGGCCGCCGCGGCGCCGGAGCCGGCCTCGATGCCGCGGAGCGCCGGCTCGACGATCGCGGCGTCGTCGAGCAGCAGCGCGTGCGCGGCGAAGATCTCGGCCTCCTCGGCGCCGCCGCGCTGCTGCACGAGCGCCCGCGCGGCCTCGACGTCGTCGCGCACCTCCGCCCGCGCCGCATCGAGCCGCGCGCGCTCCTCGTCGGGCGTGCCGGAGGGACGGTCGGCGATCGGCGGCTCCTGTGGCACGAGCCGTCGCGCGGGGCCGATGGCGATCCCGGCCGACGCCGCGGCGCCGCGCAGCCGGGTGCCGGGCGTGAGCGGCGCGGCGGCGACGGTCGACGGCGCGGTCGGGCCGGGCGGCGCCGCGGCGCCGGTCGACGGCGCGGTCGGGCCGCCCGCGGCGGGGCCCGCGGGCGAGGCGACCCCGGATGCGGCCTCCGCCGTCGCGGCGTCAGCCGTCGCATCACCGGTCGTGTAAGCGCCCTTCGTCGCGCCGCGCTTCGCGACATCGTCCGCGTCGCCCCAGTTCCGCTCCGCGAGCGCGCTCAGCGCGTCGAGCGCCGCGCGCGCCTGCGCGCCGCTCGCCCGCACGACGATCTCGTCGCCCTGGCGCACGCCGAGCACGGCCAGGCCCGTCAGGCTGCGGCCGTCGGCCGGGCCCTTGCGCCGCGTGGCGTTGCCGACCTCCACCCGGGCGTCGAAGCCGCTCACCGCCTCGACGAACCGGGCGGCTGGCCGCGCGTGCAGCCCGAGCCGGTTGTCCACCCGCAGCCGCGCCTCGAGCGCGTCGCCGGCCGGCTCGCCGGCGCCCGCCGCCGCGACCTCGGGCTCCTCGCCGAGCTGCGACGTCTTCATCGCCAGCGCGCCGCGCGCCTCCGTGGCGACCTCGTCGAGCGATGCGCCGCCACGCGCCCGCGCGGCGGCGGCGACGGCGCCCTCCACGAGCGGCGCCGCCGAGAGCGCCACGGGGCCGCCGTCGGGCTCGATCATCTCCGTCGCGATCTCGGCGCTCATCAGCGCGCTGCCGAGATCCATCAGGATCAGCACGCCGTCGGGCGAGCGGACCCGCTCGACGGCCGCCCGCACGCGCTCGGCATCGGTGCCGACCGCGCCGTCGTCCATGCCTCCGGCGGCCTCGATCGCCACCTCCTCCCCGCCCATCTCGCGCGCGAGCTGCACGACGCCCTCGGCCAGCGCCGCGCTGTGGGAGACGATGACCAGGCCGACCACTAGCCGAGACCGGACGCGCGGTGGAGCATCTCGACGGGATGCACCGTCGCGACACCGGTCGCGTGCTCGATCTGCCAGCGGCAGGTCTCCGAGTCGCACACGGCGCGATCGGAGCCGTTCTCGCCGACCTGCCGGAACAGGCCGGCGCCGACGTCCATCGCGATGTCGTACTTCTCGCGCTTGAGCCCGTAGGTGCCGGCGACGCCGCAGCAGGTCGCGTCGCTCTCGATCACCCGCAGCTCGGGGATCAGCGCCATCAGGTCGAGCGCCGGCTTGCCGATGCCGTGGCCCTGCTGCTGACAGGGGGCGTGGTAGGTCACGGTCTCGGGCAGCGGCCGGAAGTCGGTCTTCAGCTCGCGGCGCTCGTGCATGGCGAGCAGGTACTCGCAGATGTCGAAGACGCGCTCGGAGACGGCGCGCAGCGTCGGGTCGTCGCCCAGCTCGAGGATCTCGAGCGCCTCGCGCTTGAGCATCAGCGTGCAGCTCGTCGACGTGCCGACGATGTCGACACCCGCGCGCGCGTGAGGAGCGAGGCGCTCGGCGAGCCGGAGCACGTACGCGCGCGCGTCGTCGAACAGCCCGTTGGACTGCAGCGGCAGCCCGCAGCAGTCCTGCCGGGGCACGTCGACGGCGATGCCGTTGTGCTCGAGCAGGGCGACGGTCATCTCTCCCAGGCGCGGCTCGTAGTAGTTGGTCCCACAGCCGTGGAAGAACGCGACGCGGCGCTCGGCGGCGGGTGCGCTGTGGCGCCGCGCCCAGCGCTGGAACGTGCGGCCCGCGAAGCTCGGCATCGGCGCGCGGTGGTGGATGCCGAGCGCCTTCTCGACCGCCAGCCGCGCCGGACGGTTGCGCAGCGTCCAGTTCGCGAGCGGCGCAACCGGCGTGCCGAGGCGGCCGGCGAGCGTCGGCCGCGCAAGGATCCGGTCGCGCAGCGGGACGCCGCGCGTCGCCTTCAGGTGCGCGCGCGCCTGCGTGTTGATCTCGGCGATGTGCACTCCCTGCGGGCAGACCTGCGTGCAGATGCCGCAACCGGAGCAGTAGTCCAGCGACGCGTCGGGCGACGGCTCGTCGCCGATCCGGAAGCGCTCGGCCTGCGGCCCGACGTACTTCGGGCCCGGGAACAGCGGCGTGACGTTGGAGACCGGGCAGAACGTCTCGCAGATCGTGCACTTGACGCAGTGGTCGAGCGACTCGCGCATGAGCAGCGTCCCGAGCACGTCGTGGCCTTCCTGCAGCGCCATCTCAGCTCGCCTTCCCCGCGGTCGCGGGAGCGCTCGTCGCGGCGAGCACCAGCTCCGCGGCGCGGTGCCCGGTCGCGAGGCTATGCCGTCGCCGGACTTCTCGCGCCAGGGCTCGGCGCCCGCGAGCGTCGCGCCGACGACCAGCACGTTCTCGTGCATGCGCTCGCCCGCCTCGTCCACGGGTCGCAGGTCGCGGTCGACGGCGATCCCGGCGCGGCCGATCGGATGGTCGTCGAAGTAGCCGGCGCGGAAGCGCTCCGCGCCCGGCTCCGGCACGCCGGCGACCGGCAGGCCGAGCGCCGGCTCGCGTGCCGACCAGCGCGAGTCCAGCTCGAGCCCGCCGGATGCGAAGCCGCCGGTCGCGAGCACGACCCAGTCGGCGCCGTGGCGCTCCTCGCGCAGCCCGACGCGCGCGCGCACGGCGGTGACGCGATCGCCCTCCTGCTCGGCGCCGCGTACGACCGCGTTGAGGATCACGCGGCCGCCCGCGCGCCGCAGCGCCTCGCGCAGGATCGCGAAGACGCGCATGCCCGGGACCGAGGGCGGCAGCGTGGGCACCTCGAACACCGGCCGGCCGAAGCGCTGCTCGAGCTCGGCCCAGACGGCGTGCGGGCGAGCGATGCCGAGCACGGCCGGGAGAGCGACGCGCTCCGCGGCGCCCAGCCGGCCGACGACCTGCGCGGTCACCTCGGCGCGGAAGGCCTGGTCGTCGAAGCCGCGCGCGAACGCGAGCGAGTTCGCGTCGGCGCGTCCCTCGGGCGCGAGGTCGAGCTCGATCGCGCGCGCGTGCGCGCCCGCGCGCGCGAGGTTGTCGGCGAGCAGCGGCGCGTGGAAGTCCTTGAGCGTGCGGAAGCCGACGACGCAGACGGGCGCGGCGGCCCGCAGGTCTCCGCCGGCCATCGTCTCCGGCACGACCGCCGTCGGCCGCGGTACCCCGAGCGCGCTCGGCAGCAGCAGGTTCTCCTCGATCCCGCCCACGTAGGAGTACGGCGCGAGCGAGCCGTTCACGATCCGCTCCTTGAACCAGGCGACCGCGGCGCCGACGCCCTCGACGCCGACGAGGGCGTACGGATGCCCGGCCGGAAGACCGCCGAGCGCGTCGGCCGGGCGCTCGACCCGCTCGGGCGTGTAGCCGAGCACGTCGATCGTCCCGCCGCTCAGGTGCGTCGCGCCGACGCCCTTGGCGAGCACGAGCACCCGCGCGCCGGCCTCGGCGAGCCGCACCGCCGCGGACAGCCCGGCCACCCCGGTGCCGACGACGACGACGTCGTGGTGGCTCATGCGGATGCCCCGTCGTGTGCGGGCAGGTGCTCCACGTCGAGCAGGCCCTGGAAGATCCAGTCGTCCAGCCGCGCCTGGCGCAGCTGGTCGCCGTAGAGGATCGGCCAGACGCCCTTCCAGCGCTCGTCCAGGAAGTCCCGCAGCGACGCGGCGGCCTGCTCGCCGTCGAGCCGGTCGACGGCGTGCAGGATCCCGGTCGCGCGGTAGATGCAGAAGCCGCCCTGGCACGGGCCCATGCCGAGCCGCATGCTGCGGCGGATGTCGTCGAGGCTCGTGGTGCCGCGGCGCCGCATCGCCTCCTCCAGCCGCCCGCGGCCGATCAGCTCGCATTCGCAGATCAGCTGCTCGTCCTGGAGCGTCTCCTCGCGCCGCCGCAGGCGCGAGCCGAGCCGGTAGCCCTCCCCGTCCTCGTTGCCCGGGGGACGCTCCTCGCGCGTCCGGCACGGCCTGTCCTCGCCGACCTGGGCGCACATCGCGTCGACGAGGTCCTGCGCCATCAGCCGCAGCGTCGTCAGCTTGCCGCCGGACATCGTGAGCAGCCCGTCGATCCCGTCGCGCCGGCGATGGTCGACGACCGCGTGCGTGCGGCTGACGTCGCGCGTGTCCTTCACCTCGCCGGCCCTGGCGTCCTGGAACAGCGGCCGCACGCCCGCCCAGGCGCGCAGCGCGCGCGCGTCACGGAAGCCCGGGACGAGCCGCTCCCCGTCGTCGAGCATCTGGTCGACCTCCGCCTGCGTGACGGGGATCTCGTCCGGGTCGGCCGAGCGGATGTCGGTCGTGCCGATCACGCTGACGGTCCGGATCGGCACGATGATGTCGCCGTCGGCCGGCATCGTGCAGCGGTTGATCACCGTGTTCACGAGCCGGTGGCTCATGGCGATCATGATCCCCTTGCCGGGCACGACGCCGACGTCCTCGATCCCGGCCATGTGCAGGATCTGCGCCGCCCAGGCGCCGGATGCGTTGAGGATGAAGCCGGCCTCGATGTCGAGGTCCTCGCCGGTCAGCTCGTTGCGCAGCCGCGCTCCGCTGACCGCGCCGTCGCTCACATGCAGGTCGGTCACGCGGTGGTAGGTGAGGATGCGGGCGCCGTGCGCGGCGGCGCCGCGCGCGAGCGACCAGACCGTCTTCCACGCGTCGATCGACCCGTCTGGGACCGCGAAGGCACGCCGGATGGCCGGGTTGAGCCGCGGCTCGCGCCGCAGCGCCTCGGCGACGTCGATCTCCTCCACCGGCAGCTTCGCGACGCGGCACCCGTCGAGGAACCGGTCCCCGTAGGCGGGATCGTCGTCGGGCGTGCTGACGAACAGCCCGCCGGTGTCCTCGATGCAGTCGGGGATGACATCGCGCAGGATCACGTTCTCGACAACGCACTCCTCCGCCGCGACGGGATCCTTGACGACGTAGCGGCCGCCTGAGTGCAGCAGCCCGTGGAAGCGCCCGCTCGTGCCCTCGGCGAGATCGCCGCGCTCGACGAGCACGACGTCGAAGCCGCGCAGCGCCGCGTCCCAGGCGACTCCGGCGCCGGTGGCGCCGCCGCCGATCACCAGCACGTCGGCCCGCAGCTGAGGCACGCTTCCCATGCTATTGCGCCGGCAATCCCTTGGGCGTTCGGATCAGGTTCGACCGGACTGTGTGGTGCCTGCCGTCGATTACGCGCACCGCGCCCGAGCGCGAGCGCATCGACAGCGACTGCGTCAGCACGCGGCCCGGCCGGTAGCGCACGCCGCGCAGCAGCTCGCCGTCGGTGACGCCGGTGGCGGCGAAGAAGACGTCCTCGCCCGAGACCAGCTCGTCGATCGTCAGCACGCGATCCAGGTCGTAGCCCTGGTCGAGCGCCGCCGCGCGCTCCGCATCGTCGCGCGGGTACAGGCGTCCGAACAGCGCGCCGTCCAGGCACTTCAGCGCGCAGGCCGCGATCACGCCCTCCGGGGTCCCGCCGACGCCGATCAGCATGTCGACAGAGGAGTCGTCGTCGGCCGCCATGATCGCCCCCGCGACGTCGCCGTCGAGCATGAACTTGATCCGCGCGCCGGTCGCGAGCACCTCGGCGACAAGGTCACGGTGGCGGGGCCGATCGAGGATCGCCACGGTCACGTCGGACGGGTGCTTGCCCCGCGCCGCCGCGATCCCGGCGAGGTTGTCCGCGACCGAGGCTTCGAACCGCACGACGTCCGCGAGGTCGTGCGCGACGGCCAGCTTCTCCATGTAGACGCACGGCCCGGGGTCGAACATCGTCCCGCGCTCGGACAGCGCCAGCACGGCCAGCGCGTCGGGCAGCGCCTTGGCGGTGAGCGTCGTCCCGTCCACCGGGTCGACCGCGACGTCGCAGGCCGGAGGCTCGCCGCTGCCGACCTGCTCGCCGTTGTAGAGCATCGGGGCCTCGTCCTTCTCCCCCTCGCCGATCACGACGATGCCGTCCATCGCGACCGAGCGCAGCACGGGCCGCATCGCGTCGACGGCGGCCCGGTCGACCTTCTCCTTGTCGCCCCGGCCCATGAAGCGCGCGGCCGCCATCGCGGCCGCCTCCGTCGCCCTTACGAGCTCCAGCGCGAGGTTGCGGCCGGGATCCGGCGGCAGGTCACCTGCGTCCATCGTGGGCTCCTTCCGGTCGGGGGCGGCGCGCTGCGCCGCCCCCGGCACCGTCGTGACTCAGGCCTCGTCCGCCTCGAACCAGTCGAACGTGCGCGTGACGGCCTTCTTCCAGTACGTGTAGTACTCGTCGCGCCGCGCGGAGTCCATCGTCGGCTCCCAGCGCTTGTCCTCGACCCAGTTCTCGCGCAGGTCCTCGACCTCGGCCCAGAAGCCGGTCGCGAGGCCGGCGGCGTAGGCGGCGCCGAGCGACGTCGTCTCGGGCACCTTCGGGCGGATCACCGGCACGCCGAGCAGGTCCGCCTGGAACTGCATCAGCAGGTCGTTTCCGACCATGCCGCCGTCGACCTTGAGGGACTCCAGGTCAACGCCCGAGTCGGCGTTCATCGCCTCGACCACCTCGCGGCTCTGGTAGGCGGTCGCCTCGAGCGTCGCGCGCGCGATGTGCCCCGCGTTGACGTAGCGCGTGAGGCCCGCCACGACGCCGCGCGCGTTGGACTTCCAGTACGGCGCGAACAGGCCGGAGAACGCCGGCACGATGTAGCAGCCGCCGTTGTCCTCGACCGACTTCGCCAGGTCCTCGACCTCGGGCGCCGCCTTGATCATCTTGAGGTTGTCGCGCAGCCACTGCACGAGCGCGCCGGTGATCGCGATCGAGCCCTCGAGGCAGTAGATCGCGTCCTGGTCGCCGATCTTGTAGCCGACCGTGGTCAACAGCCCGGACTTCGACGGCACCGCCTCGGTGCCCGTGTTGAGCAGCAGGAAGTTGCCGGTGCCGTACGTGTTCTTCGCCTCGCCGACGGCGAAGCACGTCTGCCCGAACGTCGCCGCCTGCTGGTCGCCGAGGTCGCCGGCGATCGCCACGCCCTGGAGCGCGCCGCCCGACCGCACCTCGCCGTAGACCTCGCTCGAGGCCTTGATCTCGGGCAGCATCGCGCGCGGGACGCCCATCACGCCCATGACCTCCTCGTCCCAGTCCAGCGTCTTGAGGTCCATCAGCATCGTGCGGCTGGCGTTCGTGACGTCGGTGATGTGCTGGCCGCCGTCGGTGCCGCCCGTGAGGTTCCACAGCACCCAGGTGTCCATGTTGCCGAACAGCAGGTCGCCGGACTCGGCCCGGTCGGCCACGCCGTCGACGTTGTCGAGGATCCAGCGGATCTTCGGCCCGGAGAAGTACGTCGCCAGCGGCAGACCCACTTTCTCCTGGAAGCGAGCCTGGCCGCCGTCGCGCGAGAACTCGTCGACGAGCTTGTCCGTGCGCGTGTCCTGCCAGACGAGCGCGTTGTGGACGGGCTCGCCCGTCGTGCGGTCCCACACCAGCGACGTCTCGCGCTGGTTCGTGATCCCGACGCCGGCGATGTCGTCCGCGCTGGCGCCGGCCGACTGCATCGCCTCCTCGACGACCTCCTGCGTCCGCGCCCAGACCTCCTTCGCGTCGTGCTCGACCCAGCCCGGCTTGGGATAGATCTGCTCGTGCTCCTTCTGCGCCACGCTGACCACCTGGCCACCGTGGTCGAAGACCATGCACCGCGTGCTGGTGGTGCCCTGGTCGATTGCTGCCGCGTACTTCGCCATAAGCTCTCCTCCATCTCGTCGCGTGGTCAAAAGGGCCGCGCCTACACGCGGTGCCGCCCGTTCTGCCCCTACTCGGTCGCTGCCCCGTTGAGCGCGACGAGGTCAGCGGGGAAGAACAACTCGAACGCCCCCGCGGCGAGCACGCCGCCGACCAGGGGACCCAGAACCGGGATCCACGCGTAGGCCCAGTCCGAGGGGCCCTTGCCCGCGATCGGCAGGATCGCGTGCATGATCCGCGGCCCGAGGTCACGGGCCGGGTTGATCGCGTAGCCGGTCGGGCCACCGAGCGACAGGCCGATGGAGAGCACCAACAGGCCGACGATGAGCGCGCCCAGGCCGGTGTTCGTCGTGCCCGCAGTGGCGAAGAAGGCCAGGATCCCGAACACCAGGACAAACGTGCCGATGATCTCGGTGATCATGTTGGAGATCGGGTTGCGGATCGCCGGGGCGGTGCAGTAGCAGGCGAGCTTGAGCCCGGGGTCCTCGGTCTCACGCCAGTGGTCCAGATAGGCGAGCCACACGAGCGTCGCGCCGATGAACGCGCCTACGAACTCGCCCGCGAGGTACTCGGGCACGTCGCCCCACTCGGTCCTGCCCTCTACCGCGAACCCGAGCGTGACCGCCGGGTTCAGGTGTGCGCCGGTGAACTGCCCGACTGCGAAGACCGCGACCATCACGGCCAGTCCCCAGCCCCATGTGATCACAATCCAGCCGCCGTTCTGGGCCTTGGAGAGGTTCAGCAGCACCCCAGCCACTACGCCGTTGCCCAGCAGGATCAGGAGCCCCGTCCCGATCACTTCACCTCCGAAGATGCTCAAGAGCCTTCCCTCCTCCTCCGTCTAGCTGCTATGACCGCCAGCGAGTCGGACACTATCCGGGTGTGTTCGGCAATGTCAAACCATGTTTGGCATTGTCGAACGCAGTTCGGATAGATTCGGACCAGTGCCCGCGCGGATCCAGTCGATCGAACGCGCCGCGGCGATTCTCCGGCTGCTTTCCGGACGCAACCGGCGCCTCGGCGTCGCTCAGCTGGCGGGTGAGCTCGACCTGCCGAAAGGGACAGTGCACGGCATCCTCAGGACGCTCGCCGCGGTCGGGTTCATCGAGCAGGACGAGGAGAGCGGCCGCTATCAGCTCGGCGCCGCGCTGCTGCACATGGGAAGCAGCTACCTCGACGGCAACGAGCTGCGTGCGCGCGCGCTCAACTGGTCGGACTCGCTCGCCGCCCGTAGCGGCGAGAGCGTGCGGATCGGCACGTTGCACGAGGGCAGGGTGCTGGTCGTGCACCACGTCTTCCGGCCCGACGACAGCCGCCAGGCGCTGGAGGTCGGCGCGCTGCAGCCGGCCCACGCGACCGCTTTGGGCAAGGTGCTGCTGGCCGCCAACCGGTACGCGGCCGCGGAGCTCGCGCGCCATGGACTGCCGCGCTACACGCCGGCGACGATCACCGACTGGGACAAGCTCTCATCCGAGCTCGACACGGTGCTCGAGCGCGGCTGGGCAGCAGACTCCGAGGAGCTCGTGGTCGGCGAGGTGTCGCTCGCCGCGCCGATCGACGACCGACGCGGCGTGACGGCCGGCGCGATCGGCATCTCCGGCCCCGTCGAGCGGCTGACGGAGGAGGGCGCGCCCCGCAGCGAGCTCGTGTCGTACGTGCGGGAGGCCGCGCGCGCCGTCTCGCGCGATCTCGGCGCGATCCCGTGGTGAGAGCCGCGAAACTGCTAGGAAGGGCGCCGTGAGCGAGCGCTACATCGCGTCGGTCGACCAGGGCACGGCCTCCTCGCGCTGCCTCATCTTCGACGGGCGCGCGCGCATCGTCTCGGTCAGCCAGGTCGAGCACCGCCACATCTTCCCCCGCCCCGGGCATGTCGAGCACGACCCGCGGGAGATCTGGCGCAACGTCCAGCACGTCGTCGGCGAGGCGCTCGCGACCGCCCAGCTCGGCGTCCGCGACGTCGTCGCGCTCGGCATCGCCAACCAGCGCGAGACGACCGTGCTGTGGGATCGCGCCACCGGCGAGCCGGTGCACAACGCGCTCAACTGGCAGGACATGCGTACCGACCATCTCGTGCGGGAGCTCGCCGGCGACGACGGGCCCGACCGCTTCCGCGACCGCTGCGGGCTACCGCTCGCGACCTACTTCTCCGGACCTAAGATCCGCTGGCTGCTGGACCACGTCGACGGCCTGCGAGCGCGCGCCGAGGCCGGCGACGTGCTCTTCGGGACGATGGACTCGTGGCTGATCTGGAATCTCATCGGGCGCCACGTCACCGACGTCACGAACGCCGGCCGCACGATGCTGATGAACCTCGAGACGCTCGACTGGGACGACGTCCTGCTCGACGCGATGGGCGTGCCGAGGGCGATGCTGCCGGCGATCCGGCCCTCGATGGAGATCTACGGCGAGGCCGGGGGCGCGTTCGCGGGGCTGCCCGTGGCCGCCGCGCTCGGCGACCAGCACGCCGCGCTGTTCGGGCAGACCTGCTTCTCGCCGGGCGACGCGAAGTGCACCTACGGGACCGGCAGCTTCCTGCTGATGAACACGGGCGAGCAGCCGGTGCGCTCGGCCAACGGCCTGCTCACCACGGTCGGCTACAAGATCGGCGACCGCCCCGCCACCTACGCGCTGGAGGGGTCGATCGCGGTCACGGGGGCGCTCGTGCAGTGGTTCCGCGACAAGCTCGGGCTGATCGGGAGCGCCCCGGAGATCGAGACGCTCGCCCGCACGGTCGACGACAGCGGCGGCTGCTACGTCGTGCCGGCGTTCTCGGGCCTGTTCGCGCCGCACTGGCGCAGCGACGCGCGCGGCGTGATCGCGGGGCTCACCGGCTACATCTCCAAGGGACATCTCGCACGCGCCGTGCTCGAGGCGACGAGCTGGCAGACGCGCGAGGTCGTCGACGCGATGAACTCCGACGCGGGCGTGGCGCTGACCTCGCTCAAGGTCGACGGCGGCATGACGGGCAACAACCTGCTGATGCAGTCGCTGGCCGACGTGCTCGACGTCCCGGTCGTGCGTCCGATCGTCGCCGAGGCGCCGTCGCTCGGCGCGGCCTACGCCGCCGGGCTCGCGGTCGGCTTCTGGCCCGACGTCGAGGACCTGCGCGCGCAGTGGCACAAGGCGGCCGAGTGGCTGCCCGCGATGGACCCCGCCGTGCGCGCGAAGGGCTATCGCAAGTGGCGCAAGGCGGTGGCGCGGACCGTCGACTGGGTCGACGAGGACGACGACGAGGACTGAGGCGGATAGAGCCCGCGGCGGCTACCTCCCGAACGTCTCCGCCGCGGCGCGTAGCAGCAGGTGCGCCGAGGTCGCGCCAGGATCCTGGTGCCCGATGCTGCGCGGGCCCAGGTAGCTGGCCCGGCCCCTGCGCGCCTCGAGCGGGATCGTCGCCTTCATGCCCTCCTCCGCCGCGTCGGCGGAGCGCCGCAGCGCGTCGCCCAGCTCGGCGCCGTCGCCCTCCGCCGCGCGCAGCGCCGACAGCGCCGGGAGCAGCGCGTCGATCATCGTCTTGTCCTCGGGCTCGGCCTTCCCGCGCGCCTGCACGCCCTTGACGCCCGCCTCGAGCGCGGCCGCCCAGCCGGCGAGGTCGAGCTCGGCGCGGCCGGCCGTCGCCATCCCCATCTGCAGGAACAGCGTCCCGTAGAGCGGGCCGGCGGCGCCGCCTACCTTGGACACGAGCGCCATGCCCACGGTCTTCAGCAGCGCGCCGATGTCGTCGCCGTCACCGGCGCCGAGCTTCTCCATCGCCGCGCGCATCCCGCGGTCCATGTTGGTCCCGTGGTCGCCGTCGCCGATCGCGGTGTCGAGCTTGACGAGCTCGACCCGGTGCTCGGCGATCGTCTGCGCGTACGCGTCGATCCAGGCGCGCACGTCCGCGGCCGTTACGCTCATCAGCCCCAGCGCAGGGCCGGCGTGTCGACCGGCGCGTCCCACAGCCGAGTCAGGTCGTCGTCGAGCTTGAGCAGCGTGATCGAGCAGCCGGCCATCTCCAGCGAGGTGATGTAGTTGCCGATCAGGCGCCGGTCGATGCCGATGCCGCGATCCTTCAGGATGCGGTCGAGCTCGCGGTAGACGACGTAGAGCTCGATCAGCGGCGTGCCGCCCATCCCGTTCACGAACGCGAGCACGCGGTCGCCCGACTCGTACGGCAGGTCCTCGACGATCGCCGTGGCCAGGCGGTCGACGATGTCGGCGGCGGGGGCGAGCTTCTCGCGGTAGCGGCCGGGCTCCCCGTGGATGCCGATGCCGATCTCCATCTCGTCGTCCGCCAGCTCGAAGCTCGGCTCGCCGGAGCCGGGCGTCACGCAGGGCGTCAGCGCCATGCCCATGCTGCGGCCCTGGCCGTTGACCTTGCGGCACAGCTCGGCGACGTCGGCGAGCGGCTTGCCCTCCTCGGCGGCCGCGCCGCAGATCTTCTCGGCGATCACGGTGATCCCGACCCCGCGGCGCCCAGCGGTGTAGAGGCTGTCCTGGACCGCCACGTCGTCGTTGGTCACGACGGCCTCGACCTCGACGCCCTCGCCCTTCGCCAGGTCCGCGGCCATCTCGAAGTTCAGCACGTCGCCGGTGTAGTTCTTGACGATGTGCAGCACGCCCGCGCCGCCGTCGACCGCCTTGGTCGCCTCGAGCATCTGGTCGGGCGTCGGCGATGTGAAGACCTCGCCGGGACACGCCGCGTCGAGCATCCCGCGACCGACGAAGCCGCCGTGCATCGGCTCGTGGCCGGAGCCGCCGCCGGAGATGATCCCCACCTTGCCCTGGACCGGAGCGTCGGCGCGCACGATCACGGCCGGATCATGGATCACGCGCACCCTGTCGCCGTGCGCCGCCTCGATGCCCTCGAGCGCCTCCCGGACGACGGCGTCGGGATCGTTGATGAGCTTCTTCATGCTGCCTCCACTCGGTCGCCGGCTCTACCGGGAGGGGACCGTATAGGCGGCCGATGCCGCCGGTCAATCAAGCGGCCGTCGTGGAGCGCTCGCCGGACGGCGCCGGAGCCGGCGGAACGGCGGGCTCGAAGCGCCGCGAGGCGTCCGCCGCCTGGCGCGCCTCGTGCGCCTGCAGCGCGTTGTGGATCAGCAGCACGTCGTGCGCCGCCGGCTTGGGCTTGACCGGGAGCCCCTTGCGATCCCAGAACTCGCGCACCTCGTCCATCACCTCGCGCCGCTGCGCCTCGTCGCGCGTCCAGATCGGCTCGCCGAAGCGCACCTCGACCCGGTGACGGCGCGAGAGCACGCGCCCGTCCCTGCGGCGCGGCCAGTTCTGGCCGGGCGGCATCGCGTCATGGGTGCCGCTGACGTAGATCGGGACGATGTCGATGCCGTGCTGCGCCGCGATCACCGCCGCGCCCGAGTGCACCTTGCCGATCTCGCCGTCGCGCGAGCGGGTGCCCTCGGGGAACATCAGCAGGTTCCAGCCCTGGCGGATGATCCGGTCGACGTGGTCGGTGGCGCCGTTGCCGAGCCCGCCGCCGTTGCGGCCGAGCGGCACGGTGTTGAAGAGCAGCGCAACGCCGCTGGCCTTCCAGCGGCTGTTGTAGAAGTAGTCGGCCGCAGCCGCGACGGCGGTGCGGTTGCGCCACTTGCGCGGGATCGCACGCAGGAGCGTCGGCGTGTCCAGATGGCTGGAGTGGTTGGCGACGAAGATCACCGGCGGCGTCAAGCGCTCGAACACGTCGCGGCCGACCGCGCGGCGGCGCACGTAGAAGTCGATCATCGGGCCGAGGCCGAACGTGAGCAGACCCTCACGCAGCGCCCGCGCGTAGCCGCAGCGGGCCCAGGAGACGTCCATCTTGGAGTAGTGGCGCGCCAACTCGCCGCCGCGCGAGCGCAGCTCGGTACCCCGCGTGCGCAGCTCGTTGCCGAGCTCGGGAACGCGCTCCTTGAGCTCCGGCATCCGCTCCCTGAGCTCGGGAACGCGCGTCTTGAGCCCGGTGGTGCGAGCCCTGCCCTGCTCGATGGCGCGGTTGAGTCTTCCGTCCCCCATGCCTCATGTACTCCGCTTCTCTGCAACGGTTTCGCGCCCCGTTCCGTATGTTTACTCGGCATGAAATGGTGGGGCTGGGGAGACGAGGGCACCTCGTTCACGCATGTGGACAAACCGGACCTGCGGCCGTTCATCCTGCGCCATCTCGAGGTCGACGTCGCGCGCGCGACGTCGAGCCCGGTCGCGTTCGCCGAGCTGCCGGTTCCGGCTGCGTCCGTCGCGCCGGGGCTGGCCGGGGCGATCGAGGCGGCCGTCGGCGCCGCTCACGTCTCGCGCGAGCCGATGGAGCGCGTCGTCCACGCGCGCGGCAAGAGCCTGCGCGATCTGGTCCGCCAACGGCGCGGCGAGCTCGGCCGGCTGCCCGACGTCGTCGTCCGCCCGGGCAGCGAGGCGGAGGTGGAGGCGGTCGTGCGCGCGGCGCTCGCCGCCGACGCGGTGGTGATCCCCTTCGGCGGCGGCTCGAACATCGCGGGCAGCCTGGAGGCGCCGGCCGGCGAGTCACGCACCGTCGTCTCGGTCGACCTCGGCCGGCTGGACCGGGTGCTCTCGATCGACGCCGGCTCGCGCGTCGCCGAGGTCCAGGCCGGCGCGTTCGGGCCCGACCTGGAGGAGCAGCTGAACGCTCGCGGTTGGACGCTCGGCCACTTCCCAGACAGCTTCGCCTACTCGACGCTCGGCGGCTGGATCGCGACCCGCTCGTCGGGGATGCAGTCCGACAAGTACGGCGACATCGCCGACCTGACGCGCGGCCTGCGCGTCGTGACGCCGGCCGGCATACTCGCCATCCGCCCGGTGCCGAGCACCTCGACCGGACCAAGCGTCCGCGAGATGGTGCTCGGCAGCGAGGGGCGGCTGGGGATCGTCACCGCGGCCACGATCCACGTGCATCGGCTGCCGGCGCGGCGCCTGATCCTGGGCTACCTGTTCCCGACCTGGGCCGCCTCGCTCGCAGCCATGCGCGACATCGCCGCCGGCGAGGCGGCGCCGTCGGTGACGCGCGTCTCGGATCCGGCCGAGACGCAGTTCTCGTTCGCCACCAAGAAGGCCTCCTCGCTCGCCGACCGGATGAAGTCGAAGGCGCTGATGACGTTCCTGCAGCGGCGGCGCGGATTCGACCTCGACGCGATGTGCCTGTCCTTCATCGGCTACGAGGGCAGCGAGCGCCACGTCGCGAGCGAGCGCCGGCGCGTCAAGCGGATCGTCGCGCGCCACGGCGGGCTGTGCATCGGCAGCGGCCCGGGCGAGCTGTACGACCAGAAGAAGTTCGACACGCCGTACATCCGCGACTTCCTGCTCGACCGCGGCGTCCTGGGCGACGTGTCCGAGACGGCGGCGCCGTGGTCCGCGCTCGGCGGCGTCTACGACAACGTGACCGCCCGTGCGCGCGCCGCCTTCGCCGAGCTCGGCGTGCCCGGCTACGTGATGTGCCACCTGTCGCACTCCTACCACTCGGGCGCGTGCCTGTACTTCACGTTCGCGATGACGCCATCCGGCCGGCGCGACCCGATCGACGAGTACGCCGTCGTCAAGTCAGCGATCCAGCAGGAGTTCGTGGACTCGGGCGCGACGCTGTCGCACCACCACGCCGTCGGCACCGAGCACGCGCGCTGGCTGGAGCAGGACATCTCGGCGCCCGGGGTCGCGATGCTGCGCGCGCTGTTCGACGGCTTCGACCCGGGCCGCAACTTCAACCCGGGAAAGATCGTCGACGCGCTTGCCTCTTCGGACGCCGAGCGGGACGATGGAGTGGTGCAATTCGAAGGTCCCTCACGCCGGGTCGTGGCCGAGTCGGTGACCGCCGCGGCGGCCCCCGAGCCGTCGCCGCCGGCCGCCCCTCAGCCGGTCCCGGAGCGCAAGCCGGCGCCACGCGCTTGACCCACGCGCTCCTGCCGAGTCCGCTCTACGGCCTGCGGACGTGGTCCGTCGTGGGAGCGAGCGGTCGTGAGCGGCTCGCCGGGTCGCAGCAGGCGGCGGAGTGGCCGCAGGCCGGCGCGTGGTTGACCGCCACGTGCGCGATCGAAGCGACGCACGCGGCTCCGGCGCCCGGGTGCGAGTGCGGGATCCACGCCTGGCATCCAAGCCGGCGCGCGGCCCGGCGCGTGCTCGCCGTCCGCCGCCAGGTGCCGGGCGTGGTCGAGGCGAGCGGGGCGATCGAGGTCCACCGCGACGGCTTCCGCGCCGAGCGGGCGCGCCCGTTCGCGTTCATGCTCACCCCACGCGCCAACGCCGCGCTCGCCGGCCGCTTGGCGGCCGCCTACGACGCCGAGCTGGTGCCGGTCGAAGGGCCGGACGCGATCGTGGCCTGGTGCCGTGCCCGCGGGCTGGGGCTGGAGCAGGAGGTGGTCGACGAGCTGCTCGGGCCCGCGGCCGTGGCGGAGCAGCGGCGCAGGTCGCACGCGAAGCGACTGCGGATCGCGGCCGCGCTTGCCGGGATCGCCGTGCTGGTCGGGATCGGCCTCGTCGCGACCGACGACCCCGGCGACCGGACGCTCCAGGGTCGCTCGGGCGAGGTCCGGCCGCGCTAGTCCCTCAGGGTCGTGTCTGCACATAAGCGTCCATACGACGCTTATGTGCAGACAGGCTCAATTCCACGGCAGCTCGGAGCGGCGCGCCCAGTACGTCGCCGGATCCTCGGCGAGACCCGCGAGCCGCTGCTCGAGCTCGGCGTCCCAGTCGAGCGCCCGCGCGCGCAGGTTGCTCTCGAGCTGGTCGACGGTCGCCGCGCCGCTGAGCACGACGTCGGCCCACGGCTGCGCGAGCGCCGCGGCGAGCGCGATCTGATCCGGCGCCGCGCCGCGCTCGCGCGCCACCGCGGCGAGCTCGCCGTCCGCTCCGCGCCCGGTCAGGCGCCCGTTCGCCAGCGCCTCCTTCACGTAGATCTGCAGCCCGGCGGCGTGCGCGCGCGCCAAGGCCTCCGCGGCGCTGCGCTCGTGCAGGTTCCAGGTCGCCTGCACGGCGTCGAAGCCGCCGACGGCGAGCGCGTGCTCGATCGTCGCGGCCTGCTCGGCGCCCGTGACGGTCAGCCCGACGCGCACGCCGCTCGCCCGCAGCGCCGCGAGCTCGGCGCGCACCGCCGGATCGTCCAGCACGCCGCTCTCCAGCGTGGCGGAGTGGATCTGGTAGAGCCGCACGTGCTCGCCCAGCGACGCCGACGTCTCGCGCCACTGCCTGCGCAGCTGCTCGGCGCTGAGCTCCTTGACCTCGTGGTGCTCGGCGTCCACCCGCCAGCCGCCGGTGTAGGCGTAGCCCCACTTCGAGCTGACGGCGACCTCGTGCGGCTGCAGCCCGCGGCGCGCGAGCCACGACGCGAGGAACGCCTCGGCCCGGCCGTAGGAGCGCGCGGCGTCGAAGCTCCGCACCCCGCCCGCGTAGGCGGCGTCGAGCACGGCGTGCGCGGCGCGCTCCATGCCGGCGACGCTGCGATCGGCGACGTCGTCGCCGTGGCCGATGTTGATGTAGGCGGGGCGACCGAGCGCCGCGAGGCCGAGCCCGATCTCGCTCACGAGATCAGGCCGAGCCGCTGCGCCTTCTGCACCGCCTCCGCGCGGTTGCGCACCGACAGCTTGCGATACAGCGACGAGGTGTGCTCCTTGACGGTGTGCGGCGACAGGAACAGCTGGTCGGCGATCTCGCGATTCGTCGCGCCCGAGCCGATCAGGTCGAGCACCTCGCGCTCGCGCTCGGTCAGGCGCGGACCGCTCGCCGCGGACTCCTGCGGGCCGAACACGGTCATGCCCAGGCCGACCATCCGGACCGCTCCCGCGATGTCGGCCGCCGGCCAGTCCTTGGAGATGAAGCCCGCCGCGCCGGCCGCGCGGGCGGCGTTCTGGTTGATCCGGCCGGCGCCGGAGATCAGCAGCACGTTCGTGTTGGGCGACTCCGCGCGCAGGCGCTCGCAGATCTCCGCGCCGGATTCCTTGCCGACGAACAGATCGACCAGCGCCACATGCGGCTGATAGCGCATCAGCAGCGCCATCGCCTCGGCGCCGTTGCGGGCGCTCAGGCAGCGCTCGACCCATGGCTGCTCGCCGAGCATCAGCCGCAGGCCCCAGTGCACGACCTCGTGGTCGTCGACCACGAGCACGCGCAGCCGGCGCTCGCCCGAGCCCGACGCGATCCGGCTCGGGTTCACGTCAGGAACGCTCATCCGGCACCGCCAGTCGCACCCGCCAGATCCCCGGCTCGCGCTCGCCGAACTCGACGAGCCCGCCGACCTGCAGCGCCTCGAGCGCGGCGAGGCGCAGGCCCATCCC
>Ga0126306_10000394_pt1 | contig 19744 bp, 17 predicted proteins | sample Plot27_FD_92592 | JGI IMG/M metagenome (GOLD analysis project Ga0126306, IMG submission 92592) | Serpentine soil microbial communities from UC McLaughlin Reserve, CA, USA - Plot27 | ecosystem: Environmental > Terrestrial > Soil > Grasslands | place: USA: UC McLaughlin Reserve, Lake County... | reverse complement strand
CTCGGGATCGCCTTCTTTCTCGTCGTCCTGCTCGCCGAGAAGCTCGTCGTGCGACGCGCACCGGAGCACGTGGCATGAGCGTCGTCGCGCTGAATGACGTCCACAAGACGTTCGGCAAGGGCGGCGTCACGGCGCTGGAGGGCATCGACCTCGAGATCGGCGAGCGCGAGTTCGTCTCGCTGATCGGCCCGTCGGGCTGCGGGAAGTCGACGCTGCTCCGGATCATCGGCGACCTGATCGAGCCGACGTCGGGCGACGCGGTCGTGAACGGCAAGTCGGCCCGCCAGGCGCGCGAGGATCGCGACTACGGGATTGTCTTCCAGGACGCCGTCCTGTTCGACTGGCGCACCGTCGCGAAGAACATCGCCCTGCCGCTCGAGATGCTGGGCTGGGATCGCAACCGCCGCAGCGAGCGCGTCAGGGAGATGCTCCGGCTCGTCGAGCTCGACGGCTTCGAGAGCCACCATCCGTGGCAGCTCTCGGGCGGGATGCAGCAGCGGGTCTCGATCGCCCGCGCGCTCTCCTTCTCTCCCCCACTCCTGCTGATGGACGAGCCCTTCGGCGCGCTCGACGAGATGACGCGGGAACGCCTCAACCTCGAGCTGCTGCGAATCTGGGAGGCGCTCGGCAGCACGATCGTCTTCGTCACGCACTCGATCTCGGAGGCGGTCTTCCTCTCGACCCGCGTGGTGGTGATGTCGCCGCGTCCTGGCCGGATCACCGACGTCGTGGAGGTCGATCTGCCGCAGCCGCGGTCCGCGGAGACCCGGGAGCACCCCCGCTTCTTCGAGCTCGTCGCCGACGTCCGCCACAAGCTCCGGGGGTCGGACGAGCTCGTCAGCGAGGCTGCGCTCATCGTGGCCGAGGAGGGGCTCTGAGCGCAGGGCCGACAGCCGTCCAGCCGGTCCCGCGCGGGGTTTTCGCTCGCCGGGTTGGCCGCGGCGTCCGCGACTGGATCCCGGCCGTCGTCGTCTTCGTCCTCGGCCTCGCCCTGTGGGAGTTCGGCGTCAAGGCGCTCGACGTGCAGAACTTCCTGCTCCCGCCGCTGTCCGACATCCTCGACGCGCTCTGGAACGATCGGAGCGGGCTCGTCGATGCGGCGCTGTTCACGTTCAAGGAGGCGCTCGGCGGCTTCGTCGTCGGCTCGTCGGCCGCGATCGTCGTCGCCCTCGTGCTCGCGCGGTGGCGCCCGCTTGCCAGCGCGGTGATGCCGTATGCGATCGCGGCGAACGCGATCCCGATCATCGCCTTCGCGCCGATCACGAACAACTGGTTCGGGCTGCTCTCGCCCTGGTCGAAGATCGTGATCGCCGCGATCCTCTGCTTCTTTCCCGTGCTCGTGAATACGCTGAAGGGCCTGACCTCGGTGCGGCCCGCGTCGATCGAGCTGATGCGGAGCTACGCGGCCGGCGAGGTCGAGATCTTCCGGCGGGTGCGGGTCCCGACCGCACTGCCCTACGTCTTCTCCGCCTTGAAGGTCGCGACCGTACTCGCGATGATCGGCGCCATCGTGGGCGACTACTTCGGCGGCTCGCAGGATTCGCTCGGGATCGTGATCCGTCGCGATGCGGGGATCTTCGCGTTCGAGCACGCCTGGGCGGCGATCGTGATCGCAAGCATGCTCGGGATCCTGTTCTACGCGGCGGTCGCGATCCTCGAGCGGCTGGCGATGGGGTGGCATCCCTCGGCTCGGATCGAGTAGACAGACAACGGAGGAGGTACGGATGAGGAGAGGTTCACGGTGGTTCTGGCTCGCAACGGTCTTCGCGGCCGTCGTGGTCGGGCTCGCGGCGTGCGGCGGCGACGACGACGACGAGGGCGGCGGCGGATCCGAGGGCGGCGCGGCCGACAAGGTCACGCTGCAGCTCAAGTGGGTGACGCAGGGCCAGTTCGCCGGCTACTACGCCGCACAGGAAGAGGGGTACTACGACGACGAGGGTCTCGACGTCACGATCCGCCCGGGCGGGCCGGACATCGTCCCCGAGCAGGTCGTCCTCGGCGGCCAGGCCGAGTTCGGCATCAACTGGCTCGACAACACCCTCGCGACCCGCGACAAGGGCCAGAACATCGTCAACATCGCGCAGGTCTTCACGCGCAGCGGCATGACCGAGCTGACGTGGAAGGACAGCGGCCTGGACGCCATCTCCAAGCTCGAGGGCAAGAAGGTCGGCGTCTGGCTCGGCGGCAACGAGCACAAGCTCTTCGCGGCGCTGAACAAGAACGGGCTCGACCCGCAAAAGGACGTGGAGATCGTCGCCCAGCCGTTCGACATGAACCTGCTGCTCAACCGCGAGGTCGACGCCGCCGCGGCGATGACCTACAACGAGCTCGCACAGGTGCTCGAGCAGAAGGACCCGGACACCGGTGACCTGTACAAGATCGAAGACCTGAACGTGATGAAGATGTCCGATCTCGGCACGGGCGCCCTCGAGGACGGGATCTTCGTGACCGAGGACTGGATCGCGGACGAGAACAACCAGGACATCGCAAAGCGGTTCCTCAAGGCCAGCTTCCGCGGCTGGATCTTCTGCCGCGACAACCAGGACGAGTGCCTTCAGCACGTGCTCGACAACGGGCCGACGCTCGGCGAGGGGCACCAGCGGTGGCAGCTGAACGAGATCAACGCGCTGATCTGGCCGGCGTCGCTGGGGATCGGCGTCATGGATCCCGAGTCGTTCAAGATCACGGCCGACATCGCGAAGAACTACAAGGTGATCTCGAAGCCGGCGACCGACGACGCCTACCGCACGGACCTCGCCGAGGCGGCGGTGAACGAGCTCAAGGACGACGACGTGGACGTCAACGGCAACGACTGGAAGAAAGAAACGGTCGAAGTAACGCCTGGAGGCGAGTAACGAACCCGAAGGAGGGGGATCCGCTATGTCCGTTCTGATCAAAGGAGGCCGCGTGATCACGGCCGCCGACGACTACGTCGGCGACGTCTACGTGGAGGGCGAGCGGATCTCCCTCATCGGGGAGTCGCTCGACGTCGAGGCCGACCGCGTCGTCGACGCCTCCGGCAAGTACGTGCTGCCGGGCTGCGTCGACCCACACACGCATCTCGACATGCCGTTCGGCGGCACGGTCACGATCGACGACGTCGAGTCGGGACAGCGCGCGGCCGCGTTCGGCGGCACGACCTGCCACGTCGACTTCGTCATCCAGCCGCACGGCGCGACGTTCGCCGACGCCCTCGACGAGTGGAAGGGGAAGGCCGACGGCAAGCAGCTGATCGACATGGGTTACCACATGGCGATCACGGACCTGCGCGAAGGCGGCTCGCTCGACGAGTTGGCGGGGCTGCCCGACCAGGGCGTCACGTCCTACAAGCTCTTCATGGCCTACAAGGGCGCGCTCATGGTCGACGACGAGACGCTCTTCCGCTCGATGCAGGTCGCCGCCGACTCGGGTGCTCTCGTGATGGTGCACGCCGAGAACGGCGACGCCATCGACGTGCTCGTGATGGAGGCGCTCGCCCGCGGCGAGACCGAGCCCAAGTACCACGCGCTGACGCGGCCGCCCGAGACCGAAGGTGAGGCGACGAACCGGGCGATCCAGCTCGCGCGGGTCGCCGGGTCGGCCCTGTACGTCGTGCACGTGTCGTGCGCGGAGGCGGTCGAGCCGATCGCAATCGCCCGTGAGAAGGGCTGGAACGTCTGGGGTGAAACGTGCACCCAATACTTCTTCGTCGACTACACCTTCCTCGAGCGGCCGAGCTTCGAGGGCGCGAAGTTCGTCTACACCCCGCCGCCGCGGGACAAGGCGAACCAGGAGGTGCTCTGGAACGCCGTCCGGACGGACGTGCTGTCGGCGATCTCGACCGACCACTGCGCGTTCAGCTGGGACGGCCAGAAGACGCTCGGCCGCGACGACTTCTCGAAGATCCCGAACGGTGGGCCGGGGCTCGAGAACCGGCTGCACATGATCCACGAGTTCGGTGTCCGCTCCGGGCGGCTGACCTTAAACCGGATGGTCGAGCTGCTCGCGACGAACCCGGCCAAGCTCTTCGGGCTCTACCCGCGGAAGGGGACGATCGCGGTCGGCTCGGACGCGGACATCGTGGTGTTCGACCCAGACCGGAAGCACACCATCTCCGCGTCGACCCACCACTCGAACGTGGACTACAACCTCTACGAGGGCACCGAGGTCACGGGGACGCCCGAGGTGGTGCTGCTCCGCGGCAATGTGCTCGTCGAGAACGACCAGCTGGTCGCCTCGCCGGGCATCGGTCAGTTCGTGAAGCGCGCCCGCTTCGGCGAAGAGCTGAAGCCGGCCGCGGCGGTCGCCTAAAACCGCAACCGTCCGTTTAGGCCACGTCTGGGGTCAGACCCTGGACGTGGCCTGTCAGGACGACAGGCATCCTTGGGAGCGGCGTGACCAAACGCGAACACGTCTCCGCGGGCCGTGTCCGGGGTCAGACCCCGGACCTGGCCTGGCGGGCGCTGTCGGGTATCGCGTTGGCGGGCTTCGCCTTGGCTCTCGCGGGGTCGGCCGGTTCCGCCAAGGTCGACCGGTTCGACGAGCAGCGCGCCTTCGCGCTCCTCCGCGAGCAGGTCGAGCTCGGGCCTCGGCCGGCCGGTTCGGCGGCCTCGCGGACGCTCGCCGAGCGGCTTCGCAAGCTGCTGCCGAACGGGCGCTTCCAGCCCGTGCCCGGCGGCCTGCGCAACGTCATCGGCGTCGTTCCGGGCCGCAACCTCCGACGGACGGTCGTCGTGGGAGCCCACTACGACACGAAGGAGATCGCAGGGTTCGTCGGCGCCAACGACGGTGCCTCCGGGACGGCGGTGACCGTGCAGCTCGCGCGCAAGCTCCGCCCACGGCAGCTCCGGCCGACGATCGTCTTCATCCTCTTCGACGGGGAGGAGAGCCCCGCCGGCGCTCCCGAGACGCAGTTCGAGCGCTACGGGCTGCGCGGGAGCAAGGTCGCCGCGAAGGCGTTCAAGCACGCGGAGGCGATGATCCTGCTCGACTTCGTCGGCGACAAGGACCTCGCGACGCCGCGCGAACGTCTCTCGAACCGGCGCCTCTGGGCCAAGCTCCGTGCCGCAGCGGCCCGCACCGGCAACGCCAGGTTCTTCCCACCCACCACGACCGGCGCTGTCCTCGACGACCACCTGCCGTTCCTGCGTCGAGGCATCCCCGCGATCGACCTGATCGACTTCGACTTTCCCTGCTGGCACGAGCGCTGCGACGATCTCACCGCCGTCTCCGCAAAGAGCCTCGACGTCACCGGTGAGACCGTGCTCGAGCTGCTGCGCTCGCTCTAGCGCCCGTAGATCGAGACGTGGTGCCCGCTGTCGGCGGTGAACGGCCGGCCGTCCCAGCCACCCCACCGCTCGTGCAGCCGGAGCCCGGCGAGCCGAGCCATCAGGTCGAGCTCGGCCGGCCACGCGAAGCGAATGACGACCGGGTACAGCTCGACCCCCCTCGGACTCAGGAAGACGTGCTGGCTCGTGGAACGCTGAGCGACCGGGTCGTATTTCGAGGCCTCCAGCTGCACTTCGTCGAGCTCGACTGTGATGGCGCTCACCCGCTGGTTGCGATCGAAGCGCGCCATGTCCGGGACGAACGCCTCGATGGCGAAGAAACCGTCCTCGGCGAGGTGGACCGCGACGTTCTCGAAGCAGCGGACCTGCTCGTCCTGCGTGGTCAGTCCGAAGAACGTGTTGAAGGCGATGAAGACGACACCGTACCGGCCCTCTACCGGCACGTCGGCGAAGTTGCCCATTGTGACCGGGATCGCGTCGCCGCCGGGCTTGCTGCGCAGCCGGGCGACCATGGCGTCCGAGACGTCGACGCCGTGCAACTCGACGCCGCGCTCGGTCAACGGCAGCGCGATCCGCCCGGTTCCGATCGCGAGCTCGAGCACCGGCCCCGCGTCCACCGGCGAGGCGGGCGATCGCCTCGACCGCCGGCTCGGGGTCGAGCTCGCCATAGAGATCGTCGTACCGCTCGGCGATCCGCTCGCCGTACGTCTCGGCGCCGTAGCCCTCCATCGCCCGAGCCTACTCGGCTCGAACGGCCATGTCAGGGGTCAGACCCCTGACATGGCCGAAACAGACGGTTACAGCTTCTTCCTCCGCCGCCACTTAGCGTAGATCGATTTGATCTCCCGCTCCGCGGCCCGCGCCGCCTCGGCCGGGCTCATCTTGTCCTGCGCGACCTCGGCGAACATCTGCGGGATCAGGAACTTGTTGAAGACCTCGTCGATCCCGGCGTTCGAGAACCCGGGGTGACCGACGTTGGTCGTGTACTTCTCGGCGATGGTCGTGAGGATCGTGTACTTGCCGAGCGGCTTGTGCTTGTCCGCGGCCGTTGCCTTGCGGATCGACTTGAAACCGCCCTTCACGCCCCTCGGCCACGCCGGGAAGTTGTAGAAGCCGCTGTTCACGAAGTGCGGCCCGTACCGGAGCTGCATGTCGACGAGGAACTTCTTCGCCGCCTTCTTGTTCTTCGCGAACTTCCAGATCACGTAGACGCCCATCACGTGCTCGAGCCCGAGCCGCTGGTTCGGGCCGCGTGGGATCGGCGCGATCCACGTCTTGTCCGAGAGCGGCGAGTTCGAGTTCTCCAGCGTCCGTGCGATCGAGATCGCGTTCAGCGCCATCGAAAGCCGACCCGCCACGTAGCTCGTGTTGTTCGACGCGGCCGTCCACGCGAAGACCTCGCTGGTCATCCCCTGCTTGTAGATGTCGCGCATGACCGCGAGCGCTTCACGCGTCCCCTTGCTGTTGATCACGACCTGGGCGTCGCGGTTCTGGATGTAGCCGCCGTAGCACTGCATCAACGCGATCATCGCCATGTTCGAGTCGAGCTCCTGTGACATGCCGATCCCGATCGGGCGACCCATCGCCTTCAGCCGGGGAGCCGCCTTGCGGACGTCCTCCCAGCTGTTGGGGGCCAGCCCGATCTCGCCCCAATAGTCACGCCGATAGTGGACTGGGTCGGGAACGTAATTGTCCGGGAACCCGAAGTACTTCTTCGTCCGCGGGTTGTAAGTCGACTTCAGCCCGACCCGGCCCATCGGGCCGAGCTTGCGGCTCACCTCCTGGACCATGTCGTTCATCGCCACGACCTGGTCCTCGTAGGCCGCGGGCGGCGAGAGGAACTGGAACAGGTCGTGGCCGCTCTGCGCCGCCACCTCGGCGGCGCCGCGCGTCGGTAGCTCGGCCAGGTTGACATGGTCGACGAGGACCTCGGTGTCGTTGGCCCGCCCCCAGGCCTTGACGTAGTCGTTGTCGAACCAGCGGTCGTACGCCGGCACGAAGTGACTCCATTGCATGATCCGCAACTGCCCGGCCAGCTCCCTGCCGCCGTACTTCGGAACGGCGGCGACGGCCTTCTTGACGCTTGCGCCGCCGTATACGAGCACGATCGCGCCCAGACCTGCTTTGCGGAGGAGGTCGCGCCGTGTGAGCTCGTCCATGTCCGCAGTGATGGGAACGCGGGGCTTGTCGTCGTTCACTCCCTACCTCCCTCGTATGGAACGGTGAATCTTCCTACTTTTGAAGCGCGAGCGTCAACGGAACGCACCACCGGTGAACCCGGCGATGAAGCGGTCGAGGAACGTGTTGTAGAGCAGGGCCAGCGGGATGCTCGGGATCAGCGCGGCGGCCATGAGCGCGCCCCAGTAGAAGACGTCGCCGCGGATCAGCTCGGTCGGCACGCCCGCCGACACGGTCCGGTTCGCGGAGGTGCTGATGAACGTCACTGCATAGACGAACTCGTTCACGACGAGCGAGAACGAGAAGATCACGACCGTCAGGATCCCGGGCAGCGAGATCGGGAAGACCACGCGCACGAGCGATCCCAGGCGGGAGGCGCCGTCGATCAGGGCCGCGTCCTCCAGCTCGCGCGGGATCGTCTTGAAGAAGCCCATCATCAACCAGATCGAGAACGGCACGGTGAAGGACGGGTAGACGACCATCAGCGCGAGCAGCCGGTTCTGGAGGCCGAGCTCGCTGACGACCCGGGACATCGGCAGGAACAGCAGCGTCGGCGGCACCAGGTAGGTCAGGAAGATGCCGATGCCCATCGTCTGCCCCCAGCTGCCCGACAGGCGCGCGAGCGCGTAGCCCGCCGGCAGCGCGAGCACGAGCGTGATGATGACGACCACGATCCCGACGACGACGGTGTTCTGCAGCCACTGGCCGTACTCGGTCTCCTCGAAGAGGAAGCGGAAGTTGCGGTCGGTGGGCGAGCCGTTGCCGAACCCGTACGGGTTGTTGTCGACGTTGTAGAGGTCGGCGTCGGTTTTGAGCGCGGTCCAGAGCATCCAGTAGAACGGGTACGCGAGCACGAGCGCGATCGGCCCGACGATCAGATACGGCGTGATCGCGCTGCGCCGCACCTACGAGACCTCGACCTTCCGCGCGAAGCGGAGCATCAGGACCGCGACGAGGATCAGCACGGGCAGCAGGTAGAGCGAGATCGCCGCGCCCTGGCCGAGGGCGGCCGAATTGATGCCGGTGTCGAACGCCCAGGTCGTCAGCATGTGCGTGCTATTGAACGGGCCACCGTGCGTGAGGATGTAGACGACGGTCATGTCCGTTGCCGTGAAGACGATCCCGAACAAGAGCGCCACCGTTGCGATGGGAAGCTGGAGCGGAAGTGTTACGTACCAGAACTTCTTCAGCCCGATCGCGCCGTCGACCTTGGCTGCGTCCTCGACCTCGGCCGGGATCGAGGCGAGGCCCGCGAGGAAGATCACCGTCGCGAACGGGATGATCCGCCACGTGTGCACGAAGATGATCGCCGCCATCGCGAGCGTCGACTGACCGAGCCACTGGGGCGGCGCGAACGGGTCGATTGGCTTGATTTCGAGCCAGTCGGGTAGGCCCGGCCGCGCGAAGAGCCAGTTGACCACCTCGTACGGCTTGAACTCAGGCGGCCCGGGAAAGAGGTCGTGGACGAGCGTCCAGTTCACGACGCTGAAGAGCGAGTCGAAGATCCAGAGGAAGCCGATCGTCCCCAGCGCGATCGGCGCTGCCCACGGCAGCAGGACGAAGAAGCGGAGGATCCAGCGACCGCGGAACGGCTTCGCGAGCTGGTGCGCGAGCACTCCCGCGACGAGGAGCACCACGATCTGCGAGATGACCGTGAAGATGACCGTGTTCCTGAGCGCCCGGCGGAAGTTCGGGCTGTCCCACGCCTCCGTGTAGTTCCGCAGCCCGACGAAGTCGCCGCTGAGCGACCCGGCGGTGGCGTCGGTCAGGCTCAGGTAGATCGCAAGCAGCAGCGGTGCGAGGACCAGCACCGCGATGAAGAGGACGGCCGGCGCGATCAGGACGCCCGCGAGGAACCGGCGTTCCTCCAGCGCATCGCGCCAGCGACCCCTGGCCCGCGCGGGCGCCGCCACTTCCACCGGGCGGATCCTAGGAAATACTGCGAAACTCCGCGCCGCCATGGCCGAGATTCAGCTCGAGCAGCTGACGAAGGTCTATCCCGACGGCACGAAGGCCGTGTCCGAGCTCGACCTCGAGATCGCCGACGGTGAATTCATCGTCCTCGTCGGGCCGTCGGGCTGCGGGAAGACGTCGGCGCTCCGCATGGTCGCCGGCCTCGAGCCGATCACCAGCGGCGCCGTGAAGATCGGAGGGCGGGTCGTCAACGACCTGCCGCCGAAGAACCGCGACATCGCGATGGTGTTCCAGAACTACGCGCTCTACCCGCACATGTCCGCGTTCAAGAACATGGCGTTCGGGCTGAAGCTCCGGAAGGTGCCGCGGCCCGAGATCCAGAGTCGGGTGGGTGACGCGGCAAGGGTCCTCGGGCTCGAGGGCGTCCTGCCCAAGCGCCCGCGCACGCTCTCCGGCGGGCAGCGCCAGCGCGTCGCGATGGGTCGCGCGATCGTGCGCGAGCCGCAGGCGTTCCTCATGGACGAGCCGCTTTCCAACCTGGACGCGAAGCTCCGCGTCGAGATGCGCGCCGAGATCGCGCGTCTTCAGCGCGACCTCGCGGTCACGACGATCTACGTCACGCACGACCAGGTCGAGGCGATCACGCTCGGCGACCGCGTCGCCGTCATGCGCGACGGCCTGCTCCAGCAGATCGACACGCCGCAGGCCCTGTACAACCGCCCGGTCAACCTCTTCGTCGCCGAGTTCATCGGCTCGCCGGCGATGAACCTCGTGGGCGCGGACCTCGCGAAGGCCAACAGCCACATGACCGCGCGCTTCGGCGAGCACGAGCTCATGCTCGACCGCGAGACGCTGTCTGCGCGGCCGTCGCTACCTACGTTTACCGGCCGGCGGGTGATCCTCGGGATCCGTCCTGAGGACATCGAGGACGCGGAGGTCGCGGGCGGCGCGCCCGACGGGCGCCGGATCGGCGCAGAGGTCGACATCCGGGAGGACATGGGCTCCGAGCTCTTCGTCCACTTCGGCGTCGGGGCGCGCGCCGTCGCCGGGGAGGACGTCAGGGCCGCGCTCGGCGAGGACGCGCTCGAGGCCACGAGCGAGAGCGCCCGGCGCGGGGGCGGGCTCTTCGTCGCCCGCGTCGGTCGCACTTCGAACGCCAAGGAAGGCAGCCGGATCGACCTCGTGATCGACCCGAGCCGGCTCCACTTCTTCGACCCGGAGACCTCCGAGGCGATCTACTAGCGGCGTCTCCGAATGCGAGGGGCCAGACCCCTCACAATTCGCGTCCAGGCGCTTGGCGGAACGAGCTCCCTATCTCCAGCTTGGCCGCCTCGTACCGCGAAGCGACGCCGAGCTTGCGGAGTGAAGAGCCCGTCGCAGGCACCGCGAACGATCCGCACGTTGTCGGCATGCTGTTCGCAGAACGCGCGGACGAGCGAGGTCTTCCCCACGCCCGCTTCGCCGCCGACGAGCACCAGTCGACGGTTGCCCTTCGCAGCCACGGCCAGGTGGTTCGCGAGAGCGTCGAGGTGAACGCCGCGCTCGATCAGCTCCATACGGTGATCCTAGGATGCTCCCTAGCGAATCTCGAAGCGGCGAGAGACAATTGCGCGAGTCCTGTCGCCGAACCGAGGAGGGTGTGTGTTCCTCTCGCCGCCCGAGATCAAGCAGCAGCAACTTCGTGAGAAGAAGGGCGCCTACGAGCGCGCAGACGTCGACGCGCTGATCGACAACGTCGTCGGCAGCTACCAACACGTCTGGCTCGAGCGCGACCGTCTGACGGCCCGCGTCGAGGAGCTCGAGAAAGAGATGGCGAGCACGAAGGAGCTCGAGCAGCTGCTTCGCGACGGGCTCGCCTCCGCTCAGCGCGCGGCCGAGCAGGTCAAACAGGAGGCCGAGGCCAAGGTCTCGGGGCTCGTCGAGAAGGCGCGGGCCCAAGCCGAGACCCTGCTCGCCGAGGCGCACGCCAAGGCCGAGGAGATCGTCGCGGACTCGCGAAAGGAGCGTGACCGGCTCGACGAGGAGACGACCCGGCTGCAGAACGCGAACGCCGACGTGCGCGAGCGCTACAAGGCTTTTCTGCTCGAGGCGCTCAGCGTCGTCGAGGGCACCGCGGAGCAGCAGGCAGTGCCGGCTCCCGAAGCGGCCGTCGCCCAGGCCGACGAGAGCGCGCCGGTGCCACAGGCGGACTCGGAAGCCGTCCTCGAAGAGGCGGGCTGGCTCGCGACAGTCCCGCTCGTCGCCGTGAGGGCGGACTCCGTCGACGACAGCGTCGCCGAGCAGGCTCCCGAGCCCCAACCCGAGCCGGACCCGGCCGCCGCCGCCGAGGAAGAAGAAGAGGACGTGCCCGCGACCGTGTTCCTGTCCTCGATCCCCAGGCCCGGCCACGAGGCCGAGAAAGAGGCGGTTCCCGAGCCGGCAGCCATCGCCGAGCCCGAACCGGAGCGAGAAGCAGCCGTCGAACCAGAACCAGAACCGGAACCGGAGCCGGAAGCCGAAGCGAAGCCCGAGCCGGAGCCGGAGCCAGAACCGGAGCCCGCAGCGGTCGTCGAGCCCGAGCCGGAGCCCGAGGGGGAACCGGAGCCCGACACCCTGGCCCCCGAGGAGGCCTACATGACCTTCAAGGGCCTGGCGGCCGTCGGCAGCGAGGAACAGCCGCAGGCGTCCACCCCGGAGCCCGAGGACTCCGAAGAGGACGCCTACGAAGACTGGTCGCCGAAGCGCCCCTAGCGCGTCTGCGGAAAGCCGAGGTCGACCTTCGACGTGGCCGGGTCGGGCCAGCGTGAGGTGACGACCTTGCCGCGCGTGTAGAACTCGATCCCCTCGGGCCCGTAGATGTGCCGGTCGCCGAAGAGCGACGCCTTCCAGCCGCCGAACGAGTAGTACGCGACGGGCACCGGGATCGGGACGTTGATCCCGACCATGCCGGCCTGAACATCGAACTGGAACTGGCGCGCGACGCCCCCGTCGCGCGTGAAGATCGCCGTCCCGTTGCCGTAAGGGTTCTCGTTCACCATCCGCAGCGCGTCGTCGTAGGTGTCGACGCGGGAGACGCCGAGCACCGGCCCGAAAATCTCGTCCTTGTACACGTCCATCTCGGTCGTGACGTCGTCGATCAGCGACACGCCGAGGAAGAAGCCGTTCCCCTCCGGGGCTGTCTCGCGGCCGTCGGCCACGACCGTCGCGCCTTGGTCCCGGCCCTTGTCGAGGTAGGACGCGACCTTGTCGCGATGCTCGCGCGTCACGAGCGGCCCCATCTCGACGTCCGGCTCCATCCCGTTGCCGACCGTGATCTTCGGTAGCCGCTCGTGGATCGCGGCGACGAGGTCGTCGGCGACGTCGCCGACGGCGACGACGTGCGAGACGGCCATGCAACGCTCGCCGGCCGAGCCGTAGGCGGCGCTCACGGCGGCGTCTGCGGCCATGGCGATGTCGGCGTCCGGGAGGACGACCATGTGGTTCTTGGCGCCGCCGAGGGCCTGTACCCGCTTGCCGGCCTTCGTGCCCGTCTCGTAGACATACCGCGCGATCGGCGTCGACCCGACGAAGCTGAGCGCGGCGATGTCGGGGTGCTCGAGCACGCGGTCGACCGCGACCTTGTCCCCGTGCACGACGTTGAAGACGCCGTCGGGCAGGCCTGCCTCCTTGAGCAGCTCGGCCATCCAGATCGAGGCTGAGGGATCCTTCTCAGACGGCTTCAGGACGAAGGTGTTCCCGCAGGCGATCGCCGGGGCCCACATCCACATAGGCACCATCGCCGGGAAGTTGAAGGGCGTGATCCCGGCCACGACACCGAGCGGCTGCCGAATGGAATAGACGTCGATGCCGGTCGAGGCCTGCTCGGAGAAGTCTCCCTTCAGGAGCGTCGGGATCCCGCAGGCAAACTCGATCACCTCGAGCCCGCGGGTGACCTCGCCGACCGCATCGGAGAGGACCTTGCCGTGCTCGGCGGTGAGGATCCGCGCGACCTCCTCGCGTCGCTCGTGCACGAGCTCGCGGATGTTGAACATGAGCTCCGCGCGCTTCGCCAGCGAAACGTTGCGCCACGACTCGTAAGCCTGCTTCGCGGACGCGACCGCTGCGTCGATCTCCTCGACGGAGGCGAAATCGACCTCCCCGGTCTGCTCGCCGGTCGCCGGATTGAAGACGGGGCCGCTTCGCCCCGACTGACCGGGTACGGATCTCCCGCCGATCCAATGGCTGATCCGCGTAACGCCCGTATCGCGTGCTTGCTCTTGCTCGAGAACCTCGGTCATTTCCCGCCTCCTCTTGCGCTCGGGGCCAGCCTAGCGCGGACGAACGCGAGAGAGCCCGCTCGCGCGGGCTCCCTGGTCGATCTGCCCTCAGCTCAACAGGAGACGTGCGGGTTCCAGGCCATCACGTTGCCTGCCGGATTGTCCCGGAAGACCCAGGCGTGCAGCGCCCAGAACGGCGGCAGGCCGTAGCGGTGGCCGCCGGCACGTAGTCGAACGTGCGCCTGATCGCCTCGGGGCTCGTGGCCTGGTAGATGCACACGGTGCCAGACCGAGCCGCCGCCCTCCTCGAGGACGTAGCTGCGGATCCACCGGATGTCGTCGGCCATCTGCTCGTCGCCGACCTTGCGCGAGCGCTCTGCCGCTGCGCCGAGGTCCTCCGGCGAGCGCCAGCCGCTGCGGCATCTTTCCCGGTCCGATCCCTATCTTTCGGCGCGATACGATCGCGGGAGAGAAGCGAGACGAAGGGAGCGCCGGCGATGGCCACGATCGAGACCAACGCGGAGCTCGGCGAGCAGATCGTCGCCGATGCCAAGGAGTTCGTCCTCTACTCGTGGTCGGTGCAGAACGCCACCAACCCGATCGCGGTCGCCGGCGCCGAAGGCCGCTACTTCTGGGACTACGACGGCAAGCGCTACCTCGACTTCGCGTCGCAGCTCGTCAACGTCTCCATCGGGCACCAGCACCCGAAGGTCATCGCCGCGATCAAGGAGCAGGCCGAGCGACTCTGCACGATCGGGCCGCCGATGGCGAGCGAGTCGCGCTCCCGCCTGGGCCGCCTCCTCGCCGAGGTGACGCCCGGCGACTTGACGATGTCGTTCTTCACGAACGGCGGAGCCGAGGCGAACGAGAACGCGATCAAGCTCGCCCGCTGGTACACGGGCCGGCACAAGATCGTCGCACGCTATCGCTCGTACCACGGGGCGACGGGCGGAGCGATCACGCTCACCGGCGACCCGCGGCGGTGGCACGCCGAGCCCGGGATTCCCGGCGTCGTGCGCATGCTCGACCCTTACACCTACCGCTGCCCGGCGGGTCACCCGGATCCCTGTCCGGTCTGCACGGGCGCGCCACACTTCGAGGAGATCCTCCAATACGAGGGGCCCGAAAACATCGCCGCCGTGATCATGGAGACGGTCGTCGGGACGAACGGGATCATTGTCCCGCCGGACGGCTACCTGCAGTCGATCCGCGAGGTTTGCGACCGCCACGGGATCCTGCTGATCTGCGACGAGGTGATGGCGGGCTTCGGCCGCACCGGCAAGTGGTTCGGCGTCGACAACTGGGACGTCGTGCCCGACATCCTCACGGTCGCCAAGGGCATCAACTCGGGCTACGTGCCGCTCGGCGCGATGGTCGTTCGAAAGCCGATCGCCGACTGGGTCAAGGACAAGTACTTCGCCGGCGGACTCACCTACAGTGGCCATCCGCTGGCGTGCGCCTCGGCGGTCGCGTCGATCGAGGCCTTCCAGGAGGAGGGCATCGTCGAGCACGCGGCCGAGCTCGGGCCCGTGTGGCGCGACGCGCTCGAGGGGCTCGCCGCGAGGCACCCGTCGATCGGCGAAGTACGCGGCCTGGGCTGCTTCTGGGGGCTCGAGCTGGTCAAGAACCGCGAGACGCGGGAGCCGCTCGTCCCGTTCAACGCGACGGGCGAGGCGTTCGCGCCTGTCGCGCGAACGGCGAAGGCGGCGCTCGACCGCGGCCTCTACCTCATGACGCACTGGAACGTCGTCATGGTCTGCCCGCCGCTGACGATCACCCGCGAGGAACTCGACGAAGGCATCGCGATCCTCGACGAGGCCCTCGCCGTCGCCGACGAGCACACCGAGTAGGGCGATGGCGGAGGGCTGGGTCAGAGACATCGAGTCGGCGACGCTCGCCAACGACACCTTCCGCACGGTCCTCTACACGGGCGAGCACATGCAGGTCACCGTGATGGCGATCCCGCCCGGCGGGGAGATCGGCCGCGAGGTGCACCCCGACAACGACCAGTTCCTCCGCCTCGAGCAGGGCGACGCCCGGGTCGAGTTCGGGACCAGCGAGGACTCGGTCGACGAGACGCACGAGGTCAAGGCCGACTGGGTAGTGATCGTGCCCGCCGGCGTCTGGCACAACGTGGTCAACATCGGCTGGGACGAGCTCAAGCTCTATTCGATCTACGCGCCGCCGCACCACCCGGACGGCACGGTGCACCAGACGAAAGCCGATGCCGACGCGGCGGCCGACTAGAACGACCTCGCCTTTCCCCGCCGACGCGCCCGTCATACACTCGAAGCGTGCGTGAGAGGAGCTCGCCGGCGGCCCGCGCTCCGGGGGTTGGGGCCAGTCCGGAGCAAGAACCGACCTTGCCGTTTCGGGGAGCGGCGCTGGACGCAGCGTCCGTGATCCGGCTGCAGACGCTTGCCGGGAATCGCCAAGTGAACGCGCTCCTCCAGCGCCAGACGGCGATCGCCGTTCGAGAGCTCCTCCCGATCCCGTACGAGTGGTGGTCCGAGGACGGGGTCAAGGGCGTCCAGAAGGAGCTACGACGGTTACGTCTGTACTCGAAGGGACTCGACGGTGACTTCGGGCGTTACACCGACCTCGGGCTCGTCGAGGCGTTCGGCGGCGATTCGTGGCGATCGATGGAGTACGACGCGGTGCTCGCGGCGCTGAAAGCTGCGAAGCGACCCGTAGGAAAGGGCCATGATCTGCGCTACGCCGAGCTGTTCAAGGACGGCGTCCTCGACATCAGCCTGGGGATGGGCTACCTCGAGGAGATCAACCCGGAGACGAATCGCCCGTACCTCCTGGACCTTCTCGACGAGCTCGGTGCCGCCTTCAAGGCGAAGGGGTACGAGGAGGACCTCGACAAGGCCGCGCGGATCATGAAAGAAGCGGGCCGGCCGCTCGGGGAGAGCGCGTTCGGGCGCTTCTTCGTCAAGGAGAACGTGCTCACCTACCGTCCGCCGGCCGGCGAGGCCCGGCCGATTCACGTCGTGATCCGGCTGATCGCGAACCCGTCGGGCACGGAAGGAGGCAAGGCGTCGGAGGCTTTTATCGAGGGAATGACGCAGGGAGACGTCGCCTACTACTCGGGGCACGGACGGTACGGGTCGGGGCCGGATTTCGACCCGAACTTCGCCAAGTTCACGCTTTTCAACGAAAACGGCACCGTGAAGTTCGAGACGGACCGCTACGAGAAGCTGGAGGAGGTGCTCGCGGGCGAGCATCCGCGTCGCAGCGCGTGGCAGCAGTTCGTCTGGCGGCTCCAGAACAACAAGATCGCCGTCGAGTTGCGGAATGCCGGCAACCTTTGCTTCGCGGCGAAGAACGCGCACCCCGGCGAGTTCGGCGGGAAACTCATCTACTGGGCGATGGAGCAGACGAAGACCGGCCCGATCACCGGCGAGGGCGGCCGGCTCGCGAAGGAGGCGACCGCCCATCCGGAGCGGAGGTACCGCGTCCTCGTCTTCGACGGCTGCCGCACGAGCGACTACGAGAAGCACATTCGGTCGACGGGCGGTTTCGACACGTTCAGCACCGACGTCATCCAGACAACGCGTACCGTGGGCTTCTACGCGGAGGCCGAAGCCACCCTTCGGTCTCGGGCGCCGCCCGCCGCGCGCTCGCGGAGAGCCAGCGGACCGAGGCCTGGCACGAGGTCGTCAGGCGGCTCGTCGCGTCGGCGGACGGGGAGCTTGCGTCCGCAGCCGCCGCCTGGCTGTCGGCGGGCAGCCGCGGTCCCGGCGTCTTCACGGCAGAATGAGCAGCTTGCCGGTCGTCTTGCGCGCAGCGAGGTCGTCGTGCGCTCGCCGCGCCTCCTGGAGCGGATAGCGCCCGCCGATTCTCACCTCGAGCGAGCCGTCCGCAACCCAGGAGAAGACGTCCGCGGCCCGCGCGAGCAGCTCCTGCCGCTCGCTGCTGTAATCGCGCAACCCCGGCCTGGTGAGGAAGATTGACCCCTCGCGCTCGAGCCGCATCGGATCGAACGGCGGCACTGGGCCGCTCGCGGCGCCGAAGAGCACCATCGTGCCGCGCGTGCGCACCGAGGCGAGGCTCTCGTCGAAGGTCGCCTGGCCGACCCCGTCATACGCCGCGGCTACGCCTTCACCTCCGGTCAGCTCGCGGACCCGCTCACCGAAACCGTCGTACCCGATCACCTCGTCCGCGCCCGCCTCGCCCGCAAGCTTTGCTTTCTCCCCGCCCGAGGTTGTCGCGATCACGCGCGCGCCCAACTTCTTCGTCATCTGAGTCAGCAACAGGCCGACGCCGCCGGCCGCCGCGTGGATGAGCACGGTTTCGCCTACCTGGACCGGATGGACCGTCTTCGCCAGGTAGTGCGCCGTGACGCCGTGGAGCAGCACCGCCGCCGCAGTCTCGGTCGAGACCTCGTCCGGAACGAGAACCGCGCGGCCGGCGGGGACGCGCACCCGCTCCGCATAGCTTCCGGGAGCGGCGAGCCACGCGACGCGCTCGCCTTCATGCTGGCCGGCGACGACCGTGCCCGCGCCCTCGACGCCGTTGATCAGCGGGGCTTCGCCGCCGTAGCGGCCCTCGCGTTCGTAGATGTCGCGGTAGTTGACGCCGATCGCCTCGGGCGCGACGAGCAGGTCGTCGGCGCCGACGACTGGATCGGGCTCGTCGCGCACCTCGAGCACTTCCGGCCCACCGAACCGCGTGACGACGACGGCGCGCATTGCAGGAATCATGGCGGCTCGACTAGCGTTCATCGTCGCATGCCGTCTACGAGCTTCGATCGCGCCCGCCGCCGCCGCGCCTACCTGCGGCTCGGCACGCTGCTGGGGCGGCGCGGCCCGAGCGACCTTCTCCCGCTCGGTGAGGCGACGAGGCGACTCCAGCCGTTCGCCCGCAGGCACGTCGGGCTGCAGGTAATCCCCGTCTCGCAGATCGTCGGCACGGACAGCCGGGGCGGCGACTTCGACCGCGACTTCCTTCCACGCCGGCCCGAGATCGGCCTGCGGTGGCGAAACGTCGAGGGCGCCTTCCCCGAGGGCGGCTTCCCCCCGATCGCGGTCTACAAGCTGGGCGACGCCTACTTCATCATCGACGGCCACCACCGGGTCGCGATCGCCCGCCAGCGCAGGATGGAGACCATCGACGCCGAGGTCACCGAGCTCACAGCCCGCTGGCATCTCCCCGCAGACGCCGACCTCGTCGAGCTGATCCACGCCGAGCAGGAGCGGATCTTCATGGAGGACAGCGGCCTCGCGGCGGCGCGGCCGGACGCCACGATCCGGTTCTGCAAGCCGGCGGGGTACCTGGAGCTGATCGAGAACGTCCAGATCCACGGCTACCACCTGATGATGAACTCGGGCCGCGCCCTCAGCCGCGAGGAGATCGCCGGCGACTGGTACGACAACGTCTACGTGCCGTCGGTCGAGGCGATTCGCGCCGAGGACCTCCACGAGCTCCACCCGGGTCACACGGACGCGGACTTCTTCCTCTGCGTCTACTACCGCCGGCGCGAGCTCTATCCGGAGGTCGGGTGCGTCCCCCTCCAGGACACCGCCCGCCGCATGGCCGACGACGCGAGGCGCGGCCGCGGCCGCCTCAACCGCTTCTTCCGCGCCGCGGCTTAGTAATCCGCAAGCCACCGGGAGCGTGACGACGCCGTCGCTGCCTGACGCCGCCCTCGGCTCACCGCGGTAGCCGCAAAGCGACTACCGCGGGTCGAATCAGATCGGCGTTACCCTGTAGCGCTGGCCCGCAGTGGCCACTCTGGAGGGGTGGCAGAGCGGTCGAATGCGGCGGTCTCGAAAATCGCAGGGGGCCGTTAGGTCCCTCGGGGGTTCGAATCCCTCCCCCTCCGCTGACAACCTGAATCGCCAGCAACCATGCGGGATCAAGCAAAGAGAGGCGGGCCTCAAGCCCGCCTCTCCCACCGCCTGAAACCGCTCCGAACCGCCATGGACTGTCGCGCGACTGTCGCGCACCGACGTCGCGATCCGAGCAAGGGCGAAGAATGCGTGCGCCTGGCCAGCAGCGGCGCACGTTGGTCGACGCGAACGGACGCGGCCAATTCGCGCGCAGCGTCTGGCGACAGCGCGCTGGCTCACGCGAGACGGCTGCCCCGCACGACCCCTATCAGCCGCTTACGAGTCGTTTCGGCGCCTTTGCTCCCACGCATCG
>Ga0126306_10000393_pt1 | contig 19771 bp, 11 predicted proteins | sample Plot27_FD_92592 | JGI IMG/M metagenome (GOLD analysis project Ga0126306, IMG submission 92592) | Serpentine soil microbial communities from UC McLaughlin Reserve, CA, USA - Plot27 | ecosystem: Environmental > Terrestrial > Soil > Grasslands | place: USA: UC McLaughlin Reserve, Lake County... | reverse complement strand
TGAGCGCCCCGACCTGCGAGGACCAGCGGCGCAGCTTGCCAAGCACGACACGCTTCTCGTCCCCTGGCACTGGGGAGGCGATCGAGCCGTGGTTGAGCGCTGTCAGCTTCGCCACGTCGAGGTTACGCAGCGGCCCGGTCTGCGGGACCAGCGCCGCCAGCAGCAGGGTCTTGACCAGGCGATCGTCGGCGTAGAACGGGTGCGCGCGCTCCAGCGCGTTCGCCTGTCCGTCTGCGATCTGGTGGTCGTCGAGGAGCAGTGGACGGAAGTGGTCGCGGTAGAGCTCCCGGGCGTGTTCGAAGTGGCGCTTCATCTCCTCGGTGAACGGCTCGTCGCCCTGGGCGAGAACATCGAAGAGATCACCGACGCTCACGAGGTCGCCAACCGTGAGGTCGTCGCGACGCCCCACGAGCAACTGCAGCATTACCCGCAGCGCCGTGCGCTCGCGCTGCAGCACCGACGAGGCCGCCACCAGCGTCTTCATGAACGCCGGGCTGAACGGATACGTGGAGCGGAAGAGTTCGCGGTCGCCGTCCTCCGTCATGAGCACGTCGAGGACCTCGGGGCGCGCGCGCTCGGTTTCGCGGAACGCGGCGTCGAGACGCTGGCGCGCCGGCTCGTCGCGCGGTCGCAACAGGCGCCGCTCGGCGATCTTCGGCAGGTTGCGATCGTGGAGCTCGACGCGATGGAAGCGGTCGTTCCAGTGCTTGAGCGCATCGGCGAATGACAGCTTCTCGGCGCCCGGGATCTGGTCTCCGACGAACTCCCGCAGATCACGCTGCCGTGCGACGAACGAGATAACCGGGATCGGTCGCGGCGTCGTGAACTCGATGAGCTTGATCAGCTTCTGGCCCTCGCGCGCCACGAACGCCGGGTCGGCGATCCGGCTGCCAAGCCAGAGGATCAGTTCATCGAGAAAGAGGATGAGCGCGTCGTGGCCACGGTCGCGGCCGTGACGGGCGAGCTCGGCCAGCCCGACGTCCAGGTCCACGTAACCGGTTGCGCTGCCGCGCATCGCGTCGCGGAACGCCGGAAGCAGGCGCGCGACGATCGCGCCGCCCAGCCGTCCGCGCTGGGCGTCACCGGCGGGAGCCCTACGCGCACGGTCGTAGGTCTCGGCGGTCCACGCCGTCGCCAGCTTGCCCCATCCCCCGCCGCCGCCGTCCCCCGCGTTGAGCTGCGCGAAGAACCGCTCTTCGCCCATCTGCGCGCGCGACAGCTCCGCCTGCTCGAGCAGCGGCTCGTCGGCGTAGACGCCCGGCGGCGTCGCATCCGGATCGATCCGGCGCAGGTGCTCGACGTAGCCACCGAAGATCGCCTGCTCCATCGACTCCGCCCCGATCATGTGGAACGGCACGAGCGCGAAGGAACAAGGCGCAAGCGTCGCGTCGTAGGCGGCGATCGCCTCCGCGAGCTCCGAGATCGAGCGGGCGTCGGGATCGCGCTGGAGCAGCAGGTGCAGTACCGCCATGAAATGGCTCTTGCCCGACCCGAAACTGCCATCGAGGTAGGCAGCCTTGCTCTTGCTCTCCGTGATGGCGGAGGCAATGAACCCCAGCGCGTTCTTGAAGGCCTCGCTGAGCTGCGGCGTAACGACGTAGCTGTCCAGCGTGCCGGCCTTGTCCTGGACGCCGGAGGCCAGCGACATGACGAAGTCGCCCTTGTGGACAGCTTCGGGGATCTCGATGACGTCGCGGAGAAGCACGGTCATGACACGGTTGCCTTCGCTCGCCGCCCTCGTGTCGGAGCGGGCGGACGCCAGGCCCTCAGGGTTTCACGGGTCACGGTCAACTCTGAGAGCTGGCCGTCCAGCCAGTCCTCGAAGTACCGGCCGGGCGGCCCTCCGTACAGCGCTTCGCTCTCAGGGTGCCACTGGTGGATCCACGGCAACAGCTCGAGGACGCCGGCCAGCAGTGGCACCAGCCGCTCGGCATCGGCAGCCTCCTGCTCGCGCAGCTCTGTAATGCGGCCGGCGAGTGCACGGGCCAGGTCGCGCGCGTCCCAGCCGGCCCAGCCGACGACCGGCGACGTGTCCGCGCCACGCTCGGCTCCGGGAATCAGCGTGAAGCGTTCCTTGGGCACGTCGAGCTTGCCACGCAGTTTCCAGTACACCGTCGAACGGAAGTCGGCCTGCGCATGGCGCGGCGGGACCGGGATGGTGCCAACCTGCTCGGCCTTCAGCATGTCAGCCGCCGCGCTGCTCAAGCGCTCGGGATGGTTCTCGGGCAGGTCGAGTCGTGCGTCGATCCGGTCCTCCTCGCGCTGGAGTTCCCACACGTGCTCCCACTCGGCGCGCTTGCGAAGTCCCTTGTCGGTGAGCCGCAGCGCGGCGAGATGCGGCACCGCGGCGCCGAGCACGAGTCGGCGCACCGTCGTGGCGACATCGACGTCGTTGCGGTCGGCGAGAAGCTCGAGCGCCTCCACGATGCGCGGCTGCGCACGAAGATGGTCGGCCAGCTCGGCGGTCGACCGCAGCCGCAGGTCGGACCACAACCCGGGGTCCTCGAGCGCGTCGAGCACGAGCGACGTCAGCGCCTCGCGCTGACGATCGTCCCAAGGTCGCCGCGCCCACCGGCGCTTGTGCTCCGGACGCTCGATGAGCCCGATGTCCGGATTGCTCTCGATGAGAGCGATCCGCCGCTCGATCACGGCCCTGTAGTCGGCGGGCCAATCGGTGGGCGGCTCGGTGATCGGTGTCGAGCTGTGGCGCTCGAACCACGTCGTCCCCGTCTCGCCGGCTGCTATCTGCCGAGCAAGGACGATTTCGAACGCGCGCTGGCCGGGGGCGAGCGGAGGGCCGTCCAGGCCGAAACCGGGCAGCTCGTCGGACACTAGGCCGTAGGCGGCGAGAACCTCCCAGTCCAGTTCCTCCTGGACAGCGACGAGTCGCTCGGAAAGACTACGGTCTTGCGCGTGGAGGATCGTGAGGTGGTCAGTAAGTGGGACGTCCAGCGGAGTGGAGACAAGGTCGTCCAAGAGCGCTGCGCGCTCAGCCGAGAGGCGATCGAGGGCAGCGGAGAGGATGACGACACGATGATCGGGGATGGGAAGGTTCTTCACCTTCGTGGCATTGAACTGAAAGTGGTTCTCCCAGGCCTCCGCTGCGAGCGCGGCACGTCCCGACTCGACCCGTTGGCCTCCACCGGCACCCATGTTGTGGCAGACCTGCTGTAGGTAGAAACACGCGACCGAACTGTTGAGCACGCCCAACAATCCAAGGTAGTCATCAGCAGAGGCGTTGCCAGCGAGTTTGACTGTCAGCACCGACTGTCCGAAGACATGGCCGCCTCGGTCCAGTGCGAAGTGATTGTGGGTCGCGACGAACGCCCACACAATCGTCAGTCGTGTCGCGAGCCGGTCAAGCGTGGTCTGATGCCACGACCACCATGCTCGACCGGCGGCCCGGTACGTTTGACGTGCGAAGGTCTGGCGATTTTCTAGCACTGCTCGTCGCGGCCACAGCCACACCGCGGCGGCCTTGTCAAGGGGAGCAAGGTCCTGCTGCGCATATGGAAATATTGTCTGCACTATTGGTGGCGCGAGCCAGTCTCGGATTCCGTCACCAATGATGAGGGGAAGCGCAACGGAACATGATGGCTGACTCTCCGGATACACGAACGCGTCATCCTCACCCGAGATTGCTACCACCCCGACGGATTCCGCGACATCTCCAAGGCTGGTCGGAATTCCTTCCAGGCGCCTCCGCAAGTCGCGCCCGCCCCCAAGGGTCATCGGGTGGGTCGCGAACTCTGCCCGCTCTTGGTCGCTCGTCCGCACGAAGCGGTTGCCTTCGCCCGGCCGATCGACGAACGTAACAATTGACGACCAAACCTCACCCTCCGCCTGGCTGGATGGCTGGCTCGGCTCACCGCGGATGCCATCAATCACTCTAAGCGTGGGGGAGACCGGCGGCCGACTGCGGCCGAAGAGGAGCACGGTAGGAGTCCCGTGACCGGGGATGTACGCGCCACTCGCGTCGATGATCGTATGCAGATCAACGGTCGGCAGGTACTCCTCGACCAGCTTGGCACCGAACCGCGCTTCATGAAGCTGTTGCCGGTGATCTTGCCGACGAACCCAGCCACTACCCGGCCGTCGCCGTCGTCGATGCGTGCGAGCTCGAAGAAGCGCTCCATAAACGGCACAGTCAGGACGTACTTGCCGTGGCAGCTTGCGTAGCGCGCACGGTAGGCGTCGCGCAGTGCGCTATCGGAGACGGCGACGTACGGCGGATTCCCAACTACCGCGTGGTAACGCTGCCCAAGGATGCGCCTGAGCTCTGGCGCGTCCTCGGTTTCGAAGACGTGCGCGATGTTCTTGTTTAGGCGGCCTCCGTCGAACAGCATTGTCGCCCCTTCACTCGGCAGCGGGCCGTGCAGCAGGCTGTCGCCGGTCGCGAGATTCAGCCGGAACGCCGGGGCCTCGGGCAGCCGACGAATCCCGCCAGCCTTTAGCGCCGCGATGACGAGGCGAAAGCGCGCGATCGCGGTGGCGTACGGGTTGAGGTCGACCCCATGCACCGCGTCGAGCGCGCGTTGGGCGAGCACCGTCGCCGCGGTTCCTGGCTCGCGGTCCTGCCACTTCGCGAACAGCCGCTCAAACGCATCGATGAGGAAGTGCCCAGAGCCGCACGTCGGGTCGATCAGCCGTACCTGGTCGAGGCCGAACTCTTTGATCGCGGGCTCGAGTGTGCGGTCGAGGATGAAGCGCTCAACGAAGGCGGGCGTTTGGAGGAGCGCGTAGCGCTTCTTGGCGGCGTCGGAGAGATCCTGGTAAAGGTCCCCGAGGAAGCGCGTCCCGAGCTCTGGATCTGTGAAGTCGCGTGCGAGCTCGCCGGTGTCGGGATCGATCGCGGTGAAGGTCTCGCGCAGAAGTCGGGCACCGTCTGCGGACGGGCCGAGCCGCCACAGCGGGTTGTGGCGTTCGTCATAGAGGGGCGCGACCGCCGGGAATGCCGCGACGGTGCGGAAGCAGTCGTCGAGGTATTCGCGGTCGCTGTGGTCTGGGTGTGCCCGGAAGTGCTCCTCGCGCCGGCCCAGCGCCGCGGCGCGGCGGTATCCGGGGCCGGAGATCAGCGGGCGGTCCACGAGGCCGTTGTCCTCGAGGAAGCGCACGAACACGCATGCGAGCACCCAGGCGACCGCGGCCTGGGTGATCTCGCCGTCTCGCCACTCCGTCAGTGACATCGCGGTGCGCTGCGCCATGACGGCCTTGCTGTGCTCGAGCTCGAGGTGCTGTGCGAGTTCGGGGGTTTCGAGTACGCGGTCGCGCATGTCGTCCTCGAGTCGGCTCACGACGGGGCGCAGCGTGGCGAGCAGCGCGGCTCGCTCGATCATGCGATCTCCTCCTGCGGAACGGCGCGGTGGACGTTGCGCAGCCACGAGCGCGGCACGCGAGCCCACTCGTTCGGTGTCAGGACGGGCACGGGCACGCCGTCGACCGCCGGCAGCTGCGCCTGGTCGTCGGCCGGTATGAGCGTCCAGCACGCCGTCAAGGCCGCGTCCCCCTTCAAAATGCGCGCGCGAAGCCGGTCTATGAGCGCAAGCTCCCCGTAGCGGGCGAGCAGCCCGACGTTGTCGAGAAGCGCCGCTCCGGCCGTCGCTGCGATCTGTTCTTCCACGGATGGCATCGCCTGCTGGACGAGGCGCGTGAGGTTCGTCCAGTCCTGGCTCGAGCGGTCGGCGCCATCTGCTCGCAGGACGAGATCCCAGCGCACCTCCAGGTCGTCCGCCGCGGCATGGAACTGACGGAGGACGAGCGCATCAACGTCGATGCGGGTCACGCCGAGCCGCGCGAGCTCACCGCTCGCGGCGGCGAGGTCTTGGGGGAACGCCATCAGCGTCAGCATCCCGCCGTCGCTCTTTGCCGCGCGCAGACGGGCTTCGAAACCCTGCGCTTCAGCGACCTCGGGGTCCACGACGCGAGCTGGGCGAGGCGTCGTGGCCGCGGTGGCCAGCCGGCTGAGCGAGGACTCGTAGCTGGTGAGGCCCGTCACCGCGAGGCGTCGCGGAACGACGTAGACGCCCTCCTGTTCGTCCCACTCGAGCTCGAAGCCGCCATCGCGCAACAAGCGGTCGAGCGCCGGTCGCTGCGGCAGCCGTTGGGCATCGGGGAAGCGAGCGGCGATCCGGCGGCGGATCTCCTCGGGCGTGAGCCGATCCGTGCCCAGCAGCGCCGCACGACCCAGCGCCAGCGCCCGTTCGGCTGGCAGCCCCCGCGGGTGAATCTCCAGTCGCGCCGAGACCGCTGCTGTGGCCGAGGCGGCGGCGGCCAACTGGACGAGCCGGTCCTGGGGCAGAGCCGCGATGGCTGCTGGCGGTGTGATGCGCCGCAGCCGGGCGACGACGTCGGGGGAGCCGGCCAGAGACTGAGCTGCTGCGAGCTCGTCGGCGACGTCGCCGAGGCGAACGGCATGGTCGAGCGCGCGCTGACGTTCGTCGGCGTCGTCGCCTGCGCTTGCCAGCAGCACGCGCCCGCCGGCCGAACGTCGTTGGGCGATCCGCGGTTCATCGCGGGCGAGCTCGACCTCCGTGGCTGCGCGTACGGCTGCTCGAGCCAGCAATGCAGCAGCGGGAGGGTCATCGGCGCCGCCGCGGTCTGCGGCTACTGCCCGCTCGACTTCGGCAGCGGATGCCACGCCACCGAGGCTCTCGATGTGCTCCAGCACCTCGTCACGCAGCCGCGCGATCGCAGCGAGCTTGCGCCAGCGTTCCCTGGCCTTCGCCGCGATCTGGCCTACGCGCGCGCGGGTCACGCCCAGCGCGGCGGCGACCTCCGTCTGGCTCGGCCACGGGTTTGCCGCCGGCATCCCGTCCAGCGTCAGGAGCCTGCGGACAGCATCGACTTCGGTCGCGTTGCGCGACGTGCGGCGGGGAACGAGCTGCGCCACCAGGGCATCGAGCTGGTCGACGTCGGGCTCCTCGGTAAGCGTGGTCGTTCGAGGCCTCGGCGCTTCGGTGCCCAGGCGCTCGCGCAGCTCGCGCTGGAGCTCGACGAGCTCGCGGCGAAACTCGACGCCGACGCCACGCATCGTGTTGATCGTGAACCCGCTCAACGCGATGAGATCGGCGGCCGTGAGGACGCCCTCGCGCTCCAGCGCGTTCGCGGCCCGCACGCTCAGGCCGAGCGCGACGACTGGTGTCTTGCGGGTGGCGGCCCGCCGGAGCGCCGCGACGTCGACGGCCTCGCCCACCTCCCCCTCAGCCGCGACGTCTAGGCGTTCGAAGATGCGCCGCCAGGAGCGCAGCAGGTCGTCGGCGGTGTCGAAGCGCTCCTTGGCTCGGCGGCGCAGAGCCTTTTCGAGCAACTCGGACAGCGGCTCTGCGACCTCGCGGGGGAAGGCGTCGCGGTCGACGGTGACCTCCGCCTCGGTGAAACGTGGGTCCGAGCGCCGGTCTCCCCAGTACGGGAGAGTGCCGGCAGCCATCTCGTGCAGAACCATGGCCGCGGAGAAGCGGTCACCAGCGACGTCCCAGCGCGGCCGATCGTGGGCCGCCCCGAGGAACGGATCGAGGTATGGGCGGGTGCCGACCTGGAGCTGGTCGGCCGGAGCACGCGACAGCGAGAAGTCCATCAGGACCAGCCGACGTTGCTTGCGAGGGCCGAGCTCGACGATCCCGAGGTTCTCAGGCTTGATGTCCCGGTGGGGGATCGCCATCTGCTCGAGATAGCTGACCGCGGACAGGAGGTCCTCGCCCCAGCGCTGGAGCGTCTCGAGGCTGAGGCGTCCTTCGGCATGCAGGCGATGGGCGAGCGTGCCCTCCGATGCGAAGGTGAGAACGATCCCCAGGTGATTGCAGACGTCGACCGCCTCGCCGTGGCTTGCGATGATCGTGCGGTCGCGGAGCTTGGCCAGCACGTCGGCCTCATCGCGGATGCGGTCGTTGCGATCCGGGTCGGTTGCGAGCTTCAGCACCCGCAGTTGGTCGTCGCGGTCTCGGCCTAGCAGCGCCACGGCGGTCGAACCTCGGCCCAGGCGACGCTCGACGACGTAGCCGGCCAGGATGTCGCCGGGCTTGGCCTCCAGCGGCGTCTTGTCCACGATCGCCTCGGATTCCGCTTCCGGCTCGGTCAGCTCCTCCTCTACGGCGTCGAGCAGGAAGAGGAAGTCATCGACCGACTGCACGCGCTTGGTGGCATCAGCCGCGGTCGCGTCGCGCACCAGCTCCGCGAGGTCGGCGCCCGCGCCGTCAAGCACCGCCGAGACCTCGAGCGCCCTGTCGCGCTCCAGCCGGGCCGTCAACGCAGCGAGGGTCGAGGCCGGCGGCTGGCCGGTGAAGACGTGGTAGGCGATTGCACCCAAGGAGAAGACGTCTAGGAGCTGGGGGTCGGCCTGTGCCAGTGTGAGCGCCTCGGGCGCGAGGTAGGGGGCGGTCTCGGCGTCGACGAGCTGCTCGACGTGCTGTGTGCCCTGGACGGTGACCGAAAACGTTCCGCCGCTGCCCCGTGCGCCGGTCTGCCAGTTGATGATGCAGAACCGCTGGCCATCGGTTCCGGGCCGAACAACCAGGATGCTTCGGGGCGAAAGCGCGCGGTGATACAAGCGGCGGCCATGCGCCGAGGCGACCGTCTCGGCCAGGTCGCGGACGAGCGCAAGGCGGTCGTAGAGTTCGAGCGCGTTGCCCCGCTCAGCCAGGTAGTGGTCGAGGCGGATCTCGGAGGGATCGCGCTCGAACACGAGCGCCGGCCCGAGCTCGTGCTCGTGAAGGTCGAGTGCGCGGACGATCCCCGGGTGCTGAATGGTGGCCAAGAGCTCGAACTCGCGCTGGGCCGCTCGGGTGACCTGCTCACGCTCGGCCGGATCGCTGTCCGGCGTGCCGTAGATCCGCACACGGCGGTGGGCGTGCTCGAACCGCGGATGCACTGCGGCGAAGTCCTGGTAGCCGGACCCCTCGTCGAGGAGCACGCCCAGCTCGAGGTCCCCCACCTTGCGCGATCGCTGCGACGGCCGAACCCCGGCCTCCTCGAGCGCGTTGGCGATGCGCTTGGCCATCGGCTTGTCGATCCGCCGGCGACCGAGCGACTCGTGCTCGGTCGTCGTCATCCGGGTCAGCACATCTGCCACGCCCGGCAAACCGCCGCGCTGGATTGACTTGTCCTCCTCGTCTTTGCCCAGGCCCGTGATTCCGTCGCGGCCGCTCGGGTCCAGGCGGCAGTCGAGCTCGGGGCTGGAGAGGAACACGAGCGGGGCGATGAACGGCATGCGGTCGCCCCGGAAAGCTCGCTGTCGGGCGAGCAGGGACTTCAATCGCTTGGCCTTTCTGTTGGCGAGCAAGAGCGGGTTGTCCATCGTCCCCGCGCGCACCTGCCCGGGGCGCTTGAGCCGCCAGGTGCCTGCGTCACCTTCGAGGGTCCCTGGCCAGCTCTTGATCTCCACGAGGAACACGCCCTTGGGCGCCACGACGAGAGCGTCGACCTCGCCGATCGTGCCGTCGAGCAGGAACTCGAAGTTCGCCCAGGCTCGGTAGGGCTCGTGATCTGGCAGGCGCTCCTTGAGGAAGGCGAGGGCGTCGCGCTCCCACGGAAAGTCGGAGGGCGTGACCTGGGTCCAGCGAGCATCCATGTCGTGAAGCGCGATCCTAGCCTCCCACCCCGGACAGGCTCAGAAGACCACGCCAGCGCGAAACGCTCCCGTGCGCAGCGGTGGGTCGTGTAACAACAACGCGCGATTCGCGCGTTGTGGGTTTTGACGCGGGCGCCGGCTACCTTCGTTGCATCAAGCCCTGAGGAGCGCGTGTGGCTAGCAGGCACCTCGCTGAGCATGAAACTCCCTCGCCCGGCTCGGCCGCCGAGCCGCTCGAGCGCAGCCAGATTGCAGCGCGGAGCATGCGAATGCGCTGCCGCGGCATGCGCAAGCTGTGCGCTCCACCACGCTGGAACTCCGTGCGCCAAGTCCATGCGACAGAACGCCAGGCCTCGCCAGCAAGGTACGTTTGCACGGGTTACGCCCGCGACGTCTCCGTAGAAGCCCGGCTCGGGATCCGGAGATGCTGACGGTCCAGGAGGCGGCGGAGCGAGTGCGGCTCACGCAGTGGGCGATCTATCGCGCGATCCGGCGCGGCGAGATCGCCGCGTACAAGCCGGCGGGAGGCTGCGCATCCGCGAGGCCGACCTCGAGACGTGGCTCGAGTCCACGCGGGTCCGCGCGGAGACACGGTCGGCTGCGCGCCCGGTGCGCGTCACGCCGACCAGCGTGCTCGACGGCGCCGCTCGTCCGCGCGCCGCGGCCGATAGCCTGCGGACGCGCGTGCGGTCGAGGCGAGGCAAGCGGGCAGCGGCGTGAGCGTCCATCGTGAGACGCGCGCCGACGGCGCCGTGGTCTATCGCGTGCGTTGGCGCGAGGGCGGCCGCGGAACGACTCAGCCTTCGCGGACGTTCGACCTCGAGGACGACGCGCGGGACTTCGACCGGCGCGTCCGAAGGCTCAAGCAGACCGGCGATCCTGGCCTGCTCGCCGACGAGATCACGTTGCGCGATTACGTCCACGGTGAGTGGTGGCCCAACTACGCGGAGCGCCGCCTCGCGCTCTCCACGCAGGACAGCCACTCAATTGACCTCGACCTGCGCATCCTCCCTCGACTCGGGGACGTCCGGCTCACGCAGCTTCGCCCCAGCGTCGTCGAGCGGTTCGCGGCCGACTTGGAGCGCGAGGGCACCGGTCGCGCCACGATCGTCAGCACGCTCGCGGTTCTGCAGGGCGTCATGAAACGGGCGGTGCGCGACTACAACCTGCCCGGCAACCCGGTCAAGCAGGTCGACAAGCCCTCGCAGCGGCGCGAGCGCGACCCTGTGTTGGTCACAGTCGAGCAGGTCGAGGCGATGCGACTCTGGTGCCTGGGCCGCGACGACCTGCGCTCGGCGACGCTGATCAGCCTGCTCGCCTACGCCGGCCCGCGCCCGGAATCCGAGGCGCTGCCGCTGCGCTGGGCGGGCGTCCGTCGGCGCACGATCCTGTTCCGAGCGACCAAGCGAGGGGTGCCTTACGAGCGGGCGACGCGCTTGCTGGCTCCGCTGGCCGGCGACCTGCGCGGGTGGCGGGAAGCATGCGGCCTGCCGCCCGACGACGCGCCGGTGATCCCCAACGGCCGCGGAAAGCCGTGGGCCGACTACGATTGGGACAACTGGCGCAGCCGCACGTTCCGGGCCGCGGCCAGGGCCGCCGGGCTGCGCGCCGACAAGGAAGATGGGGCGCGGCGCGTGCGGCCCCGCGACCTGCGCTCGAGCTTCGCGACGCTGCTCATCTACGAGGGGCAGCCGCCGCAGTACGTCGCCGAGCAGCTCGGCCACAGCGCGGCCACGCTGCTGCGCGACTACGCGCGGGTGTGGGAGGACTTCGACCCGTCGCAGCGCGTCGGTGCCGAGGAGCAGATCGAAGTCGTCCGCAGGCGCCTCCATGGCCGCTGAACCGCCCGACGCGGCGAGCGTGCGGGCCGCCGGCGGGCGCGATCGGAGTCCCCGAGCGATGGTGCTGTTCTGGAGGTGTTCCACGGCCGCCTCTCTGCCTGCGAGTCCAAGAAGGACAGAGCCCCCGATGAGCGGGGCGCCCGCTCTCCGCAAAGGCCTTGTCCGCCGCTGGCTGCAACGTCCACGCGACTCGATACGGTGACGAGATGGGCGCGACCGTGAGCGACACGATTCTCAACGGACCAAGCGCGCTTGCCGGGCACCACCCGGTGGGCGTGTCGACCGGCATCTTCGAGGATCTCCGCGGCTCGTGGCAGGAGCTGGTTGCCGAAGCGTGCAAGGTCTCGACCTACGCGATCGAGCTCTCGGCGCTGTCCGAGGACGAGCTTCCGGGCCTGGTCGCGTACCTTGCCGCCGAGCCGCGGCTTCCGTTCCGCTACGTGAGCGTGCACGCGCCCGTCAAGGACCGCAACCTCGACGAAGCCGCCGGTGCGCGCGTCCTGAGCGAGCTCCCGCTCTGGGTGCGATCGATCGTGACCCATCCCGACGCGCTCGAGGAACCCGCGCGTTATCGCGGGCTCGGAACGCGCCTGGTGTTGGAGAACATGGATGACCGCAAGCGCACCGGGCGCACGGCGGGCGAGCTCGAGCTCGTCTTCGACGAACTGCCCGAAGCCGGGTTCTGCCTCGACGTCGCGCACGCGAGTTCGATCGATCCCACTATGCACCTTGCCGAGGAGCTGCTCGATCACTTCCGCTCGCGGCTGCGACAGGTGCATGTGAGCTCGCTGCGCGGACACCATCACGTTCCGCTCACCGCCGACGACGAGGAACGATTCGCCCGGATCCTGAAGCGCTGCCGCGACGTGCCCTGGATCCTCGAGGCCCGGCCACCCGACTGGTGGCTGGCCGAGCTGAAGGCCACAAGGCTGATCGCCGTAGACGAAGCGGCAATCGCCTAGCGATCGTGGAGGCGGCGCGTGGCATCGCCCGCCTCGAGGCAGCCACGGGCACGCGGTTCGCGCGCATCGCCGCCGCTCGCAGCCTGACCGAGCGCCGGCTCGGCGAGCGCCGGGAGCGATTCGGCGCCGTCGACGTCGACGCGGGAGCGACCGTCGTACTGATGGGGTCGTGGGGTCGACGCGAGGTCACCAGCGAGAGCGACGACGATTTCATGGTCCTGTTCGAGGGACCGCTACGAGAGAACGCTCAGCCAGCGATCGATCGCGTGGCCGACGTTCTGGGCGCCCGCGCGCCGGGCCGCGAGGAGATCTTCGGCACGCAGGTGTGGCTCGAGGACCTGCGAGGCAAGATTGGGCGCGACGAGGACACCAATACCAACCTCACGCGCCGCATGTTGTTCGTCCTCGAGTCGGTGCCCGTGTGCGGCGAGGAGGCCTACCTGAGAGCTCGGCGAGCATTGCTCGCTGGCTATCTCGAAGCCAACGTCAAGCACCATCGCCCGCCGCGGTTTCTGCTCAACGACGTGATCCGATATTGGCGGACGATCGCGGTCGACTTCGAGAGCAAGATGCGAGCGCGCAAGGGCGAGGGCTGGGGCCTGCGCAATGCGAAGCTCAGGCTCTCGCGAAAGGCATTGTTCGCCGGCGGCCTGCTCCCCGTGTTCGAGTGTTATCGCTATCCCACGGGCGATATGCTCGACTACCTCGATGAGCGGATGTCAGTCGCCCCGCTCGACCGGATCGCGGACGCGTTCGTCGATCATGAGGCGCTCGATGCCGGCGTTCGCGCACTCACGGCGTACGACGAATTCCTTGCGATCCTCGATGACGGAGAGCAACGCGGCAAGCTCAAGGAACTCGGCGCTGAAGGTGCTCGAGACTCCCCGACGTTCACGCGCGTGGCCGAGCTCGGCAAGGAATTCGAGGCCGGACTGTTGTCGTTGCTGTTCGACGACCCCGAGCTGCGCCGTTGGGTGCGCGAGTACATCGTCTTCTGATCGCCTGGACAACTTCACAGCGCCCGGTGAGCCTCTGACGCCGACGCGCCCGATAGTGGCTATCCGCCTGGTGCAGGCGGCCGAGCGGCTCATTGGTGGTGATGAGGATCATCGCGTAGACCCCTGGCCAAATATGCCGTCGGAGACCTTGAGCAGCCGCGCGAGCCACTTGCCCGGTGTCCTGCCGAGCGTCGCTGCACATCACCGCGCCCGCGTCCTCGAGCACGAGCAGCATCGTGCGTTCGTCTGGCTCCCCGCTCGGCGAGGGACTTCGACCCGTCGCAGCCCTGTCAGTGCCGAGGAGCAGATCGAACGTGTCCGCAGGCGCCTACACGGTCGCGGAACCGCCCGGCGCGGCGCGCGTTCGGGTCGCTGGCCGGCGCAATCAGCGTCCTCGGAAGGCGTGCGTGTTCCGGAGGGCCGGAGGGTGTTCCGGAGGTGTTCCGCGATCACTCGACCACGTCTAAGTCCAAGAAGCACAAACCGTCAATTAGCGGCGATTTCGTGAGAGCCCTCTGCCGGACTCGAACCGGCGACCCCTTCCTTACCATTGTGATTCGGGGGTGAAACTGGCGCTCACGAGCGGTTACCTGCGTCCAGGAAATCCCTGCAGACGCCACGAGTCGGTGTGAAACGCTCGGTGCGGCCGTGAGCGCGAAAAGTGAACCTCGTGGACGCGCGGTGGACGCCCGTGTTCGCCTCGACGCCCGGCGGCAAACCATCGCGCGGCCACGGAACGGGTGAGAGGGATGACGCAAGACGTCATGCGCGGGAACGCTCGTGCGGGCCCGACGCCGCCCCGCTTCTCCTCCGCTCGCGGTGACACCCCGGCGCGCCACTCCACAGGCCAGCTGGCACGCCCGGCTTCCGACCGGCGGCGCGGCTAGCTTCGCGTCTGTGCGCAACCCGACTCACGAGCTGATCGGCGTCACGCTGGCCGTCGCGGCGGGACAGGCTCTGAAGGCGGGGCCGCTGGAGACCGGTGGGCTGGCGGCGACCGCCCTAATCGCCTCGCGACTGCCCGACATCGACCTCCTCGGCGCCCGCATCCACCGCCGCAGCCGGCTCGAGCGGCGCAACCTGCTCGCCCGGGCCGGCGGCGCGCTGCTGCGGCTCCCGCTCGTCGTGTTCGCGGCGCTCGTCTCGCACCGCACCATCACCCACTCCGCGCTCGCATGCGCCGCCGTGCCCGGCCTCGCCGCGCTGCTCGCCTACCCGGCCGGCGCCGCCGCCGCGCTCGTCGTCGGCGGTGGCTCGGCAATCGGCTACGCCGGCCACGTCGCCGCAGACGGCTGCACGCCTGGTGGGATCAGGCTGTGGGCGCCGTTCTCCCGCAGGCGGGTGTGGCTGCTCCCCCGGGCTCGCATCCGCACCGGCAGCCTGGGCGAGGCGGCCGTCGCCGTCGTCGCCGCGGCCGCGTTGGTGTTGCTCGTGGTCGCCTGAGGCCGCTTCGCGCCGGGAACAAGCGTCGTGACGAGCGAAGCCCCGGCCTCCTCGGGCCGAGCTGCAGCCCAGGCGATCGCGCCGCGGTCAGCTGCTCTCCCCGGCGAATGCAGTAGTCCGCGCTGACGCCGCCGGCGCTCTCGGAGTTCGTCCCGAGCGACCGTCTCGTTGGCGTGAACCGAGATGCCCGCGTGCCGACGGGAGCAGAAGCGAGGGGTCATGTCCGAGAATTGTCCTTCCCGGACACATGGAGCACCTGCCTGCGCTGCTGAGAAGCATGGGGATCACGCGTTGCCTCGGTGTAGTGGTGATCGGTGATCGGGGATGTTGGGTCGCGGCGTCAGGCGCCGCGCGGTGGCCACGTTTGGGGCGTTAGCCGCGGGCGGGCTTCCATGCGCGCATCGCGTGATCGACCTGGTCGGGCGTGAGCGCGGGCGGGCCGAGCGGGGTGGGGTCTTCGCGCGCTCGCAGGCCGTCGATGACGATCGCGAGCATCCGTCGCCAGGCCTCGGGCTCGACGGGGCGGGTGTAGTCGACGGCCGCGCCGATCATCATCTGCACGAGCGCCATGTCGCTGCCGCGCACGTCGGGGCGCATCCGGCCCGCCTGCTGGGCTCGCTCGACCAGCCTGTCGCCGACTGGGGCGAAGCGCTCGCGGACGCGCGAGATCCCCGCGCGGCCGTGCGCGCTGCTGAGCAGGAGCTCTTTCAGGCCGCGGTCGGTGGCCTGGAGCGTGAGCATGTAGTCGAGGGCCTCCACCAGCGCGTCCCACGGATCGTCGGCTTCGAGCGCCTGCTCGGCGCGCGCGACGAGCTCGGTGAGCCGCTCCTCCAGCAGCGCCTCGATCAGCAGTTCCTTGTCGGGGAAGTGGCGGTACACGGTGCCGATGCCGACCTCGGCGCGGGCGGCGATCTCGTCCGTCGTCGCTGCGAGCCCGCGCTCGGCGAACGCCGCGGACGCGGCCTCGAGGATGCGCCGGCGGTTGCGTTCGGCGTCGCGCCGCAGCGGGCGTTCGGTCTGGTCGATCGGGCTCACGAATGTCGGAGCCTAGCACGAAGTCGAGGGCAGTCCTCCGTTTCTGTGCTACGGTTCCGGAGGAGACACCTCCAATTCGACGCTAATCCTCCGGTTCGGCGCTGACGCGGCCGGGCCGGATGTTTGAGAAAGGACCGCTTCATGAGCTCGTCGCAGAACCCCCGCCGCTGGTGGATCCTCGCGATCCTCGGCATCGCGCAGCTGATGGTCGTGCTCGACGCCACGATCGTGAACATCGCCCTGCCCTCCGCCCAGGAGGCGCTGGGCTTCTCGGATGATTCGCGGCAGTGGATCGTGACCGCGTACGCGCTCGCGTTCGGCGCTCTGCTGCTGATCGGCGGGCGGCTCGGCGACCTGTTCGGACGCAAGCGGATCTTCGTCGCCGGGCTGCTGGGCTTCGCCGCCGCCTCGGCGATCGGCGGCGCGGCGCAGAGCTTCGGCGTGCTCGTCGGCGCGCGGGCGGCGCAGGGCGCCTTCGGGGCCCTGCTCGCGCCGGCGGCGCTGTCGCTGCTGACGACGACGTTCACCGACCCCGACGAGCGCGGGAAGGCGTTCGGGATCTACGGCGCGATCGCGGGCGGCGGCGGCGCCGTCGGCCTGCTGCTGGGCGGCGTGCTGACCGAGTATCTGTCCTGGCGCTGGTGCCTGTACGTCAATCTGGCCTTCGCGATTCCCGCGGCCGCGGCCGCGCTCGCGCTGCTGCACGACGCCGCACGCGCGGGCAGGGCGCACATCGACGTGCCGGGCACGCTGACGGCGACCGGCGGGCTGTTCGCGCTGGTGTACGGGTTCGCCCAGGCCGAGACACACGGCTGGGGCACGGCGAGCACGCTCGGCTTCCTCGCCGGCGGCGTCGCGCTGCTGGCCGCGTTCGTCGCGATCGAGCGCGGCGCCGCGAACCCGCTGCTGCCGCTGCGCGTCGTGCTCGACCGCAACCGCGGCGGCTCGTACCTCGCCACCGGCATCGCCGGCGCCGGCATGTTCGGCGTGTTCCTGTTTCTCACCTACTACCTGCAGCAGACGCTGGGCTACTCGCCGATCCAGACCGGCTTCGCGTTCCTGCCGATGCTCGGCGCGCTGGTGCTCACCGCGACGATGTCGACGGCGATGCTGCTGCCGCGCGTCGGCCCACGGCCGCTGGTGTCGCTTGGCATGCTGCTCGCCGCGAGCGGCATGGCCCTGCTCGCCCAGCTCGCCGTCGACTCGACCTACGCCGCGCACGTGCTCCCCGGGCTGCTCGTCACCGGCGCCGGACTCGGGCTCGTGATGGCGCCGGCGATGAGCACCGCCACGCTCGGCGTCGACGAGCGCGATGCCGGCGTCGCGTCCGCGAGCGTGAACACGATGCAGCAGATCGGGGGCTCGCTCGGCACCACGCTGCTGAGCACCCTGTCCGCCAGTGCGGTCAGCAGCTACACCGCGGGCAAGCCCGCGAGCGCCGAGGCCGCGGCCCACGCTGCGGTCCACGGCTACACCACCGCGTTCTGGTGGGCAGCCGCCATCTTCGCCGCCGGCGCGCTCGTGTCCGCGCTGCTGCTGCGCAGCGGCGCGTCACAGATCGAGCCCGGCGCCCAGCCGGTCCTCGTCCACTAACGGGACGAGATCGATCGCATGGACGTCCATGGCGACCTGTTCCTCAAGCACAAGAACCCCGAACGACCCGCGAGGGAGACGATGATCGAACTACAGCAGCTCACCAAGAGATACGGAGACAAGCTCGCCGTCGACGGCATCAGCGCCACCATCCGGCCGGGCGTGGTCACCGGCTTCCTCGGCCCCAACGGGGCCGGCAAGTCGACGACGATGCGGATGATCCTCGGCCTGGACCGACCGACGTCCGGCGCCGCGCGGGTCAACGGCCGGCCGTACATCGACGCGCCCGCCCCGCTGGCCGAGGTCGGCGCGCTGCTGGACGCCAAGGCCGTTGACAGCAGCCGCAGCGCCCGTAACCACCTGCTCGCCCTCGCTGCCACCGTCGGCATCGGGCCGCGACGGGTCGACGACGTGCTCGCATCGGTCGGCCTGACCGAGGTGGCCCACCAGTCCGCCGGGTCGTTCTCGCTGGGCATGGGCCAGCGTCTGGGCATCGCCGCCGCGCTGCTGGCCGACCCGGCTGTGCTGATCCTCGACGAGCCCGTCAACGGACTCGACCTCGACGGCATCCAGTGGATCCGCGCCCTGCTCACCGAACTCGCCCAGCAGGGGCGCACGGTGCTGCTCTCCTCACACCTGATGAGCGAGATGCAGCTGGTCGCCGACCACCTACTGATCATCGGCCAGGGCCGCATCCTCGCCGACACCTCGATGGACGACTTCATCGAGCACTCCTCGGGCGGCGGCGTCATCGTGGCGTCTCCCGACGCCCGCGCGCTGGCGCCCCTGCTGGCCGCAGACGGCGTGACCCTGACGTCCACGGGCTCCGGCCGGTTCGAGGTCCGCGGCCTCACCGCCGACGCGATCGGGGAACTCGCCGCCGGACACGGGCTCCGCCTCCACGAGCTGGCGCCGATCGAAGCCTCGCTCGAGTCCGCCTACCTCGAACTCACCCGCGACAGCGTCGAGTACGCCGCCGCCTCGCAACCCGACTTCACACCCACCGATGAACTCCAGAGGGCAGCCTCATGACCACCGCTACCGCCACCGCCGCCACCGCGCTCGAGTCGACGTCTCGCCGCACCGAAGCCGCGACAACCACCCACCGTCAAACCCTGGGCCGGGCAATCCGCTCGGAATGGATCAAGCTCCGCACCCTGCGCAGCACCTGGATCGGCATGGGCGCCGTCATCCTCGTGCTGGTCGGCGTGGGCGCGATCGCCGCCGCCGTGTCCACCGGCTCGGTCACGGCTCCCGAGGACGGGGGCGGGTTCGGCGGCGATGACCCACTCTCGACCGTCCTGACCGGCGCCGACTTCGCGGTCCTGCTGGCCGGAATCCTCGGCGCCCTCGCCGGCGCCCGCGAGTACGGCTCGCGCATGATCTCGGCCACGATCGCGGCCGTGCCGCGGCGCTGGCAGGTCGTCGTCTCCAAGGCCGTCGTGCTCACCGGCGTCGTGCTTCCCACGGCACTGATCGGTGTCCTGGCCGCCTTCAGCGTCGGCATGGGCATCCTCTCGGCCGGCGACGGCGCGACCGTGGCGCTCACCGACGACGGCGTCCTGCGCTCCGTGCTCGGGATGGCCGGCTACATCACCGCGATCGCGCTGCTGGGCCTCGGCCTGGGGATCCTGCTGCGCAGCGTGGCCAGCGGCATCGGCGTCCTGATCGCCGGCGTCATGATCCTGCCCGCCCTCGCCGGGGCACTTCTGCCCGCCAGCCTGGACTCGGTCCTGCAGCTCCTGCCCAGCTCCGCCGCCGCCGCGTTCACCACCGTGACGGGCGCGGGGGACAGCGTCCTCGACGCCACCGCCGGAGCCGTCGTCCTAGCCGCCTGGGTCGCAGTCGCCCTCGGCGCCTCGATCCTGGCGATCACCCGACGCGACGTCTAAGTGGCTTGGGACGCCGCGGCGGCGCCCAACATTCCGGCGCTCGCGCCGCGAGCGCCGGGCGCGACCGGGCCGGCGCGTCCGTGCTGGCATCGGTCTCCGACGGATCAGCGACGTCGCGACGCCGGTGGTGCGTCAGACAGGCGACGCCCCCATTGGCGAAGGGAGCGAGCGCGCGTCTTGCGCTGCCGCCGCGCTCGCCCTGGACGACCTGCGAGCGCGCCGTCCAGACCGGCCCGCACGACCGCACCCACAGACGAAAGCAGGCGTGAGCCGACCGTCGGATCAGGCGGCTCGTGTTCGTCCAACCCGAGCGTCGACCCCGCCGTCGCAAGACGCTCGCTGATCGCGCAGACCGGGAGCGAAGCGCGCCGCGCCCCGTTGGCAAGGCGTGGCGGAAGCCGCAGCGGGCGCTTGCTACTTGCCGACGCCCTCGGGCACGATCTTG